>ERZ1674276.1-NODE-1-length-139212-cov-15.776504_pt1 | contig 139212 bp, 120 predicted proteins | sample MGYA00581194_ERZ1674276 | MGnify/ENA primary metagenome ERZ1674276 (study PRJEB41354, sample SAMEA4873337) | human saliva metagenome | biome: human-associated habitat [ENVO:00009003]; feature: mouth environment [ENVO:08000002]; material: saliva material...
GTATAGTGTATGTCTCCAATCGTAAAACCATTTAAAACATATGAACAGCAGGTTGGAATCTTGCGGCAGCGAGGCATGCTCGTAGGTTCTCAAGAACATGCCGTTCACGTCCTTGAGCGTGTTAGTTACTATCGGCTGAGTGGTTACTACTATTCGTTCCGGCGGCCTGCGGGAAGCGGGCAGCGCTCGGATACTTTCGTGCCCGGAACCGTCTTTGAAGATATCGTGGCCCTGTATGAATATGACCGTAATCTTCGGTCTATTGCGTTTTCGTATTTCTCGCAGTTTGAGGTGTATTTGCGGTCCCGCCTAGGGAATTTACTGGGGGCAGTGGATCCACTCATATACGAGGATGAAACTCAGTGCGACCTTCAAGGTAGTAAAAGGCGCACTGCTTGGAACAGATTTACGAGAAAAAGTGAACAGCTTATTCGTACTTCTGAAGAGGAATTCGTGAAGCATCACCGTGAACAATACGGCGGGAAGTTGCCCGTGTGGGTTGTGGTGGAAGTTCTAGATTTGGGGGCTCTACAGAATCTGTATTTGGTCTCTCCGGCAAATATCCGGCGAGATATCGCGAAAGCCTTGGGCTGTACTGACCCCCAATTGGAAACCTGGATTAACTCGCTGCGGGTAATGCGCAATATTTGTGCGCATCAAAGTAGGTTCTACAATAAGCTGCACCCAGAGCCTCGCTTACCGCGCGTGTTGAGAGGTGGAAGAGTTGAGAGCCCTGAAATCCGTGAGGTTGTTGACCTATTTGGTGTGCCGCAGGCTGAAGAGAACCATAAGATGTGTAAGACTTTCGGAATGCTCACTCTCCTCAAATATCTGATGGACAAGGGCGGAATTGGGGATACGGAATCTCTGACGCAGATTCTGAAGGAACGTCCTGATATTTCCGTTCCTGGGGTTGATGTATCGCGGGCTATGGGCATACCGCAAGGTTGGGAAGAAACCCGTTTGTGGAGCTAAAATCTTCACTGCTTATAGACACGCTGAAAGGGGCGGAGGTTTTCACCTCCGCCCCTTTTGTCGTACGGTTGTGGCCCCCTCTAGAGCCAACCGGTGCTTAGTGCCGTTCCGGGCCTTTAGAAGGCTCGAAGAGCCTTAGCCCTCGTTCTTGTTGTCCCAGCCCAGTGCGAGGGTCACGATTAGGCCCAGGGCGATGAAGCCGCAGCCGGTTGCAGAACCGAAAGCAATCCAACGGACCGCGGGAGCGTTCTCGGCCAGAACAATAACGAACAGCGAAGCAATCGCAATCAGGGACAAAATCCACGCGCCGGTCTTCAAATTCACGATGAGTCACTTCCTAGAGTATGTATGTGTATGAGGTGCCCAACCCACACCGCTGTGACGCAGGCAGAGCATACTCTCCCAGGATACCCCTAAATCAGCATGTCATATGCAAATATGGGGCGCTGTGTCATTCGGCAGATTCGGTAGGATTAAAACCATGACCGAAGACACCGCCCCCCACCCCGCTGCCGCACCCCTGCCCTGCGACGCGCTCGCCGCCGAGCGCACCCTCGTCATGGGCATCCTGAACGTCACCCCCGACTCCTTCAGCGACGGCGGCCAGCACTACGCCGCCACCGACGCCATCGCCCATGCCGCCCGCATGATTGCCGAGGGCGCCTCCATCATCGACATTGGCGGTGAGTCCACCCGCCCCGGTGCCGTGCGCATCAGCGTGGAGGAGGAACAGCGCCGCATCCTGCCCGTCATCGAGGCGGTCGCGCAGATGGGCACCACCATCAGCGTGGACACCATGAATCCGCAGACCGCCCGCGCCGCCATCGCCGCCGGTGCCCACATCATCAACGATGTGTCCGGCCTGAACGTAAGCGACGAAATGATTGAAACCGCCGCCGAGCTGCAGGTGCCGTACATCCTCATGCACGCCCGCGGCACCTCCCAGACCATGAACGGCCTGGCGGAGTACCCGCGCGGCGTGGTCACCGAGGTTGTGGAGGAGCTGACCGGACTGCGCGAGCGCCTGCTGGCCGCCGGCGTGCTGCCGCAGAACCTGATTCTTGACCCGGGCCTGGGCTTCGCGAAGGGCGGCGTGCAGGACTGGGAGCTACTCGCCGCCGTTGACGAGCTACAGGGCCTGGGCCACCGCCTGCTCATTGCCGGTTCCCGCAAGCGTTTTATCGCCAACGCCCTGACGGCGGCGGATGCGGCCCTGGCCGAGCGCCTGAAGGCGACCGGCTTCACCGCAACCGAGGCGGGCCAGGCTGAACGCGAGCTGTGGCACTCGCTGTCGGAGCCGCGCCCGGCCGAGCATCGCGCGGCAGCTTCGGCGGCGGTGACCGCCCTGGTGGCCGCCCGCGGCGTGTGGGCGGTGCGCGTGCACGACGTGCCTGCTAGCGTGGACGCGGTGACTATTGCCTCCGCGCTACGCGCCGTCATGTAGGTACCGCCCCCCCTATGCGCCTCACGGGGCTCGGCTCACGCGCCGGGTACCCGCTACAACCAACCACTGAGGAGACTCCATGCCGAATTCGGCCTACGCTCACCACGACCGCATCACGCTTAGTGGCATCACCGCCGTGGGTTTCCACGGCGTTCTCGACTTTGAGAAGCGTGACGGTCAGCCCTTCACCGTCGACGCGACGCTCTACACCGACTTCGCGGACGCCGCCGCGGGGGATGACCTGGAAAAGACCACGAACTACGCGCAGGTGGCCGAGCTGATTCACCAAAAAATCGTCTTCGGCTCGCTTGATCTGATCGAGACGCTTGCCGTGCGGATTGCCGAGGGGATTCTCTCCGAGTTCGCGCGCATCGACGCGGTGGAGGTGAAGGTCTCCAAGCCGCAGGCCCCCATCACCGTTCCCTTCGAGAACGTGGCGGTGAGCGTGTTCCGCGAGCGTATTCCCGAGTCCCTGCAGGCCGCCATGCCCGGTACCGAGGGGAGGTGCTAACGATGCCGCTCAGGCCGCTTTCCGCCCATCGCGCCGTGCTGGCGCTGGGCTCAAATCTGGGTGAGAGCGAGAGTACCATTGAGCGTGCCGTCGTCGACCTTCGGGAGGCGGGCGTGCGCATCCTGCGGGTCTCGCCGCTGTACCGTACCGCTCCGGTGGGTGGGCCGGAGGGTCAGCCGGACTACGTGAACGCCGTGATTGAGGTATCGACCGAGCTGAGCCCCTACGAGCTGCTGAAGCTGTGCAACGCGGTGGAGGCGGCGCATCACCGCGAGCGCCTGGTGCGTTGGGGCCCGCGCACCCTCGATATTGACGTGATTGACTACGAGGGTACCGTCTCTGATGACCCGGTGCTGACTCTGCCGCACCCGCGCGCGCACGAGCGTGCCTTTGTGCTGACGCCGTGGGCGCGTATGGATCCGGAGGCGCGCCTGCTGGTGGCGCGCAGCGATGGGGGCGCCGTAACCTACGTGCCGGTGAGCGTTGCGGAGCTTTCCCGCGACCTCAACCTGACCCACGAGGACGCCGGCGAGGACGCAATTCGTTATATGCGTGAAATGAACCTGTCCGTTAGCCCCTAAGTGTGGCACTCTGGAAGGTAGAGGAATCGACCGAAAGGAAACACCATGAAACCCCTCCGGTATTCGGCGGTGCTCTGGACGGCGATAGGCGCCGCGGCGCTGACCGTGCTGGTGAACGCGGTGCTGGTGAACGCCGGTCATAGCGAGCTGCATTTCTCGTGGATGCTCGGGCTGGTGTGCCTGCTCGTGGCCGCCGGCGCGGTGTGGCTGGGGGTGCAGGTGGCGCGGTATCGCCGTATTCGGACGCGCGAGAAGGCACCGCACATGGGCCCGATTCTGGCTGCGCGTGCCCTGGCCTATGCGCAGGGTTCGATTCTGACGGGTTCCCTGCTGACGGGTGTGTGTGCCGCAATCTTTGGTTTTCACCTGACGGTGGCGCCTGCCCGCGGTCTGTCTGCGCTTTTCTGGCAGGTCGTGGTGAACCTGGTCTGTAGCGTTGCGCTGCTGGCGGCCGGCCTGTGGGCGCAACATTGTTGTCGTATTCCGCCGGGGGAGGACGAGGACGATTCTCCCTCCGGTTCCGTGAAGTCGCGAGAGGGAGGAACCTATGCCGGCTCCTAAATCGAACAATTATTCTCAGAATCCCATGCCGCAGGGTGGCGGCCCGGGACAGAACCCCGCGCCGAGCGCGCCGACTGCACGACCCGCCGGGGTCCCCCTGGGCTTGCCCGGCGTGGGCGGGCCTGCACCCCGGCAGGCCGCACCCGACCCGCAGTGGCAGCCCGCGGCCCCCGGCTACCTGAAGGTTCGCTTCATCCACACCGTGGCCGCGTTCGTGCCGGTGCTGCTGGTGGGGCTGGGCCTGGATGCACTCGCGGTTCTGACCGACGGACCCCTGTGGATGCGCATCCTGGGCGTGCTGGTGGCTCTCGTTGCGGTGTTCTGGGGCGGCTGGTGGCTGCTCACCACCCCGCGCCGCACCCGCGCCCTGGCCTACGCGCTGGAGAGCAACCACCTCATGACCCGCCGCGGCCTGGTTTTCCGCAGCATCACTTCGATTCCGTACGGGCGCATCCAGTACGTTGACGTCGATTCGGGACCGCTCGAGCGTCTCAGCGGGGTGTCGCGTCTGACGGTGCGCACCGCCGGTGAGGCCGCCGGCACGGTTGTGGTGTACGGCGTCCCGAACGACATCGTGGATGCGGTCCGTGCCGAGCTGGTGCACCGCGCCGATGAGCGAATGGCGGCCCTGTAATGAGCGCGCCCGTTCCGAACAATAACGTCCCGAGCGGTGGCGCGCCGGGCGGCCAGGGCGTGGGCGGCCCCGGCGGTCCGCAGGAACAGACGTGGTGGCGCGCCGATATCCGCACGTTCATCATGAACCTGTGGTTCATTATTCTGCTGGCCTTCGGCTTCTTTCAGAGCATCATTCTGAATATTCTGACCACCCCGCCGAACGAGTGGGGCACGCGCCTGACGCAGGTGTTCAACGAGGACGACAGCTATTTCAGCGCGACGTATTCGCAGCTGATTGGCTTCGTCGTTCTGGTGCTGATTCTGTTTGCTGGCTCGCTTCAATGGTGGTTCACCCGCTATCACTTGGATGAGCTGGCGATTCACCGCCGCAGCGGTATCTTCTTCAAGAAGGAGCGCACGATCCGCCTGGAGAGCGTGCAGAGCGTGGATATTTCCCGTCCGCTGGTGGCGCGCCTGCTGGGCCTGTCGGAGCTGCGTTTTGAGGTTGCGGACGGCTCCGGCGAGGCGCTGCACATCAAGTACCTGTCGCGGGCGAAGGCCACCCGGTTGCGTCATGCGGCTCTGCAGAGCATCTCGATTCTGCGGGCTCAGGGCAGGGGAGCCCGGGCCGGCTACCGGTCGGATGCGCCGCTCCCCTCGGGCGCGGCTTCCTCTGCCCCCTCGGCTCAGCCTGCTCCCTCGATTCAGTCCGGTGCGCCCCGGCCCGGCGTATCCCAGTCCAGCGTGCCCCAGCCCGGCGTCTCGCAGCCTCATCCTGCGCAGTCCGACTCGGCTTCCGTGGCCTACCCCGCCGCTTCGCCCGCTCCGGCCGGAAACTTCCCCGAACCCGGTAACCCCGAGGGTGCGGTGGCCTTCCGCATCTCGACCGGCACCCTCATCATGTCGATTCTGCTGGAGAACCTCGTGTGGGTTATCCCGCTGGTCATCGTCATGGGTATGGGCGCAATTATCACGGCAATTTTCAGTGGAATCAGCCCGCTGTACATCCCGATGTTTGCCCTCCCGAGCCTCGGCGCGCCGCTCATCGGTTACGCGGGTGCGCTGTGGGCCCGCTTCGATAACTCCGCGCGGTTCAGGATTTATTGCGGTGACCGCGGGGCCCTCACCCTGCGCTACGGCTTCACCGGAACCCACACGCAGAACGTGCTGCCGGAGCGCGTGCAGGCGGTTCAGGTTGAGCAGTCGATTCTCTGGAAGATGTTCGGTTGGTACCGCATCAAGATGACCATCGCCGGCGTGGGTATCGACAGGCCCGATCAGGGCGGGCTGACCCGCAACGTGGCCCTGCCGGTGGGCAATGCGCGCGAGACCGCCGCGGTGCTGCGTCTGCTCCTGCCGGGGCTGGACGAGCAGCAGGCGCAGGTGCTCATGGCCGCGGCGCGCAGCTCCCAGAAGCGACAGGTGCCCGGTGCCCCGCAGATGCTGCAGGTGCCGTCCACGGCCCGCTGGCTTGACCCGCTCACCCTGCACGTTAAGGGCCTGACCAGCATTAACGCCTCCGCGCAGGGGGCTCAGAGCCCCGCCTCCTCGCGCCCTGACGCGAACATCGAGGAGCACGCCCGCGGCGATCTGCTGCTGATTCGTAACGGCTTCTTGGTGCGCAGGCTGTCGGTGCTGCCGGTGCGGCGCGTGCTGGGCGTGCGCTGGACCCAGGGCCCGCTCGAGCGTGCGTGCGGATGCGCCACCCTGCGCTTCGACGTTGCGAAGGGCCCGGTGAGCACCACCATGAAGCACCTGCCGCCGCGCACGAGCCTGATTATCGCTTCGACCCTCACGGAGCGCCTGGAGGGTACCCGCGCCTACTACCGTGTGCCCGAGGCACGTTAGCGCCGGAACCTCAACCGGCAAGGCCCGCCCGCACCACTCGGTGCGGGCGGGCCTCGCGCCGTCTGCGCCGCCTCAGCGGCTCTCCACCACCCGACGCGCGGCCGGGTTATCCACAGGCGTAAACCAGCCGGAGGCGCCGCCCGATGCGGGCGAATATACTTAAGAACCGTGGTACACCATTCAAAACCCGCCCGTTTGGGCATCGGAATCATTTCAGCCGGGAAGGTTGGCGCCGTCCTCGGCGCGGCCCTGCGCGCCTGCGAGCACACGATTGTGGGCGTTCACGCGGTGTCCGAGGCTTCCCGGGAGCGCGCCGCGATGCTGCTCCCCGATGTGCCGCTGCTTCCGGTGGAACAGATTGCCGAACGGAGCGAACTGCTGATTCTGGCCGTCCCCGACGACGAGCTGCCGGGCCTCATCACCTACCTGGCCTCCTCCGGGAGCATCACCGCCGGTCAGCTTTTGGTGCACACCTCCGGCCGTCACGGCACGGAGGTTTTCGCCCCCGCAACGGCCCTAGGCGCCATTGGCCTGGCCATTCACCCGGCCATGACCTTCACGGGCCTGTCCATGGACCTGCAGCGGTTGAACGGCACGAGCTTCGCGGTGACCGGCCCCGCTCCCTTCCTGCCCATCGCGCAGGCCCTGGTGGTTGAGATGGGTGGCGAGCCCGTCCACGTGGCCGAAGCCGACCGAGCCCTGTACCACGCAGCCCTGGCCCACGCCTCGAACCACCTCGTGACGATTCTGGGCCAGGCTCAGCAGATGCTCGCATCCATCGGCATTGAGGACCCGGCCCATTACATGGGTCCGCTGGTCCGCGCGGCCGTGGATAACGCGCTCGCAAGCGGCGAAGGGGCCCTAACCGGTCCCGTTGCGCGCGGCGATGCGGGTACCGTGGCCGCCCACATGAGGGCGCTCGGCGAGTATGCACAGGGAGAAAAAACAGGTGATATTACAGACTCTTACGCCGCTCTGGCGCATGCGACCGCAAAAAGGGCGCATAATAGAGGTTTGTTAAACGATGAACAACTGGAACGGATCGAAAGCCTGGTGGAACCTTCCGCGAACGTGGAGTACACCGGCGACACCGACGATTCTGCCCCCGAAAACAAGGAGTTCTCGTCATGACTGAGACTTCGATGCCCCGCGTCGTGACCACCATTGCGGAGTTCCGCACCGCTATCGCGCAGGCTTTGGCCACCGCGCAGGACGCCCTGGACCGTGCTGCCCGCCTCGAGGCGGAGCAGAACGGCACTGACGTTCAGTACCGTACCGCCACCCTGGGTTACGTGCCCACTATGGGTGCCCTCCACGATGGCCACGCCACCCTGTTGCGCCGCGCTTCCGAGCAGAACGACGTTGTTGTCGCCTCTGTGTTTGTGAACCCGCTGCAATTCGGCCCCGGCGAGGACTACGAGGCGTACCCGCGCACCCTCGAGGCCGACGCCGAGCTGGCTGGTGCCGCCGGCGTGAGCATCATCTTCGCCCCCTCGGTGGAGGAGATGTACCCCGACGGCGACCCGCTGATCCGCATCTCGAGCGGTGAGCTGGGCACCAAGTTCGAGGGCGCAACCCGCCCCGGACACTTCGACGGCGTGCTGACCGTGGTGAATAAGTTCTTCAACATCATTCGCCCCGCCGCCGGCTCACACCCGGTGAACGCGTACTTCGGCCAGAAGGACGCCCAGCAGTACATCCTGATTCAGCGCATGGTTCACGACTTCAACCACGACGTGACCCTGCGCCCCGTGGCCATTGTGCGCGACGATAACGGCCTGGCCCTCTCCTCGCGCAACGGCTACCTGTCGGATGAGGAGCGCGAATCGGCTCTGGTGCTCTCCCGCACCCTGGCCATGCTGCGCGAGAACTCGCTGAACCGCGGCTTCCACGAGATTGACCTGGAGGGCGCGCGCGAGCGCATCAACTCCACCCCGGGCGTGCGCCTCGATTACCTGGAACTGGTCGACCCGATGACTTTCGGCGAGCCGACCGAGGATTCGGAGCGCGTGCTGGCCCTGGTCGCCGCGTATGTGGGCCCGACCCGCCTGATTGACAACATGGACCTGCGCTAAGCGTTCGCTGAATTTCGTTTAGAGACTTCCCAACACACTACACAGATAGGTATCACCGTGAGCACTGAGCACCACGCCGCACCGGCGATTGCTGATATGTCCGAGCAGATGCAGATTCGCCTGGAGAAGCGCGCGAAGCTGATTGAGTCGGGTCGTGAGGCATACCCGGTGGGCTTGCTGGATTCCGAGGGTAACCGTGTGGAGCCCAACCACATCGAGGATCTGCGCGCCGAGTACGACCCGAAGCTGGAGTCCGGCGAGCTGAAGGCTGGCGACGAGACCGACCGCGTGGTGCACGTGGGCGGCCGCGTGGTGTTCGTTCGTAACACCGGTAAGCTGTGCTTCGCGACCCTGCAGGGTGGCACCGAGGGTAAGCGCATCCAGGCGATGCTGTCGCTGGCTGAGGTGGGCGAGGAGTCCCTGGCCGAGTGGAAGTCCCTGGTTGACCTGGGTGACCACGTGTTCGTGACCGGCCGCGTGATTGTGTCTCGCCGCGGTGAGCTGTCGATTATGGTGACCGACTGGAAGATGGCCTCGAAGGCTATCCGCCCCATGCCGGTTCTGCACAAGGACCTGAACGAGGAAACCCGCGTGCGCCAGCGCTACCTGGACCTGATGGTGCGCGAGGAGGCCCGCGAGCTGGTGAAGAAGCGTGCCCTGATTACCCGCACCGTGCGCCGCGTACTGGACGAGCACGGCTACGTTGAGGTTGAGACCCCGGTCCTGCAGCTGATTCACGGTGGCGCGACGGCTCGTCCGTTCCGCACCCACCTGAACGCTTTCGACCAGCCGATGACCATGCGCATCGCGACCGAGCTGCCGCTCAAGCGCGCCGTGGTGGGCGGTATTGAGCGCGTGTACGAGATTGGTCGCGTGTTCCGCAACGAGGGCGTCGACTCGACTCACAGCCCCGAGTTCACCACCCTGGAGTGCTACGAGGCGTACGCCGACCAGTTCGTAATGGCCGAGCGCATGAAGGAGATTATCCAGAGCTGCGCCAAGGCCGTCGGTACCGAGCGTATTGAGACTGAGAACGGCACCATCGACCTGTTCGGTGAGTGGAAGTGGGTTGGCGTGTACCCGGGCCTGTCCGAGGCCGTGGGCGTCGAGATTACCCCGGAGACCGACGCGTCCGTTCTGCGCGAGATTGCCGAGAAGCACGAGGTTGATATCGACCCGAAGTGGGACGCAGAGAAGCTCGTCATCGAGCTCTTCGGCGAGATTGTTGAGCCGACCCTGGTGAACCCGACCTTCGTGTACGATTACCCGCCGAGCGCTCAGCCGCTGGCCCGCCCGCACCGTTCCGGTGCGCCGCTGATTGAGGCCTGGGACCTGATTATCGGCGGCATGGAGCGCGGTACCGCGTTCTCCGAGCTGATTGACCCGGTGATTCAGCGTGAGCGTCTGACCGCCCAGTCGCTGCTGGCTGCCGCCGGTGACGATGAGGCGATGGAGCTGGACGAGGACTTCCTGCGCGCCCTGGAGCACGGTGCACCCCCGATGGGTGGCATCGGTCTGGGCATCGATCGTCTGATTATGCTGCTGGCCGGCGACCAGGACCCGGAGCGTCCGGGTACCGTGGTGCGTCAGCCCGGTATTCGCGAGACGATTCTGTTCCCGCTCATGAAGCCGGAAGCTTAATTTCTTATCTTGGGGGCCCGGACTCGTTCCGCGCGTGTTTGCCGGGGCGTTCCGGGTTTGAACGCGGCGGGGGCCGCGGGCGCGTGTGCGCTCGCGGCCCCCGCTCTCGTATGCCCTGCCCGAGTGAATCCGGTACTCAGCCCTATATGGGCTTGGGCGGGCTCGGCTCCGTGTTTCTCGTAGTCGTGTTTTCATCTCGGCGTTTTTGCTTCGGTGCTTTCGGATGTGGTGTTTTCGGGCGGCTTTTATCGGTTTGAAATTCTCCGGCTGTAGCTTAGTTTTGGCTAGTCAGCCGTATATGGGGACGGCGAGCGAAAAGTATTCTCGGTGAAGACTTACGGATTCGCAATGAATAGGGGCGTGCGGGTGTGGAATATACCGTTGAGATCGTTTTGCCGTTCCGCGCGGGATGAAGGATTATCCGCGAGATTATTCCTGCTGATTTCCTGACGCGCACCATTCAAATGCACGCGGCGCGTCTCTAGCGTTCGACCGGTGGGCTATTTAATGAGCCGACCCGCACAGCGGAGGCGATAATATGCGTACAGAGAACAGCCTCCGTATTGCCGATGATTTGGGGACGATATTCCCGAAAATATTCCTCATATTATTCTCGGGTGTTATTTACCCGTCTATTTTGCCGGTTTGCGCAATGAACGCCTCCGGTATTTCTGTTACGATATATAGGAAATTAGTACATATGTATATCCGGCACACTTTTTCTCTATCAATTTTCGATAGGGGCTTCAGGGTTTTGCGCCCATAGGATATATGCAACAGATAAAGGGAGGTGCCATTTATGGCACAGAAGGTTCGCATCATCCTTGAAGACGATCTGGACGGCGGCCCCGCCGACGAGACCATCCGCTTCGGCCTGGACGGCGCTCACTACGAGATTGACCTGTCCTCCGCAAACGCCGCACGCCTGCGCGACGCTATCCGCCCCTTCGTAGCTAAGTCCCGCCGCGTGCAGGGCTCCGCTCAGCGCACCCGCGCACCCCGCGGTACCGCCGCTCCGGTCAAGCGTAACCCCGAGACCGCAGCGATTCGCGAGTGGGCTAAGGCTAACGGCCACAAGGTTTCCGACCGCGGCCGCATCCACCAGGACATTCAGGATGCATACTACGCAGCAATGAAGGAACAGGCTTAATTTCTAGCCCCTTCGGGTTTTGCTCCGCGCGGAGCAAATGCATTGTGTACGCTCACGGCGGATAGCGATTATCGCTATCCGCCGTGAGCGTTTTTATGCGGCGGTAAATATCGGGGCTGTGGCGCGAGGATTTGAATTATCAATCCTGGAGGGTGGGGGAAAGCGTGCGGTGTCCTACCGAGGCACCAGCATGTTTAATTTACTTGTAAAACATATTGTTGGCAGCAGAGAGTGCAATTTCCTGCACTCGCCAGAATGTACAGACGGAATGTCGATATCATTGCGTCCGTATTTATAAGGGCATAGCCCCAGATTGATTCTCTCCGCGCGAATAACTCATGAGCGATGAGTGCGCGTGTCATTATTTCCGGGATTATTCACCCGTTCGTGGCATCTATATCTTTATGTATTTTTACGCGCTTTAGGGAATGATGGGGAAGTCGTGAATCATGTAGTGAGATTCTCGCGCGAGCCCAGGAATTATTGTCGCCCCGTCGAGTGATTGGCGTGCATATACTTTGAAAGACAGTGCATATTCTGCAATATCCGGGATTCTCTGCAGATAATCTGGGCCTATCGTATTCCTATACGTGGATTTTTCTGTGTTTGTGTTCGGCAATATGTGCATTCGAGTGTCGCGAGGCGACCCTCAAAAAGGTGCCGGGCGCTTCGAAAGATGAGCGGACGCGCTGCTGAGCCCCGGCAAAGGAATCCGTCCGCCCCGATTGCCTTCCGCCCGCGCCCTTTCCGTTCTCTTGATGGCGAACAGATGCCCGAGCGCAGGGCAGAAACCCGGCACTCAACGTACTCTTGTATCAATAGGAAAATGCAAGGAGTGCGTAAATGTTTGAACGCTTTACCGACCGAGCTCGGCGCGTTGTGGTGCTTGCCCAGGAAGAGGCACGCATGCTCAACCACAACTACATCGGTACCGAACACCTGCTGCTCGGTCTGATTCACGAGGGCGAAGGCATCGGTGCACGCGCCCTGGAATCATTGGGCGTTACCCTGAACGCAGTACGTGAACAGGTTCAGGACATCGTCGGCCCCGGCCCCCAGGCCCCCAACGGACACATCCCCTTCACCCCCCGCGCGAAGAAGGTTCTCGAACTGTCCATGCGCGAGGCTATTCAGCTGAACCACGGCTACATCGGCACCGAACACATCCTGCTGGGCATGGTTCGTGCGAACGAGGGCGTGGCAAACCAGGTGCTCGTTAAGCTGGGCGCTGAGCCCGCCGCCGTGCGCCAGGCTGTCATGGACCTGATTTCCGGCTACCCCGGCAACAACTCCGGCGAGAAGGAAACTGCCGGCGTGGGTGCAGGTAACTCTCGCGAAGGCACTCCCGCGGGTTCCACGATTCTGGATCAGTTCGGCCGCAACCTCACCGCCGCAGCGCGTGAGGGCGAGCTGGACCCGGTGATTGGCCGTCACCACGAGATGGAACGCGTCATGCAGGTTCTCTCTCGCCGCACCAAGAACAACCCCGTGCTGATCGGTGAGCCCGGTGTGGGTAAGACCGCCGTGGTTGAGGGCCTGGCCCAGGCCATCGTGCACGGTGACGTCCCCGAGACCCTCAAGGATAAGCACCTGTACACCCTGGATCTCGGCTCCCTCGTGGCCGGTTCCCGCTACCGTGGTGACTTCGAGGAACGCCTGAAGAAGGTCCTGAAGGAGATTCGCTCCCGCGGCGACATCATTCTGTTCATCGACGAGATCCACACCCTGGTGGGTGCCGGTGCCGCCGAAGGCGCGATTGACGCCGCCTCCATCCTCAAGCCCATGCTGGCTCGAGGCGAGCTGCAGACCATCGGTGCAACCACCCTGGACGAGTACCGCAAGCACATCGAGAAGGACGCCGCCCTGGAGCGCCGCTTCCAGCCGATTCTGGTGGACGAGCCCTCCCAGGAGCTCGCCGTGCAGATCCTCAAGGGCGTGCGCGATAAGTACGAGGCTCACCACCGCGTCACCATCACCGACGAGGCGATTGAGACCGCCGTGAACCTTGCGGCACGCTACATCTCCGACCGCTTCCTGCCGGATAAGGCCGTCGACCTGATTGACGAGGCCGGTGCGCGCCTGCGCATCAAGCGCATGACCGCTCCGCCGGAAATTAAGATTCTGGACGAGAAGGCCGCCAAGCTGCGCCAGCAGAAGGAAGAGGCCATCAACTCGCAGGATTACGAGAAGGCAGCCGGCCTGCGCGACCAGGAGCAGAAGGTCCTGGCCGAGAAGGAAGCCGCAGAGAAGGAATGGCGTGAGGGCGGCGGAGACGCCTACGGCGTCGTGACCCCCGAGGTGATTTCCGAGGTTCTGGCCGCCTCCACCGGCGTGCCCGTCTACAAGATCACCGAGGAAGAGTCCAGCCGCCTGCTGACCATGGAGCAGGAGCTCCACAAGCGCGTCATCGGCCAGGAGCACGCCATTGCGGCCCTGTCCCGTGCGATTCGTCGTACCCGTGCGGGTCTGAAGGATCCGCACCGTCCCGGTGGCTCGTTCATCTTCGCAGGCCCGACCGGTGTGGGTAAGACCGAGCTTGCTAAGGCCCTGGCCGAGTTCCTGTTCGGTGACGAGGACGCCCTCATCACCCTGGACATGTCCGAGTACCAGGAGAAGCACACCGTCTCCCGTCTGTTCGGTGCCCCTCCCGGATACGTTGGCTACGAAGAGGGCGGTCAGCTGACCGAGAAGGTGCGCCGCAAGCCCTTCTCCGTGGTCCTGTTCGACGAGGTGGAGAAGGCTCACTCCGACCTGTTCAACTCGCTGCTGCAGATTCTTGAGGACGGCCGCCTGACCGACTCGCAGGGTCGCGTGGTGGACTTCAAGAACACCGTGATCATCATGACCACCAACCTGGGTTCCCGCGATGTGAACCGCCGCATCCCGGTTGGTTTCCAGGCCATGGACGATTCCGCCGCCGATTATGAGCGCATGCAGGCTCGCGTGATGGAAAGCCTCAAGGAGCACTTCCGTCCCGAGTTCCTGAACCGTGTGGATGACATTATTGTCTTCCCGCAGCTCTCGGAATCCGAGATTCTGCAGATTGTGGACCTGTTCGTGGGTCGCCTGGCCAAGCGCCTGGCGGAGCAGGATATGTCCATCGAGCTGACCAACGCGGCAAAGGCCCTCATGGCAGCCAAGGGTTACGACCCGGCTATGGGTGCCCGCCCGCTGCGCCGCGAGATGCAACGCAACATCGAGGACGCCCTGTCCGAGAAGATTCTCTTCGGCGACATCAAGCCCGGCGAGAAGATTACCGTGGACGTTGAGGGCGAGGGCGACTCCGCGAAGTTCGTCTTCTCGTCTCAGCCGATGAAGGAGCTCTCCCTGGAGTCCGTGAAGGAGCCCGCGAAGGAGGGTGAGTCTTCCGAGGCTCCCGCTTCCGAGGTCCGCGAGGGCCAGGGTAACGACTAGGCGCTAGGCTCTAGCGCACAAAACGCCCGAGGGGCGGTACCGGTTATTCGGTGCCGCCCCTCGGGCGTTTTGCGCATTCTAAGGCCCTCTGAGGCCTTTCTAAAGCGAGACGAGTACCCGCCCGCCCTCCGGTACCTCACGGGCCAGAGAATCAGCCAGAAGGCCCGCGTAGCAGCGCTGCAGCTGTTCGGAGGCGGGGGAGAGCGCGTACAACGCCTTGAGCGGGCGGTGCACCTCGACCGGAACATTCGCGGGGAACACCAGGTCGGGCGAGGCGGCAGCGCCGGTGGCCGAGGCTGCGCCCAGGATGAGGCTACGCTCCACGGGCTCGTGGGCGGCGCGGAGAACCGCCATGACGGCGCCGCGCACCTGGCGGTCCGTGCCGTGCCAGGCCTGGCCCTTTGGCGTGTACTCGGCCTCGGGTCGGCCGGCCGCAATCCAGGCGCACACATCCTGCACGGGGCACTGCTCGCAGGTCGGGGACTTCGCGGTGCAGACCAGCGCACCGAGCTCCATGGTCGCCGCGTTCCACACGCAGGAGGTGGGGGTATCGGCGGGCATGAGTGCCTCGGCCAGGCGGGTTTCGGTGGCCGTCAGCGAGCGGGAGGGGAGGGCCTTGCCGCTGACGGCGCGGGCGTGCACGCGGCGAATATTCGTGTCGATGACCGTCTCTCGCAGGCCGAACGCGAAAACGCTGATGGCGGCGGCCGTGTAGGAGCCCACGCCCGGCAGGTCGAGGAGCGCATCGTGGTCGGCGGGAACCTTACCATCATGCCGCTCCACAATCGCCACGGCAGCCCCGTGCAGGCGCTGAGCGCGGCGTGGGTAACCCAGGCGACCCCAGGCGCGCACCGCCTCCGAGACGGGCTCGGCGGCCAGGTCTGCGGGGGTGGGCCAGCGGCGCATCCACTCCTCCCAGACGGGCAGGACGCGCTTGACGGGGGTCTGCTGTAGCATGAATTCGCTGACCATCACGCCCCAGGGCGAGCAGTCGTCGCGGCGCCAGGGCAGGTCGCGTGCGTTCTGCAGGAACCAGCCATTAATGCGTTCATGCAGAAGGTGCGGCTTGATGCCTTGTGGGAGGTGATTTGCGGGGTCTGCTGCTTCTGGAATCATCAGAAAAGCCTACGTCACGGGCTATATATTCCCAAAACGGCATGGAATGGGTTCATGGTGAATCTAAGGTTGAAACCCGGTATCCTTAGAGTATGTCTGAAAACGGTCCCGTTCTGCCTCCCGAAGTTTACCGCCGCCGTCGCATCGTGGCGGTTGTTGCCCTGCTCGCCGTCATTCTCCTGCTGGTTGCGGGCGTGACGAGCATCGTCGGCATGATTAATAACAAGAAGGACGCCACCGTCGCTTCCACCGCGACGGCCACCGGTGCGCCCTTCCAGAGCTTCAGCGCGCGCCCCTCCGAAACGGCCTCGGCAAGCGCTTCCGCCTCGGCAAGTCCTTCTGCCTCCCCGAGCGAGACGGCGACCAAGAGTGCCTCCCCTAATGCCACCGAGACCAAGGCTGCTGAAACCAAGAGCCCCGAGGCAAAGCCGAGCGAGGCCAAGACCGCGCAGGCCACCCCCTCCGCCACCCCGAGCGCAAGTGCGGCGGGTGTGGTGGCAGCCTGCACCGCGAACGACCTGAAGGTGACCGTTACCCCCGCGAAGCGCACGTTCGCCGCGGGCGAGCAGGTCTCGTTCCACGTGACCTACACGAACTCTTCGAAGACCCCCTGCGCCGTGGGTGGCGAGGGCGCGAATACCGGCGTGGACCTGAACATCACCTCGGGATCGGCGCAGGTGTACACCCGTAGCCTGTGCACCGCGACCACCCTGCCGAAGGCTGAGGTTGCCGCGGGCGCCGAGGGTGCAGCCGACCTGGCCTGGGATCGCAAGATCAACGTTCTGGGCTGCTCCGCCGCTTCGAACGCCCAGAAGGGTTCCTACTGGGCAACCGCAACGGTGAACGGCGTAACCTCGACCCGGGTGAACTTCGTGATTCAGTAGTCGCTTCGCCGAGCCTCCCCATAGTTTTCGCCCGTGAGTGGGCGTAAAAAGCCCTCGCACCGGATACTCTCCGGCGCGGGGGCTTTTCGTATAAGGCTGTTGCGTGGCGCTACCTGGAGGTGTGCTACTTGGAGGTGCGGGGCTTGGCGAAGCGGCGCTCGCCCAGGTACCCGAGCAGGCTACCAAAGACGGTCCACTGCAGGGCTGCTAGAAGCAGGGTGGGCGGGTCGGTCACCTCAAAGGAGTTGGGGATGACTCGGAACCACAGCAGCGGCAGGTAAATCAGAAAAAGAATGGGGGAAGCCCACACAAAGAACGGGACGGAGCGCTTGGCCATAGTGACCTCCTCGTGACGTGTTATGGCCTGGACGAGGGGAAACCTCTGTCGACACATCATAACCCGGAACCGTTCTCAATTGCTAGGGGTGTACCCGGGTGATTAGAGGTAGCGCTCCAGGCTGCTTTCCGCCATGCGGGTCAGCTGCTCGCGCACCGTGCGGGCGCGCGCCTCGCCCACGCCGTCCACGGCTCGCAAATCCTCAAGGGAAGCCGCCATGAGGGCCTGAAGGCTTCCAAAGCGCTCCACGAGGCGTTCGGCAATCGCGTTCGGAATGCTCGGAATACCGTCCAGCAGACGGAAGCCGCGCGGTTGCAGGGGAGTCTCCAAATCGGGGTTCTCGCCAAAGCCGACGGTGCGGGCAATCGTGCGCAGATCCACGATAGCCATATCGTCCAGGTTCTGAAGCGCCTGCACGCCGGCGGCGATCAGCTCGTCGTTCACCTCGGGCAGGTAGTCGCGCAGAATCAGGTCGCTAGCGGTCATCTCGGGGGCGCGTAGCTCCTCCAGCTGCAGGGCAATCAGGCGGCCGTGCACGCCAAGCTCCAGCACGTAGTGGCTGACCTCGCGGATAATGCGGTTCACCATCTCCATGCGCTGAAGGGTCATCGCCACATCCGCCAGGGACACGTTCGATTCAATCTCCAGGGCAGACAGGCTGGAGAGCACCGAACGCAGGCGCTTCTTATAGCTTTCAAGGGTCTGAATCGCCTGGTTCGCGCGGGCCATGAGGTACTGGCTGTCCTCGACCGTGTAGCGGGTGCCGTCAACGTACACCGAAATGACGGACATTGAGGCGCTCACCGAAATCACCGGGAAGCCGGTCTGAATCGCGGTGCGCTCGGCGGTGCGGTGGCGGGTGCCGGACTCGTTCGTATCGATGGAGGCGTCCGGCATGAGTTGCACTGCGGCGTGCAACAGGCGGGTGGCGTCGCGGTCGCAGATGATGGCGCCATCCATCTTCGCCAGCTCGCGCAGGCGGGTTGCCGAAAACTCAGTGTCGATGTTGAAACCGCCCGAAGACAGGGAGGATACGGTGCGGTCGGATCCGAGTACGATGAGCGCGCCCGTACGGCCACGCATGATGCGTTCCAGGCCCTCGCGAAGCTCGGTGCCGGGGGCGATTCGGGCGATAGTTTTCAACAAAAGGTCACTATAATTCATCTGCACGAAAACCATTGTACCCATAAGGGTGGTTATTGAGCCAGGTCAGGGGCGAAACGGCGGGCTAAAGTGCCTTAAAAACGAATAGATATTCTTGATTTTAAACGATGTTGAAATGTTGTTCCCCGGGAGGCACTTGCGGCGGCCCCGGATGGTTTTACGGGTGCGGGCCGCCCCGCTGTACGCCCGTCGCGAGAGATGACCTTCGCCCCGGTAAGAAAGCGGGCCCGCCCCTACAATAGAGCCATGAGCGCCCGCACCAAGACCACCAAAACCGCCCCCGCCTACCGCTGCACCGAATGTGGCTGGACCACCGCCAAGTGGGTGGGCCGCTGCGGCGAGTGTCAGACCTGGGGCACCGTCGAAGAAGCCGCCGGGGGAACCCGCGCGCGCACCCGTGCCGCATCCAGCGTGCAGAAACCCGCCCAGCCCATCGCCGAGGTCGACTCGCGTGTGGCCGCCTACATGAGCACCGGAAACCCCGAATTTGACCGCGTACTCGGCGGCGGACTCGTGCCCGGCGCGGTCATCCTCATGGCGGGCGAGCCCGGCGTGGGCAAGTCCACCCTACTGCTGGACGTTGCCGCCACCTTCGCGCGCGGCACCGCCGGGATTGCGGGGCAGAAGGGCGCGCAGAACCGTACGAACACCCCAGCACAAAACACCTCTGCGCAGAACACCCAGCCGCCGCGCCCGGTCCTGTACATCACCGGCGAGGAATCCGCCGCGCAGGTCAAGCTTCGCGCCGACCGCATCGGTGCCATCGCGGACACCCTCTACCTGACCAGCGAAACCGACCTCGGTACCGCCCTGGCTCACATCGAGCAGATTGACCCGGCGCTGCTGGTCATCGACTCCGTGCAGACCCTCGCCTCCGCGGAAGTTGAGGGTAGCGCCGGTGGTGTCACCCAGGTGCGCGAGGTCGCCGCCTCCGTGATTGCCGCGGCTAAGGAACGCAACATGTGCACCCTGCTCGTGGGCCACGTGACCAAGGAGGGCACCATCGCGGGCCCGCGCCTGCTCGAGCACCTGGTGGACGTGGTCTGCCAGTTCGAGGGCGACAAGCACTCGAATATCCGCATGCTGCGCGCGATTAAGAACCGCTTCGGCCCCACCGACGAGGTGGGCTGCTTTGACATGCACGAGGACGGCATCGCGCCCGTGCTGGACCCCTCCGGCATGTTCGTCTCCAGCACCCCGCACCCGGTGGCGGGCACCTGCGTGACCGTCACGATGGAGGGCCGCCGCCCCCTGCTCGCGGAGGTTCAGGCGCTGCTGGATCAGGCGGTAGCACCGGCACCTCGACGCACCGTTTCGGGCCTGGATTCAGCGCGCATCCAGATGCTCCTGGCGGTACTGCAGCGCCGCGCCGGGCTGAACGTGGGCAAGCTCGACTGCTACGTATCCACGGTTGGTGGCGCAAGGATTGCCGAGCCCGCCGCCGACCTGGCGTGCGTCATGGCGTTGGCATCGGCGGCGCAGAATAAGCCGCTTCCGCGCAAGCTCGCGGTCTTTGGCGAGGTGGGCCTGGCGGGCGAGGTGCGCGCCGTGCCGGGTATCCGCCAGCGCATCGCGGAGGTGGGCCGCCTGGGCTTCACACACGTGCTGGTGCCCGCCTCCCCGACCGGCGTGGGAGACGTGCCCGAGGGGGTCACCGTGCGCGAGGTGACCACCCTGGGCGAGGCGCTCGCGCTGCTCTTCCCGCAGAAGTAGCCGCCCGCGCATCAACAGCATAGAAATAGCGGAGGAGGGGGCTCCCGGCTGGCGTGAAGGTCGCCGGGAGCCCCCTCCTCTATGCTTTGCGGCTGGTCGCCGACCCCGTTAGTCCCGGCGAACCTGCGAGGGACGGTCGGTGCGCGGCTGGGAGGCGTTCTCCTCCTCGTTCTCGAACAGCATGATGTTGATCGAACGGGTGTGTAGCTGATCGGGCTGTCGCTGGATATTCTCCGAAGCGTTCTCCGGAACGGTACCCGTCACGGTGGCGGCGCCCATTTCGGCGGCGCGCGCCTCCATCTCTTCAGAGCTCACGTGCAGGTCAATCACCGGCAGGGAGGAGGTGCTCGGGGCGTGCTGCGTCATGGCCTCGCCCAGGGGCATTAGCTTGTCCAGAGCCTCCTTGTGGCTCATGCCGGTGGCCTCCATGAAGTCCACCACGATGAGGCGCAGCATCAGCACCAGCGACTCGCCCTCGAAGGATGCCACACCCATGTAGTGCGGGTCGAGGGTTCCGGCCAGGCGCACCATGCGGTCCTGCGCCTTCTTCATGTAGTGCTCGCGCTCCTCCTTCTTCGGCGCAGACATGCCCAGGCCGATGCTCTGGGAGGCCAGCGACAGCTCGTCCAGAGCCTTGCTCAGCGATACCTGAGCGGCCGAACGCAGCTGCACGTGGCGAATGGTTGAGGCCATGCGACGGTTGAGCACGCGGTCGTTACGAATGGCCAGATCCACCGCGGCGAGGGTCTTCGCCATGCGTTCCAGCTCCTCGCGGTTCTTGCGGCTATTCCACGACAGGTCGTTCATGCCCTGCGCGGTGATCAGGTCGCCTCGGCACGCATCATACAGCGGTTGCAGGGCGCGTGCATCAAGCAGGCTCTGGTACGCCTTGTTGTAGTCGTAGTAGCGGATTGCTTCGGAGGAGAGCTGGAAAACCTTCGCGAAGGCATCCATGAGGGCGATGGCGCGGGCGCGCGGGTTCTTACGCGGGTCGCGTGGCATCAGGTACATGGTGAGGAACGCGAAAGCGCCACCGACAATGCCGTCGAAACTGCGGGTGAACGCATCGTCAGGTACGGGCAGTAGCAACGTGAAACAGGCCTGGAAGCTGAGCTGAATCGTAAAAATAATGCCCTTATCAATAAATCGGGCAACAATCACGGTCAAGAAAAGCACCACTGCCGCCTGCCAGGTACCGTGACCGAGCAGAATCAGCAGAAGGTCGCCAATGAGAATGCCGAGGGTCACGCCGAAGGAGACCTCAAGGATTCGGCGGGCATGCTTAGCGCCGCTCACATAGCCCAGGGATACGAGGGCAGCGACCGGCGCGAAAATGGGCTCGTGGTGGCCCAGGACGCGCTCAGCGAAAAGCCAAGCGCCCATAGACGCCGCAACAATCTGCACAGACTGAAAGAAGTCTGCTCGGACTCGGTGAATACCCTCATGAATGAACTGCCGGGTGTTCTGTTCAGTAGTGCGTAGAATCTCTGCGAAGCGTGCCATGAGCACCATCATACCGGCGCGTGTGCCGTGTACAAGGGGGTAGGGGAGTGTTGGGTTGAAGTGTGAGAGACCCCGCGCCCCCTACCCGCTCTGGAGTCGCGTTTTTGCGGAAAAACCTAGCTCCAAAACCGCTGCTCTAGCCCCGTTACGCAGCTTGGCCCCCGTTACGCAACCTAGCCGCGGAGGCGCCGCGCTACCTTCGCCAGCAGACCCTGCCGGGCGGGGTGCGTCTCGGCGGGTGATTCAGAATCAGCATCAACGGTGACGGGGCGCGTCTGTTCTGCACCGTGTGCCCCGTGAACACCGTGCGCGCTGTACCCGCCGCCGATTGCGCGGGCACGCTCGAGCTCGGCGCGGTGCACGGCATCCCAGGAGTGCGCGCGGTCGGACATGGCCCACTCGAATCCGGCCGTCAGGCTCGTGGCCGTGAAGAGATCGCGGGCGGCGCGCACCGTGGCGGCCAGCGGCTCGGGGAGTGCCGGGACCTGCTCCACGGTGGGGAAGGGTGCGGGGGCTTCTGTTTTTCCGGGCTTCTCTTCACCGTGCGCAAGAATCTGCGTCAGCAGGTAGGCACGTTCGGCTTGTAGCGCCTCCAGCAGTTCGGCGCGGCGCGCATCCGATGCCACCGCCGCATGTCGCAGGGCGGTGGCGACCATCAGCTCGGGAACACCGCCGGCAAGCATACCCAACGGCAGGGTGAACTCGCCCAGCCCGTACTGGCTCAGCGCGCCGCCCACCCGCATCTGCGTGAACGCATCGGGAATCAGCGCGAGCACCGGAATACCGGCCGCGGCCGAGAAGACCGCCGGGTGGTAGCGGCTGGTCAGCGTGAACGCCGCCGCACGGTGCACTGCGACGCTCTGGTCGGCGTGCAGAATCGGTAGCAGGGTCACCGGGGTGGAGGGGCTGAGCCGCTCGGCGATGCGCTGGTGCGCCTGAATATCGCCGCTGGTCGGGTCCTGCGGGTCACCGTAGTGGCTCAGAAACACGGGCGCGTAGCCGTGCTCGCGCCACATGCTGTCGAGTAGGCGTGCAATCTGCTGAGCCTGCTGGTCGGTACATTCGTTGACGGTCACGCAGACGTAGTGCTCTGGCAGCTCGTTAAGTGCCTGACTTGCTGAAATACCCTCCGCATAGTGCAGGGTGCGTGCCGGGTAAACCGTCGGGTAGTCGGTGGCATCATCCACGCTCAGGCGCGCGTCAATATCCCGTTCGCGGCACCAGGCGAGTGAGGAGCTTTCGCGTACCGTCACCGAACGGGCGGTGCGGAGCATGCGCTCCAGAACCTGCGCATCCTCGGGGTTGAGGACCGGGCCCAAGGACTGGCCGGTCACGAATAGGGGAACACCAGCGTACTCGGTGGCGAGGGTCACCGAGGCACGCTCGTAGAGGAGCCAGCCGAAGCGGGAGTTGAGGTTGCCGCCGCCGGAGATGACGACCGCGTCCATGGCGGCGATGGAGTCCGCGAAGCCCACCATGCGTTCGATAGTCTGTTCCAGCGGGTGCAACACCTCGGGCAGCGCCTGCACCTGCGGTAGTGCCACCAATTCGGCGATGGAGGGTCGCTCCCGGTCGGCGTGTAGCTCAGTCAGGACGCACTCGAGCGCCGCGAGGGTCAGCTCGCGCTCGGCCGGCGCCCAGGGGAAGAGGAAAAACGGCAGGTAGGAGTAGCCATCGCCCTCTGCGCCGCGGGGCGCGTTGAGGTACCGCGCCGAGTGTCGCTCGTCGCGGGTCATGAGGGTGACCTCCGCGCCGCCTTCGGCAAGTGCCTGAGCGCTCGCAATGGTCATCGCCTCGTCGCCCACGTGGTAGGTGTGCTGGCCGATATCGCCGACCACGAGCACGCGCGGCGCGCGGGAATGAGTAGAATGAGCGTTCTCCGTCATGGGTTAGCGGCCCTTCCCGTGAGGCGTTGCGGAACGCATGCGCCGCGCGAGGGAGCGGGCCGCGGAACTCAGAGTGCGCAGGGCGCCGCGTCCCCGCGACCGGTCGGCAGCGAATCGGGCCTCCAGCTCGCGCTGGCGCGCATCCATAGCGGCCTGACGAGCCTCAATGCGCTCTAGCCGCTCCCCGAGGGAACGCAGAAGATCCAGGGATTCGCGGGTCAGGTCGTGCCCGTCAATCACGCGACGTTCCAGATCGGCCATCAGGTGCGCCTGATAGAGGTACGGGCCTGGGCGCCCGCCGGACTGCAGGTCGTCGCGAATCGCGCGGGCGCGCACGCTTGCATCAAAACGGGCGTGCTCGGCCTGGCGCTGCACGCTATTGGCATCCGCGCCGTCGGCCTCCGGGCGCAGCGACCAGTAGGCGAGGGGTTCGTCCACGAGTAGCACCTCGGTCACGGCGGCGGCACGCAGGTTGAACTCCCAATCGCCGACCACGGGCAGAGACTCGTCGTAGAAACCGACCAGCTCGTGCAGGCAGCGACGGTAGAGGATGCCAATGGGTACCGCGCGGTTGGTGCGGTAGAGGAACTGCAGCCCGAATCCGGGCAGGCCGTCGTGGAAGATGCGCTCCTCGTACACCTCGAACTCGCCCTCGGGGGTTTCGCGTTCATAGCGTTCCACCACGCGGGTCGAGCAGATGAGTGCTTCGCTTGCGCGCAGGACCCCGACGGTGCGCTCCAGGAACTCGGGGGCCCACAGGTCGTCATCGTCGTGGATGGCCACAAATTCGCTGTCGGTGGCCGCCAATCCGGCGTTCGAGGCCGCCTCCATATTCCCGCCGCCGGTGGTGAGCAGCATGAGTCGCGGCGTATCACCCTCCAGCAGGTGCGCGAGGGGCGAAGCCTGCAGAATGGCGCGGGTGGCAGACTCGTCCCCGCCGTCGTTGATGACGCAGACCGTGTAGTCGGTGAAGGTCTGCTCGGCGATATTGGCCAGGGCGCGGCGCAGGAAACGGGGGCGGTCCTTCGTGCGGACCAGAACAGCTACGGTGGGGGAGGGCATAGTCACTTATCGATTGGGGGAGGCCGTGTGAAGGCTCGTGAACTCACACCATTATGAAGGGCGTTAGCTCCCGCGCTCAACCCGCGCCGATCATAGATGAGAAAGGGAATCAAGGGGGGTCTACGGCGGCCCCGCGAAGCCTCAGAGAAGCGCCTGAACCGCCATCATGACCGCCACACCGACAATAAAACACGCCGGAATGGTCACAATCCACACCAGCAGAATCTGAAGCACAATGCGGGGCTTCAACGCGTTGAAACGCTGGTTAACACCCGCACCCAGGGTCGATGCGGTCGCCAGGTGCGACGAAGAGAAGGGAACCTGCAGCAAAAAGTACCCAAGAATCTGCACGGCGGCGGTGGTTCCCTGCGCGACGGCGCCGCGGAGGGGATCGATGCGCACCATCTTGTACGCGAAGGTGTAGCCGATGCGCCGCCCGCCGCTGAGCGTTCCCAGGCCCAGGGTCAGGGCGATGAAGAGCGTGCCGAGGAGCATCCCTGCGGTGTCCAGACGGTACGTTCCGCCGGAGCCCGAATGGTCGCCGAGCAGGGGAACCATGAGCGACCACAGGAGCAGGTACAGATAGCCTGTCTGCACCCCGTGCAATAGCGAAATCGCGGAGGAGGACACCGCGAGCACCTCGCGGGAGTGCTGGTTGACCATGCGCGGGTTGTGCCCCACCACGAGCCGGTAGAAGGGAATCACCATGACCCAGGAGAGAACAAAAATCAGCGGAGGCAGGTAGAGCAGGGGCCAGAGGGTCGCCTCGAAGATGTGCGGCAGAAACGAGCTGAGGTGCAGTTCCTGGCTGCCCTGCGTGCTGAATCGGGCCCACCAGCTGACCCCGGCCAGCGCGCCGATGAGCGCGTGGGTCGAGGAAGAGGGCAGGCGGAGCGCCCAGGTCAGCATGCCCCAGATGGAGCAGACGAGCAGCGCGGCGAGGATGCCGCTCAGGCCGGTCTCGCCCTCGGGGGCGCTCACCCAGGTGGCCGAGTATTCGCCCAACAGTAGGAAGGCGCTCACGACGCCGAGGACGTTGAAGAGCGCCGCCAGGTAGAGGGCCGAGCGCTCGCCGAGGGCGCGAGTGCGCACGGGCACGGCGACCGTGTTGGAGGCGTCGTGCATGCCGGTCACGTAGACGGCCGCGCCGAACGCGCAGAGGGCGAAGGGAATCAGGAGCATTAGGACTCCTGCACGATGATGCGGCCAATCTCGGTGGAGACATCGCGCATCGCGTTGGAGGCGGCGGTCAGCTGGGCCAGGAAGGTCACGTAGCGGCGGTAGCGTTCGTGGGTGTAGCGGGTGGAGATGTGGGCTTCGTACTCTTCGGCGGTGCGCAGGGCCTGCCGCGAGATGCGGAGCATGTCCATCCAGTAGTTGTCGAGGCCGCGGATATCGGCGAGCTTGGGGATGACGGCCGCGGTGAGTACGGCCTGCCGCTGGATGATATCCAGGATTGAGGTGATGTGCGTGGCAAAGCCGTCAATGCTGTGCAGGGACAGCACGTGCGCGGCGCTCGTGAGCTTTTCAACAGCGGTGGTGAGCTTACGGGCCAGGGTATAGATATCCTCGCGCGGAATCGGCGGGGAGAAGGAGCTGCGCACCTCGGTGAGGGTGCGGTAGAGCAGGTCGGTGGAGTCGGCCTCGTGCGCGAGCATGCGCTCGAAGAGGGCGGGGTATTCGGCGACGGGGGAACCCACCATTTCGGAGAGGAGCGCCGCGGCCTCGCCGACCTGGGCCGAGATTTCGGCGAGGGAGGCGAGGGATTCGTTCGCGTGGGGGAAGAGGCGGTGCAGCATAGTTCCCAGTCTAGCGAGTGGTTGGGGCTGAGGAGTATTTTGGACGCGGCTCCCACCCGGAACCTATACCCGGAATCCGTGCCCAGAACCTGTACCCGGGGCCCATCCGCAATAATATATTCTCAATTTCGCATATACGGGGTTTGTGGCACAGCGTGAAGAGATGCGCCAGAGCCGAGAGCCAGAACCGGGCGCTGGAACTGGGGCCGAGAGCCCGGACCGGCCTAGACTGAACCGGGCTATCTCGGGCTGATTCGGGCCGAGATACGGACCAGCCCAGACCGGGATGCAGACCATAAGGTACAGGCCGACAACATAAAACGGTGGGGGTCGATTTCTCGACCCCCACCGGAACGTTTAGGGATGTCGGGTTGGGAGCGCCTCTCGGCGGAAGGCCGCTCGAAGCGGCTAAAGATTTGGAGCCCGGGGCTACCTATTAGCAACCCGACATCTTGTAATTATTATCTACCCGCGCCCCGCAAGAGTCAATCGAAAACGCCCGTTTCACGCCCTTAGCGTGCAAAGTGGAACCTGTGCCAACTCACGAAACCAACCCGGATATTGAAGCACCGGCCCTTCCCTAAACCATAAAATCTGACGAGGGTGTTGCGCGTTTCAATAAAGCGCCTTATCGGGCCCCTATCGGCAGGGATTGAGCGCGGCGCGAACAGCGGCAGCCGGCAAATCGAGGAACCCAGCAGAGTGGGGCACCCGGCCTCTACGCGATTTCCTCCGGGTCTCGTCGAGAAGCCTCCGCGGCGCGCCACTGGGCGGCCACCGCCTCCAAGTCCTGCGCATCCTGCTCGAGCTGCGCCGCCTGCCGCGGCATGCGCAGGTGACGCTCGACCGCCTCACGCTTAATCTCGTGGCTTGTCGCCACCGGAGCCACCGGCGCCGGATTACGCGAGTACCGCGCGAAATCCACGCGAATCCCCAGAGCCACAACGCGAGCGAAGGCCGCGCACCGCTCCATCGCCATATCCAGGTCCCCCGTGTACAGGCCGGCCAGGATCTCGTCAATCGTACGCACAACCTCCTCGGCGCCCGGCGGATCCGGCACCCCCGCCACCACGTGCGAGCGGTAGTCCTCCGCCATGCCCAGCTCAAAGGCGCGGCTCACCCCGCGCGGGGAGCGGTGCACCGTGTCCCGCAGCCGATACATGCGCCAGAGCGCGCCCGGCAGGGAGTGCGCGCTCGCGTGCGACCATAGTTCGGCAAGCATTTCGATGCCGTAGTCGTCGGTGAAGCTGACGAGCCGCTCGGTCAGCTCTCGATCCCGGCCGCGCCCGCGCGTCAGCAGGATGCGGGCCGAGGCGTGAGCCGCCTCCTCACGGGCGGCGGGATCCATGCCGCCCTCGTGCCGTTCGAACTTCTCGGAGGTAAAGAGGACGGGTCGGTGATGCGTGCGGCGGCGGGAGCGTCCGCCGGTGGAAGATGCGGATGTAGACATAGGATTACCCAGTGTACTCCTGCCGTGACCCCGCGCATTTTCGCCCGCCGTGCCGCGCCCCGCACCGTTCCGGAGGCGAGAGCCGTTAGTGTATAGTAGTTTTTATCTGCAGGCTGTATAGCTATGCGGAAAGAGCGCCTTTAGCTCAGTCGGTAGAGCTACGGACTTTTAATCCGCAGGTCGTGGGTTCGAGCCCCACAGGGCGCACCGAACGACCCGTCGCCTCCCGCTCAGCGGGGGTCGGCGGGTTTTTGCGTCGTTATTGGTTCTGTTGCTCAAGAGATGAGGAGACCCCGTGAGCGTCACCATTAAGAACCCCGAAGAAATCACGATTCTGGCCACCGGCGGCACGATCGACAAGTTTTACTCTGTCGCCGGCACCATGGATATCGGTGAGCCCGCCGCCAAGGACCTGCTCGACCGCGTCATTACCGACGTGCGCTTCGACATCCGCCCGCTCATCGGCAAGGACAGCCTGGATATGACCGACGAGGATCGCGCCGAGCTGACCGAGGCCCTGGACGCCGTCACCAACGCCCAGGTGCTCATCACCCACGGCACCGATACCATGCCCGAAACCGCCCGCTACCTGCTCGAGCACGCGAAGCTGGGTGAGAAGGTCGTGGTGCTGACCGGCGCAATGCAGCCGGCCGTCATGGCGCGCTCCGACGCCGGTTTCAACCTGGGTGCCGCAATCGCCGCCCTGAACCTGCTGGACCCGGGTGTGTACATCAGCATGAGCGGCCGCATCTTCCCGGCTGAGAGCGTTCGCAAGGACCGTTCCCGAGGTATTTTTGAGGGCTAACGCGCCCGAACCGGCGCAGTCGTCTGAATCGGCACAGTCGCCGGAGGAGCACGGCCCGCGCTCCGCCGCACCGGGGCCCCGCGGCTCGGAACTCTCCGAGCCAGCGGAGGCCCTCGTTGTGGAGCCTTGGGATATTGGCAGTAGCGAGCCCCTGCCCGCAAAGGTGCTCTACGCGGTGCGCGTCGTACTGCTCATCGCCCCCGCGCTCGGCATGGTGTACTTCTTCATGCGCGCGGCTCTCTTTCCCGTGGGTGCTGTGCCGCTCGTGTACCTGGTCGTGCAGGGTTGGTTGGCAACCATCTACCGCGCCGACCGCTCCGTCATGCTGATTTACTGGGGCAACGCCGTCTCGGCGCTCCTGGCCGCGGTGATGGGTGTCTTCTTCGCGTACCTGCTATTCGCCCTGCACGGGCCGGATGCGCTCTTTAAACACTTCGGGACATTCTACGCGGGAGCCGTATTTACGGTCATGGGGTCATTCGTGCTGGAGTTTTTCTTCTCGCTGTTCTACGCGGTGGTTCTGCGCCGGGTAATCAGGCGTAACGAGGCCTTCCACCGCGGGTCGTTCTCGGAGAACACCGGCGGCTAAAAGGGCACCGGCTGCCCCCCTCTTTTCATGTTCGGGAAGCCTTCAACTGCGCATGATACGGTAGAGGCGTAAACCGTCGTCCACGCCGTCAGGAGGAGATATATGGGTACCCCGGACCGGACCACAGACGATTCCGCACCGTCCGTCGAAACCCCGGATGGCACCGCCGTGCGGACCCGGTACCAGGCGCCCATCCGCGACCTGCGGCCCGCCTCCGCGGAGGTGAGCGTCCCCTCCACCGCGATGCACCGCACGGTTCCCGCGAAGGCCGTGCCTCTTGCATCCCCGAAGGATGCGCCCCTACCCGCCCCGCACGTAGCGCAGGCCCCGACCACCTCCCTCAACCCCGCGGTGGCACCGGCCGCGCTTCCGGCGTTTCTGCGCACCTACTCCCGCGATGAGATTAGAATACGCCAGCGTCAGCTACGCAAAAACCTGCTGGTGCGCGTCGCCATTCTGAGTGTTCTGGGCCTGACGGAGGGCCTCATCATCGCCCAGTACACGCAGCCGCTGGCGATTTGTTTCTGGCTGCTTGCGGCCCTGTACATCATCGTCCAGGCCTGGCCGCTTCTGCGCCCGCCGAACGACGTTGCCGACACCTCCGTGTACAGCATCTGGGCGATTTGCTCGCTGATTGGGTACATTGGCGTGGGGCTGGTGCTCTCACCCATCACGTTCCTGCTTCTCATGCTGGACTGGGCGGGCGTCTCCATGGGCTTCGACCCGATGCTGGTGCTCTGTGGCCTAGGTCTGGTGTGGGTGAGTGAGGTTGGCCTGTCCCTACTAACGATTTACCGTTTCAACGAGTTGAGGACCGCGCTCACGCATCCCGCCCCGCAGGACGAGGCCGACGCATCCGAGGCACCCGAAGATTCCGGTACGGGCGCGGAGGCCGCCCCCTCCGATTAGGATTCCGCCGGAACGCCCCGGCCGATGCACATAAGCTCACCGAACACACCGTATTTCACCACACCATACGTACCCCGCGCCTACCCGCCGCATCGATGAACCGTCGTATATCACGGCGCGCAGGCCCTCGAAAGATCCAACCATGCCTACCCCCGAACCCGCACCGCTCCCCGCGGCTCCGGCCGCTACCTCCCCCGAGGCGTCCGTGAAGTCCTCGCGCTCTAAACCGCCGACCCCGAACCTCGTGTCGGTTGCCGGCTGGGTGCTCCTGGCCATTTCCACGGGCTGGGTGGCGCTGCTGGTGTACACCACCGTGTCGCTGACGACGACCCATCTTCCGCGCCTGTCCACCTGGCATTCCTCCACCCTCGTGGAGGCGCAGGCCTACTACCCGGTGCTCTTCCTGATGCTGTGCACCCTCGGAAACGTGGTGCTGCACAGTTTCTGCACGGTGGCGTTCATCCGCGGCTACCGCTGGGCCGCGGTGGTGCTTTCGGTGTCTCTGGTGATGGGCATTATCTCGGCGATGCTGATTATGTTGAGCGTGGGTGCCATGCTCGCCACGCTGAACGGTGCGCCCAGCCAGGAGGTCGAGTTCCTGCTGAGCACCTCCTCGCCCCTGTACACGCCCGTGTACATCGCCGGGGGTTACCTGGTGGTGTGCGTCATCGCACTGGCGTTGGTGTGGTCGCGCCAGTCGCGTGCCTACATGGCGGCCCGCAGCTCGTGGCGTTTGAGCCGCCGCAAGGACTACCTGCTCTAACCTCTGCCGCGGGCCTGCGGCCCGCCGATAGTTTATTCACCAACCACCGATAAGGACGAACCCCGTGACCCCTACTTCCGACCCCGCACACGAGTCACAAATCCGTATCGACCCCGAAGGGCACGATGACACCGTAGAGACGCCCGATGACGGCGAGGAACGGATTGAGCCGGTGCAGAAGACTTCAGTGCTAGTCGATATCTCCTTCTGCCTGGGCGTGGGGCTCATGCTCGTGTATGCGGGTTTGGACGCGCACCAGGCCCTCGCATCCGCCGGACACGGCTGGGACATCGTCTCATTCTTCACCATTGCCGTGCCTCGCCTTCTGAGCGGAACCATCTGGGTGGAACTAATCATCCTGTGCTTCCTGGCGGTCCTGTGCACGGGTAGCAGGGGCGCACGTCAGACGCTGATGCTCTACGCGGCCGTCTGCTGCCTGAGCGGCATGCTCATCACCGCGGGTTCCTTCGACCTGGCCGGGTTTTTCTTCCCGGCCTTCACCGCGCTGAACCCCGCGACGAGCCCGGCCACCGCCTCCCTGACCGTGACGAAGGTGCTGGTCATCATCGTGGGCGTTGGCGCCGCACTTTTCATTTTTCTGCTGGGCCTTGTCTCTACTCGGGATGAGGATGTCGTCCTGTCCGAGGAGCCTCCGGCACCCGCGGCGGAGGGCGCGAAAAACGTGGCCGGGGCCGACGAAGAGGCGGGCATGACCATCGAGGAGAGGCAGGCCGCCCATTACCTGGAAATGCTCCGGCTGATTGACGAGGAGGAACGGGTGACTCGCACCCCCGCCGAGCAGCGAATCCTCGATCTTCGCGCGAAGATGGCGGTGACGGAAAACCCCCTGGAGAAGCAGCGTCTGGAGGGCGAGATTCTGCTGACGCTCCGCGCCGAGCGTGCCGGTCTGGAACCTTATGACGGCGAGCTCGACGGTGACGAACCGGTCGATGACGAGCTGGTTGATGACGAGCCGGTCGATGAGGAGAACGTCCTCAGTCATCAGAGCGCAGATACAGAAACGCGTGCTCGCCTGGAAGAAGCACAGGCACATCGGGAAGACGAGGAAGCCAACCGACGGGCTGAAGAGGCCGTTGCTCAGCAGTACGAGACGGCCCGCCGCAAGGCTGACCGGAAGAAGCCTCGCAAGGAACAGCGCGGCTACAAGGACACCTCGGTGTACACCGAGGAAGGGTACCGCCTCAACTAGCGGTGCGAGCCGTCCCCCAAACAGACTATTCGGTTCTCCCGTCGCGGGATGGAGAACATAGAAAGGAACGATAATGTCAGAGTACGGAGCTCCGGGATTAGCCCCTCAATACCAGCAAAGCCAGCCACGATCCAACGGTCGTCCTGTTGCTTTGATCTGGGTGACAGCGCTTACTGTGCTGATTATTTTGATTGGGGCGGCACAGTCTACCGTGAGCGCTTTGGAGCGGAACCATACCGCGATGAATTCAGAGGCGCTGACGCAAGTAACCATCCCTGCACTGGTCAAAATCATCCTGATGGACGCGGTAACTATTATCGCTCTGTTATTCCTCTGGCTACGGCGTAATTGGGCACGCATCGTCAGCATCGTTTTGAGTATTTTTGGCGCGCTGGGCGGTATTTTATACATTTATGGTTCCGTCATACTCTTCAACTCTGTCGATGTACAGACGCTGAGCGGTGCAGAGTTGGCGCACTTCGTTTTTGTTCTTGTGGTGGTGAATCTGCCTACTGTTTGTAACACGGTAATAACGGTATTGCTGTTCACCCCCAGTATGCGCCGGTACACGTACGCGGCTGGCGCGTACTAAAGGGTTACCTGTGTAAAGGGACGCGATAGGGCCTGATATGTCAGGTAGTACCGGGGGAAGCAAGCTTTCGGTACCGCTACTTCACAGAGCTTGAGAGAACGCAAAAGGTGGGGATACCAGACGGTATCCCCACCTTTTCTCGTCCCCGGTTCATTGGCCTAGAGGGACTTCAATCATTACTCAGCGGATTCACGCTTAGCCTTCGAGCGGCCGCGCAGGTACTCGATGAAGACCGGCACCACGGAAACCAGCACAATAATCACGGCGATGTACTCGATGTTGTTGTGCACGAACGGAATACCGCCCAGCAGCACACCGGCCAGACCAATCACGCCGATCCACGCAATGGCGCCGACGGTGTTCCACAGGTGGAACTTCTTACGGTCGTACGAAGAGATACCGGCTGCCAGCGAAACGAAGGTACGCACAATCGGCACGAAACGGCCCAGAACCAGGGCCAAACTACCGCGCTTCTGGAAGAACTCCTCAGTAGTGTGCAGGTTCTTCGTGCTCAGAATCTTCGCGTCATCTTTGAAGATGTTGCGGCCGTAGCGGGCACCAATCTGGTATCCCACCTCGGCGCCGGCCATTGCCACAATTACCAGCACGGGGAACGCAACCCACAGGGACAGACCCATCTGCTGGTGTAGCATACCCAGCGCAAAAATCAGGGAGTCACCCGGGAGAACCGGGAACAGCACACCCGACTCAATGAAAACAATGATCGCCGAAACAACCAGAACCCAGGGGCCGGTGTCGAGCAGGAACTGTTCAAGGTTAAGGCCTAGCAGCGCAACCGGAAGCTGCGCGAGGGCGGCGGCAAGAAAAGTCATGAAAAATCCTGAACTGTGAGTGGACCGCGCGCACGGATTGGCGGCGGCGGAGTAACACCAGCATAGAGAACGTGCCTATGGTGAACATAGTGCAAAACTATGCGGAGGCTGTGTAGCACAGAGACAATTCTACCGGGGTTTAGCCCGGATGCACGGGTGAGCGAGGCGTAAATCTCCGGGCCCGAGAACGAAACGGCGCGCAGTGATGCGGAACTCGCACACCCTCCCAAGAAATGACCGGCTCCGAGGCCAGGATGCGCCGGGTGTGACATGATGGGAAGACAGCGCGTCGGAGCGCCCGCCCGCGAACCACCCACCGTCGGAGAAAACCATGAACCCCCAGCAGCCGGACACCGTCACTTCCCTGCGCGACGAGGCCCGCGAACTGTTGCGCCGCCTCACCGGCGCCTCCGAAGCCGACTTCCACGACGGCCAGTACGAGGCGATTCACGCCCTCGTGGCCGACCGCGCCCGCACCCTGGTGGTACAACGCACCGGCTGGGGTAAGTCCGCGGTCTACTTCATCTCCTCGCTGCTCCTGCGCGCCCGGGGTACCGGGCCGGCACTCATCATTTCCCCGCTGCTTTCGCTCATGCGCGACCAGGTGGCCGCCGCATCCCGCGCGGGGGTGCGCGCCGCCATGGTGAACTCAGCGAACGTCACCGAGTGGGACCGCATCCGCGAGCAGGTCGAAGCCGACGAGCTCGACGTGCTCCTGGTTGGCCCCGAGCGGCTCAACAACCCGGCGTTCCGCGAGCAGTGGCTGCCGTTTCTCATGCCTCGCCTGGGCCTGCTCGTGATTGATGAGGCCCACTGCATTTCGGACTGGGGCCACGACTTCCGCCCGGACTATCGCCGCATCGGCGCATTGATTTCTTCTCTACCCGCCGGCGTGCCCGTGCTCGCTACGACCGCTACAGCAAACGACCGCGTGACCCGCGATATCGCCGAGCAGCTGAGCGCCGCGGCCGGGGACGCACCCGAGGTGTACGTGGTGCGCGGCCCGCTCTCCCGGGCCTCCCTGCGCCTGGGCGTGCTCGCACTGCCCGACGAGGGCCAGCGCCTGGGCTGGCTCATGGCGCACCTGAACGAGCTACCCGGCTCGGGTATCATCTACGCGCTGACCGTTTCGGCGGCGGAGGATACCGCCTCCGCCCTGCGCGCTCGCGGATACGACGTGCTCGCCTACACCGGAAAGACCGACCCGGATGAGCGCATGGCCGCCGAGCAGGCCCTCAAGGAGAATCGCGTCAAGGCCCTCGTGGCGACCAGCGCTCTCGGCATGGGCTTTGACAAGCCCGACCTGGGGTTCGTGGTGCACCTGGGCGCGCCCTCCTCTGCGGTGAGCTACTACCAGCAGATCGGCCGTGCGGGCCGCGGGGCCGCCAACGCGGACGTCCTGCTGCTACCCGGGCGCGGGGACCGGGCCATCTGGGAGTATTTCGCGACCTCTTCGATGCCGGAGGAGGAGAAGGCCCTGCAGGTGCTGGCTGCCCTCGAGCAGACCCCCGAGGGCCTGAGCCTTGCCGCGCTGGAGGCGCGTGTGCAGCTGCGCCGCTCAACCCTGGAGCTGCTGCTCAAGGTCCTGGACGTCGAGGGCGCCGTCGTAAAGGAGGGGAGCCGCTGGTGCCGCACCTCGGCTCCCTGGAGCTACGACCGCGAACGCTACGCGGGGGTTGCGCGTGCGCGCGTGCGCGAGCAGGAGTCCATGCTGGAGTACGAGCGGACGGAGGGGTGCCGCATGGTGTTCCTCGCCCGCCAGCTCGACGATACCTCCGCTCAGCCCTGCGGGCGATGCGACCGGTGCGCCGGACCCTGGTACTCGACGCAGGTTCCCGAGGAGGCGCAGCAGGCGGCGCGTCAGAGCTTCGCCATCGTGGGGGTTCCGGTGGAGCCGCGCCGCATGTGGCCCACCGGCCTGGACCAGCTGATGGGTGCCTCCGCTCCGCGTGGCCGCCTGTCGAAGGAGGAGCAGGCCGAGCCCGGTTATGCGTTGGCGCGCCTGAGCGATATGGGGTACGGAACGCGCCTGCGCGAGCTCTTCGCCACGAACGAGCTTGGTGAGCCGGTTGACTCTGAGGTGCCGACCGACCTGGGCCGCGCCTGCGTGAAGGTGCTGGCGGCGTGGCAGTGGGGTGCCGCGGGGCGACCGACCGCGGTGCTGACGTTGCCGTCGCCGGTGCGTCCTCGCCTGGCGCAGTCCCTGGGCCGGGGGCTGGCTACGGTGGGTCGTCTGATGGATTTGGGGCAGGTTTCTTTGGTGGAGGAGCCCCGCTTCTTCGGTGGTAATAGCGCCTTCCGCTGTGCCGACGTTTTGCGTTCTTACCTGGTTCCGAGCGAGGTGCTGGACTACGTGCGCGAGAACCGCTGCGCGGTTCTGCTGGTTTCGGATCTGGTGGATTCCCGCTGGGCTAACACGGTGGTGGCTCGCGCGTTGAGGGAGGCCGGGGCCGCCGCGGTGTATCCTTTCTCTTTGGCCGCTACTCACTAGTCGCGTTTCACGCTCTTTTACTCCCCGACGAGGTTATATGTCATATTCGGAATATTTAAATTTGACGGTTGATGACGGTTCTTCCACCGTGCTCAGTGACATTCCCGCGCGTGCCGACCACCGTGAGTGGATGGGCCTTGCCCTGGCGGAGGGGAAAGCCGCCGGTGAGCGCGGCGAGATTCCCATCGGCGCCGTCGTCATGGATGAGCACGGGACCGTCGTCGCCTCCGCCGGCAACACCCGCGAGCGGGAACACGACCCCAGCGCCCACGCGGAGGTGAACGCGATTCGGCAGGCGGCGGCGCGGCTGGGGCAGTGGCGGCTGGAGGGATGCACCCTCGTGGTGACCGTCGAGCCCTGCCTCATGTGCGCCGGCACGATTCTGGCCTCGCGCGTCTCGACGGTGGTTTTTGGCGCCTGGGAGGAGAAGACGGGCGCCTCCGGTAGCCGCTACGACGTGCTGCGGGACGGGCGGGTGGCGCCGGCTCCCGAAGTGTATGCGGGGGTGCGCGCCGAGGAGTGCGCACGGCTCATGCTGGATTTCTTCAGGGAGCGCCGCTCCTAAGCGCGTTCCTGCCCGCGTTTCTCGGTGGTGTGCCCCTCGGCGATGTACCTCGGCGGCACACCCCTCGGCTGTGCCCTGTCGTCGGTATTCTGTTGCGAATAATTCGGCGAGCGGATTCTGCCGCTCTGCCCTGCCTCCCAGCCCAGTCGCCCCCCGTCGCGCCCGGGGCCTGTCACCGGGGCCTGTCACCGGGGCCTGTCACCGGGGCCTGTTCCCTGGGATTGTAGCGGGGGAGGAGGCCTGGTGAAACCGGTCATGGGTTCGTGGCTTATTTGAACGAAAAACCCCAATTTTTTGAAAAATACTCCAAAAATTTCAAAAATAGACGCTTTTTCACCCGAAAATCCCCACAAAACCACACTTAACCGGGTCTACGATATATAAGCATCGGAGCCTGAGAACCCCTCCGCGTCCTTCAGCAGGTATCGCGGAACGCGGTCCTCGGGCTCGTACTTTTACCCGTTTCTACCCGTCGTACAAATTGAAGGGACCGCCGTGCTTCGCGTTGATAACATCTGGGCCAAGGGGCGTCACCACGCCCTTTTTGGTCGCACCACTTTCTCGGTAGGTGGGGGCGAAGTCATCATCGTTCAGGCCGACAGCCAGATGGAACGTACCTCCCTGGGCCTGGCCCTCACCGGCCGTTTGCCCCTGTCAGGCGGCGAGATTTACTGGAGCGCCGGCGATGAGGAGCCTCAGCCGATTTCAATGAAGAAGCTGCGCCGCATCAGCGACATTATCGATTCCCCCGATGTGACCTCCCCGGAGCAGCACATGCGCGTGTACGACTACGTCTCTGAGATGCTCTCCTACAATCTGCCGATTTTTGGTCGTTCCCGCGCGGGCCGCTGGTTGAAGGAGCGCGGCCTCGAGGATTTGGACGGCCTGTGGATGGACGAGCTGGACGGCGAGATGAACATCGAGCTCATGGCCGCCCTGGCACAGAGCAGCCCCTCGGATCTGCTGGTCTTCGATACCCCGTCGCGCCACCTGAACCACACGCGCATGTGGCTTCCCTTCCTCGAGGAGCTGGCCAACGATGAGGACCGCCCCCGCACTGTGGTGGCGATTGTCCCGCATATTTCCGATACCTGGCACGGTGCGCGTGCCGTGGTGGGTAGCGTCCACATGGATCAAGAGGGGGAGTTCGAGGCCCCCGAGGATCCGGCGGAGGAACCGACCGAGCCGGAGATTGACGTGATTGAGGTGCGTGAGGTGGAGGAAATCCCCCTGACCTCTTCGATTCCCCTCACCCCCGCGGCCGGGGTAGCGGCCGAAGCCACCGTTGTGGCGACCCCCGTTCCCGCGGCGTCCGGCGTGACCGAAGCCGTTCGGGCCGTTGATCAGAAATCCACTGATCAGAAACCCGCTGATCAGAAACCCAACACCCAGAAGACCGCTGAGAAGGAGTAAGAATGACTGTTCTGCGTGTTGCTCTTGTTGAGCTTAAGCGCCTGACCAGCGGTGTTTTGCCGGTCCTGGTGCTCATTGCGATGTCCTGCATCCCCCTGCTGTACGGTGCCCTGTACCTGTACGGCAACTGGGACGCCTACGGCCACGTGAACGGCATCGTGGGTGCCCTCGTGGTTGAGGATGAGGGCGCGACGGATTCTTCTGGCCAGCAGGTGAATACCGGGGCCGACGTGAAGAAGAATCTTCTGGACGCCGGCACGTTTGATTGGCGTCAGGTTCCGACCCGCGAGGAGGCCGTCGACGGCGTGGAGAAGGGCACCTACGATTTTGCGTTGGTGATTCCAAAGAATTTCTCCCGTAACCTGCAGAGCGCCGCGGCGTTTAAGCCGGATGCCAACGGTAATACGGGCACGATTGATCCCCAGTCAGCCGGTATTGAGATTGTCACGAATGACGCGAACAACTACGTGCTGACGAATATCGTGACGAAGGCGGGCACGTCGGTGCGCGATTCGGTGGCGTCGAAGGTGGGTAATGCCACCGCGAATGCGTTGCTGGCAAGCTTCACCACGATTCACTCGAAGATGGGGGAGGCGGCCAGCGGCGCAGAGAAGGTGAACACCGGCACGGTCAAGCTGGCCGATGCGATTGTTCAGCTCAAGGACGGCTCGGCCACGGTGAACGACGGCGCCCTCAAGCTGAAGGACGGCACGGTCACCCTTTCTGATGGCACGACCCAGCTGGTGGATGCGCAGAAGCAGCTGGCCGATGGCGCGGATAAGCTGGCAAGTGGTGCGGCAACCCTGGATTCGGGCGCCGCAGCCCTGGATTCGGGCGCCGCGAAGCTGGTGGACGGCTCGACCACCCTGAAGAACGGCACTTCGACCCTGGCTTCTGCCGCGGCTTCGGCTTCTGACGGCGCGTCGAAGCTGAAGGATGGCTCGGCCACCCTGGCTCAGGGTACTTCTTCGCTGAAGGATGGCTCGGCCACCCTGGCCCAGGGCGCGAACAGCCTGGCTGAGGGCACCCACAAGCTGCGTCAGGGCCTGGATGAGTCGGGTATCCGCGAGCTGCCGGGCCAGCTGAACGCGATGTGTCAGCACCTGCAACAGACGGACACCTCCGCCCCGAGCGGTGATTTTGGCCGCGACCTGTCGAATACCGTGGTGTCGGCGAGTGCGCAGAGGCTTCGCGAGCGTCTGGCTCCGATGGTGGCCGCTGGCACCATGACCCAGCAGCAGGCCGATGAGCTGGTGTCTTCGGTGGATTCCGATGAGTTTAAGGGTGAGGTGGCAACGCTGAACCAGAAGGCTCTGGAGTCTCATCTAGCCTCGCGCAGTGCGACTGCCGCAGATGCTATGTCGAAGCTGCAAGCCCTGAAGTCGAGCCACTGCGTCGCGGACGGTTCTTCGTCCTCGGCGGCTAAGATTCAGACCCTGGTGTCGGGCGTGGACGCGCTGGATGCGGCCTCCACCTCGGTGGCGAAGGGCGCCTCTTCCCTGGCTGAGGGTGCGGCCCGCGTTGATAGCGGTGCCTCTTCGCTTGCTTCGGGTGCGGCTACCCTGGCCGATGGTAACGCCCAGATTGCTTCGGGTGCATCCTCTCTCGCTTCGGGCTCCGCAACCCTGGCTGAGGGCACCGAGAACCTGAAGTCGGGTACCGATTCGCTCAAGAGCGGTACCGCGACCCTGAAGGACGGCACGAGCACCCTGGCCGAAAAGGAGCAGAGTGCCGTCGAGGGCCAACAGAAGGTGGCCGATGGCGCGTCGAACCTGAAGGACGGCGCGTCCCAGCTCACCGAGGGTACGGAGAAGCTGGCCAGCGGCACGGATCAGCTGAATAGCGGTGCCTCGGAGCTGAAGGATGGCACCTCCTCCCTGCAGAGCGGCCTGGCCTCTGGCACGAAGCAGGTTCCAAACCTTTCGGAGTCGGACCAGACGAAGGTTGCCGACACGATGTCGAACCCTGTGACGCTCTCGCACAATTCCCTGGCTTCGGGCCGTAACTACGGTGAGGGCATGGGCCCGTTCTTCATGTGCCTGGCGCTGTGGATTGGTGGCCTGATGCTGGTTCAGACGCTGCGCGTAATGAATAACCGCGCGTTGGCTTCGCACGCCCCGTCGGTTCGCGTGATGCTCGGTAGCTGGATGCCCTTCGGTCTGGTGGGTATTGCTCAGGCGACGCTCATGTTCGTGGTGATTAAGTTTGGTTTGGGCTTTGAGATGGCTCACCCGTGGTTGGCGTGGTTGTTCCTGTGCTTTGTGGCTCTGGTCTTCACCGGATTTATTCACGGTCTGACGGTGTTCTTGGGTGCTCCCGGCAAGTTGGTGGCTCTGGTGGTCCTGATTCTGCAGCTGGTGACCGGCGGCGGCACGATGCCGTACGAGACTCTACCCGAGTCGATTCGTTGGATGCACGATTTCTTCCCGATGGGTTATGCGGTGACGGGTATGCGTCGCCTGTCGTATGGCGTGAACGAGTCGAGCCTGGGGGGCATCATGCTGGTTCTGGCCCTGTGGGGTCTGGCGGGCTTGCTGCTGGGTTACCTGGGTACGCGACGTGATCGCACCTGGTCGTTGAAGAGGCTCGCACCGGAGATCACTGTCTAATAAAATAGAGGTATACCTGCAAAAAGGGAGGGAGGACTTCTGATGTTGCAGCGACCAGTCGCTGAAGCTGCAAGTCGTCGTCCCGGCCGTACTGGTAAAACTCAGTTGAAGTTGTTCAACGCTGCTATGGATATCATGACCCAGAAGGGGCTTGAGTACGCCACCGTTGAAGAGGTGGCTGCTCGGGCGGGTGTTTCTAAGGGAACCGTGTATTACAACTTCGGTTCCAAGAAGACTATGGTGGACCAGCTGGTTCAGTACGGCACGCAGTTGCTGCTGGGCGATGCGCGCCGCGCGGCGTCGGCCCAGTCCGACCCGCGTGAGGCGTTGCGGAGTGCCGTTCGTGCCGCGTTTCAGTACCTCGAGGACCGCCCGGGCTTTACCCGGATGTGGCTTTCGGAGGCCTGGAAGGGTGCGGAGGGTTGGACCGAGACGATGAGCGATAACCGTCAGGATCTTCTGGAGTATCTGGAGGAGATGACGGAGGCCGTATCTCGCCGCTACACGGTTGATACCGCTCAGAATCCTCGTGCGATTGCGATCTCTATGTTCGGCGCGATTTACATGCTTGCCATGGATCGCGAGGTCCATCAGGTTGACCGCAACGCTGAGGACGCGACGCGTGCTGTCATGCTGGTTATAGATGGGTATATCCGTCATTTTATAGATGGGTATATCCGTCATTAGACGAACCCGCCGGGTTCGTTGATGTTGCCGGGACTTCGGTGTCGGGTGTCGAAAAGGGCACGGTAAAAGGGCCGTGAAAAGGGCGACACCCGGTTGCCGCACGCGTTTTTGCCCCGGTGGGAGAAGATACATCCCACCCCTGTGCTTTTCTTGCCCTTTTGTCTTGGGGTGTGCTACACTTTTCCACTGTTGGTGGTGTGTCCGAGCGGCCGAAGGTGCATCACTCGAAATGATGTTTGGTGTAAAAGCCAACGGGGGTTCAAATCCCTCCACCACCGCACCAACGAAAACCCGTCGAGCTGAGCTCGGCGGGTTTTCTGTTTGCCGAATTATGCGGCTCGCCTGTGAATGTATATGCGAGTGCGAGTAAAATTTATGCCATGCGTATTAAGATTCTTGACCACCCGCTGGTCGCCCACAAGATTAGTGTTCTGCGCGATAAGAACACCCCTTCCCCGATTTTCCGTCAGCTGGTTGACGAGCTGGTGACTCTCCTGGCCTACGAGGCTACTCGCGAGATTCGCGTGGAGGAGGTTGAGGTGGTGACTCCGGTGGCTACCACGACCGGTGTGCGCATCGCCAACCCGAAGCCGCTGGTGGTGCCGATTCTGCGTGCTGGTCTGGGCATGCTGGAGGGCATGACCCGCATGGTGCCGACCGCCGAGGTGGGTTTCCTGGGTATGGCTCGCAACGAGGAGACCCTGGACATCGTGACCTATGCCGAGCGTCTGCCGGAGGATTTGACGGGTCGTCAGGTGTACCTGCTGGATCCGATGCTGGCCACCGGCGGCACCCTGATCGAGGCTATTAAGTTCCTGCGTAAGCGCGGTGCCGAGTCGGTGACCTGCGTGTGCCTGATTGCCGCCCCCGAGGGTATCGCCGCCCTGGAGAAGGGCGTTGAGGGCATGGAGAACGTGGACCTGTTCCTGGCTGCCCGCGATGAGCGCCTGAACGAGAAGGCTTACATCGTTCCCGGTCTGGGTGATGCTGGCGATCGCCTGTACGGCCTGGCTGAATAATTTTTGATTCGGTTTCGCGAGACCAATTGTGCACTGTCCCCGCGCTGGCTATTTCGATAGCCCGCGCGGGGACGCTTTTGTCCAATAGGGCGCGCGTACGATGCGGGATGGGTGGTGTCGATGATTTCCCCCGTCGGACGGGGGATGATTCAAAAAAATCTACATGTGACAAGAATCATTTCATGTGGATATTGTTGGGTTAATGAGGGGTATTTGAGGGTCTCTCAAGCTTTGATTGAGGGCATGAAAATACGGCGCTCCGCGTCATCATGCCGCTTTAGATGAATATTTATGTAGATGGGGTGCGACGGGGCTTGATGCGGGACGAGTCTGGCCCGGATGAGTGGGGATGTATTGTACTCCTTTTTGGATGCGGGAAGTATCCACGATGCCGAATTCGCTTGATTTATCCGTCAAATAGGAGAAATATTAAGAGAAAGGATTGATGCTCGAACAGGTATTAGGGACTGTTGGGCCACGCGTCACTTCCGGCGCACCCCACCACCATGTAGGTAAGGCAATTCCTACGTAGATTTTGAGAGAAGGCTGAACCATGTCAGGTGCTGTACCTGGATACGTCCACATCTCCCAGCGAGGCCGCGCCGCGAAGCGTCAGGCCGTCCAGCCTCATCGTCCCGCCGCACCTGCCGCAACGTTGCGTCCGATGACATTCTCCGCGGGGGATTCCTCCGCCCACAAGAATGCTCAGGAGAACGAGGCTCGCGGCTTCGTGCTGTACGTGGGTCTGAATGAGGAGCTCGCCGCCGCAAACGGTACCTCCCTGGTGCGCATCGTTCAGGATCTGCGCACCTACGCCCACCACCTGGCCCCCGAATCTGAGTCTTACGCCGCCGTGGCGCTGGCTCCCGTGAACGCCGAGGGTAGCGACCTTGAGGTGGTCCGTAACGCGCTGGGTGATCCGACCGCCGTGTACACCTACCCGGAGGCGAATACCGCCCGCGAGGCGGAGGGCATGAACGGCCACTCCTCGGGTGTGCTGATTGACCTGGCTCGCCGCGAGGTGTTCCTGGACGGTGAGCCGCTGATGCTGACCTTCAAGGAGTTCGAGCTGCTGGCCCACCTGGTTGAGAATAGCTCCCGCACGGTTGGCCGCGAGGAACTGCTGAAGGCCCTGTGGAGCTCGGGTGACGAGCACCCACACGAGCGCACGATTGACGTTCACATTCGTCGCCTGCGTTCGAAGCTGGGTCGCCTCTCGGGTACCGTGCGTACGGTGCGCGGTCAGGGTTACCGCTTCTTTGAGCACCCCGAGGTCGTCGTCTGGGCGGCCCCGGAGTACTCCATCTAGGCTTGTAGTTTTAGGGTGCACCCCGGTGCGCCGGCCCCGTGCCGGTGTGCCGGGGTTTACTCATGCCCGGGTGGCGGGTGCGCGGGATGTATCGGCGCGCTCTGGATAAAATGGGTGTATGGCTGAGAATTCTTCCAACACTGCATCCGGCTCGCACCGTAGCGGAGCTAAGCGCCTGATTATTATGCGCCATGCGGAGGCCGATTGGGGCCTGAACGATTTCGACCGCCCCCTGACCAAGCGCGGTCACGAGCAGGCTGCCGCCGCGGGTGCCTGGCTGGCTTCGCGCGGCTATATTCCCGAGCAGATTATGTCTTCGTCGGCGTTGCGCACGCGCCAGACGACCACCTGGGTTGCGGACGGCCTGGGTTCGAAGGCCCCGACCGCGCATCTGGATGAGGGTCTGTACGAGGTTTCGGCCGCCCGCATCATTGCGCGCATTAACGGCGTTTCAGAGAACGTTCATTCGCTGATGGTGGTGTCGCACCTGCCCGGCGTGCAGGATGCCGCGCAGCGTCTTATGAGCCCCGACTCCGATCCGAACGCGTCGATGGATGTGTACTACGGCTTCCCGCCCTCCTCCATCGCGGTGTTCGAGGTGCCGGGGGAGTGGGCCCTGCTGGATGGGGCGGATGCGCGCCTCGTGGACTTCAAGAGCTTCTAGGTTGTGCGCCCGATGAAACGGGCATAGTGAAAGCCCCGTACCGAGTGGTACGGGGCTTTCAATGGCGGAGACGGGGGGATTTGAACCCCCGGTCGAGTTTAACCCCGACCCTTCATTAGCAGTGAAGTCCATTCGGCCGCTCTGGCACGTCTCCACGGTGCGCTCGTGAGCGCATCCCTATAAGAATATAGGCTGTTTTGTGCTTGGTCAATTTGACCCATGCTTTGGGGGATATTTCTGAGCGTGTGTTGCTCTATAGGGTGGGCTATGGATTGTAGGCTTTGAGGCTCATATGCATTTTCGATAGACTGCTACTGTCCAACCGATAAATAGAGGGCGTCTCTGATGTTTTATCTTCCGATATAAGCACAGTTAGAGGCACCTCATCACTCAGCAAAGCGAGAAGTCATGTCTGAAAACCCCAACAACCCCCAGCCCCAGTTCAACCAGGACCCCCAGTTCAGCCAGCAGGCACCCCAGTTCAATCAGCAGGCTCCTTACGGTGTGCCCGTTCAGACCCCTGAGCAGCTGGCTCAGGCGAAGAAGGCAAAGACCCTGTCGATTGTCTCTCTGGTGAGCGGTATTGTGAGCTTCTTTGTCCTCGGTTTCATCCTTGGTGCTGTAGCTATTGTGACCGGCCGCCTGGCTATGAATAACCCCGAGCTGAAGAACCGCGGTATGGCTATTGCCGGTACTGTTCTGGGTGTCGTCAGTATTATTTTGCTGGTCGCTCTGAAGATTTTTGTAAAGCAGTAAGATTGAAGCTATCTGCAGTAGCCTCATGATTTGAGGAAGCCCGCGAGCGCCCCGTGCGCACGTGGGCTTTTGCATGCTTGAGGGGGCATTGCCGGGATAAGCGTGGTGTACGCAGCCGAAGCGTGAATATAGCTGCCGCTTCGGTGATAGGCTAGGAACAACACGGGCCAACGCCGACCAACCACAAAGGTGAGATGCCATGTCTCAGAATCCGCAGGGTTCAAACCCTGAAGACTCCGACCCCGAATACAACCAGCTGAACGAACAGCTCGCTGAGCCGTCTGCGCAAGATAGCCAGGATACGTCCGGCCAGCCTGCGATGTTGCCCGCGGATACCGTGCAGAAGATTATCGAGCGGACTGAGGGCGAGCGGGCCGCTCAGACTTCCCTGGTACTTGGTCTTGTTAGCCTGGTTTGCCTGGGTTCTCTTGCCGGTGTACCTTCTTTCATCATGGGCTATATCGGTATGTCTAGAGCAAAGGAAGCGGAGCGCCTGGGCGTTTCGGCTGTAGCGGGTCGTCGGATGAGTCAGATAGGCGTCTATTTGTCTCTCCTCATTTTCATCTGCACGTGTGTCTTCACGCTGATGGGGATTATCGGATCCCAGCAGCTTGCCAGCTAATCCCCCTATTAAACTTCCGGGTTGGTCGGCATCTTAGCCCCGGGCGGGCACCATGAGGGTTCCAAGCCTCGCCGCCGAAAACAGACCATAGATATCGGGGCGTCCCCCGAAATACCTGTCGCGTATATAAATACTGAAAGATCGTGGTTATGATGTCTCAGACTCCCCAGCCTCAAGAGCCGGACCCGTTCGACTACAACCCCGCGTACAACCAGCTCTACGAGGGCCGCGATGCCGGGCAGAGCGCGGGCGGCGAGCCGCGGAATGTCCCGGCTACCTACAAGCCTGCCGGGGCGTACACTCCGCCTCCTGCCTACCCGGAAAGCGTCCCGGGGAATATCATCATGCCCCCTGGCTTCTTGGAGGAGGGCCAGAAAGCGGCACAGCGTTCGTTGACGTTTGGCATTATCAGCGTGGTGCTCATTCTCCTCATGTATTGGATTCCCTACTCCACCCTCGGATCAATTATTCTGGGCGCCCTGGGAATTTCGGCCGCGCGAGACGCGGAACGCCACGGTGTGCCGGCAAAGGCGGGGCACATCCTCAGCTGGATTGGCGTGATCCTGCCCATCGCCCTGACGGTCTTTGCGATTATTGCCCTCCTATCGCTCCTTTTCACCCTGAAGGGATAGCCGAGTTAGCGGTTCGGCTGGCCGAGACTTCTGGAACCGAGCCCACCATCTTTTGTCTGCAACATGTAGAAGCCCCGTTTCTCGAATTGAGGCGCGGGGCTTCCGCATATTCGCGGAATCCCGAACTAACGCTCGAGGTGTCTTGCGCGGGTCAGAATGACGGGTGTAGTTGCCCCCGTTCCGTTGATAGGCTAGGGTGAATATTGTTTAACACACACCTGCCGCACGAAAGTGAAACGCCATGTCTCGGAATCCGTGGGGTTCTGACTCCTACGATTACAACCCGGACTACAACCACCTGAACGAGCAGTACGATCAGAACAGCCAGTATGGCCAGTATGGGCAGGGTTCGTACGGCCAATACGGGCAGAGCTCTTACGGTCGGTACGGCCAGGGTTCGTATGGCCAAGGTTCGTACGGCCAATACGGGCAGAGCTCTTACGATCAGTATCCCTATGACCCGTACGGCCAAGACCTATATGGTCAGAATCAGTACGACCCGTACGGTTACCAGTATGACCAGCCCATGATGGTCCCAGCGGGTTTTCTGCAGAAGACCCCCGAGCAGTTTTTTGGTGAGAAGGCTGCCCAGACCTCCACTGTGCTCGGCGTTATCGGCTTGATTTGTATCGTGACTCTCAACTGGTGGCTGCTAGGTCTGCCCTCCCTGGTTCTGGGTGTTATCGGTATTTTCAAGGCGAATGAGGCGGAACGCTACGGTGCCGTTGCTTCGGCAGGCCGCATCTTGAACTGGATTAACGTAGCTGGTGGTGGCATATTCCTGGTGCTTTTCGGCGGAGCTCTTCTGGTGGCGCTCATGCTGGCTCTTTCGGATTCTGCCGCTAATTCAGAGTTGGTTGATGCCGCGCAGATGCTGGCACTTCTCTAAAAACTTTGCCCTTCTCGAAGAGGTAAGAGCCCTGCTCCTCACAGTGAGGAGCGGGGCTTTGCTGTACATATGCAGTATATTTTGCGTATTGGGCCGGACACGCTTGTTCCCTCTGATGGGAAGGTCTAGGGTGAAGTTAACACCCAGTATTGAAAGGTCGTGGATGCGATGTCGCAGCTGCCCCAAAACAACGAAGCCTTCAATAACAGTACCGAATATGCCAAGCTTTACCGGCAAAATGGTAACGGGCAACCCATCGTTGGGTCCGCAGGGGGCCCACTGCAACCCGTGAGTGGGTTCCCGAGTCAGGAAACCGGGCGGAGCGCCGAGAACCTCTCCTTGCTCTTCGGTATCCTCAGCTTAGTGTGCATCCCGGGTATTCGATGGACACTGTACGCTATCCCTTTCTCACTGATACTGAGTGTTTTAGGTATCTGGCAGGCGCGAGTGGCACGACGGCACGGTGCGCGCGCTACCGCGGGTATGATTCTCAGCGCGGTGGGTATAGTCGTTGTCCTTCTTCTCGTTGCCCTCATCATATTGATTCTGAACGCTTTGTCGGGCATCCACTAGCAATAGCGGCTCGATGGCGAGTCTGAATGCTCTCTTAACCCGATAGGCACTTAACACCCGGTATTGAAAGGTCGTGGATGCGATGTCGCAGCTACCCCAAAACAACGAAGCCTTTGATTACAACCCCGAGTACGCCAAGCTTTACCAGGAAGATGACAGCGTACAGTCCGACGCTGATGATGTGGAAGACAGGTTGCTACGTGCAAGCGAGCCCCCTTCCAATGTGCGGAGGGCGCAAGACGGTGAAAGAGCAGCGAACTTCTCCCTGCTTTTCGGTGCCCTTGGCCTGCTATCTTTCTTCATAGGGTTTTGGTGGTCTGCCTATGGTATTGAAATCGGTATACTCATGGTCATCGTCGCACCATTCCTGAGTATCTTAGGTCTCCGGCAGGCATTCGTGGCACGACGGCACGGTAAGCACGCCATCGCGGGCATGATTCTCAGCGCGGTGGGTATAGTCGTTGTCCTTGCTATCCTCGCCCTCATCATCATGATTCTGAGCGCCTTGTCCGGATTAAATGATGCAGGCCCGTCGAGGAGCCTGAACGCTCTTATGCTGTACTGGAACTAGCCTCGAGATAAATACAGAAAAGTCCTGCCCCTCATTGTGAGGAGCAGGGCTTTTCTGTGTATATGCCGTATGTTTCGGCAGGTGGAGCCTGACATGCTTGTTCCCTCTGATGGGAAGGTCTAGGGTGAAGGTAACACCCGGTATTGAAAGGTTGTGGATGCGATGTCGCAGCTACCTCAAAACAACGAAGCCTTCGATTACAACCCCGAATACGCCAAGCTTTACCAGGAAGATGACAGCGAACAGTCTAGCCCGGATGCTTCTGACGAACAGCTACTATCCGCAAACGAGTCCCCGGATGACTCTTCGGATGGTTCTCCGGATGAGCCCGCAGATCAAGCGGTCGGTAAGGGAATGGCGAACTTCTCCATACTCTTTGGCTTCCTCGGTCCCCTGTCTTTCTTCCTAGGGGGTTGGCTAATTGTCCAAGGTTTTGGAGAAAATGGTACGCAGGTAGTTATCTTTTCACCGTTGCTGAGCATCCTGGGTCTCTGCCTGGGGATCTCGGCAAGACGGCACGGTGCTCGTGCCACCGGTGGGCTGGTTCTTAACGGGCTGGGGCTATGCTTTTTCATCGGTATCGCCTTCCTCCTCATCTTGATTGCAAACGCCTTGTCGCACATCAATTAACGATGTCCCCGGCGACTCAAAACGGCGTATGCAAAGAGCCCCGCTCCTCAATACGAGGAACGGGGCTCTTCGCGCTCCACACGTGGAGCAGAAGCTAAAACGCGGATGGTAAGGGATTTGAACCCTTGAGACGGGGTTACCGCCTACTGGTTTTCAAGACCAGCTCCTTCGGCCGCTCGGACAACCATCCTTGCGCTCCAGAGACCGGCATTTTATCTCAACGCCGTGCCGCAGGGCACTACGAGATTATCTCACGATGTATGCTTTCTGTAAATCGAGTGCCGATGAGGGCACATCCGCTCAGGAGGAGGGCTCATGCGAGCAATTATTGAGGAAAACCACGGCGGTCCCGAGGTGCTTCGGGTCAGCGAGATTCCCGCCCCCGTTCCCCGTTCGCGTGAGGTGCTCATCCGCGTTCGCGCCGCCGGAATCAACCGTGCGGATGCCCTGCAACGCCGCGGATTCTACCCGCCCCCTCCCGGATCGAGCTCCATCTACGGCCTGGAAGTGGCCGGGGAAATCGAGGCCGTCGGCGAGGGGGCATCCGTTGAGAACTGCGGTCGTCCCGTGATGGCCCTGCTCCCCGGAGGTGGGTACGCCGACTACGTGACGGTTCCGGTGGACCTGCTACTGCCGAAGCCCGAGAACCTGAGCTTTGAAGAGGCCGCGGCGCTACCCGAGGTGGCCGCCACGGTCTACTCCAACCTGGTACTGACCTGCGGCATGAGCATGGATCCCGCCGAGAACCTGCGCGAGGACGGGCAGAGCGCCACGGTGCTGGTGCACGGTGGCACCGGGGGCATCGGGGTGCACGCCATTCAGGTGGCACTGGCCGCGGGAACCCGCGTATTCGCCACGGTTGGGACCGAAGAGAAAGCGGAGTACGTGCGCTCGCTGGGTGCTGAACCCATCGTGTATCGGGAACATTCGTTCCGGGATGTCGTTCTGTCGGAGACCGGCGGGCGCGGCGCGGACTACATCCTGGACGTCGTGGGCGGGCGGTACTTTGATGATAACCTGCACACCCTCGCCGACGGTGGGCACCTGTGCATCATCGGGTTGCAGGGCGGACGAAAGGCCGAGCTGGACCTCGCGTACGCACTCACGCACCGGCTCTCGGTGCACGCCACGAGCCTGCGCAACCGCCCCGAGGCCCAGAAGGCCGAAATTCTGCGCGGCGTGCGCGAGCAGATCCTCCCGCTGGTCGAGTCGGGTCGCATCGGCGTGGGTCTTGACCGGGTATTCCCTCTGGAGGCCGCGGCCGAGGCGCACGAGTACTTTGATTCCGGTCTGCACCGCGGCAAGGTGGTGCTGCGGGTCGATTAGACAGGTTTCCGCGGGGTGCGGAGAAAACCTTGTTGCCGCGCTCCGCGAAACGTGACATAAATGCTCATATTTCCCTGACGAACCGTCACCAAAAGAAGATTTAGGGTAACCTAAGTATAGATGGGTTTGTGGCTCGCCGCGGAAGGTGATGTACGCATCCGACGCTCACCGGCCGCGAGCGACTCCCACCCGATAACCGTTCACGGCACACACCTAACGTAGAGGAGGACTCATGGGACTCAAAAGCTACCTGCAATCGCGCCGAGACGACGCCGAGCTCGGCAAGGGCATCTGGCGGCGCTCCCACGACCGCTTTATTCGCGGCATCGACCGATTCCACCAGGTGCTCGAGCGTCTGGCGGGCACCGAGTCCTCCGCCTCCATGATTGAACTCATCGTGCCGGACGCCAATGAGCTTGCCGACCTCATCCCCCGGGTGCGTGCCGTGGCCATGGAGGCCCACCGCCTCGCCCCCAGCGACGGCGATATCCCCGCCTCACAATTCGGCACCTACTCCGACCTCAACCGCGCCCTCTCCAAGGCCGGCAACGCCGTGGCTCTCTGCGCCGAGGCCCTGGCCATGGCCCGCTGCTTCGGCGAGTGCACCACCGGATGCGACCGCCAGGTGAGCGTGCACCGCCGCGTTGAGACCGTGGTGCAGCACGTGCAAGAGGCCGAACGCCTCATCCAGCGCGCCCAGAAGGAAGCGGCCGGCGAGCTGACCTTCGACGATGGAATCCCCGTGGGACGGACCGAACTCGTCGAGGCCTAGTGGTGCGTCAGTTTGATGCTCCACCGGGCACACGATACGCTTAAAAGAGAGGTGCATGACACCCCGCAAGCGGTTCAGTCACAATGGATGTGACGATGGTACGCAATCGAGAATCGCAGCTCGGTCCAGGCCCTCTACGGCACAACCAATGCATTAACGATTGACGGAAGAAGTCACACACCATGTTTGAATTCCATCGGAACGAGCGCGCGCGCCAGCTGCGCCCCAGCCTCTCCCGCTCCTGGTTGCTCGTTCGCGCCAACGCCACCGAAGACGTTTTTGAGCAGGCCTTCGAATCCGAGGCCGATTCCATCATTATTGACCTCGAGGACGGTTGCCCGCCCGAAGAGAAGGACGCAGCCCGCGAACAGGTCGTCCGCATGCTGAACTCCGGCGTGGTTGCTTGGGTTCGTATCAACGCCATCACCACCGAGCACTGGTGGAAAGACGTCAAGGCCCTCAAGAACGTGAAGGGTTTGCGAGGCGTCATGCTCGCCACCGCCGAGCACGCCACCGACATCGACCGTACCTCAGCTGAGCTGCCCGCCGGTACCCCCATCATCGCGCTGATTGAATCGGCCCTGGGCGTGCACCACTCGGTCGAGATTGCTCGCGCCATCGGTACCTTCCGCCTGGCCTTCGGCGCGGGCGACTACCGCCGCGACACCGGTTCCTCCGCAACCCCCATGGCCCTGGCCTACGTGCGTTCGCAGCTGGTCATCGCCTCCACCCTGGGTGGCCTGCCCGGCCCCATCGACGGTCCGACCCTCGGCGCATACGGTGCTGACCTCTCCAAGGCCTGCGGCTTCGCGAACGACCACGGCATGACCGGCAAGATTACCCTGGATATCCGCCAGGCAGAGACTATCAACGCGGCCTTCTCGCCCAGCGAGGTTGAGATCGAAGAGGCCCACCAGATGCTCGACGTGCCCATCGACGGCCCCCGCGACGGTTCCTACCTGCCGCGTTACCTGCGTGCAAAGAAGGTCAAGGAACTTGCCAAGGTTTACGGCCTGTGGGGCAAGACCGACAGCGACTTCCAGCGCGCATCCAAGTAACGCGCCGGCCCTACAGCGACGGCCGCGCATCCGACCCCTCGGAGGGATTCGGATGCGCGGCCTTTGGTTTAACGCTCCGGCCACCGACCGGCGGACGGGCTTGGCGACTAGTTGCGCGGGGAACGGCCGCCCGTAAGGGCGTGCGCGGCAACGTAGGACGTCGCCAGGGAAATCACGATGGGCACCAGGAACGAGGTGTCGTCCTCGTAGACGGCGCGGTAGAAGAACCAAACCGCCAGCGAAATCACGAGCGCCAGCACGTAGACGATGGCGAAGCGCACGGTGGGGGTGAACGGGGCACGCTGCGAGGAGCCCTTGCGGGCGGAGGTGCGGGACGAAGACATGAGGCCTCCCGGGATAGAGCGAGCTGTCGGACGCCTCGGAACGGGGTCGGGGCCTCGCGTGCCGAAGACGATACTAAAAACCGCCGCAACACACCGGAAACCGGCCTTGTTACGGCGGATGTGGAGCCCCCAGTGGGATTCGAACCCACGACCTTTTCTTTACGAGGGAAATGCTCTACCCCTGAGCTATAGAGGCACATACGCTACCTGCCGCGTTGAGACGGGCTTTCCGCGGAACAGTGCATACCCCGCAATAGTACCAAAAAGGCGGGGGAGAGGCGAATCATCGCGTTGCTACGGCGGCTCCGCGCAAGAGCCCCGCGCGGACGCGTCATGCACCCGCCGCGCCGGCGGGATAAGATGAACCTAAGCGTTATCCGTGCGCCCCGGCACCGATTCTTAGGAGGAATACCATGACCTCACCCTTTACCCGCCGCGCCCTGCTCATCGGCGCGCTTCCCGCCGCCGCACTGGGTCTGAGCGCCTGCGGCTCTTCCCAGGCCTCCTCTACCGCCTCCGCGAGCGGCTCGGCAGGCGGTTCGGCGAGCGCGACCTCGGAGAGCACCGCCGCAGCATCGGCGAGCGCATCCGCAAGCGCGTCCGCTATTCCCTCGAGCTCGGCTTCGGAGACCGCTTCCGCATCGGCTACCGCGGATGACGGCTACGTCGGCTACCGCCTCAACCGCGAAGTACCCGGCGCAGGCACCGCAACCCTGTATACCGACTACCAGTGCCCCTACTGCGCCAAGGCAGAACCCAAGTTCGAAGAAGCCGCCAAGAAGCTCGACGGCGTGCTGAACGTGACCGTGCGCAACATGCCGCTGAACATGCACGCCAACGCCGTACCCGCCGCACTCGCCGTGGAGGCCGCCGAGGCACAGGGCAAGCATCTTGAAATGGCGAACAAGCTCTTCGCCACCCAGAACGACTGGAAGAACATCAAGGAACGCGATAAGCTGCGCACCCTGTTCAACGACTACGCCAAGGAACTGGGCCTGAACACCGAAGAGTTTGATAAGGCTCTGCTCGACTCCGAAACCATCAAGCCCATTCAGCGCGACTACGAACACGCCGTGAAGATTGGTGTGAAGGGCACCCCCACCTTCGCCGTGAACGACAAGGTCATTGAGGGTCTGGATTCTTCCTCCTCGGTGGATGACCTGGTCAGCACCTTCAAGCGTGAAGCTGGCGTGAAGTAGTGGCACACATTCAGCTCTCCGGCGGGCAGCGCGCCGAAATTCACCCCGACGGGTTCAGCGAGCACGGCTATGTTCTCGAAATTGGGGGTGCCGAGCAGTCCCACGTGGACGTGCAGAACCCCGACTACGTGTTCTACGAGTACCTGCGCCGCATCGCAAACGCGGTGGATGCGCTCGCACCCGCCGGCGAGCCCATTACCGCCGCGCACCTGGGCGCGGGGGCGCTGACCCTTGTGCGCTATATTCAGGCGACCCGCCCCGGCTCCCGCCAGGTTGCCGTGGATATTGAACCCGAGCTCATGGGCTTCGTAACGGACCGCCTGCCGCTACCCGCCGGAACCGACTGCCAGCTGGTGGTCGGTGACGCCCGCGAGCAGCTGGTGAATCTGCCCGAACTGCTGGGCGTGCCCGGCTTCGACGCGATCATTCTCGACATCTTCACCGGCATGGACGCGCCCGCCCACCTGGCGAACCGCGACTTCTACCGCGAGCTCAGGGACGCCCTGAGCGAGCGCGGCATGGTCGCCATCAACGTGGGTGACGACGCGGGCCTGCCCTTCTTCCGCCTGCAGGCGGCCGCCATGCTCGAGGTTTTTGACCACGTGTGGTGCCTGTGCGAGAGCTCGATGCTCAGTGGCGAGAACGAGGGCAACCTCGTGCTCATCGGTACCTCCCGCGAGCTGGACGAGGAAACCCAGGATCTGCTGTACGCGATGGGACCGCATCCGGCGGAGGTGCTCACCACCGACGAGCTGCGCGACCTGCTGGACAGCCTGGAGGCTTAGGCGCGAGATTTAAACCGTTGAGGCGGGTACCAACCGGGTACCCGCCTCAACTGTTTTCTATATGAGTTTTCTATATGCCGCACACCGGCGGAATTTTGGTTATTACTCGGGCAGCGGCACGGGAACGGGCTCCTCGCCCTCATCCTGCTGCTTGGAAGAGCCGCTCTGCGCGGTGGTCAGCGTAATGCCCACACTCGCCGTCATGAGCAGGCAGATCGCCACCCAACGAATCGGGCCCGTCTCCTGGTTTAGTAGCGCCCAGCCGGCAATCGCCGCGATGGCGGGCTCCATGCTCATCAGCACGCTAAACACCTGCTGCGGCAGGTTGCGCAGGGCCATCAGCTCCGCGCTGTAGGGGATTACCGAGGCGAACATCGCGGTACCGAAAATCATGAGGAGTAGCACCGGGTCCTGAGCCGCGTTCCACAGCGGCTGAGGTGCCGGAACAACCGCCGCCGCCGGGGCAATAAACGCAGCACCAACAAGCATCGCCACCGCCAGGCCGCTTGCACCCGGAACCAGGGCACCCCCGGGCACGAGATACTATCCTACGTGCTACCCGGGGGTGCGAGAAAGAAGAGACATGCTCTCCAGAGCAATATTCAGCTGGGCTCTCTACGGCTACCTAGAGGCCCTTCGCCTCGCGGTCTGCCCTAATCTGCTCGGCCGATGGAAGCGTAATGGAACTGGTCGCCATCTGTGCGATATCCACCGCGTGCGCGTCCACCGCGCCGGGGAGGTAGCGATCCATCTCCTCGCTATCACCGCGTTCCTGGGCCCGTTTTTGGGCGCGGGCATGCGAAATGGAGATGCCGATACTCGCCAGCACCAGCAGCGAAATGGCCAGCCAGCGAACCGCATCCGTCGGCTCGGCCAGCATAATGACGCCCACCAGCGCGGCAATCGCCGGTTCCAGCGAAAGCACCACACTGTAGATGTGCGCCGGCAGCAGGCGCAGGGAAGAGACCTCGCCCAGAGCCGGAATGGCCGAAGCCAGCAGACCCATCAGGCAACCAATCGCCAGCAGGTGAACGTCCTGAGTCACCTTCAACAGGTTATTGCCGCTCAGAATAAACGGGAACGGCAGCACCAGCAGCGTGGATACGGCGTTGCCCATCACCATGCCGCCCATACCCGGAATGAGCGCGCCCACCTTCTCCGTCGCCAGGATGTAGGCGGCACGCGAAATCGCCGTCAGCACCGCGAAGAACACGCCCACCAGGGCAAAGTCCTCAGGCTTGGCCTGTGATTCGGCCGTCAGAATCGCCATGCCGCTAAAGGACAGGGCAATCCATACCAGGTCCAGCTTGCGGCGGGACATAACGGTCGCCAACACCAGCGGGCCCATAAACTCGATTGCCACGGCAATCGCCAGCGGAACCTGCTCAATCGCCACGTAGAAGAAGGCGTTCGCGCCGGTGAGGGCCACGCCCAGCACGATGACCGCGGTCCATTGCGCGCGAGTCCACGCGAGAATATTCGGGCGGAAGAACACGTACAGCAGGATGGTGGAAGTCAGCAGACGTAGCGCCACCACACCCCAGGGCCCCAAATCACCCATGAGCTGCTTCGCGAGGGCTGAACCGAATTGCGCGGAAATAATCGCGCCGGTCGCGTAGGCGACACCCAGCCCCTGAGTGGCCAGGGGAGAACGCGCAGCCGTGGGCGTGCTGGCGGAAGAAGTCATGGTAATCCTTTACAGCATGAAGCGTAAGCAAGTATCGGCGGTACAGCCCAACCCGAATCGCCGTGAAACGGGTCACGCATTATGCAGACAATGAATAGTGTGTAATCTAGGACAATTTTACGCGGTTTAAAAAAGGGCGCAAATAAATGGGAAGCGATTTCAGAAGCGCCGCCGCGCCGGCTGGACGACCGCGCTCAAGCCCTCGGTGAACTCAAGCCCTCGGTGAACAAGGCTCTTCCAGCCCGCCGGAAGGCTCGCCCGTTCAGGAAATATTCACCCGACCGTGCTTTACTAAAGACATGATTGACCCGAAGAAGTCTCTATTCGATGAGGACGGCAACCCCCGTCCCGCGCTAACCACCACCCTCGACAACGTACTGCGCATGCAACGACCGCTCGCGCTGTCCATCGTCAAGAAGCTGCGCGAAGCGCACCCCGACGAAACCCCCGCACAGATTCACAAGCGCCTCGACCGCGCCTACCTGCGCGACATCACCGCCATCGGTGGCGTGACCGGCGCATCCGCATTCGTGCCCGGCGTCGGCACCATTACCTCCATGAGCCTCTCGGCGCTCGCCGTGGGCGGTTACATGGAGCGCACCGCCCTCTACGCCCAGGCCGTCGCCGAGCTGCACGGCGTGCACGTGCACGACCCCGAAACCGCCCGCTCCATGGTCATGGCCATCATGCTCGGCGAGGAGGGCTCGCAGCTCATGAACACCGTGCTGCTGCAGACCGGTAAGGCAAGCGGCGTATCCAATAAGTGGGGTATGCTGCTGGGCAATTCCTCCGGCGGCAAGATGTTCAGCGTCGAGCGCACCATCCGCAACCTGTTCATCCGTCGATTCCTCTCGCGTCAGACCGGCGCGCTACTCGGCCGTGCCCTGCCCTTCGGCGTGGGTGCTGTGGTCGGCGGCGGCGCAAACCTGGCTCTCGGCAAGGATGTCGTGCGCAACACTCGTAACGCTTTCGGCGACGCCCCGGCATACTTCCCCACGGAGCTCATGATTACCCCGCGCGCACCGCGCGTGAAGTCCGAAGAGGACGAGTCCCCGGAGAGCACCCGCGGCGAACGAGGCCAGCTCGTGGATAAGGCCGGTTCGATTCTCAAGGGTGCGGGCAAGGTCGCTAGTAAGGCTGCCGGAAAGGTCTTCACCCGTGGCAAGGGCCACGACACTGAGACCGAAAACCGCCCTATGCTCGAGCGCTAAAACCCTCGCTGGTTAGCAGACATAGCAAAGCCCCAACACGCTGAAGACCCCGGATCCCTGAACTCAGGGACCCGGGGTCTTCAGCGTTAAGACCGGCGCTCAGCCGATGCTACCGACTACGCGTTCTTCGCGTGATCGAGCAGCTGAGCCGCAATGCCGTTGTAGGTGTGCGGGGTCAGGTTCGACAGACGCTCCTCGGCCTCGGGGGAAAGGCCCAGGGTTGCCACGAACTCCTTGAGGCGAGCCGCATCCACGCGGTGACCGCGGGTCAGCTCCTTCAGACGCTCGTAGGGGTTCTCCATGCCGGGAACGCCCGCGATAGCCTCCGCGCGCATCACCATCTGGATTGCCTCGGCCAGAACCTCCCAGTTGGAGTCCAGGTCGGCAGAAATCACGTCGGCCGCGATGTCCAGGCGCTTCAGGCCCTTCACCACGTTCGAGATGGCCAGGACCGAGTGACCGAAGGCCACGCCGATGTTGCGCTGAGCCGAGGAATCGGTCAGGTCGCGCTGCCAGCGGGAGGTCACCAGGGTCGAGCCCAGCGAATCCAGCAGGGCGTTGGAGAGCTCCAGGTTAGCCTCCGCGTTCTCGAAGCGAATCGGGTTAACCTTGTGCGGCATGGTGGACGAACCGGTCGCACCGGCCACCGGAATCTGGCGGAAGAAACCAATCGAAATGTAGCTCCACACGTCGGTGCAGAGGTTGTGCAGCACGCGGTTGAAGTGCGCGATATCCGAGTACAGCTCGGCCTGCCAGTCGTGCGACTCAATCTGGGTGGTCAGCGGGTTCCAGGTCAGGCCCAGGTGCTCAACGAAACCGCGAGAAATCTTCTGCCAATCGGCGGTGGGCACCGAGGCGTAGTGCGCGGCATAGGTGCCGGTCGCACCATTGATCTTGCCGAGGAACTCGGTCGCCTTCACATGCTTGACCTGGCGCTTCAGGCGATAGGCGAGCACGCCCATCTCCTTGCCCAGGGTGGTCGGGGTTGCGGGCTGACCGTGGGTGCGCGAGAGCATGGGAACCTCGCGGCCCTCCTCGGCCAGGTTCAGCAGAACCTCAATCAGCTCCTCGGCTGCGGGGATCCACACGTTCTGCACGGCATCCTTGATGCCCAGGGCGTAGGAGAGGTTGTTGATGTCTTCGGAGGTGCAGCCGAAGTGAACCAGCGGCACCAGGTGGTCCAGGCCCAGACCCTTCAGTCGGCGACCGATGTAGTACTCGACGGCCTTTACGTCGTGAACGGTCACGGCCTCAATCTCGGCCAGCTCGGCCACGGATTCGGCGTTGAAATCGGTCACGATGGCGCGCAAGCCCTTCTTCTGCTCCTCGCTCAACGGGGACAGGCCCGGCAGCACCTTGTGCTCGCACAGGTAGATGAACCACTCGACCTCAACGTGGATGCGGTCACGGTTCAGCGCCGCCTCAGAAAGGTAGTTCGTCAGGGGTGCGGTGACGGAGGCGTAGCGTCCGTCCAGGGGGCCCAGAGCGAGTTCGCCGGTGCCCAAATCGATACGGCCAGAAGGCAGGATGGTGTTATTGGTGTGAGACATAACTCCATTTTCGCATGGATCGCCGGAAAATGCGGGCGGGGTGCGGGGCGGTGGGCGGTTGGAGGGCGCTCTGGATAGTGGTTTGGGCGAAGGCCCAGACTGCGGTCCGGGTGGTGTCGGGGATGGTCCGGGCGGCGCTCGCCGCGGGCGCGCCGACTCCAACGAGTGGGCGCTTTTTCGGTTCCGAAGCGGTTTCGGAGTGGCTTCGAGGCAATCTTTGCGCGGAAATATGACGGCGGCGGAAGCTGTGGATAAAGCATTTTGCGGGTTCTGCAGCTCAAATCCGTGCGGATTTTTCGTTTTGTGGGGTCGCTATCCACAGGCGGCTAAAAGCCGGGGGAACAACGCCGGCCCGCCCATAGGCTGGAACCAAAGTCCACCCGCTAAGCCGGTATTCGTAACCGGCTCCTCCGAAAGGACGCGCCGTGCCCACCTTCGTCGATTCCACACCGCCATCTGCGCCTCCGGGAACCCCCAACCCGCCCAGCACCGCGGATATTCTGCGTGCCGCCGGGCACCTGGGCATCGGCTCCGCGGCCGGACGCGCGTTCGCCGCCTCGCTCCTCGCGGCAGCCGCCTTGGCCCGCACCAAGGGTGCCGAGCTTTCCGCACGCATGCGCGCCGAAGCCCACGAGATACAGGGGGTCTACGCGCGCACCGGCGAGCTCGGAACAGAGCACTGGGCCTCGGAGGCGGGCCGCGCCTTCCGCAGACAGCTCGAAAGGCACCGCGACAGTATTCGAGACAGGGCACAGATTGCCGAGAACGCGGCGGCCGATATTGCCGCCGCCGCCGAAGAGCTCGCCGCCGAACTGACCGCCAAAGCCCAGGCCGTTACCGCCGCGGCCGGTGCCCTCGACAGCCTTCTCGGGTCCCTCACGGATACCGCCGCCGATATCCTCGACCCCGGAAAACTGGAGGACCTCGTGGCCCGCCACGCGGGGTCCGCGCAACACGAGCTTGATTCCCTCATGCACGTCAGCCTCCCCGAGGGGCTCAACGCGCTCGTTACCCGCCAAACCGGCTATTAGACCGCTGCTCACCGCTAGTCGTCGCTAGGAGAACCCATCTAGGAGAACCCATGACCAACGCAACGTACGCCCTTCCCATCGAGGGGAGCGGCTCGGCCCCCACAGGGGCGACCATCACCGTCACACTGGAAGAGATGCCCGCCATCGCCGATTCCCTCGCCCACGCCAGCCAGCGCTGCGCTGAACGTCCGGTGCCCATCTCGAGCATTGGCGCAGAGACGATGCTCTTTCTCGGGGTCAACGCGCGCGCCCGTCTGGCCAGCGGCCAGTGCACCATGTTGGCCGCCGGGATGGGCGAAAGCGCCACCGAGCTAATGGCCACGGCGGTGGCCGTGCGCCTCGCCCACAGCGCCTACCTGCAGGTCGAGAACATGGTAGCCGGCTGGTTCGAATCGCTCGGTATCGCCCAGGACGGTAAGCTTCCTGACGGGCTGACGGTGCGAACCCACATCCGCGGCGCCCTCGCCGGCGACCCCGACGAGGTCCGGTACCTTATCCGGCTGACGCTGCCCGAGCTCGGGTACTATAGCGCATCAATAGCGATGCCCTATTCACCCCTCGCCGCGGCGGTACTTTTCGGAGCGACAGCCTATCTTGACGCCCGACTCAACCCCGAGATTGCCCGCCGGCGAGTGGCTGGACGGCTGTCCAGGATCACCGGAATCCCCGCGAAAATCATTGAGAAATTCATTGGGAGGGCCACCCTATCGTTGAAGAGAGAGAATACGTGGCGGGACGTGGGCAGCACGGCACACAACGTGCGTACCGCTTCGGCTGATGAGTACGGAGTTAGCGCGCACCGAGGAGAGAAAAATCAGCTTTCTGTAGGCTCCAGCTCGGAACGTTTGCAGGCGGCTGCCAAAGCCCAGGACCAGGAATTCGAGCGTTCTCAGCAGGACCCGACGAAGGGCGAACGCGGCGCCGTGATGGTCACCGTCATGTACGAAGAAGGCCACGAGGGTGACCCCGCCTACGCCCTATACGTGGTGAGTATTCCGGGGACTAACTTTGACTCCTGGGGCGGCTCTCCCATGGACCCTGCGGGTGCTGTGCGTGAAACGTTAGGTGAAGATACCACGAGGAACCCCGCCTATCGGATGGTTCTTCAGGCTTTGCGTGATGCCGGTGCGCCGCAGGGGGCCCGCGTGTACCTGGAAGGGTTCAGCCAGGGAGCCATGATTGCCTACAACATGGCTAATAGTTTCGAGGTCGCCAAGGAAATCAACATCGTCGGTATCTACGCCCAAGGTGCTCCGCTACGAGGTCTGCCCGCCAAACGCCGAGACTTCGCCGTGGACTATGTGGAAGGCGAAGGCGATATCGTTCCGGATAGTGCACGGCGGGAAGAGGGCGGCTGGCGTCCTGACGACCGTGATACAGCAATTACCATCCAGAACCCTGTACACGATGGCGAAAAATACCGAGAAGCTCTAGAGCGTGAGGGGCATAGTAACGCGGTTTTTGGTGGCATGCGTGCGGCGATGGATGGTAAGGAATACGTGCTGGGGGAGCAGAAGGTTACCTCGGGTTCTGCTATGCCGGACGGATACAGCCTAGCTGAGCGAAGGGACGTAACGATCTCACGTATCGGAATCTACTCGCGACAGGCCTACAAATCGGGGGTTAGGTTTGACGAGAAGGGTGTAGACGAAGCGATTGAACATGGAACAGGTGGAATGATCAAGGGCGTTCAGGACGCCAAAGATAAGGGGGAACGGATCCAAAAAGCAGCCCAAGATACGTGGGAGAGCGCCGAACGGCGTCTCCCTCACCCGGATCCTAAACCGCAGCAGGAGCCGGGGAACCCGAAGCCGACCTGGCCCGAGATGCCTGCACCGCAGACACCCAAAACACCTCCCCTGCAGGGATACGACCCGCAGAATGTTCCGCCCGCCATCAACTTGCCGGCGGACCTGAGCGGCCCGGAGCCTGCCACCATCAAGTTGCCTGCCCGAATCGAGCCGGAGGGTCTACTACCCCCTGCAGATCTGTTTCCGCCCGACCTTATACCAGAGCCCGCAGGCTCACAGGCAAACATCGGAAAGGTTATTAATCAGCCAACCATCGACGACCTGCAACTCCCTAAAATTGGTTCTGCGCTCGGGGACCCGCTCCTCGGGCCCCGCCAGGGCGGGGACTACGAGGGCGGGGAATCGCTCACCCCCGACCTGCCAGACCTGAAGCCTGTTCCCATGCCCGTGGCGCCGGCCGAGGATATTGACCCGGGATTCCACACGCCGATTCCTCCCGAGGAGACCGACCCGGGGTTGATACACCCCGCACCGGAGCCTCGGCGCGCCGTCACTGTTGAGCGGGAGCCGGCATTTGCCTAGTGGGGAGTGCCGCAGGTGAGGAGGCGGAGACCGGCTTGGGGATGGCTCGTCCTGTCCCCATACTGGTCTTCACCCCGGTAGCGCTGGCTCCGCGGCGCTCGCGGGCACATACTAAAGCTATGAGTCACTCAGAAGAATCCACCAGCATCCCGGTCCGCCCAGTCTTCGATACCCTGCCCAGCTATGCCGCGGGTAAGCCTCCCGCTCCCGTCGAGGGCCTGACCCGGTACAAGCTTTCCTCTAACGAGAACCCTCTGGGCCCCGTGCCCGAGGTGGCGCGCGTGCTGGCCGAATTTGATGCGGTGCACCGCTATCCCGACCCCCTCTCAACCGCCCTGCGTACCGCCCTCGCCGGGCAGCTGGGCGTGGACGCCGAGGATATCGTGACCGGCGCCGGCAGCCTCGGCGCGCTCAACCAGATTATTAAAACCTTCGCGGGCGTTAACGCCGACGGTGTGCAGGACGAGGTCATCTACGCGTGGCGTTCCTTCGAGGCCTACCCCATTCTGGTTGGCATCATGGGCGCCCGCAGCGTGCAGGTTCCCAACCTGCCCAACGGCGCGCACGACCTGGACGCTATGGCTGCGGCCGTCACCGACTGCACCCGCCTGATCCTCGTGTGCACCCCCAATAACCCGACCGGTCCCGCCGTGACCGAGAGCCAGATTCGCTCCTTCCTCGCGAAGGTGCCGGCTACCGTTCCCGTGGTCATCGACGAGGCCTACTTCGAGTTCTGCGCGGCCTCCTCCATCCCGGAGGGGGAAGAGCCCCCGCTGAACGGCCTGGACATCTACCGTGACTACCCGAACGTCATCATCCTGCGTACTTTCTCCAAGGCGCAGGGCCTGGCGGGTTTGCGCGTGGGCTACTCGATTTCGCATCCGCAGATTACCCGCCACCTGCGGGTTGCCGCGACGCCCTTCGCCGTGTCCGCCCTGGCCGAGCGGGCCGCCGTCGCCTCCATCGAGCACCAGGAGGCCGTCATGGAGCGGGTCAGTCACATCGTGGCCGAGCGTGAGCGCGTCACGGCTCGCCTACGCGAACTGGGCTACGAGTTCCCGAGCACCTACGCCAACTTTGTGTGGCTGCCCCTGGGGGAGCGTACCGGCGAGTTCGTTGACCTCATGAACCGGAATGCTCTCTCGGTGCGTGCCTTCGGGTCCGAGGGCGTGCGCGTGAGCATCGGCGAGGTCGAGGCAAACGACCGTTTCCTGTCCCTGTGCGAGCTCTTCGCGCAGGAGGGCTAATCTCGCTCAACATCGCTGGATAAGCTTGAATCGCATAGCGGTCCTGAGCGGATGAAGATGAAGGAACCCTCCTATATATTCTGATTATCGAATATATAGGAGGGTTCCTTTGGCTATTAAACGCAATTGGTAGCGCTGCTGGTTTTCGCCTGCTCATATGCTGAATGACGGGGTGCAATACGCGGTGTTCCAGGCGTGTTCCGAGCGTGCACGTTATTGCCGAGAGCCCGAAATAGTAAACTGGTAGGTATATATGCCCAGTCCTGATGGTGCACCGGCCGTAAATCAGCCTCTCAACCCTCCACCTTTCGTGGAGAATGAGGCTTGACCCCGGTAGCCCGCAGGCGAAGCCATCGTCACGTGTGGAGGTTAGATGCACGAGAACGACAAGTACCCGGGAGTGCCCGAACGCATCCAGCTCATGGATGAGAACGGCACCGTCCACGAACACCCTACCTTCAGCCGATACGTCAAAGACGTCGATGGTGATACCCTGTGCGAGGCCTACCGCCTCATGTACACCACCCGCCGCTTCGACGACGAGGCGACCGCCCTGCAGCGCCAGGGCCAGCTCGCCCTGTGGGTTCCTAGCCGAGGCCAGGAGGCCGCGCAGGTCGGCTCCGCACTGGCCTACGCCCCCAACGACTACATCTTCCCCTCCTACCGTGAGCACGCCGTCGCCCTGGCGCGCGGTGTGGATTTCCGCGATCTGATTACCATCTTCCGCGGCACCACCACCCACGGTTGGGACATGAAGGCCCACAACTTCCACACCTACACCAAGGTGCTGGCCGCCCAGACCCTGCACGCCGTCGGCTACGCCATGGGCCTGAACTTCGATGCCGATATCGAGGCTGAAACCGGCAAGCGCCCCACCGGCCAGGGCCAGGCCACCGACCCCGCAACCGACGCGCAGAAGCCCGCCGTCGCGGTCTACTTCGGCGACGGCTCCTCCAGCGAGGGCGACGTTCACGAATCCATGGTCTTCGCGGCCTCCTACGATGCCCCGGTGCTCTTCTTCGTGCAGAACAACCGCTGGGCCATCTCGGTTCCCTTCGAGGTGCAGTCGCGCGTGCCGATTTCGACCCGAGCCGCCGGTTACGGCTTCGAGGGCCTGCGCGTGGACGGCAATGACATCCTGGGCGTGCTCGCGGTGACCCGTTACGCCATGGAGAAGATTCGTGCCGGCGAGGGCCCCGTGCTCATCGAGGCCGAGACCTACCGCCTGGGCCCGCACACTACCGCCGACGACCCCACGAAGTACCGCACCGAGGCCGACCTTGAGGGGCCGCTGCACCGCGACCCCATGATTCGCCTCGAGAAGTACCTGCGCGAGCAGGGCTACGCCGACGATGCCTTCTTCGAGGAGGTTGCCGAGTCTGCCCAGAAGGTCGCCTCCGGCGTGCGCGACGCCGTGCTTTCCGCCGAGGTGGCCGACTTTGAGCACTTCTTCGACCGCGTCTACGCCCAGGAACACCAGCAGGTTGAGGACGACCGCGAATTCTACCGCACCTACAACGCAGGCTTTGAAGAGGAGTAAAGATGAGCGAAAACATTGAGCGTTTGACCCTCGCCAAGGCCATTACTCGCGGCCTGGAGGATGCCCTGGAGGCTGACCGCACCGTGGTTCTGCTCGGTGAGGATATCGGCAAGCTTGGCGGCGTGTACCGCGTGACCGAGGGCTTGCAGGCCCGCTTCGGCAACCGCCGCGTCATGGATAGCCCGCTGGGGGAGTCCGGCATTATCGGCACCTCCATCGGCATGGCGCTGCGCGGGTACCGCCCCGTTCCCGAGATTCAGTTCGACGGCTTCGTTTTCCCCGCCTTCAACCAAATCACGAGCCAGCTTGCGAAGATTCACAACCGCACCGATAAGCAGTACATCGTGCCGGTGACGATTCGTATTCCCTACGGCGGCGTGATTGGCTCGGTGGAACACCACTCCGAGTCACCCGAGGCGCTGTTCGCCCACACCGCCGGCCTACGCATCGTGACTCCCTCGAGCCCGCACGAGGCCTATTGGATGACCCGCAAGGCGATTGAGTGCCCGGATCCGGTCATTATCTTTGAGCCCAAGCGCCGCTACTGGCTCAAGGGGGACGTGGACCTGAACGACACCTCCTTCGACCCGTTTAGCGCCAAGGTCGTGCGCGAGGGTACCGACGCCACGATCGTTGCGTACGGTCCGCTGGTTCCGGTTGCTCTGGCAGCCGCGGAGGCCGCGGTTGAGGATGGCCGCTCGATTGAGGTTATTGACCTGCGCTCGATTTCTCCGCTGGATGTGCCGACCGTGGCCGCCTCGGTGGTGAAGACCGGTCGACTGATTATTGCCCACGAGGCCCCCACCTTCGGTGGCATGGGTGGTGAGCTGGCGTCCGCGATTACGGAGCGTTGCTTCTACAGTCTGCAGGCCCCGGTGATTCGCGTGGGTGGCTACTACATGCCGTACCCGGTGTCCCGTGTTGAGGAGGAGTACGTGCCCGATATTGACCGTATTCTTGAGGCGGTTGACCGCGCTTTCGATTACTAGGCGCGGTTTCGGGGTTGGTATGTGCACCCCGTTGCTTGACGCTTCGTTCTGAGGTGTGCCGCCGGTCTGCTATCGGCGGCGCACAGCGGCGGATAGGACCGCCCATAATATTCCATGTAGGGTATATGCCCTAGTGAGAGGTAAATATGTCCCAGATTTTTTCGCTTCCCGACGTGGGCGAAGGCCTGACCGAGGCTGAAATCCTCAGCTGGAAGGTCGCAACCGGCACCGAGGTCGCCATCAACGATGTGCTGGTCGAGATTGAAACCGCGAAGAGCGTCGTCGAACTGCCCTCGCCCTTCGCCGGCACCGTCGAAGAACTGATGGTCGCCGAGGGTGAGACCGTCGAGGTGGGTACCCCCATCATCCGCATCTCCGGTGGCGACGGCGCGGCCCCGGCCGCCCCCGCCGCGCCGCAGCAGGAGACCGAATCCGGCACCGCGCTGGTCGGCTCCGGACCCAAGGCGGACGCCGTTAAGCGCCGCGCACGTAAGCGTCCCGTCTCCGCGGCCCAGCCCGCACCTGCCGCCCCCGCATCACCCGCGGCGCCGACAGTTCAGGCACCCGTGGCGCACACTCCCGCTGACTCGGCAAACCGTAACCAGGGCCTGCTGAGCGAGCTGGCCGAGCGAGCCTCTCGCTTTGTGGAGAACAGCCCCCTGAACTCGGTGGTGCAGCGTCTGGCCCACGAGCCCATCGCCGCCCAGACCCCGGCACCCGCGCAGGACTCGGCTCCCACGCAGGCCCTGCCGCCCGAGCAGGTTCCGCACCGCCCGACCCTCGCGCCGCCTCCGGTGCGTCTTGCCGCAAAGGAGCTCGGCGTCGACCTGGCCCACGTGACTGCCACCGGTGCCCGCGGCCAGGTGACCAAGCAGGACCTCATGAACTACGTTGCCCACCTCAAGGACGTGCAGCACAGCGGTGCCCGCCAGCCCTTCTGGCAGGGTGCAATCACCCCGGGCGACCGCATCGAGCGCGTCCCGGTGCGCGGCGTGCGCAAGGCCACCGCGAAGGCCATGGTCGCCTCGGCCTTCAGCGCCCCGCACGTGTCGATTTTCGTGGACGTGGATGCATCCCGCACCATGGAGTTCGTGAAGCGCTTGAAGAAGTCTCGCCACTTTGAGGGCGTGAAGGTCACCCCGCTGCTGGTGCTTGCCGCCGCGGTGATTTGGGCTGCTGAGCGTAACCCGCAGGTCAACGCGACCTGGACCGACAGCGAGATCCAGATTAAGCACTACATGAATCTGGGTATTGCGGCCGCCACCCCGCGCGGCCTGATGGTCCCGAACATCAAGGATGCCCAGGAGCTTTCCCTGCGTGAGCTTGCGATTGCCCTGAACAACCTGACTACTCGCGCTCGTGAGGGCAAGACCCAGCCGGCAGAGATGGCGAACGGCACCCTGACCATTACGAATATCGGTTCGCTGGGCATTGATACCGGTACCCCGATTATCAACCCGGGTGAGGTTGCGATTGTGGCCTTCGGTACCATCAAGCAGAAGCCGTGGGTGGTTGACGGCGAAGTGATTCCTCGCTGGGTGACGACCCTGGGCGGCTCGTTCGACCACCGCGTGGTGGACGGCGACCTCTCGGCTCGCTTCATGGCCGATGTGGCGGCCATCCTGGAGGAACCGGCCCTGCTGCTGGATCACTAGGCAATAACCTAAACGGCCCCGAAGGGTCGCTCAACGCGAAGACCTCTGGCGCACATAGCGTGCGCCGGAGGTCTTCGCGTTTTGTATCGGCATCGGTGCGGTGTCCGGTGCTTCGGAGGCTAGTCGTCCTCGCGCTCCACCCGGGTGCTCGGGTACTTATCCACGCGGCGGTGGTATATCTGCCCGCAGGCGCCGCCTATAAGGGCTCCCAGGAAGCTGAGCGCCAGGATGAGCATGATCGCCAGCAGGCCGTTGGAGGTATCCCCGTTCATGAGTCGTTGCATGGAGAACGCGGCGGTGCCGTTCGGGAAAATCTGCGGGGCCAGGTAGGTGGCCAGCGAAGCCACAATAAGGCCCATGAGGTGCCACAGCCACACCGCAATACCCTGCTTGGAGCCGGCGAATCGAGCCATGCGTCCGGCGGCGTATCCGCCGACCAGGTAGGCCACAAAGACGAGGGCGCTTAGGGCGACCGCCACGGGAACTACGGAGGATTCCCCGGAGAGTAGTCGTCCGATGACGGCGTGGTACTCGAGGGACTGCTCCTGCCCGGTAGAGGTGAGCCAGGCGCCGATGCCCCAGCGGCCGCCGTCCATGAGGGTGATGGCAACGAGCCAGCCGAGCAGGCCCGGGAGCACGTGCATGCGGGAGTACCGTTCCTTCTGCATCTGCAGGGCGGTGGCGGCGGTGAGCACCGGTTCGCCGGGCTGGAGGATGGGCTGAGCGGGTTGGCTCGCTGGGACGGCGAAGCCCCCGTGCTGGGTGGGCTGTTCCGGCGCGCGCGGTGCGGTGTTCTGTGGGGTAACGCTGGGTGCCGTTCCGTGGTCGTTGGTGGTCTGCGCGCCGCGGTGTTCGGACACGCTCGGGGCAGATGCGGCGCTCTGCGCGGGCGCGGAACCCGCGGATGCGCCGCTACCCGAGCTACCCGAGCCGGGGGTGTTGAGCCAGCCGAAGGCGCTTTCCCCGCTGTCCGAGGTGTCCGCGTCATCCTGCGGGCTGGGAGCCGGGATGGGGCTGGGGAAGGCGCGGGTCGCCTCCCCGTCGGTGGTTCGCGACTCGGCGCGGCGTGAGGTGGCCTGCTGCAGGTCCTCGGCGGTCAGCACGACCGTGGGGTCGTCGGAGGAGAAGGCCGCGTCCCACAGATCCTGCTCGCTGGGCGCGGAATTGTCGTTGCCCTTTGCCTGCTGGCTGGCCGCCGGGCGGGACTCCGGCTGCTGGTTGTGTTGTGTATTCATGGCTTCCGATAACGGGGTTCGGGGATCGTCTGGCGACCCGGTGTGTGCGGTGGCTCGCGTTTTGGGTGGGTCTTAGCCTACTCGCTGTGCTCGGACTGGAAGGCCCGGGCCTCTTCGAGGGATTCGGCGGAGTAGGGGTGGGGGTGTGCGGGTCGTTCGTTCTCGTCGAGGGTGCGAACCACGCGTCCGGGGTTGCCGACCACGACGGAGTTTGCGGGTACGTCCTTGGTGACGACGGTACCCGCACCGATAACGGAGTTCTTGCCGATGGTCACGCCGCCCAGGATGATGGCGCCGCCACCGATCCAGACGTTGTCCTCAACGTTGATGGGCTTGCCGCCCTCCCAGTACGCGGCGCGGTCGACGGGGTTGAGCGGGTGGGTGGGGGTGAGGAACTGCACGTTGTTGCCGACGAGCACGGTGGACCCGATGCGAATCGGGCAGACGTCCAGGAATACGCAGTCGAAGTTGAAGAAGGAACCGTCGCCAATGTAGGTGTTCACGCCGTAGTCGAAGCGCGCACCGGGGCGGATGTGGGAGTGCTCGCCCAGGTGGCCGAGGTTTTCGCGGTAGACGTGCATGGCCTGGGCGTGCTCGCCTCGGGCGTAGTGCTCCTCCGCGAGGACGGTGGCGGCGTGGATGCGCTTAGTCTGTGCCGCACATTCGGCGTCGGGCATGTAGGCGGCGCCGGAGACCATGCGGTTGAAGATGTCGCCGTTGGGGCGCTGCGGGGTGTGCATTAGTGGGCTCCTCCCAGAAGGTAGACTAGGGCGATGATGGCCAGACCGATGAGAATGACGACTCCTCCGGCGATGGCGAAGCGCTTGGAAATTTCGCGAAGGAGCTGTTTGAACTGCTCGTCGGTTATGTCTTGCTGTCGCTTACTCATGGTTTAAGTATCCCAGAGTTGCGCCGAGCGCACCCGGGGGAGTGTCGTGAAACTGGCCGCGCCGGGCTCCCTTAGCTGGGAGCCTGCCGTGAAGATGGCTTGGAAGGGCGCTGGAAGTTGAGCCGAGGGGCTGTCGGCGGGCACAATCGAAATCATGACTGAGGCTCAGAAGAACACGAACACGGGGGACGCAGCCCCCGCGCGCGCCGCGGTGTTCGGCGCACCCGCTACCGAATCCGGTGAGAACCCCCTGGCGCACCGCCCCTGGCTGAAGAATTATTCTTCGTGGACTGCCCGCGATATTGAGCTGCCCGAGACCTCGCTGAGCCACCTTATCGATGAGGCAGTGCGTAGCGTCCCGCAGAAGGTCGCCCTGGAGTTCTTTGGCGCGACCACGACCTACGCTGAGCTGGGGGACCAGATTGAGCGTGCTGCGGAGGGTCTGCGCGTTGCGGGTGTGCAGGCGGGTGACCGTGTGGCGCTGATTTTGCCGAACTGCCCTCAGCATATTGCGGCGTTCTATGCGATTTTGCGCCTGGGCGCGATTGTGGTGGAGCATAACCCGCTGTACACGGGGGCCGAGCTGCGCCACATGTTTGAGGATCACGGCGCGAAGGTCGCGATTGTGTGGGACAAGATTGCCTCGCACGTGACCGAGATGCCGGCCGATATCCGCCCCACCCACATTTATTCGGTGAACCTGATTTCGGCGATGCCGCGCCTCATGCGCACCGCGCTGAAGCTGCCCGTCAAGAGCGCGCGTGCCTCGCGTGAGAAGCTGACGGGCCCGGCCCCGGGCACGGTACCGTGGTCGCAGCTGCTCAAGAGCGAGCGCATTGATCCCGCGCATCGCCGCCCGACGGCGCATGATATTGCGCTGCTGCAGTACACCTCCGGCACGACGGGTCTGCCCAAGGGCGTGATGCTCACGCACCGCAACCTGGAGTCGAACGGCCGCATGGGTGAGGCGTGGATTAACCCGGGCGATGACGAGGTGATTTACTCGGTTCTGCCGCTCTTCCACGCGTACGGCATGACCCTGGGCGTGACGATTGCGTCGCTGTGCCGTGCCCGCCTGGTGCTGTTCCCGACCGTGGACATGGACCTGATTTTGAAGGCGATGAAGAAGACCCGTCCGACGATTCTTCCTGCGGTTCCGCCGGTGTACCGCCGCCTGATGGACGAGGCGAAGAAGCGCGGCGTGTCCCTGGAGGGTATCCGCTACGCGGTGTCGGGCGCGATGAACCTGCCGCCCGAACTGGTGGCCGAGTGGGAGGAAGCCTCCGGCGGTTTCATGGTGGAGGGCTACGGCCTGACCGAGTGTGCCCCGCTGGTCTCCTGTAACCCGCTGAACGACACCCGCCGCGCCGGCTCGATTGGTGTGCCCTTCCCCTCGACCGATATTCGCGTGGTGGATCCGGAGACGGGTGCGGATGTGCCTCTCGGCGAGGAGGGTGAGCTGTGGGTCAGCGGTCCCCAGCGCTTCATGGGTTATTGGAAGCGTGAAGACGAGACCGCGAAGACCATCACCCCCGACGGCTGGTTGCGCACGGGTGATATTGTGCGCCTGGACGAGGACTTCTTCATCCAGATTGTGGACCGCATCAAGGAGGTCATTATCACCGGCGGCTTCAACGTCTCCCCGACCGAGGTGGAGGTCGCCCTCAAGCAGCACGATACGGTTGCGGATGCGGCGGTGGTCGGTATTCCGCTGCCCGGCGGCGGCGAGATGGTCGTGGCCGCGGTGGTTCCCGCCCCCGGCCGGGTGGTGGAGGAGCACACCCTGCGCGAACACTGCTACTCGAAGGTGACTCGCTATAAGGTGCCGCGCCGCATCGTGGTCGTGGACGACCTGCCGCGTTCGATGCTCGGCAAGGTGCTGCGCCGTAAGGTGCGGGAGCAGCTGATTGCCTCGGGCGATTTTGAGCAGTAGCGTCGGTTGGTTTGCCGCCCGCCCGTAACGGGCGGGTACGATAAGCGCCGGCTCGGGTTTTAGGCCCGGGCCGGCGTTTTGCGTTGACGCAGACAGACGGCTGGTGGGGGAGCGGAATTGGCAAATAATCATCGTGTGACGAAATATGACGAAATATGACGAGCTTGACGTTCTGTGTCTCATGATTGACCCTTAACTTCCACCGCCGCCTCTGTGCGTGCTGTAATTGTCCCATCATCGTTCGCATCGGCTTGTCGGCGCTCTATGCCCGTACCCGGTGAAGCACGTCATCATTCAACAGAAAGATTCATAGCCGTGAAGAAGTTTGCCGCTGCTCTTGCAGTCGTCCCCATGATTTTCAGCATGGCCGCTTGCGGTTCCACCTCGAACTCCTCCTCGAAGAAGGTCACCATCGGTGTGGTTGGCTCCGAGAAGTTTAACAAGACTCTGAAGGAAGAAGCTAAGAAGCAGGGTATCGACATCGAGTTCAAGGAGTTCAGCGCTTACACCGAGCCGAACCCCGCTCTGGACGCCGGTGACATTGACATGAACCGCTTCCAGCACATCGCCTACCTGTCGAACTACAACGTCAGCGCCAACAAGGACCTGCAGATCGTGGGTCCGACCGTCATCTACCCGATGGCTCTGTTCTCCAAGAAGCACACCAAGCTGGCCGACATCCCCCAGGGTGGCGAGATCGTGATCCCGAACGACACCGTGAACGAGGCACGCGCGCTGAAGCTGCTGAAGACCAACGGTCTGGTCACCTTCAAGAACGCTGACGTAGACGCCCCCACCATCGACGATGTTGACACCGCTAACTCCAAGGTGAAGGTCACCCCCGTCGACGCAACCCAGACCGTGGTTGGCATGGAGTCCGCTGACGGCGCAGTCGTCAACAACGACTTCCTCAAGGACGCAGGCCTGAAGCCCGCGGACGCACTGGCTCAGGACGACCCCAAGACCGACCCCTCGGCCATCAAGTACGTGAACCTCTTCGTCGCCCAGAAAGACAAGGCTGACGACGAGACCTACAAGAAGATCGTTGAAATCTTCCACACCAAGCCCGTCATGGATGCTGTTCAGGAAGAGACCCGCGGCACCGCCGTTGAGGTCAACGTGAGCACCGACGAGCTGCGTCAGTCCCTGGCCAATGAAGAGGCCAAGCTGCGCGCCAAGAAGTAATCTCCTGACAACACGCCTCTCGTAGGCACACGTAAGGCGGTAAGCCCGGGCACCCGATGCGGGTTAGAAGGGCTTACCGTCCTTTGCGTACCGGCGCCAAGTCCCTCGGCGTCCCAACCACGACATTTAACGGATACAAATACTATGAGTGAACAGCTAGAAGAGGTCGTAGAAGGCCTCCCCCAGCCCATGGTGATTCTGGACGGCGTGTCCAAAGTCTTCGGTAACGGCCCCAAGGCTGTCCCCGCCGTGGACAACGTCTCCCTCACCATCAACCGCGGTGAAATCTTCGCGATTATCGGCTACTCCGGTGCCGGTAAGTCCACCCTGGTGCGCCTCATCAACGGCCTGGAAAAGACCACGAGCGGCACGCTAATCGTGGACGATTTCGAAATCTCCGGCAAGCGCGACTCCGAGCTGCGCGAGGCCCGCACGAACATCGGCATGATTTTCCAGCAGTTCAACCTCATGAACTCCCGCACCGTGCTCGGTAACGTTGAGTTCCCCCTCAAGGTGGCCGGTTGGCCCAAGGCCAAGCGCCGCGAACGCGCCCTGGAGATGCTGGAATTCGTGGGTCTGAGCGACCGCGCCGACCACTACCCGAACCAGCTTTCGGGCGGTCAGAAGCAGCGCGTGGGTATCGCCCGCGCGCTTGCGACCAACCCCTCGCTGCTGCTGGCTGACGAAGCCACCAGCGCCCTGGACCCCGAAACCACCCATGAGGTGCTCGCCCTTCTCAAGCGCGTGAACCGCGACCTGGGTATCACCGTCGTGGTCATTACCCACGAGATGGATGTCGTGGCCAGCATCGCCGACCGCGTGGCGGTCATGGAGTCCGGCCGCGTGGTGGAAGAAGGAACCGTCTACGACGTCTTCTCTAACCCGCAGACCGATGTGGCGAAGCTCTTCGTGGCGACCACCGTCAAGCTGGCCCCCACCGGCCAGGAGGCGGAGGAGCTGCGCGCATCGCACCGTGGCTACCTGGTCAACGTCGAAATCGTGGAGGGCAATCAGGAGCTCGGCAAGGTGCTGTCCTACCTGGGCGCCCGCAACGTCCGTTTCAACATCGTGGGCGGCGGTATCGAGACCCTGCAAGGCAAGGCCTACGGTACCCTCACCCTGGAACTCCTCGGCGAAATCACCAGTATTGACGCCGCCGTTGCCGAACTGAAGACCGTTGCCCGCGTGCAGGAGGTGCGCTAAATGTTTGCTACTACTCTTCCGCTGGCCGCTTCGAAGACCGACTGGGGCGAGTTCCTGCCCGAGAAGCTGATCCCGGCTATCGGCGACACCTTCTACATGGTGTCCATCACCATGCTCTGCGCCGGTCTGGTCGGCCTGATTGTGGGTGCCCTGCTGTACACCACCCGCGCCGGTAATATCTTCCAGAACCGCTTCGTGTACACGGTCCTGAACATTCTGGTGAACATCATTCGCCCGATTCCGTTCATCATCCTGATTGCGGCCCTGGGCCCGCTGACCAGCGCCGTGGTGGGTACCCGCCTGGGCGTGAATGCCGCGGTCTTTGCGATGAGCTTCGGCGCTGCGTTCGCTATCGCCCGCATCGTGGAGCAGAACATGGTCTCCATCGATCCCGGCGTGATTGAGGCGGCCCGCGCTATGGGCGCCTCGAAGCTGACCATCCTGTTCACCGTGATGATTCCCGAGGCGCTCGGCCCGCTGATCCTGGGCTACACCTTCCTCGTCATCGGCGTGGTGGATATGTCTGCAATGGCCGGTTACGTGGGCGCCGGTGGCCTGGGTAAGATCGCGATCGTGGACGGCTACCAGCGCTTCAACGACGAGATCACCTGGGCCGTTGTGGCGATTATTATCATCCTGGTCCAGCTGGTTCAGTTCATCGGTAATGCACTGGCCAAGAAGGTTATGCGCCGATAGGCTCGTGCCGCTATAGGCGCAGTTGATAAGGCATAGAAGACCCCCGGTCTGCTCTTGACGAGCGGGCCGGGGGTCTTTCTTCGTATCGGGGGAGGGGCGCTAACCGCTTAGCTCTGCGCCGCCTCCAGGTACATATCCGGGGCAGGCTTACCGGTGGGAACGTCGTTGCTGCTGACCCAGGTGCGCACCAGCGAAAAAAGCATACGAACGTAGGAAAGAAGAAGAGAGGTGGGTGAAAGCAGCAGGGGAAGTGAAGACTGTTTACCGCTGTATCTGCGATAAGAACCTAGAAATGTTTAAGGCAGAGGAGCATCTGAAGCGCATTAAGACGACTTAGGATGCAAGTTTGCTGAGGAGAGAGAACGGGCTGGGAGCTTTAGCAGCTAAATACTATAGTTTGTAGTGGTGCAAATTATTATTGAATTATTACTAAAATAATCTTGACTCCCATTTTGCTAATTGATATCATAAAAGTATTCCGGCTCACATCAAACTAGAGATATCATCAACAGCTATTGTCGGAGCCGGTATAGAAGGACGTGGAATCGCGTTCTACGCAGATTGGGGTATACCACCGCTGAAAGCAAAAATTGAATAAATATCTGAGGTGATTAAGTTGGTCGACACTAGATACATACCGGTACCTGAATTATGTTTCGCAGGTTATTCTTTCTATTATTTTACATCTTCGCATGATTCAATGTTTTATAATGTTGCCGGTATTTTAATTCTTTGTGGATTTGTTGGGTACTCTGCATATCGTGCAAATAAGAACTACGTACAACCTGCGGCATCCTTCATAAAATCCGTATTTTTTATGTTGGCTGTGGTAATTTTACAAGTGTATTGGCTTGACCCTTTGGCTCAGGTTGTAGTTCTACTTATGAGTATCCTGTACGCTTTTGTTTTCTATAAGCAACAGCCGAAATAAGCATCCTTGGAGTTCTAAAACACCTAGCATCACGAGAACCTGCCAATGTTCAGGTTCTCGTGATGTTTTGTATTGGTACCGTTTAGTGAGACTTTGGAAAAGTAGCGCTCCGCGAAAGTGCTGATGAGGTCAAAGGGCTACAAGAGCGGGTGCTAGAGAAGCAGCTGATAAGCATAGAAGACCCCCGGTCTGCTCCTTGAGGAGCAGGCCGGGGGTCTTTCTTGATGCTGCCTGCCAGGTGAGGCGGTGGCGCGGTGAGGCGTCTGCGGTACGTGCTTAGTTCTGCGCTGCCTCAGACTGCTGTGCCGCCTCAAGCTTGGCGATCCAGGTGTGTGCCGCCTCCCAGAGCTGCGGGTCATTGAACGAATCGAAGCGCCCAAAACCGGCCGGTGCCTTTGCCGGGTCGGTGCCTTCCGGAACGTAAATCATGACCTTTGTACCGGCGTCACGTGCCGCCTGCGCGCCCGCGGGGGAGTCCTCGAACGCCAGCGCCTCGTGACCTTCAAAGCCGAGGCGACGTGCCGCCTCCAGGTACATGTCCGGGGCGGGCTTGCCCGCGGGAACGTCGTTGCTGCTGACCCAGGTGCGCACCAGCGGGGCGTAACCGTAGCTTTCCATTTTCAGGGTCAGAATGTTCGCGGTGGAGTTCGACGCCACCGCAACCGGCATGTGCTCGCTCAGGAAGCCCAGGAACTTCTGTGCACCCTCAATCAGGTCCACGCCGGAGCTGATGACCTCGTGCTCGGTGGTGAGTAGGTCCTTCATCACGCGTTCATGGTGTTCGGCGTACTCTGCGGAGGCGGTGTCCGGCTTCTGGCCGTTCTGCGCCTCGTAGGAGAGCAGGGCAAGCTCCTCGGCGACGTCGGCTGCCGCCAGGCCGGTGAGGCGGTGCTCCACCTCTTCGGTGAAGGGAACAGACCAGCGGGTGAAAAGCTCACGCTGCACATCGTTCCAGACGGTCTCAGAATCGAGGAGGATGCCGTCGCAATCGAAAATCGCGCAGCGGGGGAACCAATCGGAGGGTACGGTGTGTTCAAACATAATGCCAGTCTCTCACAGGGCTTTAGGCTATGGAAGCGGTGGCCCGGTGCGTGAGAAAACATGCAGAGCGCAAACTGGGTGGGGGCACAAAAGCACGCAGTGTAAGACCGCAGCGCAAACACATGAACACATCAGCAGGCATGAAGAAACCCTCCCGCCGCATCCACTGAGAACGCAACGGGAGGGTAGAGGCCGAGCAGCCTAGAGAGCGGACACCGGCTTATGAGTCACCTGACGCATAAACGGAATGGTCGCCAACAGGCCCACATAGACCAGTACCAGACCCAGCGCAATAGCGCCGAAGGTCAGACCGAACATCTTCGCCAGAACCTCACCGGGAAGACCCTGAGCCGCAATCAAAGCCGTCAGCGGAAGACCCAGCAGCGCAGAAATCACGCTGATGAGCACCAGCGGGCCGAAGACCACGGTCAGGCGCGAAGCCTGCAGCAGCTTCGTGGGGGTACCCATCATATTCAGTGAAGAATACAGCGAACCACGCTCGTAAATGGCGGCGCTCTGGTTCAGCACTGCGGAGAGGGTGACCAGCAGGTACGAGAAGAACAGCATGAGCAGCATGCCCTGGAACATGTCCTGCATGATGGTCATGAAGGGGCTGGCAGCAGGACCGGCTTGCTTCGCGTCTTTGCTCATCTCACCCGCCAGAATCAGGATGGGGCCGAAGAAGGTCACCAGGAAGGTCGACAGCGCCACACCCGAAACCTGACGCCACGCCCCGCGCGGGGACTCCAGCACCGCACGGTAACCCAGCAGAACCGACGCCTTCTGGGTCATACGCACACGAATCTTTGCGTACGCCCACACCAGGAAGGTACCAATCAGGTCGATAGCAACCATCATCAGCAGACCCGGCAGAGCAATGAAAATCGCCAGGTTCTTAATCGCGCTATCGGCACCGCCGTCCTGGAAGGGTGAGAACATGCTAAAACCCTTCGAGGTCGAAGCCAGAATCATCACGGCAATGACCAGAACAACACCGATACCCAGAGCAATGTAACCGGCGGAACCAGCCTTCGCGCGGGTACGCACACCCAGCGGGCTGATGCTGACCTTCGCCAGACCGAAGAGGGAGCTCAGCGCCGCCAGAACCATACAACCCAGGAAACAGTAGAAAATCATGCTCACCGGCAGGAGCATATTCTCAGCACCCAGCGGAACGTTCATGAAGTGTAGGGCGCCGAACGGGAAAATCAGCACCAGGTAAAGAAGCAGACCAATAATGAAACCCACAAGGGAGTACACCAGCGCGTCCGCAACAGACAGACCCACAATCAGGGTTGTGGAGGCGCCAATCAGACGCAGGGAGGCCAGGCGCTCATCACGGCGGCGGGCACTCAAACGAGCAGCCGAAGCGCCCAAGGTAAAGAGCGGAACAATCAGCACCAGAGCGGCAACCCACGCCAAACCCATGTAGAGCTTCTGAATGCCCATCAGGTTGATCATTTCGTGGTCAACGTTGGCGTGCTCAAGCCACGTACTCAGCGCCTGAACACCACCGGCAACCGTCAAAAACAGCGCCGATGAGGCCGCAAAAGCCAGTACGGGAAGAATCGCCTGCGAACTCCATAGGGTTCGCTTGGCGAGCAGAGCATAGATTTGCATTATGCACCTGCCTGAGACTGAGCGTCAGGGTTCTGGGTGCCGTTCTGCGCGGGTACGCCGCCCTGGCTATTGCGCTGATCGCTCACGATCTGGCCGTCCTGCAGATACACCACGCGGGAGCACGCGGCAGCCACGTTCGGATCGTGGGTGACCACCAGCAGAGTCTTACCCTGCTGCGGAATCATGGTCAACAGCAGCGCCATCACCTCGCGCGCGGTCTTCGAATCCAGCGCGCCGGTCGGCTCATCCGCAAAGGTCACGGGGGCGCCGTTCACCTGCGAACGGGCAATAGCCACGCGCTGGGCCTGACCACCGGACATCTCACCCATGCGGCGATCCAGCATCTGGCCCAGACCCAGGCGGTTCAGCAGGTCAGCAGAAATGGCGCGCGCCTGCTGGCGGGGAATACCGGCAATCATCGCGGCGAGGGAGACGTTCTCCTCCGCGGTCAGCTCGGGAACCAGCAGACCCTGCTGGAACACGAAACCAAAAGAGCTAGCGCGCAGGGAGGTGCGCTCGCGCTCGCTGAGAGACTCGACCGCCACCTGACCGGTGGGGGAGTTGAACAGCACGGAACCGGCATCGAGCTTAATAATGCCCGAGAGCGCGTGCAGCAGGGTGGTCTTACCGGAACCGGAAGGACCCATAATCGCCACGGATTCGCCGGGGTAGATATCGAGGCTCACGTTACGCAGAACCGGGTTATTGCCGTAGGACTTGTGCAGGTTGCGGGCAGAAATAATCGCACCGGGCGCGAAGGGCGCCTGCTGCATCTGCTGGGGCATCTGGGGTGCCTGAGCGGGGTAACCCGGCTGGCCCTGATAATACCCCGCCTGGCTTGGCTGACCCGGCTGGGTGGAGTACTGGCCCGCAGGCTGCGCCGCCTGCGGAGGGGTCATCGAGTACGGGTTCTGGGACGTGGGAGCCTGGAACTGCGGGTTCTGGGGTTGAGGATTCTGCGTCATAGCAACCTTCATCGGATATGAACTAACGGAAGTACCCGTCTATCATCTCAGCTTCTCGGCGGCTCGGCCCTCCATCTGAGGGCTGAAAAATATGGGAATACGCTGAGAAAAAGGGCCGACGCGGCGCGGGAGGGAGCTATTCGCCTCGTCCTCCGGTATGAGGTCGGCACCGCGGGCGGCGTGCAGGCGGTGTGGCTTCGACCCCTTGAACTCGCGGAGACGAGTGGGATACTAGAAGGATGACCGACGCACAGAACACCCCCATCATCACCCCCGTCGCGCCCGAACCGCACGGAACCCGCATCATTCTTATGCGCCACGGGCAGACCGATTGGAACATCGACCACCGTTTCCAGGGCGGCACCGACATTCCCCTCAACGACACCGGCCGCGACCAAGTGCGCACCGCCATCGACGCGCTGAAGCAGGCCCGTGACGAAGGCACCGTCGTCGACCTGGTGCTCTCCTCGCCCCTGAGCCGCGCGGCCGAAAGCGCCGAGATTGTGGCCGAAGGCCTGAACGTGCCCTACAGGGGTGCCGTGGTCGGGTTCCAGGAGCGCTCCTTCGGCGAGCTGGAGGGGCAAATCGCCACTCGCGAGCTGGTGCTCGCCTCCCGCGAATCCGGTGAGGAGTACGGCGTGGAACCCACGGAGGAATTCGTCGCCCGCGGCCTGGCGGCCCTGAACCGCGTGCGCCGCGAGTACGACGGCAAGACCGTGCTGGTGGCAACCCACGGCATGTTCATCGCGCTGATGATGAACGCCCTGCTGGGGGAGCGCCCCGACTGCCTCACCGAGGAGGGTTTCTACCCGATTCCCGTCAACGCCTCCCTGACCGAGGTGCCCCTGCAGTACCTGGACAGCACCATCGACCGCCTGCTCGTGCATCAGAACGAACCCGACCTGGGACCTGAGCCCCTGCCCGCCGGCGCCGAGAACACCTCCCTCACCCTGATTCGTCACGGCCAGACCGACTGGAACAAGGTGAACCTCATGCAGGGCGTCACGGACATTCCGCTCAACGACACCGGTCGCGAGCAGGCACGCACCACCGGCAAGAAGCTGGCGGAGATGGGCCTGGACTTTACGGTGCTGGTGTCTTCGCCGCTGTCCCGCGCCCACGAGACCGCGCAGCTGGTCGGCGAGCACTTCGACCTGCAGGTGGACAAGACCTACCCCGAGCTGGTCGAGCGCGCCTACGGTGACGGCGAGGGCCTGGACGTTCCCGCCCCCGAACGCCGCGCCCCCGAGCGCTACTACCCGAACGTAGAATCCGAGCGTGACCTGTACATCCGCGCGGTACGCGTGCTGCGCCAGATTGTGCGGGACTACGCGGAGCGAGGCGGAGAACAGAAGATTATCGCCGTCAGCCACGGCAGCCTGATTCGCCGCGCGCTCTCGGCCGCCGCGGGTGAGGAGTGGACCGTAACCGTGCCGAACGCCGAGCCGCTGATGGTGGACGTCCCCGGCCTCTTCGCGTGGGACTCCTCACGATACACCGACGAGGTGGGGCGCATTGTCTGGTAGCGCGCGCCCCGCGGGCGAAGTCCTTGAGCGTCCGGCGCAGGGGACATCCGTTGCGCCCGAGGGGGCAGCTGAGTCCTCGGCGCGTCCCCTCTCCCGGGGGATGCGCGTGCTCCGCGGCGCCCTCTGGGCCCTTACCGCACTGTACTGCCTGGTCGTGGCGAGCATCGTGTTCGCCCCCGTCCACGTGGACGACAACGAGATGGGTGGCCGCCTCGCAGCCCTGCTGGATGCGGGCCACGCCGCCGGCTGGCTACCCGAGTTTGTGACCTACTCCAGCATCGAGCAGCTCTCAAACGTCATCATGTTTGTGCCCGGAGGCTTCCTCTTCGCCCTGCTCCTGGGACCGTCTGCGCGACGCCATGTGCTGTACGCCGGGTTCGTGGTGAGCGCGTGCATCGAGACGATTCAAAGCTTCATGCCTAACCGCACGGGGGATTTCGTGGATGTGCTCATGAACGGTACGGGTGCCCTGCTGGGAGCGGCCTGCGCTTTCTGGATGCACCGGGTGCTCCGCAAACGCCGGGAGCGCCGGGCGTAGGGACCGGCCCGCCGCCCGACCGGTGGACACCGGTGGTCGATGCGTGTGGGCCGCGTTATGTGTGGTCCGCGGAACAAAACCCAACGTATCATCGAGTCAAACAGACATAATCACTCATACGGGGTGGTAAAGGGTGTGGTTTCTGTAGGGAACACAGGGTAATATTCCGGCGAATACGGTGGTTTATATTGACCTACCCACAAAAACCCACATAAAATCAAGTATGATAATGGATGTTCTGGGGCGCACTGCGTTTGCTTCCCGCGGGAACGTACCCACACTGAGAACACGCCATAGATACGCACAGATTTCCTACCCACTACCGAAAGAACACCGAATTTATGTTCGCAGAAGAACGCCGTGCCGAAATTGCAAAGCTCGTTGCCTCCGCACGCCGCGTGAACGGCGCAGACCTTGCGCGCCGATACGATGTGACCATGGAGACCGTGCGCCGTGACCTTGCCGCCCTGGAAGAGGCCGGCAAGCTTCGCCGCGTCCACGGTGGCGCGGTGACCATCGAGCAGTCCACCTCTCTGGAATCGTCTATTTCCTCCCGCCAGGGCATGAACACCCCGGAGAAGCGTCGCATCGCTACCAAGGCGTACCAGATGCTACGCGATTCTGAGTCGGGTTCCATCGTGCTGGACGCGGGTTCCACCATCGAGATTCTCGCCGACCACATCGGCGCCGAGAACTTCAGCCTTAAGACCGGCAACGACCGCATCATCATCACCCACGCACTGCATATTGCAGTTAAGCTCGCCGAGGCCGAGGGCGTAACCCTCGAGCTGGTGGGCGGTCAGCTGCGTAAGATGACCTGGGCCGCCGTCGGCGCCCGCGCGGCCGAGCACTTCGGCACGATGCGCCCCGATATTGCGTTTATCGGTGCCAACGGCATCGAGCCGCACTTTGGCATCTCCACTCCCGGCATGAACGAGGCAATCGTTAAGACTGCAATCTGCAAGTCCGCCCGTCGCGTGGTCCTGCTCTGTGACTCCGCGAAGTTTGGCCAGGAGTCCCTGGTCCGCTTCGCTGGATTTGAGGATATTGACACCCTCATTACCGATCGCGAGCCCGAGGGCGCCCTTCGCCAGGCGCTCGAGGCCGCCAATGTTGAGATTGTGATTGCCTAATGATTATTACTCTGACCGCCAACCCCAGCCTGGACCGCACGATTGAGCTCGGCGCGCCCCTGGCCCACGGCGCCGTGCAGCGTGCTGTCGGTGCCGTACAGGATCCGGGCGGCAAGGGCGTGAATATTTCTCGCGCGCTGCAGGTTTCCGGTGTTCCGACCGTGGCTATTGTGCCCGGCGAGTCCACCGACCCGGTGCTGACCGCTCTGTCTGCGGTGGATGTCGAGTTTGCGAACCTGCCGACCGGTGAGCCGATTCGCTCGAACATCACCGTGGTGGACCCCGATGGCACCACCACCAAGCTGAATGCTCCCGGCACCCACTTTGATGCGCAGCTGCGCGAGAAGCTGGACGCCCTGGTGGTTGAGCGTTCCAAGGGAGCCGAATGGGTGGTCCTGGCCGGCTCTCTTCCGCCGGGTCTAGAGCCCACCTACTATTCCGAGCTGGTGGCGGCCCTACGCGCCTCCGGTTACGCGGGCAAGATTGCTATTGATACTTCTGAGGCGCCACTGATTGCGACCGTTGCGGGTGAGCACAAGCCCACGCTGATTAAGCCCAACTCCGAGGAGCTAGCCCAGCTGACCGGTAGCGATAATTGGGAGGAGCTGGAGGCCAGCCCCGAGCTGACCGCCCGCACCGCTCAGAAGCTGCTTGGCGACGGCATCGAGTACGTGTTGGCCACCCTGGGCGGCGGCGGCGCGGTGCTCGTGACCGAGGAAGGTATCTGGCACGCCGTGCACGAGCCGATTCAGGTGCGTAGCACTGTGGGTGCCGGTGACTCTTCGCTCTCGGGCTTCTTGATCGCGCATACTCGCGGCGCGGATGCGCCCGGTTGCCTGGTTCAGGCGGTGGCCCACGGTTCTGCCGCGGCGGCCCTGCCCGGTACCCGTATGCCCTCGCTGGATCAGACCACCCCCGAGAAGGTTACTGTCCGTCAGATTCAGCTCTGACGAGGAGCGAAGCACCACCGACGTAAATATTCTAATTTGAGAATATTTGTCCAAGGCTCTGCACACACTTAAAACACAGGAGGAGGGCGTTCCCGCCGGAGCATCCCGCCTCCACTCCAACCCGAGGAGAGAACATGTCCGATCTGATCACCGCGGATCTCGTCCTACTGGACGAGAATCTCGGCGACACCCGATTCGACGTCATCGCCAAGCTTGCCGAAGCTGTCGTCAAGGCCGGCCGCGCGACCGACTTCGAGCAGCTCTACGCGGCTGCCGAGGCTCGCGAGTCCAAGACCGACACCGGTATTCCCGGCGGCATTGCCATCCCGCACTGCCGCAGCGCCGCTGTCACCGAGCCGACCCTGGCCATGGCACGCCCCAACCCCGCCGTTTCGTTCGGCGCTAAGGACGGCCCCGCCGACCTGATTTTCTTCATCGCTGCACCCGACGGTGCCGACCAGGCCCACCTGAAGCTGCTGTCGACCCTGGCACGCTCCCTCATGAAGAAGAGCTTCACCGCCGCCCTGCGTGAGGCTTCGTCCGCCGATGAGGTCGTGGACCTGGTGAACGGTGCGCTGGGCGTGGGCGAGAAGAAGGCGGAGGCTAAGCCCGCCGAGGCTGCGCACGCCGCCCCCGCCGCTGCCGAGAAGGAAGCCCCGAAGGCTTCTGAAAGCGCGCCGGCCGTGAAGAAGATTGTCGCGGTGACCGCGTGCCCCACCGGTATCGCCCACACCTACATGGCCGCCGACGCCCTCAAGTACGCCGCCGAGGAACTCGGCTACGACCTGAAGGTTGAGACCCAGGGCTCCTCGGGCAACGAAACTCTGAGCCAGGCCGATATTGACGCCGCCGACGCCGTGATTTTTGCCGTGTCGGTGAACGTGCGTGACCGCAACCGCTTTGCCGGTAAGCCCTTCGTGGAGTCCCCCGTCAAGCGCGGTATCGACGAGCCGAAGGAAATGATCGCTGAGGCCTTGGCTGAGGCCGAGAACCCGAACGGTGCCCGCGTGGCCGCCGCCGCATCCACCTCCGATGACAGCGCCGGCGCCTCCGAGGGTGCCTGGGGCTCGCGCATCTACAAGGCTGTGATGACCGGTATCTCCTACATGATTCCGTTCGTCGCCGCCGGCGGTATTCTGGTGGCCCTCGGCTTCGTCTTCGAGGCCATCACCATGCCGAACCTTGGCGACGTGGACACCAAGGCAATTCTGGGTTCGGCAACCCTGTTCAACCTGGGTGACGTGCACTGGACCCTGTACCTGGGTGCCGTGCTGCAGACCATCGGTGGTTTCGGTCTGAGCCTGATGGTTCCGGCTCTTGCCGCGTACATTGCGTACGGTCTGGCTCAGCGTCCCGGTATTGCTCCGGGCTTCATCGCCGGTTCGGTGGCTCTTGCGGTGAACGCGGGCTTCCTAGGCGGTATCGTCGGCGGTATCCTCGCCGGTCTGATTGCATACGCCCTGGGCACCCTGAAGCTGCCCCGCTGGTTGGGTTCCATGATGCCCGTGGTCATCACTCCGCTCGTGACTTCGCTGGTGACCGGCCTGGCAATGTACCTGCTGCTCGGTGCGCCCCTCGCATGGGTTATGACCACCCTGCAGAATTGGCTGACCTCGATGTCCGGCGGTTCCGCTCTGCTGCTCGGCCTGATCCTGGGTGCCATGATGGCCTCCGATCTGGGCGGCCCCATCAACAAGGCTGCTTATCTCTTCGCAACCGCCGGTCTGTCCTCGGGCGCGACCGTGAACCAGGAAATCATGGCCGCCGTCATCATCTCGGGTATGGTCCCGCCGCTGGCCATGGCCCTGGCCACCACCCTGCGCCCCAAGCTCTTCAGCGAGGCCGAGCGCGAGAACGGCAAGGCCGCCTGGCTGCTGGGTGCATCCTTCATCTCCGAGGGTGCTATTCCCTTCGCCTCGGCTGATCCCGCCCGTGTCATCCCCTCGACCATTGTGGGTGGTGCCCTCGCCGGTGCCATCTCGATGAGCGCTCACGTGGCCTCTCCGGCACCGCACGGCGGTATCTGGATTATTGGTCTGGCGCAGAACCCGCTGATGTTCTTCGTGGCCGTGCTGGCCGGTACCGTGCTATCGGCTCTGGTGTACGTTGTGCTGAAGTCCATGGGTGCCCGTTCCAAGGCATCCGCCTAAACCGTAGACCTCATCTTCTGATTGACCCGCAACTACAGAGGACAGCGCGAATAGAACGCGTTACACTGTAGAGAACCCACAGATAGGATATGAATCCCATGACTACCTACAAGGGCGTCGGCGTCTACGCCGGTCGCGTGATTGGCCCGGTTCTTCAGATGCCCAAGCCCATTGAAGAGCCCAAGGACGGCCTGCGTCTGAGCAGTGAGACCGCCGAGGCAGCAGCGCAGCGCATCAAGGACGCTTCGGTCCGCGTGAAGGAAGACCTGCTCGCTCGTGCAGAGCACGCTAGCCGTGACGGCAAGGCTGTTCTGAAGTCCACCTCTCAGATGGCTACCGACCGTGCACTCATCAAGAGTGCTATCAAGCTGGTTGAGACCCAGGAGATGGCCCCCGAGCGCGCAATTTGGGAGGCGGCAACCTCCTTCGCTGACCAGATGGCTGCCCTGGGCGGCTACATGGCTGAGCGCGTCACCGACATCCACGACGTTCGTGCCCGCATCGTCGCCGAGCTGACCGGCCAGCAGGCCCCCGGCATCCCCGTCTCTGATGAGCCGTTCATCCTGGCCGCTATCGACCTGGCACCGGCCGACACCGCAACCCTGGACCCCGAGAAGGTTATCGCCCTGATTACCTCTGACGGTGGCCCCCAGGCACACACCGCTATTCTGGCTCGCGGCCTGGGCCTGCCCGCTATTGTGGCGGCCAAGGGCGTGACCGATATTGCCGACGGCACCGTCGTGTACGTGGATTCCAACGAGGGCATCGTTGACACCGAACCCACCGATGCTGACCGCGAGGCAGCCATTAAGTACGCAAACCGCAAGCCCGTCGCCGACTTCGACGGCAAGGGCGTGCTGGCTGACGGCACCCGCGTTGAGCTGTATGCAAACGTTGGTGACGGCAAGTCCGCTGAAAAGGCTGCAAGCCTGAAGGCCGAGGGTGTTGGCCTGCTCCGCACCGAGTTCGGCTTCCTGGGCCACGACGCTGAGCCCTCCATCGAGACTCAGGCTAAGACCTACAAGTCCGTGTTTGACGCATTCCCCGGCAAGCACATCGTGGTTCGTACCCTGGACGCCGGCGCCGACAAGCCCCTACCGTTCCTGAACGTGAACCCCGAGGAGAACCCCGCACTGGGTGTCCGCGGTTTCCGTACCGACTGGACCGTGCCGGGCGTTCTGACCCGCCAGCTGCAGGCTATCAAGGCCGCTTCGGAGGATTCCGACGCCGACATTTGGGTTATGGCCCCGATGATTTCGACCACCTCCGAGGCTCGCAACTTCGCGAACATGCTCAAGGAGATTGGCCTGCCCGTTCACGGTGTGATGGTTGAGACCCCCGCAGCCGTGATGAACGCCGAGGCAATCCTGGGCGAGGTGGACTTCGTGTCCATCGGTACCAACGACCTGACCCAGTACACCATGGCGGCTGACCGCCTGCTGGGCGATTTGGCTCACCTGAACAACCCCTGGCAGCCCGCGGTGCTGAAGATGATCAAGATGACCGTTGAGGGTGCTCAGCGTGCATCGGTCACCGCCGGCAAGAAGAAGTACGTGAGCGTCTGTGGCGAGGCCGCAGCCGACCCGGCTCTGGCTGTTGTTCTGATTGGTCTGGGCGTTGATACCCTGTCCATGAACGCCGGCGCTATCCCCGCCGTGGCCGCCGTGCTGAAGTCCGTCACCAAGGAGAAGGCACAGCAGATTGCCGCTATCGCCCTGCAGCAGATTTCCTCTGCCGAGGCGAAGGAGAGCGCACGCAAGGCTCTGCCGATTCTGGACGAGCTGGGCCTCTAATCAAGAGTCGCTAGGGTTCGCGGCTTCCTCACCGTCGGATGGTCGCTGAACCGCTCGGCCCATGAGCCGACACACCTACAATGCCGGGTGCAGAGATTATTTCTGCACCCGGCATTTTTATGTTTGTTAGCGCAGGGCTAACCGGTACAATTTATAGGGTAAGGGCGGGTCCTAACGCGCCCCGTTCATCTAGAATAGGTTCCGAGATTATTTCGGTTCCTGAATCAAAGGAGAAACATAATGGCAGAGCGCGAAGCCACTATCGCAAGCCGTGTCGGCCTGCACGCACGTCCGGCAGCAATTTTCGCTGAGGCAGCTGGCGACCTCCCCGTCGAGGTCACCATCGCAGCTAAGGGCGAGCCCGCCGATGAGGCTATGGATGCAGCATCCATCCTGTCCCTGATGTCCCTGGGCGCAAAGCACGGCGATGTTGTCGTTCTGCGTGCTGAGGGTGAGGGTGCTGAAGAGGCTCTGGACTCGCTGGTTAAGATCCTCGAGACCGACCACGACGCTGAGTAATTAACCTCGGCCCCGGCCGGGTTGCCGTATTCCGTCGCCCACGGGTGCGGAAACGAGCACACAATGCGTAAATATCCCGTCACTGAGGTGGCGGGATATTTTGTTGCCCGCGTTCTTCGCCGAGGGGAGGCAGACCGCGAACAGCCGAAGAAAACGGGCCGGGCGGAGGGGTGGAGAATTTGATTTCGGGACCTGCTCACGAGGGTGTACCCCTCGCGTCGCTCCCTTGTTAGACTATAGGGGCACTGTCTAAACGGGAGGGGACATTGGCAGAATCGAGGAATACTCCCGCGCCTTCGGAGGTACGAGCCGGAGCGCGGAACGCGTCGCATGCAGGCGAGGCGCAGGCTCAGCCGGGAGAGCCGGATAACACCCGGAATAGCGCCTCGGAAGAGGCCGTCCCCGCGATCACAGCGGGTTACGTCGCAGGCAAGGGCGGGTTTCCCCTGGTCTCCCTCGATCAGGTTGCTGACGAGCGCCTGCGCCGCGTCCTGGCGCAGCAGAACACCTCCGAAGAGACGGGGACCGTGCAGGCGCACGCCGTGAGCGATGTTCTGCACGACGTAGCCGCGCAGGTTGGTATTCCTACCGTCCCGGACGAGGTATCCGCCCCGCAGGAGGAGCCTGCCGAGCTCGACCACGGTGCCCGTACCCTCATTGACCCGTCCCTCACCCCCGAGGATGAACTGGACGCATACCGCGGCGAAGCGCATCCCGTAACTGCCAGCAACGTGGTGACTGAGGCGGCTCTGACGCGCCCCTCCCAGCCGGTTCCCATGACCGGCATGATTCCTCAGGTTCCGAACTCCCAGGCCGCGCAGCGTTACGGCCTCGATACGGCCTCTGCCGCGGTGCCCAAGACCGGCCCCGTCTCGGCGGCGACGACCGCCGTGCCCCTCGTGGGCCGGAACGTACGAGGAGCGCGAGGCCGCGGTACCGGCGGTCGCTGGGGTACGCGCCACCTACGTTCTTTTGTGCGTACCGAGGAGGCGGCTCCCGGCGCACCGCGCGGTGCCGCTCGCATCGCCCAGCGGCAGTTCGTGCCGACCATTCGTACTCAGGAGCACGAGCGCCGTGAGGCCTTCCGTCGCGAGAAGGAATACGCCCGCGATACCCTGAACTTCACCCTGCGTTTGGCGGAGGCGATGTTCCACTACGGTGCCGACGCTATGGACGTGGACTCGGCCATCATTGCGGTCTCTTCCGCGTACGGGCTGGATTCGGTGGACGTTGACATTACGAACCAGTCGGTGACCATCAACTACACCTCGGACCCAGATATCTACATGGAGTCCCGCATTGCCAAGCGCAACGCGAACGCGGACGAGCGCTTTACCCACACGCTTGTGCGCGTGGTGCGTTCCTCCACGGAGAACTATGAGGCGCTCTCCGAGGTGTACGGCCTGATTTACAAAATTACGCGAGGCGGCATGACCCTTGAGATTGCCGACCTAAAGCTGAGCCAGATTACGCACCGACCCAAGCCCTTCCCGCCGCTGGTCGTGTGGCTGGCAAACCTGGCCTGCGCCGCGACGCTGACCGCGGCGCTGGGTGCGAGCTTCTCCACGGCTCTGAGCGCGGCCATCATCTTTATTCCGGTGTACTTGCTGATTCAGTGGCTAAGCTCAATCGGTATCCCGGCGTTCTTCCGCATGGCAGCCAGCGCGGGCCTGATGACCTTCCTGGCGATTTGGCTGGGTGGCGATGGTTCGATTCTGCAGCGTCCGGGGGAACCGATTTCGGCACCCCTGGTGGTTGCAGCAGGCATGATTATGTTTTTGCCAACCCCCCGCCTGGTGGGTGCCGTGCAGGACGCGATTAACGGTTTCCCGGTGACGGCCGCGGGCCGCTTCGTGTCGACGGGCATGAGCTTCTTGGGCCTGGTGGTCGGCATCGCGACGGCTGTGAGTGCTATTAATATTTTCAACGGCCCGACCCTGGATATTGAGCAGCTGCGCTTCCAACCGACGACCCCGCTCGTTGCGTCGTTTTTCTTCCTGATTGCGACGGCGACCTTCGCGATTACCCTGCAGACGAAGCTGGTGAAGGTTGGGTGGCTGATGCTCATCACCACCTGTGGTCTGGCGGCTTATTACAGCTATGATATTCTGGCCGGCCCGAGCACGGGTCGCGGTCCGACGGCGTGTGCGGCGGTTGTGATTGGTGCGTTGAGTACGTATTTTGCGTACCGACTGCACGTGCCGCAGGCCATCTTTTCGATTCCCGCAATTACGTTCCTGCTGCCGGGTCTGTCGTTCTTCCGCGGCATGTACCTGCTGACGGTTGAGACCGACGTGATTCTGGGTATGCAGAACATGATTACGGCGGCCTCGATTGCGGTGGCGATGGCCTCGGGTGTGGCGCTCGGTAATTACACGATGCAGTATCTGCTGCAGCGTTTCACGAAGCCGCGTAACGTTGAACCTTTGGACGCTGTGGTTCCTGAAGCAGCGGATGCGGAATCCACCCCGGCTTAACATGCCTGACGGGATTATATAGCCAATATAGAATATGCGTGGCGGCCCGTGAACCTCAGTTCACGGGCCGCCACGCTATCTTTGAAAGCTCTAGCGCACGGTCCAGTCCACCGGCTCGGCCCCCTGCTGCACGAGCAGGGAATTCACTGTGGAGAAGGGGCGGGAACCGAAGAAACCCCGTTGCGCCGAAAGGGGCGAGGGATGCGCCGACTCCACGCTCGGGTACGGCTTCAGCATGGGCGCGCACTTGCGTGCATCCGCACCCCAGAGCAGACCCACGAGCGGCTGATTGCGCGCCACCAGGGCACGGATAGCGCACTCGGTAATCTCTTCCCAGCCCTTGCCGCGGTGCGAACCGGCATCGGACTCGCGCACGGAAAGCACCCTGTTCAGGAGCATGACGCCCTCGTTGGCCCAGCAGGACAGGTCGCCGTGTTCGGCGGGAGCGATGCCCAGGTCGTCTTGCAGCTCCTTGTAGATATTGGTGAGCGAGCGGGGCACGGGCATGCCGCGATGCACCGAGAAGGACAGGCCCATGGCATTACCGGGGGTGGGGTAGGGGTCCTGCCCGATGATAAGAACCTTAACCTCGCTCATCGGGCGGCGGAAAGCGTTGAAGATATCACCGGACGGCGGGAAGGTTCGGTAGCCGGCGGCGTGCTCGGCGCGCAGGAAATCCCCCATGGCGTGAATCTGCTCTTCGACCGGGGCGAGGGCCGCGGCCCAGTCCTCGCTCATGATGGTGTTCAGGGGCTGGTTCAAGCGTACTCCTCGGGCTGGGGCGGCCCGGCTGGTTTCTCGGTGCCGGGCGCGCGACGTTTGCTTCTCCTCTAGACTGAGGCTCTCCTCTAGACTAAGGGAAGACGAATACTCGCGGTGGCAATGTCGGCCGCGATGGTACGCCGCAGACAGAATGAGGAGGGAATATGTCGGAGCAGGAACACACCGAAGCCGTGCAGTCCAAAACCCCGGAGAACAAAGTTCCGGACAAAACCGAAGACTCGGCTGAAGCCTCAACCCAGACCTCAGCCGACATACCGGGGGAGGGGCCTGAGCCCCTTGTCCGTGCCGAGACCCAATCGGATGGGCTGAACCCGCTCGAGCGGCGCATCCTGGCCCTGGAACGCCGAGGATTCAAGCATCAGGGTTCCAAAGAGAAGGCCATTAAAGCCCTCGGATTCACCCCGATTGCCTACTACCAGATGCTGAACGTCATGCTGGACGACGAGCGCGTGCGCGAGGCGGCTCCGCGACTCGTGGATGCGCTGCGTGCCCGTCGTGACGCCGACTAGTCAATCCTGGCGTGACGCTTTGCAGTGCGTGCCCGCGTTGGTTCCGCTTGCCCGAGACGGTACTCTAGGTACAGGGAGCGCCGAGTCATCCGCCGCGCTACCTCGAAGAAGCACCGCGCGGACCACCGCGATGAAGTACCCGTGAATTGAGGAGACCATGAGCTATCCCCGCGACGAGTTTGATGAGGTGGACGAGAAGACCGCGCGCCGCGGAACCTACCGCGCGGTCAACGCCGATCCCGCAAAGAGCCCGAAGGGTGCTATTCCGCTGGTTGCCGCCGGCGTGGTCGGCCTGCTGGTGGGTGCCGCCATGTACATTTATGCCCCGCGCACGGCTTCGCCCGAGTACTCGGCGCAGAAGTCCGCGTCGAGCTCTGCTTCGGCCCGTTCCTCGGCATCCGCTACCTCCGCTTCGGCCTCTGCGTCCGCGACGGCCTCGGCCACCCCCTCGAAGACGGGCCTGGTGGACAGCATTTCGGTGGGCGTGTTTAACGCGTCTGCCCCGGCCGGTAGCGCCTCGAGCGCGGCGGCTCTGCTGAGCAACTACACCGTCAATGAGACCGCCAACTACACCGGCGCGGCTCCGGCGACCAGCGTGGTGTACTACGCGGAGGGCTACCAGGCGCAGGCGCAGAGCATCGCCGCGGCCCTGGACATTTCCCAGGTGCGCCAGGCGACCTCCGCCGTGCCGATGGGCAACCACGAGGTGATTGTGGTTCTGGCCTCCGATTACACCGGCTAGGCCCCCGCCTCCGCCGCTTTGTCATGACAAACTTTCACCGACCCCACTCGTGCAATTCCAATTAGGTACCGGGTGGGGTTGATGCTTTAACGTCCCCCGTCGAGAGGGCGTTGAGGCCCCCGACGGCGGGTTGGGTGAGCGCAGATTAAGCACTGGGCGATTAACCCTTCAACCTTGGGCTTAAACGTTTGCCCCCTGCCGGTGCGGGTGCCACAATTGATGTAGCATTTGGGCGCCCTGCATGGCGCGCGCGTGAGTTACACGCGCCAGGGTCCGGGCCCCAATTTTAGACGTACCGCATCCCAGCGGGATGCAGGAGAAAATCCTATCGTTCAGGAGGACACTTATGGCAAAGCTCATTGCTTTTGACGAAGAGGCACGCCGCGGCCTTGAGCGCGGTTTGAACACCCTCGCCGATGCAGTGAAGGTGACCCTCGGCCCCCGCGGCCGCAACGTTGTGCTGGAGAAGGCGTGGGGCGCCCCCACCATCACCAACGACGGTGTCTCGATCGCGAAGGAAATCGAGCTGGAGGATCCGTACGAGAAGATTGGTGCGGAGCTCGTCAAGGAAGTTGCCAAGAAGACTGACGACATCGCAGGTGACGGTACCACCACCGCTACCGTTCTGGCTCAGGCACTGGTCCGCGAGGGCCTGCGCAACGTGGCTGCTGGCGCTGACCCGCTGAGCCTCAAGCGCGGCATTGAGAAGGCTGTTGAGGCTGTGACCGAGGCTCTGCTCTCCTCCGCGAAGGAAGTTGAGACCGAGGAAGAGATCGCTGCAACCGCGTCTATTTCCGCTGGCGATGCTGAGATTGGCAAGCTCATTGCTGAGGCAATGGAGAAGGTCGGCAAGGAAGGCGTCATCACCGTTGAGGACTCCAACACTTTCGGTCTGCACCTCGAACTGACCGAGGGTATGCGCTTCGACAAGGGCTTCCTGTCCGGTTACTTTGTGACCGACCCGGAGCGTCAGGAAGCCGTCCTGGAGGACCCCTACATCCTGGTTGTGAACCAGAAGATTTCGAACGTGAAGGACCTCGTCCCCGTCCTGGAGAAGGTCATGCAGTCCGGCAAGCCGCTGCTGATTATCGCTGAGGACGTTGAGGGTGAGGCTCTGGCTCTGCTGGTGCTGAACAAGATGCGCGGCTCCATCAAGTCCGTGGCCGTGAAGGCTCCGGGCTTCGGTGACCGCCGTAAGGCTCAGATGGCCGATATCGCCATCCTGACCGGTGGCCAGGTCATTACCGAAGAGGTTGGCCTGTCCCTGGACGCCGCAACCCTGGATATGCTGGGTACCGCCCGCAAGGTCGTTGTGACCAAGGACGAGACCACCATCATCGAGGGTGCAGGCGACGCAGCAGCTATCGAGGGTCGCGTGGCTCAGATTCGCGCAGAGATCGCTAACTCTGACTCCGACTACGACCGTGAGAAGCTGCAGGAGCGCCTGGCTAAGCTCGCCGGTGGTGTTGCTGTGCTGAAGGCTGGTGCCGCAACTGAGGTTGAGCTGAAGGAGCGCAAGCACCGCATCGAGGATGCTGTGCGTAACGCTAAGGCTGCCGTTGAGGAGGGTATCGTCCCCGGTGGTGGCGTTGCTCTGATTCAGGCTGGCGTGAAGGTCTTCGACAAGCTGGAGCTGACCGGCGATGAGGCGACCGGCGCGAACATTGTGCGCGTGGCTATTGACGCACCGCTGAAGCAGATTGCTGCTAACGCTGGCCTGGAGCCGGGCGTTGTGGTTGACCGCGTTCGTTCCCTGCCTGCTGGTACCGGTCTGAACGCTGCGACCGGCGAGTACGAGGACCTGATGGCTGCTGGTATTGCTGACCCGGTGAAGGTGACCCGTTCGGCTCTGCAGAACGCTGCGTCTATTGCTGGCCTGTTCCTGACCACTGAGGCTGTTGTTGCGAACAAGCCGGAGCCCGCTGGTGCGGCTGCTCCCGGTGCGGACGGCATGGCAGGCATGATGTAGTAGAAATTTATCCCTGATGGGGTAAATTTCTACGGAATCCGTGGCACGCGAAGCGTGACACGGTGGTGACCCGGCGCTGGTACCCAAACCGGCGCAGGTCCACGCATCCGTATGAGGTGGGGGCGGCTACCCATGAAGGGTGGCCGCCCCCGCTTTTTCTGTGCCGTTTGGGTGGTAACTCAAAGAGGCGTTGCGAGGTGGGGAAGGGGCAAGCGATATGCTGAGAACATGAGCTCTCACACTACGTCATCCCGTCATTTCTCGCAGACCCCGGACTGCACCAATCGGAGCGTGAAGAGCATCGGCTCGCGGGGCTCGATTCTGAGCATCGGGTCGGTGAACTCGTTCTGCAGTATTGGCTCCGTGAACTCGGCGTTTTCGATTGGTTCGGTATTCTCGCTTGGGTCCGTCGGCTCTGTCTTTTCTGCCGGGGCCGTTGCCTCGTGCCTGGGCTTTCTTGGCGTGCTGTCGGTCTTATCGGGGCTCTCCGTGCTCTCGGTGGGGTCGTATCGGTCGGTGCTGAAAGTAAATCGTCGCCCCGGGACTCGGCGGTCTGGTCCTTCGCGTTCCTAAGCGCTCGTGTGTGGCAGGCCGGCGGCGTGCCGGCTCGTGGAGGCGGTAAAATGGTGCCCCTATGAAATGTGCCTATTTTCGTGATGACCTCTGCTCCTCCTGCCCCAGCATTGAGACCGCCTACACCGCGCAGGTGCAGGCGAAGCAGGAGCACGCCCGCGCCCTGCTTGCCGCGTACCCGCAGCTGCAGTGGCTGGACCCGGTGACCAGCGCGGAGGCGGGCTTCCGCAACAAGGCGAAGCTTGTGGTGGGCGGTTCGGCGAAGAACCCGACCCTCGGCATCGTGGATTACCGTACGGGCGCCTCCACGGATCTTGGAGAATGCCCGCTCTATATGGAGCCGATTCAGGCGGCTATTCCGGTGCTGCGTGAACTGATTCAGCGCGCGGACCTGACCCCCTATGACATTCCGAATCGTCGCGGTGAGCTGAAGAATATCCTGGTGACTGCTTCGGCGGCGGGCGAGCTGATGGTGCGTTTCGTGCTGCGTTCGAAGAAGCTTCTGGTGCCGATTCGTCGGCAGCTGGGGTGGTTGCAGGAGCGGCTGCCGAACCTGGCGGTGCTCTCGGTGAATCTGCTGCGTGAACCGGTGGCGCGTGTTGAGGGGGATGAGGAGATTATCCTTTCGGAGCGTCAGACCCTGCCGATGCAGGTGAATGACCTGACTCTGCATCTGCGTCCACAGAGCTTCTTCCAGACGAACACGAAGGTCGCTGAGGCGATGTACGCGCAGGGCCGTGAGTGGGTGCGTGAGGTGGCTCCGCGCTCGCTGTGGGACCTGTACTGTGGCGTGGGCGGTTTTGCTCTACATGCCGCTTCGGTGATGGATGGCGGCTCGGTGACGGGTATTGAGATTAGTGCGGAGGCGGTCGCTTCGGCGCAGCGCACGGTCGCTGAGTACGGCCTGGAGGGCGTGGACTTTTCGGCTCAGGATGCACCGGAGTTCGCGGTGTCTTCGGGCACGGTGCCGCAGATGCTGGTGGTGAACCCGCCGCGCCGCGGTATTGGTGAGAGCTTGTGCGCGTGGATTGAGGGTTCGGGTATTGACCGTGTGGTGTATTCGAGCTGTAATGCGGTGACTTTGGCGAAGGACCTAGAGCGCATGCCGTCGTATGCGCCGGTGCAGGGCCGCGTGCTGGACATGTTCCCGCATACGGACCACTACGAGGTCATGGTGCTGCTGCAGAGGCAGTAGCAGCCTTTATACGTGTATGCGGTGGCGTCTCGGACGGTTGTGTCTGAGGCGCCACCGCTTTTTCGTGCCTATTCTTGGGGCGTGGTTTAGCTCTCCGCTCTTAATCCTGTGCCGCGAGAATACCCGCCGCGTACGCCGCCTGACCCACGTGCTGCGTTGCGTCGTCAATCAGACTGACCAGGCGCACACCGCGAGTCACCGGCGGAGTCCAGGAACGGTCAATAACCCCGCTCAAATCAGCCTCGCTCAGCGTCTGCGCGTAGTCGGCGAGCGCCTCACCGGTTGCCACAAGGTACTCCACCAACAGGGCAGAATCTTCAACCACGATGGAGCGTGCCTGCTCGGCGGTGTGGCCGTAGCCCATGGTGTCGCCGAGTTCGCCCAGGTTGAAACGTTCCCTGAAGCCCTGCGCCTCCCAGATCTGCGGCTGACCGTTCAGCGCGGAGAGCTGCATGTCCATCTGTCGTCCGGCGTGCCAGAGCAGCCAGGCGATAGAGTTCGGGTGCCCGCCCGGGTGGGCGTTGAGCGCCTCGGGGGATAGCCCCTTGACGGCTACGGCGGCTTCGATGCCGGGGCGGCTAGCGGCGTCACGCAGAATATCGTGGGTGTTCATGGAGTTCTCCTGAATTTGCTGGCTTCCTTTAGGCCGGCTTCTTGTAGGGAGCCGGGTAGTTTCAGTCTACGCCCGCGCGGGCTGAGGGGTGGCTGTGGAAGAGGGGGAGGGGGGCTTTGCTCACTTCCTAGCGGTGGGTGGGGTCAAGAAAAAATGTGGCGCGCGGGAATAATACTCATTTCTTTCCGTTGAACTCTGTGAAGACATCATCATCTAAATTTCACAGGAGAATATTATGGCCACCCCCGCTCAGTTGCACTTTGACATGGTCGTCATTGGCTTCGGCAAGGGCGGCAAGACTCTCGCCGGCGCATACGCCAAGACCGGTAAGAACGTTGCCCTCATCGAACAGTCCACCGGCATGTACGGCGGCACCTGCATCAACATCGGTTGTGTACCCACCAAGGCGCTGGTTCACCGTGCCGACGAGTTCCGCGCCAGCGGCGAGCGCACCCCCGAAGAGGCAAACGCTGCCTACGAATCCGCCGTGGTTTTCCGTGACAAGCTGACCGGTGCGATGCGTGCCAAGAACCGCGAAATCCTACTGTCCAACGAGACCGCTAAGCTCATTGACGGTCACGCACGTTTCATCTCCGACACCGAGGTTGAGGTCACCGCGGGCGAGGACACCCTGCGCGTTACCGCCGACTACTTCATCGTCAACACCGGTGCCGTGTCGGTTATCCCGCCGATTGAGGGTATCCGCGAATCTGAGCGTGTGCTCACCTCCACCGAGCTGCAGAAGCTTACCCCGCGCCCCAAGCGTCTGGGCATTATCGGTGGCGGTCCCATCGGTGTTGAGTTTGCCGGTATTTTCTCCTCCTACGGTACCGAGGTGACCATTCTGGATGGCGCACCCGCCCTCTTCGGCCGCTATGACGAGGATGTTGCCCAGGTTGCCCGCGAGATTATCGCAGACCAGGGCATTACCGCTCACACCGGTGTGCGCGTGCAGTCCTTCAAGGACGGCGCTGACTCGGTGACCGTGACCTACCTCGACTCCGAGGGTGCCACCCGGGAGCTGGAGGTGGACTACGTGATGGTTGCGACCGGCCGCAAGCCCGCCACCGAGGGTCTGGGCCTGGAGAATACCAGCATTGAAACCAATGACCGCGGCGCAATTGTCGTGGATGAGCACCTGCGCAGCACCGTGCCGAACATTTTCGCGCTCGGTGACGTGAACGGCGGCCCGCAGTTCACCTACATCTCCCTGGATGACTACCGCGTGGTGCTCTCCCAGCTGGTCGGTGACGGTTCCCGCTCCACCAAGGACCGCAAGGCAGTGGCTTCGACCATTTACATGAACCCGCCGCTGTCTTCCGTGGGCCTGACCGAGCGTGAGGCAATCGAGGCTGGCCACAAGGTGAAGGTCGCTTCGAAGCCGGTTGCCGCGGTTGCCGCGATGCCGCGTGCGAAGACCCAGGAGAACCCGCGCGGCATCATGAAGTTCGTGATTGACGCGCAGACCGACCAGATTCTGGGCGCCCAGCTGCTGGTAATCGAGTCCATGGAGGTTATTAACCTGGTGGCTCTGGCGATGCGCCACGGCATTACTGCTTCGCAGCTGCGCGATGAAATCTACACCCACCCCTCGATTACCGAGGGTCTGAATGAGGTTCTTGCCGTCGCGGCGCCCGTGAACTAGTTGAACTAGAATCGCGGCTGAATTCGCGGTTCGTATAGCGTTTCTGCTTGTCTGAGTGCTTCCCTGCCCGTTCCGCCCGTTGTGCTGTCAACGGGGGTGCGGGTGGGGAAGCATTTTTGTTAAGGCTCATATATACCTTGTAGCTAAGCATGCCCTAAGATGGTTATGAGATAAGCGCAAGCTCACCGATTGGGTGGTCAGCGCGAGAGGGCTCGGAGGAGGCACCCACTCGCTGCTACACCTACCACAGCGCACCGCCTGCGCCGCGCATACAACCGAAAACCAAAGGCACGAACCGGGAGAATCATGGCACTGCCCAAAATCAAGCCCTACACCTACGTCGACCGTGAACACAGCAACCGCGTGAGCTGGCCTGTGGACCCCTCCCGAGCCGTACTGCTCGTTCACGACATGCAGGTACACTTCGTCCAGGCTTTCGAAGGCGCCAACCTGGGTGAGGGCAACGACAACCCGGACGCCCAGATTAACATCGCCATTCGGAACCTGCGCCGCCTCATTGACGCCGCCCACGCTGCCGGAATCCCGGTCTACTACACCGCGCAGCCGCCGCGCCAGAACCCCGAAGACCGCCGTCTGCTCATCGACTTCTGGGGCGACGGCCTGCAGAACGACGAGTCCGCCCGCGTGCTCGACGAACTGGCACCCACCGACCGCGACACCGTGCTGACCAAGTGGCGCTACTCCGCGTTCGTGCGCAGCCCCTTCGAGGACCTGCTCAAGGAGTCTGGCCGCGACCAGCTCATTATCGGCGGCGTGTACGCGCACATTGGCTGCCTGACCACCGCCCTAGAGGCGTTCATGCGTGACATTCAGCCGTTCATGGTTGCGGATGCGCTCGCCGACTTCTCGGAGGAGGAGCACCGCATGGCGTGTGAGTACGCTTCGGGTCGTTGCGCCCGCGTGCTGAACACCGCGGATGTGCTCGCCGACCTGCAGAAGGCTGAGAAGGCAGAGAAGACCGAGGATGCAGAGGAGGCGCGCGCATGAGCTGGGTGATCGTGACCGGCGCTAACGGCGGTATTGGTGAGGCAACCGTCCACCAGCTGATTAAGAACGGTTATTCGGTGTTTGCGGCTGACCTTGCAGAGCAGCCCATTGCCTCCTTCGCCACCTACGGCGATGCGCTCTTCCGCTATCATCCCGTGGACGTGACCAGCGAAGAGTCCGTCACCGCCCTCGCCAACGCCGTGGCCGCACTCGACGAACCCATCACCGGTGCGGTGCTCGCCGCGGGCATCGCCCACAGCCAGCCGCTACTGGAAACCAGCTTCGACACCTGGAAGCGCCTGCACGCGGTCAACTCCGACGGCGTGTTCCTGTGCCTGCGCGAATTCGCGCGCATCATGGTTGACCAGCAGGAGTCCGACCCGACCAACAGCCGCTCCCTGGTGACGGTCGCCTCCAACGCGGCGCGCGTGCCCCGCGCGGAGTTTGGTGCCTACGGCGCATCGAAGGCGTCGGCGGCGCGCGTGAGTTCCAGCTTCGGTCTGCAGCTTGCCGCGCACGGTATTCGCGTGAACTCGGTCTGCCCCGGTACCACCCGAACCCCCATGGTGACCGACGCCTGGGAGGGTGAGGACCGCTCCGCCCTGCCGGTTGCCGGTAACCCGGAAACGTTCCGCCTGGGCATTCCGCTGGGCCGTATTGCCGACCCGGCGGATATTGCGGCGGTCAACGCTTTCCTCATTTCTGAGGCGGCACGCCACATCACCATGCAGGAGATTGTCGCCGACGGCGGTGCGACCCTCTAACGGCACCCCGCGTCCGGCTTTTAGATGACCGGCGCGAACCCCCACACCACTGATAGAAGTACGATGACGAACCTTCCCGATTTTATCTTTGCCACCGGCACCCGCGTCCTGCGTGCGTCCGGTGCGATGACCTCTGTCACCTTCGATAATGCCCTGGACGAGGCGAAACGTGCCGGTAGCGCCGTCGTGGGTCTGATTCCTTTTGACCCTGATATGCCCGCCTACCTCTTCGTGCCTGAACGCCTGGAGGAGCAGCAGGTGCCGGTCCCCGAACAGACAGTGGCGCTTGCCGAGCCGGTATCGGTCACCGGCCGCCAGAACGACCGGTTCCGTGCCGCCGTTGCGACCGCCGTGGAGCGCATGAAGGCGGGTGAGCTGAGCAAGATTGTACTTTCACGTGTGCTCACCGCCCGCTACGCACCCGGCGCCCTCAACCTGGAGGCGCTGTACAACAACCTGCGCGCCCAGCAGCGTTCCGCGTTCAACTTTGCGGTGCGCCTGCCCGAGGGTGAGCGCGGCATGAGCGGAAGCTACCTGATGGGTGCCTCCCCGGAGCTGGTGTTTCGCACCGAGGGCCGCGCCTTCAAGACCCACCCGCTTGCCGGTAGCGCCCCGCGCATTGCCGAGCCCGGTAGCGCCGAGGACGAGGCGATTCGTGACCGCCTGTTCGCCTCGCCGAAGGACCGCCACGAGCACGCCTACGTCATCAACGATATTGCCGAGCGCCTGGCACCCATTGCCGAGGAGCTGAACGTGCCGCAGGTGCCCTCGCTGCTGCAGACTCCGCAGCTGTGGCACCTGGGGACCCCCATCGACGGCGTGCTGAAGGAGGGGCTGACCTGCCTGGACGGTGCCCGCGCGATCCACCCGACTCCCGCGATTTGCGGTGCCCCCACCGAGAAGGCGCTGGAGCTGATTCGCCAGCTGGAGTCTTTCGAGCGCCGCTACTTTGGCGGACTGGTCGGCTACATGGACGCCGAGGGTAACGGCGAGTGGGCGCTGGTGCTGCGCTGCGCCCAGGTCAGCCCGGACGAGGCGGTGCTGTACGCGGGCGCGGGTATTGTGGCTGAGTCCGACCCGGAGCTGGAGCACACGGAGACCGGTACGAAGCTCGGCAGCTTCGGTCGCGCACTGGGCGTGGATACGCTGGGCGAAGATACGCCCTAAGACTCTGCCACGAACGCCTTGACGAGGCAGAATACAACGACTGAATACGATGACTGAATAAAACGACGGAACGCGTTCGCTGGCATGGTGGGCGCGTTCCGTCGTTGTATCAGGTGTTAGGGGATTGAGTGCGGCTAATCGGTGAGCAGGCGCTTGAGCTCCAGGGGAGTGGCCACGGGCAGAAGCTGAGCCTCAACCTGCGCGGGCTCACCCTCGGCAGGGTTTTCCACCGCCAGGGCGATGAGCATCTTCTGCGCGTGTTCGGGGTTCTCCGCGTCGGGTAGCGCCACGGGTACCCACTGCAGACTAAAGCTACGCTCGGCAGCGTCGCCGCCCTGATTACCGCCCTGATCGCCGCCGCCCTGAGCCGCGGGCGCGCTAAAGGTCGCTTGGGCGGTCAAGCTGTCCTGAGTCAGTACGCGCAGGGCGGTCGGCTCGGGAGCGTTGCTGCCCAGAAGGTCCCCCGGGACCTCCTCGTTCATGGCAAGTTCGAGCGCGTCCAACAGCTCCTCGGTGAGTTGCACCCGAACCAGGGAGGGCACTACGCTCAGGCCGTGGCCGGTCGCCTTGAGCACCGCCTCCTTGGCGGTCCACAGCGCCACCGAGAGCAGGTGCAGTACGGGTGCGGGGCGTTCCTGAGCCACCTTCTCGTAGAACGAGCGTTCTTCATCGGAGAGTGCCAGACGCGCAAAACCGGAGAACAGGCGCGCATCCAGGGTCTCAACATCCACGCCGAGCACCGCCGAGGAGTTACGGCTAAACGCACCCACGACCAGCGGGTTTACCTGCGACATATTGAAATTTACGCCCGCGATGCGCGGCTTGCCGTGCTTCTTACCGCTGGTGCACAGGGTGCAGGAACGATCCACCTCAATCTCAGAAGCGGCACTGGACGGCACATCCAGACGAGCCGCCGCCATGGCGCGCATGAGTGCCTGAGTGCTCAGGTAGCTGACCGCCGCCGTGGAGGTCGGCAACTGCGCCGCATGCTGCTGCTCGGCAAGACCCAGGTAGCTCAACCAGCTAAAACGCAGGGAACCGTACATGGTGCGGGTGGGAAGAGCGAAAATCTGCACGCGCTCGCTCGGACGGGCGGTAGGGCGCTCCGGGCGCTGTGCGCTGGGTGTTTCGGGGGCAGAATAGCTCATAGGTTTAGTGTACCCGCCCGGCTATGGTGGGCTCCTATAGGTTGTCCACAGCCGTGACCGCGCGCTACGCACCCTCGCCGCCGGTGCGGTAAAGTCATCACAGACATCATTACGGACTGCCGCCTGCACGCTAGAGAGGTGGCAGCTTAGAAAGAAGGTACCGTGAACAGCACGCAAGAGATCATTGCCGCCGCAGACGGCTCGGCGCTGGGCAACCCCGGACCGGCGGGCTGGGCATGGTATATCGACGACGACCACTGGGCGAGCGGCGGCTGGGCGCACGGCACCAACAACATGGGTGAGCTCAAGGCGGTCTTGGACCTGTTCGAGGCGACCGCATCCCGCCCGGAGGCGAAGCTGCGCGTGTACTGCGACAGCCAGTACGTCATTAACTCGCTGACCAAGTGGATGCCCGGCTGGAAGAAGAAGGGCTGGAAGAAATCCGACGGCAAGCCCGTGCTCAACCGCGACCTTCTGGAGGCGCTGGATCAGGCGCTGACCGGCCGCGACTACGAGTTTATTTGGGTGAAGGGCCACGCGGGTCACGAGCTCAATGAGAAGGCTGATTCCCTGGCGAATGGTGCTGCGCGCGCCTATCAGGAGGGCCGCGAACCTGCGCACGGCCCCGGCTTCGGCTCGCTTGCCTCCGGTCGAGAGGACGCCACAGCGCGGGTTGAAGCGGCTTCTGAAGCTACCGCCACGACCACGGCTTCCGAGGGTGAGCCTGCCGCCTCCGCGGACGCCCACCTGCCCGTGGAGGAATTCACCGCCGCCGAGATTGAGAATGCCCAGCGCGGTGTGGAGAGCCTGCGCCTGTCCGGCCTGCTGCGGCCCGCCTCGGCCGTGGATGCGCCCGACCCGGAGGCGGTCCGCACCCGCAAGGAGCAGCTGGCGCTCGCGGCAGAGCGTGCCGCCGAGCGCGATGCCCAGGCCCTGGTCCGCCAGCAGGAAACCGCCAACCAGGCCTCCGCCGCGCAGGCGGAAGATGAGGACGATCTGACCGGCCTGGAAGAGTTCGCCGGCCTCGACCCGAACGATGTGGATCCCGCCGAGCTGCTGGGCGAGGGCGCAGAGATCCCGGCGCCCACGGAGACCCCGGCACCCACAGAAGCCCCTGCGGAGACCCCCGGTTCCGTGCAGACCGCCGCGCCCGCTGTCCCCGAGCCCGCCACCCAGCCTTCCACGCGGCAGGCTCCCGCGGCCCCGCGTCCCGAGGATGCCGCCGCCGCCGAACAGCTATTGGAAAGCCGCGGCGCCGTTATGGACCCGGCTCAGCTGGACGCCCTGCTCCACGAGCGCCTGGTGTGGGTGACCGCCACCGGCAAGTCGGTTTCGCGCTCCTCGGTGTTGCAGTATCGAGAGCGCGCCTTCACCCAGCAGGGTGCGCCGGCCAAGCAGGGGGTTCAGCAGATTGACGACTCGAGCGTTCTGGTCATGGCCGCCGTGGCGACAGCCCGCGGTCGCGTGAGCCGCTCGAGCATCTGGCATTACGACGCTGAGCGCGGCCTGTGGCGCCTGCGTTTCCGCCAGGAGACCCCCGCCTCGTAGCGCCCACCCGGTAGCTCCCGGTGGGTTCGCCGCCGGCAACCCCGGGAAGAACCTCTGAGAAGAACCATTGGGAAGAATTTCTGGGAAGAACCGGGAAAGAGGGAAAGAGAACGTGAGAAACCCGCCGCCCCTCGAATAGTGAGGTGCGGCGGGTTTTCCGTTGGTACGTCACACGCACGGGGCCCATCCAGTGGTGGCGGGGCGTACCGGGTGCGGGCTGTCTAGCCCACGTTTAGCCCACGAACATCGAGGCGTTGGCCTGCTCAGTGTCGGCGTAGTTAACGCCCGCACGGGAGAGGGCCTCGTTGATCTGGGTGATGGATTCTTCGACCTGGCGCTGGGTAGCGTGCCAGTGATCCAGCACGCCCTGGAAGTTGGCCGATGCCGAACCCGTCCAAGAGCTCTGCAGGTCATGCAGGGAAGCGGTCATGCCGTTGACATCCGCGGTGATGGATGCGACGTAGGACTTGGCCTGGGCGCTCTTGGCCGCGATGACCTCAGAATCGACGTTGAACTGTGCCATGGGTTTCTCCTTTGAGAGTGGTGGGCGGCGGGTTGCCGCCGGGAGGGTTTGCCCCGGGTTCTGAACTATCCCGAGTGCATGACACCACTGTATTCTTTCAAAATGGATTAAACTACCTAAAAATGCCTCAATGAGAGAATCTGTGGATAAACCCTCCCGATTGCTTCCAACGCACCGAAAATTTCGAACGGGGCCTTCAGAATTCGGCTAAATATTGCGTTGCGCCCTTTGCGCAGCGTCCATCCGGCGGTGCGTCCACACCCGGTCGTGCCTGCCGGAGCCGACCGATTGAACCCTTTGGACACGAAGAAGCCCCCGAGCATAAGGCTCGGGGGCTTCTTTGGGGCTTCTTCTGGGTTTCGGTACGCCGCTGGCTGCCGGAGACGCGTAACCCGCTAGTTCAGCAGCTACTCATCCGAGATGGGTGGTGGGTAGTAGGGTAGCGAGATGACGAAGGTCGCGCCGCCACCGGGGGTCTCTTCAATGTGGATTCGGCCGTCGTGCTGTTCGATGATGGCGGCCACGATGGACAGGCCCAGACCGGTGCCGCCGGTCTCGCGGGAACGTGAGGTGTCGGTGCGGTAGAAACGCTCAAAGACGCGCTCGCGATCCTCGCCGTGAATACCGGGGCCGTGGTCGCGCACCTCAAGGGTGGCCAGCGGGAATCCCGCAACCTCCTCGCGCACGCCCACCGCAATCTCCAGGGGCGTGCCGTCGGGGGTGTAACGCATCGCGTTGGTCAGCAGGTTCGCCACGACCTGACGCATGCGCGATTCATCGCCGAGCACCGGCGCGGAGGTGGGGGCAACATCGTCGCTGAGGCCCACGAGCGAAACCTCGCGGTCGGGGGCCGTAGCGTAGGCGTCGTTGCTGGCGTCCACCGCCAGGTTAAACAGGTCGAAGGGTGCCAGCTTGGATTCTCTGCGCTCGTCGATGCGGGCCAGTGTCAGCAGGTCCTCGACGAGCTGGCCCATGCGCTTGGACTCCGACTCGATGCGGCTCATGGCGGTGCCGACCGCCTCCTCGGTGGGAAGCGCGCCCTGGCGGTAGAGCTCCGAATAACCGCGGATACTCACCAGCGGGGTGCGTAGCTCGTGGGAGGCGTCGCCCACGAAGCGCCGCATCTTCGCCTCGCTCTTCTCTCGGGCCTTAAAGAGCGCCTCAATCTGGGCGAGCATGGTGTTCAGCGAGATGGCGAGGTTACCGATCTCGTTGTTCGGGTTGTAGTCCTCGATACGCTGGGAGAGGTCGCCGGCGGCAATCTTGGCGGCGGTCTGCTCAACGCGCGCGAGCGGCTCGAAGGTGCGCGTCACAATCACCCACGTCATGGCGATGGCGGAGGCTAGGGTGGCGAGTCCAAACGCGAAGGTGAGCACGCCGACCAGGGCGACCACCTGGTTGGTCTGCTTGAGCGGCATCGCGATGATGAGGGAACTCGCCTCGGTCAATCCCGAGGAGTCGTTCGCCTCAATCGGCACGGCAAGTAGGCGCCAATCGGCGGAACCGCTGGAGGAGCCAACGGTCACGCCCTCCTCGTTCTGCTTGCGCACCTTCTCAGCGGTCCAACCGTTCAGGGTGGGTTCGCCGGCCTGCTCGTCGTGCTCGGAGCTGAGCGAGTACAGCACCTTGCCGTCCTTATCGAGTAGGTAGACGCGGTAGGTGCTGAGCGACCCCTCTTGCTTGCCGGAAGGTCGCACGGTGGCCAGCTGCACCAGTGCCGGTGCGCTGGTCTTCATCTCTTCGTCCAGCTGGTGCACCATCTGGGCGCGCAGAGCAGAGATAGCCACGAGGCTGGTGACGGCAATCGCCAGGGCGATGAGCATGGAGGTCACCAGCACCAGCTGCGTGCGCAGGGAAAGCGAGAGGGGGATGCGATCGAGGGGTTTGAGCGCCACGTTAGCCTCGGGAACCGCGAATCATGTAGCCCACACCGCGCTTGGTGTGGATGAGCGGCTCGTGGTTTTCGCGGTTGTTGTCAATCTTGCGGCGCAGGTACGAGATGTAGGACTCGACGATCGAGGAGTCGCCGTTGAAGTCGTACTCCCACACGTGGTCGAGAATCTGCGCCTTGGACAGCACACGGTTGGCGTTGAGCATCAGGTAGTGCAGCAGGTTGAACTCGGTGGGGGAGAGATCGATTTCTTCCTCGCCGAGGAATACCTCGTGGGTATCCACGTTCAGGCTCAGGTCGTCGACGCGCAGAACGGCATCGTCCTCGTCCTGGACGGCGCGGCTGCGGCGCAGGATGGCGCGGATGCGGGCGATCACCTCGTCCAGTGAGAAGGGCTTCGTCACGTAGTCGTCGCCGCCGGCACCCAGGCCGGTGACCTTGTCCTCGGTGGCGTCCTTCGCGGTGAGGAAGAGGACGGGGACGGTGCTTCCGAGCTCGCGCAGGCGGCGGGTGACCTCGAAGCCGTCCATGCCGGGCATCATGACGTCGAGGACAATCAGATCGGGAGATTCGGTGTTGGCCTTCTCGAGGGCGTCGCGGCCGTTGCCGGCGGTGACGACCTCAAAACCGGCGAAGCGCAGGGAAGTGGCGAGTAGTTCAAGGATATTGAATTCGTCATCAACGACGAGGAGCTTGGCTTCAGCAGACATACTCTTTATCTTTCGTTCTGAAGGGCAGGAAGGTGATCTGTCGGTGAGTAGAGAAATGCAGTGTGTGCAACGGTGTGTGGTTAGGCTTTAGAGCGCCGCAGAACTGCCAGGCCGAGCGCAACCATCAGCGCGATGAATGCGACGGGCAGAAGCACGAGCGGAATCTGGCTCATGACGGCGGGCGGGGTGGCCCCGGCCCACTTCATGAGGAGCATGACGATTCCGCTGAGCAGGCAGAGGAGGGCGAGAATACCGCCTCCCGCGCCCAGCCAACGAATGGCACGGGCGTAGGGCAGAGGCGCGGACGCCCGGTCTGAACTGCTGTGCTGGGTCTCTACGGAGGTGTTACTCATAAAATTAACCGTATCAGCTTGTGCCCAGCTCTCTGCTAGCAAAGCCCCAGAATCGGGGGTTTGGGCCCCAAATTCACAGCGTTTGTGAAGCTTAGAGGGCCTCCCGAGGTGTTCGTGTACGCGAGATGCTTTAATAGGGGTATGTCTGAACAGGTGAATGAACTGCTCCCCGAAACCGTGCCCGCCCCCGATACTCCCGCAGATGGCGCTCTGCCCGCTGCCGCCCCGGAGGAGGCCGAGACCTCGGTGGATGGTGCTGTACCTGAGAAAGTAGAGACCGCGCAGAAGATTGCGGATGAGGCCGCCGAGGAGAAGACCGAAAAGGTCGTCGAGGCCACCGTGGAGGCAGCCCTCACCGAGGCCGCCGAGGAAGCCGAATATTCCCGGACCCCCACTGATACTTCTAACGACCCTTTCTCCGCGCCGGCTGAGGACCCGGGCGAACCCTCCCTGGGCGTTCCGCACAAGGCCCGTCGCACCTCCAAGGTGGATGAGATCCTAGCGGCGGCTAAGGATGTAGCGCTGCAGGGCGTCCGCGAGATTACCCCCGACCACAATATTGGTCTGGTGCACCACGTGCGCCCCGAGGAGGAGCGCCTGAGCACCCACCTCTTCGAGTGCACGATGCCCGGGTACCGCGGCTGGTTCTGGTTTGCGACCCTCTCCCGTGCCCCGCGCTCGAAGGTCGCTACGATCTGTGAGGTGGGCCTGCTGCCCGGTGATGATGCGCTCATCGCCCCGGATTGGGTGCCGTGGGCTGACCGCGTGCGTCCCGAGGACCTGGATCAGGATTCCTCGTCCGATTCTTCGGAGGCACCCGCCGAGAAGAAAGCTGAGGAGAAGGCCGAGGGCTCTGAGGCCGCCACCGCAGCCTCCGAGGAGAGCGCGGAGAGTGCAGAAGAGGGTACCGAGACTGCACCTGCCGAGGCCGTTGAGGTTTCTCTGGATTCCGACCGGGACTCCGAGGGGTCTGAGGGCAGCGTCTCCGAGTAGAGCCACCACCATAGAGATTTAAGGAGCCCCGCGGGGTGCCCGGCTGTTCGCGCTGGGCAACTCGCGGGGCTGTCTCGTGGCAAAAACTGCCCAAAGGGTACATAATAGTTTATTGAGTAAACTAACGACTTAGGCAGGGCTACCTACGCACTGTCGCGCTGATGGCTGGAGAGATAATGACTGACCTTATCGACACCACAGAGATGTACTTGCGCACTATTCTCGAACTGGAGGAAGAGGGCATCGTCCCCATGCGCGCGCGCATCGCCGAGCGTCTGGAGCACTCCGGCCCGACCGTTTCCCAGACTGTGGCCCGCATGGAGAAGCACGGACTGCTCACCGTTGAGCCTGACCGCCACCTGGAGCTGACCGACGAGGGCCGCCAGAAGGCCGTCGAGGTGATGCGCAAGCACCGCCTGGCTGAGCGTCTGCTTTCCGATATTATTGGCCTGGACCTCGAGTATGTGCACGAAGAGGCCTGCCGCTGGGAGCACGTCATGAGCGATAAGGTCGAGAAGCGCATCCTGCAGATGCTGAACGAGCCGAAGTTCTCCCCCTACGGCAACGCCATTCCCGGTCTGGAAGAGCTGGGCATTGAGAGCGAGAAGAACGACGAGCGCACCGTGCCGATGTCTCTGGCCGCTCGCGATTCGGGCCCCGAGGACCGGTTCACGATTTCCCGTTTCCCCGAGTCCATTCAGACCGACGTTGAACTGCTGAAGCTTCTGGCGGATGCGGGCATCGTCTACGGCGCCTCGGTGTCGGTTGTGGCCGGCCAGAATGATGACGTGATCGTTCACGCCGACGGCGAGGACGATACCCTGTCCCTGGATATGGACGTGGCAAACGCAATCGTCGTGAAGCGCGCCAGCGCCCTGTAGACGTAGTTAAACAGCTGTGGAGGCGGCGCCTTCCCCGAGCGGGGGAGGCGCCGCCTCCTCTGTTTACGGTTTCCGTAGCGCTCTGTACCGCCCGCGGGCTCGCGTGCGCGTGCTTATACTCCTCTATCCGTGGCTTTGGCAACTGCAGAAGAGTGCATTTTTCGTGTTTTTCGGTCGTGTGGGAGGCCTCAGAGGAGGCGGAATGCTGTTTTCTGGGAGATCGGTTTAAGAGACGAGGTTTATTTTTAAGAGTTTTGAATCCTGTTCTTAAGGGGCAGTGGCGCCCTTAAAAAGAATGTGCATCCTTATGAAATACCTAGTCAGAGCCATGAAACGGTTGCTAGGAGTCGCGTTGATTGGAGCTTGGATGCTTGCGCTATCAAGTATTCACCCAGGGGCGAAACGCCGAAATTTAAGCCCGAGAGAGGTGACAACTGGGAGTTTTCTGTGTATTCTCATTTCTGTGCCCAAATCCTCAACGTAAGAGGGCACCGTCGAAGCGGTTCCGCTGAGTTCTGCCAACGCTTCGATGAACGTCTACCCAGAATGGCAGAAGCGGGGGACCCAATCCCCAAGCTGGGATACGGCTTCTCACTCGAGAAGCCTCGGGGCTAAGTCACTTCGGTGGCCGAGCGAATCCATGCTCGAGCCCGACAGCTCACCTCGTCAGGCAATGGAGGAAACAATGGCTAAGAAGATCGTACGTACCGCAGGTGCAACCCTCGCAGCAGGCGCAGTTCTGCTCGGTTCGACCGTTCCCGCGAACGCATTCGCACAGATCCCCGCTGCAGCTGATCTGTCCTACGACTACACCAACTACGAGTTCGACTACACCAGCTACACCACCCCCGCAACCACCTACGTTGCTCCCGCAGCAGCTCCGGCACCCGCAGCTGAGACCACCTACGTAGCACCCCAGGCTGAGACTCAGCAGGCTTACGTTGCTCCCGTAGCAACCCAGGAGCAGGCTGCTCCCGCTGCTTCCTCCAACACCGGTAATGCTTCCCGCGACGCAATCGTCGCAACCGCAATGAGCGGTCTGGGCGGCTCCTACGTTTGGGGCGGCAAGAGCTACGGTGCATGGGACTGCTCCGGCTTCACCTCGTGGGTTTTCGCTCAGCACGGCATCAAGCTGACCGCTTTCACCTACGCAATGAAGAACGAGCTGCGCCCCACCTCTAACCCCCAGCCCGGCGACATCGTCTTCCAGAACGGCTACAGCCACGTTGGTATCTACCTGGGCGATGGCAAGATGATCTCCGCTCTGAACCCCACCAACGGTACCCTGGTGCACCCCACCTCCTGGATGTCCGTTGATGGCTACTACACCGCTCTCTAAGCCTTAGTGCATAAGAGCTGGGTCTAGCCCAACATACTTCGAAAAGGCGCCTACCCCGCACGGGGTGGGCGCTTTTTTGCGTACCCGAGAGATTCCATGAAAATACCGCCGAGAACGCGCCTTAGTGTGGGCGCATTCTCGGCGGTATATGTTCTAGGTGTATGCGGCTAGGACGCGAGAGCCTGCAGGAGCGTCTGCGGGGCCTGTTCCCACTCGGCGAGCTCTGCCTGCAGATTAGCCCGCGCGGGCTCCTCCCAGAGCAGCAGACCCTCCTCGGAGCGAAAGATGCGCTCGCGCTCCAGGATGGAGTGCAGGAAGCTCGTGCGACCGGCACGGAACGCCTCATCATCGAAGTGGGAGTACTCGCTACGCACCCCGCGCAGGTAGCGGCGGTAACGCGCCGGCTCGGCAGCCAGAATCGCTATGTCGGCGTCAAGGAAGAACTCAATATCTGCCGGATCGTAGCCCGCCGGTAGGTCGACAGACTCGGGCAGCTCGTGGGTTGCCGTGGCGCGAACCAGAAGACGCACCAGCTGTAGCTCCTCTTCGCTCAGCAGACCAGCGACGACCAGCGGCTCCAGGGAGGCGCCCGCCAGCTGTTCGCTACGGCGCTCATCCTCACCCGGCGCGCCCTCGTACACGGCATCGTGGAACCACGCCGCCAGAACCAGCGGCAGGGGAGTAGAACCCTGCGTGCGGTGTGCGTAGAGACGGTCCAGATCGGTGAGCATCTGCGAAAGGTGCCCGCTGTGGTGGTAGGCGCGGTGCGGCTGCTCCCACGCCTGCAGCAGGCGCTCGCCCAACTCAGCCACCTGCGTTACGAGCCGGGCCCGCGACTCGGCGGACGCATCCGCACGCTCGAGACGGGGCGCAAACGCCGCCTCCCAGGCGCGAAGCAGGCGCGGGCGGATCTTTTCCGGGCGTTCCTTCAGCGGGATGCGCAGGCCGCTCGTAATGAGCGTACGGGTCAGCTGTGCGCCGCTGAGCTCAATCGCGCCCGCCTGCACCAGCTCGTCGTAGAGATGCGCCGGCACGTCGTAGTGGTCGCGGTCGAAGGCCCGCTCGCTAATGCCCGTCGCCGCAGCGAACTCGTGCAGTTCCGCCAGGGATGCATCGGAGATGAGGTGCGAGAAAACGGTGCCGTGCGCGGGCCAGGTGGGCGGGTCAATGTAGATGCTCATTCGTACATTGTAGGAGTGGTTCTGCCGCCGGGTGCGGGTGTCCTCAGGCGGTGAACGCAGAGTGGAGGCGAATCGCGCAGGCCGCAGAGGTTTCTGAACACCGTGCCGACCTGCGACGCGCGGTGCTTTATACTGGATAGGTACGCCCTCGTAGCTCAGGGGATAGAGCACTTCTCTCCTAAAGAAGGTGTCGGACGTTCGAATCGTCTCGGGGGCACACATATGACAGAACCGCCCGTCGCTTGCACTAGCAGGCGCGGGCGGTTTCTCGTCTCCGAGTGAACGAGGGCGGCCGGGTGACCAAGCGGGTGGGAGCGGGGGAGTAAATGCGGTAGCATGGAATATCGAACGTGTATTCTAGGTAGCGAGGTAGACGATGAGCGATAAGCCCGAACAACAGAAGCAGTCCTTCACCGAACAGGACGGCCTCTTCGCCGCCGAACTCGTCACCCCCGCAGCACCGGTAGACCCCGCGCCAATTGACCCTGCACCGGCGGACGAGCCGCCCTTCGACCCGTACTACGACGTACCCCCTGCCGAAGACGACTACTACGCGCCTCCCATGGACGCCGCAGTGATGGATGCTCCGGTGATGGAGGCGCCCGCACAGGATGTACCCGCCGCCCTGCCCACCGGCCTGCCCGCCTACAGCGCCCCCACTACCAGCGCGCCCGAACCCGGCGCGTCCGCAGCCTTCGCCGCCGACCCGCTCGGCGACTTTATGCCGCCCGCCTACCGCGTCGGCGGTTACGGCGAGGACTTCGACCCCGCCGATCCCTACGGCGAACGCACCTACAGCCTGAGCACCGTAGACCCCTCCTCCCTCACCGCAGGGCTCAACGAACGCCAGGAAGAAGCCGTGCTGCACTCCGGCGCGCCCCTGCTCATCGTCGCGGGCGCCGGCTCCGGCAAGACTCGCGTGCTCACCCACCGCATCGCCTACCTGCTCGCAACCCACCGCGCGACCCCCGGCCAGATTCTCGCCATTACCTTCACCAACAAGGCCGCAGCCGAGATGCGTGAACGTATTGAGGCGCTGGTTGGCCCGCGCGCCAAGCACATGTGGATTTCTACTTTCCACAGCTTCTGCGTGCGCGTGCTGCGCCGTGAGGCCGCCGCCCTGGGTCTGAAGTCCACCTTCACGATCTACGATTCAACTGACTCGCAGCGCCTGCTGATCCTCATCATTAAAGAGCTCAACCTGGACACCAAGAAGTTCACCGCCAAGGCCGTGGGCAACCGCATTTCAGCGCTGAAGAACGAGCTGGTCAGCGCCGAGGCGTTCGCATCCCGCGTGGCCTCCGATAACCCCTACGAGAAGACCATCTCGCAGATTTACACCGTCTACACGCAGCGTCTGCGCGCCGCCAACTCCCTCGACTTTGACGATCTGATTGGCCGCACCGTCTTCCTGCTGAAGAAGTTCCCCGAAATCGCGAACTACTACCGCCGCAAGTTCCGCCACATCCTCGTGGACGAGTACCAGGACACCAACCACGCCCAGTACCAGCTGGTGCGTGAACTGGTCGGCGCCCACGCGAAGGCGCCGGCTGACCGCGGCCCCTACCCGGACGCCGTGCCCCCTGCCGAGCTGACCGTCGTGGGTGACTCCGACCAGTCCATCTACGCCTTCCGCGGCGCGGACATCCGCAATATTACGGACTTCGAGAAGGACTACCCGAACGCCCACACGATCCTGTTGGAGCAGAACTACCGCTCCACACAGAACATCCTTTCGGCGGCGAACGCGGTCATCGAACGCAACCCCGACCGTCGCCCCAAGAAGCTGTGGACCGCCTCCGGCGCGGGCGCGAAGATTATCGGTTACGTCGCCGAATCCGAGCACGCCGAGGCACGCTTCATCACCCGTGAAATTGACCGCCTTGCCGATGAGCACGGCGTGCAGCCCGGTGACGTTGCAATCTTCTACCGCACCAATGCGCAGTCCCGAACCCTCGAGGACATGCTCATGCGCGCCGGCCTGCCCTACCGCGTAGTCGGCGGTACCCGCTTCTACGAGCGTAAGGAAATCAAGGACGCCCTGGCGTACCTGCGCGCCCTGAGCAACCCCGATGACGACGTGAACGTGCGCCGTATTCTGAACGAGCCCAAGCGCGGTATCGGGGCCAAGTCCGAGTCCGTGGTGGCGGAGTACGCGAGTGCGAACCGCATCTCTTTCTACTCCGCCGCACGCCAGGCCGCCGATGTTCCGGGTCTGGGTGCCGCCGCGGTCAAGAAGTACGCCGAGTTCGTGCGCCTCATGGATGACCTGGCGCAAATTGCCCGCACCGAACCGGCCGCAACCTGCCTGGAGGCGGTCCTGGAGCAGACCGGCTACCTGGCGGCTCTGCGCGCCTCCAAGGACATTCAGGACGAGTCTCGCGTAGAGAACCTCTCCGAGCTGCTTGACGCCATGGTCGAGTTCGAGACCGAGAACCCCGGCGCCGACCTGGAGCAGTTCCTCGAGCACGTGGCGCTGGTTGCCGACGCCGACTCGATTCCAAACCGCCCCGCCAGCGCGGAGGGTGAGAACGCCTCCGCCGCGCAGATTGCCGCCGAGGCCGCCGAGGCGAAGGCCCAGGGCATGGTCACCCTCATGACCCTGCACACCGCCAAGGGCCTGGAGTTCCCCGTGGTGTTCCTGACCGGCATGGAGCACGGACTGTTCCCGCACCAGCGTGCCCTGACCGACGAGAAGGAGATGAGCGAGGAGCGCCGCCTGGCGTACGTGGGTCTGACCCGCGCCATGGAGCGCCTGTACCTGACCCGCTCGGAGACCCGCACCATGTGGGGTAAGAGCCAGTTCAACCCGCCCTCGCCCTTCCTGGAGGAGATCCCGGAGGAGCTCATCGAGTGGAAGCGCACCGCGGGCTTCTCGGGTTTCGGTGCCTCGGGCATGGGGGCATACGGCGCTCGCGGCGGTGGCTCCTATGGCGGCAGCTCCTACGGTAACTCGTACGGTGGCGGCTATTCGGGTGGTTCCCGTTCCGGTAGCTACTCGGGCGGTTACAGTTCCGGTGGCTCGCGCGGCTCATACGATCCCTACGAGTCCCGCCCCTCACGCCGTTCCGAGCCGTCCACCGCGGATATTAACGGTTCGGCGAGCTACGGGCTGGCGGCGGCTACCGCCTCCTCTAAGGTGACGAACCGTTCCCGCGTGCACCAGAGTAAGGAAATCCCGACCCTGGCGGTTGGCGATACCGTGCGCCACACCAAGTTCGGCGAGGGTCGCGTGCTCGCAGTTGAGGGTAGCGGCGATAAGACCGTGGCGAAGGTGCGCTTCGGTTCAGAGGAGAAGCGCCTGCTGTTGCGTTACGCGCCGCTGGAGAAGGTCTCCTAACGTTGCCCGGTGATAAACGTGGAGGGGCGGGCATCCGATGGTGTCCGCCCCTGCCTTGCGCGCTCCCTTGCGCGTGCTTTAGGTGCATGGCTCCTAAACCTTTTCCCGGCATGCGATACGCGGTGATATCCACCCCGCAATATCTGTGACCTAAGTCGCTAAAATCCCGTATTTCGGGCTCCGTGAGTGCGAGCTCATGCCGAATCCGATAGAGTAGAAACGAGAGAAATTCCCCGCGTCAATGATGCGCGTGCGCCGGGTGCGAGAGACCCCTATCGCACCGTAGCGGGCACATGGGGAATACTCCTCTAATGACCAGGCCGAGCGTACACCGCGCTCGGCACCACTTCGAAGAAGAAGGACACCTGTGGACCTTTTCGAATACCAGGCGCGCGAGCTCTTCGCCAAGCACGGCGTTCCCGTGCTCAAGGGCATTGTTGCGACCACCCCTGAAGAAGCAAAGGCAGCAGCTGAGGAAATTGGCGGCCTGACCGTCATCAAGGCTCAGGTTAAGACCGGCGGCCGCGGTAAGGCCGGCGGCGTGAAGCTCGCAAAGTCCCCCGAAGAAGCTTACGAGCACGCTAAGGCAATTCTCGGCATGGACATCAAGGGCCACACCGTTCACCGCGTGCTGGTCGCCGACGGCGCAGACATCGCTGAAGAGTACTACTTCTCCCTGCTGCTGGACCGTGCAAACCGCTCCTACCTGGCAATGTGCTCGGTTGAAGGCGGTATGGAAATTGAGCAGCTGGCAGCTGAGCGTCCCGAGGCGCTGGCCAAGGTTGAGGTTGACCCGCTGGTCGGCCTGGACCAGGCTAAGGCCGAGGAGATTGTGAAGGCAGCAGGCTTCTCCGCAGAACTGCAGGAGAAGGTTGTTCCCGTCCTCGTCAAGCTGGGTGAGGTCTTCAGCAAGGAAGACGCAACCCTGGTTGAGGTTAACCCCCTCGTTCTGACCCCCGAGGGCACCATCCTCGCCCTGGACGGCAAGGTCTCCCTGGACGACAACGCAGAATTCCGCCAGCCCGAGCACGAGGCTCTCGTGGACAAGTCCGCTGAGAACCCGCTGGAAGCTAAGGCAAAGCAGTTCGACCTGAACTACGTGAAGCTGGACGGCGAGGTCGGCATCGTTGGTAACGGTGCAGGTCTGGTTATGTCCACCCTGGACGTCGTTGCATACGCTGGTGAGAACCACGGCAACGTCAAGCCCGCAAACTTCCTTGATATTGGTGGCGGCGCGTCCGCCGAGGTTATGGCTGCCGGCCTGGAAATCATTCTGGGCGACGAGCAGGTCAAGAGCGTTTTCGTGAACGTCTTCGGCGGCATCACCGCATGTGACGCAGTGGCAGACGGCATTGTGAAGGCTCTGGAGATTCTGGGCGACGCAGCAACCAAGCCCCTGGTTGTGCGCCTGGACGGCAACAACGTTGCTGAGGGTCGCCGCATCCTCTCCGAGGCGAACCACCCGCTGGTTGTTCTGGCTGAGACCATGGACTCCGGCGCTGACAAGGCAGCAGAGCTCGCTCACAAGGCGTAATCGCCAGCAAAGGATTTCAAGGAAGTAATATGTCTATCTTTGTGAACAAGGACTCCAAGGTCATCGTTCAGGGCATCACCGGTGGCGAGGGTACCAAGCACACCGCACGCATGCTCGCAGCAGGCACCAACATTGTGGGCGGCGTGAACGCTCGCAAGGCTGGCACCACCGTCACCCACAAGGCGAAGGACGGCTCCGACATCGAGCTGACCGTGTTCGGTACCGTGGCTGAGGCCATGGAGAAGACCGGCGCGAACGTCTCCATCGTCTTCGTTCCCCCGGCCTTCACCAAGGCAGCAGTTCTCGAGGCTATCGAGGCTAAGATTGGCCTCGTTGTCGTCATCACCGAGGGTGTTCCGGTTCAGGACTCTGCAGAGTTCTGGGCGGCTGCTAAGGCCTCCGTGGACGAGAACGGCAAGCAGATCACCCGCATCATTGGCCCCAACTGCCCCGGCATCATCTCCCCCGAGGAGTGCCTGGTCGGCATTATCCCGGCGAACATCACCGGCAAGGGTAAGATCGGTCTGGTTTCCAAGTCCGGTACCCTGACCTACCAGCTGATGTACGAACTGTCCGACATCGGTTTCACCACCGCTATCGGTATTGGTGGCGACCCCATTATCGGTACCACCCACATCGACGCTCTGGAAGCTTTCGAAGCTGATCCCGAGACCGAGGCAATCGTTATGATTGGTGAGATCGGTGGTGACGCTGAGGAGCGTGCTGCAGAGTACATCAAGGCAAACGTGACCAAGCCCGTCGTTGGTTACATTGCGGGCTTCACCGCTCCCGAGGGTAAGACCATGGGCCACGCGGGCGCTATCGTCTCCGGTTCCTCCGGTACCGCTCAGGCGAAGAAGGAAGCTCTGGAAGCAGCAGGCGTGAAGGTCGGTAAGACCCCCTCCGAGGCTGCAAACCTGATGCGCGAAATCTTCGCAGCGAAGTAAACAGCATAGTATTGCGGCAGATGCCGGTAGTCCATGAGGCTACCGGCATCTGTGCTTTAACCGGGAACTCAACAGAGACAGCGCGTTGGAAAATACTGGAGGCGCTGGGGATGCGCCGGGGGGGGGGAAGAGGAAGGTTGAGCCGCTCCAGCTGTCGAGCAGTGCTGGGATTTGAGGGTGCTTTTGAGGTGTTTGAACCATAGCGGTAGAACTTGCGACAGAAAGTAAGATTGTGCACATCCGCCCTAATTAAGGTGCAGATATAACCTCAACCTTTGTATACTGGAGTGCATTGAGCCTAGTCAGAATCATTCTGAGTGGCTCCAAGAAACACCACCACTCACAGGAGATCACCACACTCATGACCCAGCCCATCTCTCGCCGCACTATCGCCAAGGCAGGCGTCTGGTCCGCACCCGTCGTCGCGGCCTCCGTAGCCGTTCCCGCATACGCGGCATCCAAGGAAACCCCCGGCGTTCAGTACGGTGTGTACGTCAGCGTACAGAACAACGGCGGCTACGTCGGCTACGCGTCCTCCAACAACACCGGCACCATCAACCCGGCGACCCCCGAGGCGCACTTCACCGCCACCACCAACCCCGACTCCGACATCAACTGGGACGACGCAACCTCCAAGCCCAAGTACACCACCTACGTCAACGGCGAAGGTAAGTTCACCCCCGTCACCAACTCCCAGACCGGCGCTAACGGCGCATACATGTCCTCCAGCGGCTTCTGGTGGTCCGTACCGACCAAGGACACCGCAACCGGCACCGGCTACATCCCCGGCGGCAGCGTCACCCTCGCAGCGGGTGCGACCTTCGTGACCGAGGTTGAGTACACCGTCTCCGCCAGCGCCCAGTCGTTGACCAAGCTCGGCAAGATCAACGGCCAGTCCTGGAGCCCCTCTAGCCGCCAGCTGACCGGTAAGACCACCGAGCTGGTCGCATCAGCAGGCCAGGCGAAGTACCTGTCCGTCGCGCAGACTGCCGGCACCTGGACCGCAGAGGTTCCGACCATCACCCAGAACTCTGACGGCACCTATACCTTCAAGGGTCGTATCGTCTACACCACCAGCAAGGCGTACACCATGAAGCAGTCCGGCACCAAGTACTACAGCCAGACCAACTTCATGCCGGCGCAGCTACGCTTCCCGGCGAACGACGGCTGGGTTTCGTACAAGCAGACCTCCAGCGTGCAGGTCGCAAACCTGACCTACTCGAGCAACGGCGCGAGCGGTTCGGAGAGCGTTTCCGGTCAGGCCACCACCGCGGAGATTCACCCGTAATAGATCAACCCCTCATGCAGGGTAAGAACATATAGAGAACCCCCGGCGGATGACTCACCCGCCGGGGGTTTCTTTGCGCTCAGGCTGTGGCACTCGTCAGGCAGCGGCGTTTCCAGGGGAATGTAGCACATGCATGAGCGGCTATATACACTTGTTGAGAGCTTATAAGGGGTGTTGCAACTAGCCGACCGTCGTGCCGAACGCCAGACCCAGCAGATAGGTAACGAACGCTGCACCAAAGCCAATTAGAATCTGGCGAACACCGCGCTTGAGGGGGGAAGCACCCGAAAGCAGGCCCACCACGCCGCCGGTGAAGCCCAGCGCCGCACCCACAAACAGCAGGGACAACACCATCGCGAACACACCCGACAAGCCAAAGATATAGGGCAGAATCGGAACCAACGCACCCGAAGCGAAGAACGCAAACGAAGCAGCGGCGGCACCAATATCGGTACCCAAAGCAACGTTCTCCTCACGATCCTCTTCCTCGCGGTGAGACAGCGACGGATCGCAGTCACAATCCAGGTAGCCGAAACGCTCCATCGCACGGTGATGCGCCGCCTCCGGCTCCATGCCGCGGGCGCGGTAGATGAGTTCCAGCTCGTTCGAATCCAAATCCAAATCGTGTGCAACACGCAGGGTAACCTGGGTCGGCTGGGACGCATCCAGCAGCTCACGCTGAGAACGCACCGAGACGAACTCGCCCGCGGCCATCGACAGCGCGCCCGCCAGCAGGCCCGCAACACCCGAGAGTAGAACCATCGAGCTGGATGCGCCCGAGGCGGTAATACCCATAATCAGGGCCAGGTTTGAGACCAGGCCGTCGTTGGCGCCAAAGACCGCCGCACGGAAGTTGCCCGAGAGCTTCTCGCGGCCGCTGGTTGCCAGGGCACGGATAATTTCCTCGTGAATCGCCTCGTCGGCCGCCATTTCCTCGGTAGCGTCCGGATCCTCAGCGTACGGGGAACGGGACTCGGCGCGCTGAGCCATCGCCAGAATAAACACCGAACCGAAGTTCTTCGCCAAGAACTGCAGTAGCTGAGACTGCATGGACGGGCGCACGTGAACATCCGCGTGTTCGCCGAGCATGTCACGCCAATGCTGCTGGTGACGCTTCTCCGCCTCAGCAACCTGCAGCAAGATTTCGCGGTCGGTACCCTCCGCACGGCGAGCCAGGTAGCGGTAGATGCGCGCCTCCGACTCTTCATCAGCCAGGTAGCGGCGCCAACGCTTAATCTGCGCGGGGGAGGGGGAGGTAACCGCACTGTGGCGGGTCGGCTCGCTCTGAAGCATCTCGGTTTCAGCGCCGTGCTCGTAGGGTGCGTGCGTACTCATAAATCCCTTCCGCGGATGCGGTGCGTGCGGTGCGTCTGGCCCCGCGCGCGTTGATAATGCGGTCAAATCTGTGTTGACCAGTGAACCACTGTAAAGCACTTGGAATCGGAAATCTAGGACGGCTCCACCGGGTGTTGAAGTTCGCCCCAACGTACTTTTGGGAGCCCCCGCGTCGAGGATTCTTCCCTGATCGGAGCGCCGGAACGATGCGGTTGGTAGGCTGCGGGAAAGAGGGGTAGATAGCGCGACGCGGGTGTGCAAACGGGCGGGCGTCCCCACGCAGTGTGTAGGAACGCCCGCCCGAAGGTAAGCATCTATTCCGGCTATGGGCCGGGAGCGCTCAGCCGGCCGGTAGCGGCCGGGATGGATTTAGCGATTATCGCCAGCTTTACTCGGAGATCTCGCCTGCGCTGTTCTCGAGGAATGCGCGGATGAACCACTGGAACTTCTCCAGCTCGGCGGTCTGGCCGATCAGCAGGTCCTCGGTGATGGGGTCGGTCTCGCCTGCGAAGGCCAGAGCCTTGCGGTGAGCCTCAATCACGCGGGTGTACACGTCGTTCAGGGCGCGCAGGTGGTCGGCAACGCGTGCGCGGCCAACGGGGTAATCCTCGACGGGGCGCTGTGCGACCAGTGCGCCAGCCAGGCCGTTGGGGGTTGCGCCCAGGGTTGCCATACGCTCTGCGATAGCGTCAACGAACTCGCGAACGGTGTCGACCTGGGGGTCAATCATCTCGTGAACTGCGATGAAGCCGGGGCCGGTCACGTTCCAGTGGGCGTGCTTCAGAATCAGGTGCAGATCGTTCAGGTCGTGCAGACGAGCCTGAAGGACGTCGGAGAGTTCCTTGCCGGTCTCGAGGGTCAGGCCGGGAGCGGTGTACTTTGCGAATGCCATGATGGTCTCCTTCATGATGCTGTGATGCTTGTGGTCCGGTGGGATTTGTCGCCCCGCCGAATCGTTATTATGAGTAAATCATTTTAAGGAACCGCTGTCAAGGTTATTTTGAGTAATTCGTAATAAATCGTCACATGATGGGGTGTAGTGGAATCCTACTGGTTCACTAGCGCGCGAACCGCCTCCAGATTCAGCTCCTCGTGGCTCATGCGTGCGGTGCCCAGTTCTGCCGGAACCTCCAGCTCGCCCGGCACCACGATTACGCGCATACCCGCCGCGGTTGCACTGCGCACACCCGAGGGGGAATCCTCGATTGCCACGCACTGAGTCGGGTCAACGCCCAGGCGCTCGGCTGCCAAAAGGTAGGGTTGCGGATTGGGCTTGGGGTGGGTGGTCTCGTCGTTGCCAATAACGACCGAGAATGTGCCCTCGGGTGCGGCATTGGCGGTGCGGCGCGCAATGGAGGTGGTGGCGTTCGTGACGATAGCTGCGGGGATGTGTGCGTCGCGCACCTCGCGCAGGAAGGGTTCGATGCCCAGCAGGAATTCAACCTCTCGGTGGGAGAGGGCCTCGCGCACCTTTCCTACGAGCAAGTCGTTGATCTGCTCGTCCGGCAGGTTCACGCCGCGCTCGCGCAGACGATCCAGGGTGAACTGCATGGACAGGCCCAGGCAATCGAGGGTGTCCTGTTCGGTCCAGGTGCCGCCAAATTCTGCGGTGAGAGCAACCTTGGCGGCGGCCCAGACGGGTTCGGTGTCGACGAGGGTTCCGTCGTGGTCGAAGAGAATCGCGGAGGGGAGGGTGTTCGTAGTCGTCATGCCATTAAGCCTACCGGTTTATTTCTGGGGCGAGCGTAGGGTAACGTCCCCAGTTGTCACCAAAAAATCTGTGCCCGCATTCTGGGGGTTCTTGGCAATAGTGAGCAGGGCATCGGCGACGTCCTCACGTGCAATGGTCGGGATACCTGGAGTGCGCTCGACGCTCGCCATATCAAATACCTTGACCCCGCCCCTGCCGGGCTTATCGGTCAGCCTGCCCGGATGAGCACGCGAAATATACGGCTGATATTCGGCAACCAGGGCGTCCGCCTTAACCTTGTCGGTAAAAATGCCGCGCATGATGACCTTGCATACCAGGCGCATGGGCAGGGACGCGGTCCGTACCGTATCGCCCACGCCGTAGGCGCTCATCAGAACGCAATGCTTCACGCCTGCGCCCGTGACCGCCTCCATGATGAGCGGCAGTCGCTCCTGCAGGAACGTGCTGTGCAGAAACTCTCGCACCGTGGCCTTCTGGCCCAGGAGGCTGGCCATGACGTCCTGCCCTGCGGAGGCTGCGGCGAGCCGCTCGGTATCGTTGAGGTCGCCGGGAGTAATCGTGAGGTTCTGGTGTGCCGCCAGTAGTGTGCGCGCCTTATCGGGGGTGCGTACGTAGGCGGTGACCGAGTGCCCTTCCTCGAGGGCTTTGTGGATGAAGAGGCGGCCGGTGCGGCCGGTTGCGCCGAGAACCAGTATTTTCATGTGGGGTCCCCAATCTTTAGCTGTTATGGGAACCTGCAAGCGCCCAATCCGGTCAGTATAACAATGCGGCTTCGACTGGGGGTTTTGGTGGGGCTTTGACAGAGAGTTTTGGTGGGGGCTTTTGCTTGGGGGTCAGGGGTATGGGGCGGGGTGAAAAATACGAAAAAATTTTTTGCAAGAGGGTTGCGAAACATAGTTGAGCGGAGTAGACTCAAGTTATGTAATGCAGGGACACATAGGATAAACCCCTCGAAATACGAAAGGACACCATGGATATTAAGTTCACGACCAAGAGTCAAGAAGTTATCTCCGCCGCTAACACCAATGCGCAAACGGCGGGTAACCCCACTATTGAAACCGCGCACATCCTCAAGGCCCTCATGGACCAGCGCGAAGGCATCGCAGTCTCCGTGCTCAAGGCAGCAGGCCTGGATGTAGACGCCATCTCCGAGGCTGCTTCCGCAGAAATCAAGAAGCTGCCCAAGGCATCTGGCTCCTCCGTGCAGAACGCCTCCTTTAGCCGTTCCGCACTTTCCGCCCTGCAGGCTGCGCAGACCCGCGCACAGGGCTTCGGGGACACCTACGTCTCCACCGAAATGATTCTGCTGGGCATCGCCAGCGGAACCGATAGCACCGCTGAAGCAATGCACAAGCTCGGCGCTACCGCAGACCTCATCGCACAGACCATCCCCAACGTCCGAGGAGACCGCACCGTGGATACCCCCGACCCCGAAGGCACCTTCCAGGCGCTCGAAAAGTACGGCACCGACCTGACCGCCATTGCCCGCGCCGGCAAGCTCGACCCGGTCATCGGCCGTGATTCCGAGATTCGCCGCGTCGTGCAGGTGCTCTCCCGCCGCACCAAGAACAACCCCGTGCTGATTGGTGAGCCCGGCGTCGGTAAGACCGCCGTGGTCGAGGGCCTGGCACAGCGCATGGTTTCCGGCGACGTGCCCGAATCCCTGCGCGGCAAGACCCTCATCAGCCTGGACCTGGGCTCCATGGTCGCAGGCGCAAAGTACCGCGGTGAATTCGAGGAGCGCCTGAAGGCAGTCCTCGAGGAAATCAAGAAGTCCGAAGGCCAGATTGTGACCTTCATCGACGAGATTCACACCGTCGTCGGTGCTGGCGCCTCCGAAGGCTCCATGGATGCGGGCAACATGCTCAAGCCCATGCTGGCTCGTGGCGAGCTTCGCCTGATTGGTGCCACCACCCTGGACGAGTACCGCGAGAACATCGAGAAGGATCCCGCCCTGGAGCGCCGCTTCCAGCAGGTGTACGTGGGCGAGCCCAGCGTCGAGGACACCATCGGTATTCTGCGTGGCCTGAAGGAGCGCTACGAGGCACACCACAAGGTGCAGATTGCTGACTCCGCGCTGGTTGCCGCAGCAACCCTGTCTAACCGCTACATCCCCTCCCGTCAGCTGCCGGACAAGGCAATTGACCTGATTGACGAGGCAGCATCCCGCCTGCGCATGGAAATTGACTCCGCTCCGGAGGAAATTGACCAGCTGCGCCGCGCCGTGGACCGCCTCACCATGGAGGAACTGGCTCTTGCCGACGAGACCGATCCCGCATCGGTTGAGCGCCTGGAGGCCCTGCGCAAGGATATGGCGGACAAGAAGGAAGAGCTCGACGCCCTCAACGCTCGTTGGGAGGCTGAGAAGGCTAGCCTGAACCGCGTGGGTGACATCAAGACCCAGATTGACGAGCTGCGTTCCCGCGCAGAGGTTGCACAGCGCGAGGGTAACCTCGCTGAGGCATCCCGCCTGCTGTACGGTGAGATTCCCGCAAAGCAGGCTGAGCTGGAAGAAGCACAGCGCGCCGAGGACACCGCCAAGAGCGAGTCCATGGTCTCCGAAGAGGTTACCGCAGACGATATCGCCGAGGTGATTTCCTCCTGGACCGGCATTCCCGCAGGCCGCATGATGCAGGGTGAGTCCGAGAAGCTGCTCGAAATGGAGAAGCGCATCGGTGCCCGCCTCATTGGCCAGGAAGCCGCAGTGGTCGCTGTCTCTGACGCCGTGCGCCGCGCCCGCGCCGGTATTTCCGACCCGAACCGCCCGATTGGTTCCTTCCTGTTCCTGGGCCCGACCGGTGTCGGTAAGACCGAGCTGGCTAAGGCACTGGCTGAGTTCCAGTTCGATGACGAGCGTGCCCTGGTGCGTATCGACATGAGCGAGTACTCCGAGAAGCACACCGTGTCCCGCCTGGTCGGTGCCCCTCCCGGATACGTCGGCCACGAAGAGGGCGGTCAGCTGACCGAGGCCGTGCGCCGTCGCCCCTACTCGGTGGTCCTGCTCGACGAGGTTGAGAAGGCACACCCCGAGGTCTTCGACATCCTGCTGCAGGTGCTCGATGACGGCCGCCTGACCGACGGCCAGGGCCGCACCGTGGACTTCCGCAACGTCATCCTGATTCTGACCTCGAACCTCGGTTCGCAGTACCTGGTCAACCAGGACCTGCCCTTCGAGGAGCGCTCTGAGAAGGCTCTGGAGGTTGTGCATCAGGCATTCCGCCCCGAGTTCCTCAACCGACTGGACGACATCATCATGTTCCAGCCCCTGTCGGCTGAGAACCTGGGTCAGATTGTGGGCCTGCAGATCAAGAGCATGGCTAAGCGCCTGGAGGACCGCCGCCTCACCCTGAACGTGACCGAGGCAGCCCTCGAGTGGCTGGGCAAGACCGGCTACGACCCGGCATTCGGTGCCCGCCCGCTGCGCCGCCTGGTTCAGCGCGAGATTGGTGACCGCCTGGCTCGCGGCATCCTCTCCGGCGCTATCCACGACGGCGACACCGTGACCGTGGACGTGAACCCGGACGTTGCCAGCGACGGTCTGTCGGTGACCTCCGAGCGTGAGCAGAAGGCTGAGAACTAAGCTCAACCGGTTAGCCGGACGGAGCCGATTGGCTCAGCGGGCTTAGCCCGTGGCTGACTCCGCGAGTTCGAAACCGCAAGAAATAGGCTGTGGGGTACCCTCGAAAGGGGGTGCCCCACAGCCGTTTAACGTACTAAATCACAGAGCATGGGAGAAGAATGGACCGCTGGACTGACCACCAGAACTTCGCCGCCGCCGGTGAGCAGCGCGAAGAAATCGCCTCCGTGCACAGGGCCGCGATTCGCTCTATCCAGCGGGTCGTGGCGGATACCGCCGAACCCCACGAGGAGGGGTACGCCGCCGAGGGCATTGCTCGCCTACTCAAGGCGGGTAAGGTTCTCGTGCTCACCGGCGCGGGCGTGAGCACCGAGTCCGGCATCCCCGACTACCGCGGCCCGGGCGGATCCCTGCACGACCACCGTCCCATGACCTACCAGGAATTCCGTTACGATGATGCCGCCCGTCAGCGCTACTGGGCGCGCTCCTACGTGGGTTGGCGCCGCATGCGCCGCGCCCAGCCGAACCGTGCCCACTACGCGCTCGTTGAGCTCGAGCAGCTGGGCGCTATCAATGGCGTCATCACGCAGAACGTGGACGGCCTGCACGCCCGCGCCGGAAGTCGCAATCTGTTGGCCCTGCATGGCGATCTGTCCCGTATCGTCTGCCTGGACTGCGGTCAGGATGAGGGCCGCGAGAGCCTGGATGCGCGCCTGGACGCCGCGAACCCCGGCTACCTGGCGCGCCTTGAAGACGAAGACCTGCGCGTAAACCCCGATGGTGACGTGGAGCTGGACCAGCAGTACATCCAAGATTTTCGGATGGTGCCCTGCCTGGGGTGTGGCTCGACCCGCCTCAAGCCGGATGTGGTGTACTTTGGCGAGTCCGTGCCCGCCGAGCGCAAGGCGCGCAAGGACGCCATGCTCGCCGAGTGCTCGGCGCTGCTGGTGGTGGGTTCCTCAGTGGCGGTGATGAGCAGCTACAAGATTGTGCTGGAGGCCCTGCGTGCTGGCAAACCGGTGGCGATCATCAACGGCGGCCCGGGCCGTGCGGATACGAAGGCCACCTACCTGTGGCGCACCGGTGTGGGGGAGGCCCTGGAGCTCATGCTTGATGCGATTGACAGCTAGGCTCTCGATGGTCCGGCCGCTGCGACCACCCGCCCGCGGTTGTGTTGCAATTCATTGCAAATACACCCTTGACTGGTGAAAATACCTTGGAACCCGGGGCTAGAATGAGGGAATGGACATTCGAAACACTATCACTCGCTTCGGTGCCACGGCCCTCATCGGTTGCGGTTTGGTTGTGACCGCCATCCCCGCCACCTTCGCTCAGAATGACGGCGAGACCGTCACTCACGAATACCAGGACCGTGCCGCCTCCCACATCTCCGAGGTCTGGTACAAGGGTGAGACCCTCGAGATCTCCGGCGAGGGCTTCCTGACCCAGGACCGCGCCTCCGGCTCGACCATTGCTATTAAGCTCAACAAGGGCGCCATTAAGATCGACGGTAAGGACTACCTCGAGGTAACCGCCAACGATAAGGGCGAATTTACCGTCTCGATCCCCTGGCAGAGCGACCTGGAGGATCGCGTCTCCGTTGACGTCTACCTGCTCTCCGGTTCCCTGAAGGACAATGACACCGCTCGCGGCGGCAAGGCAGCCACCGTGAAGATTGAGGCTCGTTCCGTGGCCCCCGAGAGCCCCAGCGCCTCTGCAAGCGTTTCGGCAAGCGCCGAGCCCTCCGCATCCCCCAGTGCTACCGCCGAGCCGAAGAAGGAATCCAAGGATGATGCTTCTGCCAGCCCCTCGGCATCGGCTACCGCAGCTGACGAGACCGTTGCCTCGGTGGATGCCGAGGTGAAGAACCGTGCCGATGAGAAAGCCTCCGCCTCCGCCTCGGTGAGCCCGAGCGCCACCGCATCGGCTTCCGCGTCTACCGTTGTCTCTCCCTCTGCCTCCGCTGAGGTAAAGACCGAGAAGAAGGCCGACCAGAAGGTATCGACCGCTAAGAACGACCAGAAGGCCGAGCAGAAGGACGGTTCCCAGCAGGCTCCCGCCGCGCAGGATCAGCTGGGTGGCTCCTCGAGCGTTCAGGCTCCCGCAACCGAGCAGCCTTCGCCCGAGAGCACCCGCTTCGCTAACTGCTCCGAGGTCGCCGCCGCGGGCCTGGCCCCCATTCCTTCGAGCCACCCGGACTTCCGTAAGCAGTTCGACGCCGATAATAACGGCCTCGGCTGCGAGGTTGTCGACAGCGGTTCCTCCTCGAACGGTGGTTCCTCCTCGCAGGACCGTCTCGGCTCCAGCGGATCGGGCGCCCAGGACCGTCTCGGCTCTTCCTCGTCGAGCGCCTCTCTCTCGAGTCGCGCGCAGCGTTCCTCGCTGGCTAATACCGGCGCCTCGAACGTGTTCACCGTGGCCGGTCTGGGAATGGTGGCCGTTGGCCTGGGTGTTGCGGGCGTGACCTCTGTGCTCCGTCGCAAGAACTCCTAAGTTTAGAGTTTAGGAATCCGGTGCTCCGGGCATCGGATGCGTTGTTCCAGGATTCCCCTCGCTCGCCTCGCGGGTGTGGGGGATTCTGCGTTTAACGGGGTCCCGAGCGGTAGGGCGTTGAGTGGGTTTACGGACGGAAAACCGTCTAAACTAACGCCCGGATTCCAAGGCGCCGGTAGCGTTCGAATTCTTTGAATATGCGATTGATTCTTCAACTCGCCCCTCAAGAATTCTTCAAGAAGGGCCTATTAAGTGAGTCAGCTCATGTTAAATTGGCATCATGCACCCCGATATTGTCAGGTTCGGTCGTTAGAATGGGGGGCATGAGCATTCGAAACAACATCGCACGCATCGGCGCCACCGCCCTGATTAGCTGTGGCCTGGTCGCTACTACCGTCCCCGCTACCTTCGCTGAAGAAGCTGCGCAGGAGATTTCCTTTACTTACGCGGATTCCGCACGCCTCATTACCCCCGACACCTGGGTTGAGGGTCAGGGCCTGATCATCGCGGGTGAGGGCTTCAAGACCGCTGACGGCGCTTCCGGCTCCGTGCTGGCCCTGAAGCTGAACAAGGGCGCAGTGAAGATTAACGGCCAGGACTACCTGGAGATCCACGCCGACGAAGCCGGCAACTTCACCGTCACCGTTCCCTGGCAGAGCGAGCTGCAGGGCAATGTCTCGGTTGACCTCTACCTGCTGTCCGGCTCCCTGAAGGATGGTGACGTGCCCCGCGGCGGCAAGGCTGCGACCGTGACCATTAAGGCCGCTAACGAGTCGCTGCCTACCCCGGCCCCGAGCGAGTCCACCGAGCCCACCCCGGCTCCCTCCGAGGACCCGACCCCCGCTCCCTCCGAGGATTCGACCCCGGCTCCGACCACTGAGGCTCCCAAGCCTGCTGAAGAGACCTCCGCACCCGCAGTTGAGGACGCTAAGGAAACCAAGCCCGCTGAGGACCAGAAGCCTGCCGAAGAGCAGAAGTCTGAAGACCAGAAGTCTGACCAGGCTTCCGACTCCTCCGCAAAGGACGAGAAGGCTTACAAGTACCAGAACTGCGCTGACGTATGGGCAGACCGCGGTGGCCCCATTTACAAGGGTGACCCGGACTTCCGCGAGAAGTTTGACGCTGACGGTGACGGAAAGGGCTGTGATGAACAGCCCAATTACAAGAACTCCACGTCTGACAACGACAACCTGGGCTCCAGCTCCTCCAACGACAACTTGGATTCCGGCTCCGGTTCCTCGAACGCATCCTCCAAGAGCTCTTCTTCCCTGGCTAAGACCGGTGCATCCGGTGCGATGACCGCTGCAGGCCTCGGTCTGATTGCTCTGGGTGCCGGTGGTGCAACCATCGTGGCAACCCGCATGCGCAAGAAGGCATAAGTACATACTGAATTCTAGGGTTACTCCCTAGAAACCCGAGTGGGGCTCCCTCTGATGTAGAGGGGGCCCCATTTGTTGTATCCGGGCGCGGCTGACAGCCTCACTGCGCCCCGGTAATTGAAAAACCTTAAAGGTAAAACGCTCTGACCAGTCATTTAATCGGTGTTTGCGAAGACATAAGTGAGAATTACAGAGCGCACAGGCGTGACACAGCTTCGGACGGGATTCTAGAAACCAAGCAGAACACGTAGGTACTCAAGCCGGAGCCGAGAACAGACGGCTCGGGAAGCTGGAAACCTACCCCACGACCTGGAGCACCCCATGACAATCCTGACCATGGCGATTGCAGACGCCCTCGCGATCGCAATCCTGTGCACCCTTTACCTGGTGCGTCACCGCAACCGCGAAATGATGATTTCCTACGCGGTCATCAACGCCGGTATCTTCACCGTCTCGGTGGCCCTGGTCTCGGCGGGTTCAAACGCCTCGGCCATGGGCATGGGCCTCTTCGGCGTTCTGTCGATTATTCGACTGCGCTCCACCGCCCTGAGCCAGCGAGAAGTCGGCTACTACTTCGTAGCACTCTCGGTCGGCATGATCGCCGGTATCAACATCAGCCCCGCGTACATCGCCTTCATCCTGATGGCGGCCCTGGTGGCTCTCATCGCAATCCTGGATGCGCGTAGCGCCCCCGCGGTCAAGGGACAGACCCAGACCGTCACTGCCGATCGCGCGATTAGCGATGAGGAAGAGCTCAAGGCTTACCTGGGCGCCCGCCTGGGCTACGCCATCACCTCGGTCAAGGTGACCGAGCTGGACCTGGTGAATGACCTGACCCGAGCTACCATCACCTACCAGCCCAAGGAGACCACCGAGGGCGGCACCCCCGCAGCGGTGGAGGCAGCAGCACCGCAGGTAACCGCAACCCGCCAGCCCGCGGCAACTCAGCCGGTAGCGCCCACCGCCGAGGCGTACGCCACGCTGGATACCCGGATGATGCCGCTCCAGCGGACTCCCGTCGCTAAGTAAGCCCGGTAGGCGCCACCCCAAAATCTAAAATCCACGACAGACGCACTACTCCCGCCGCCTTCGACGAATCGAGGCGGAACCCCAGAAGGATAGGACCATGACGAACGCAGCCGCAAACATCATCCCCGCAGAGTGGAAGAGCATCAGTCTCGAAGCCATGAACGAGAAGGCAGCCATGCAGACCCGTGTGGACCGCAAGTACATCGTCGATGCGGAAACCGCCGCGAAGGTACTCTCCACGCTTGACGCAGACGCCTCCGTCATGGACATCAAGGGCCAGCGCGACTTCGCCTACGACTCGGTCTACTTCGACACCCCGCAGATGCAGAGCTACCACTCGGCAGCCTACAGCCGCGACGATACCTTCAAAATCCGTACCCGTAGCTACCTGGACTCGAAGCTGACCTTCCTGGAGGTCAAGACCGACGGCGAGCAGGACATGACCGTCAAGAAGCGCATCCCGTACACCTTCGAGAAGCGCGATACGCTCACCGCGGAAGGCCACGAGTACATCACTGCGGCACTTGGTGACATCCTCGCGGGCCCCGTGCACAAGCTGGAGGCGGTCCTGACCACCGGGTACCGCCGTACCACGGTCTTCCTGCCGCAGAGCGAGAAGAACCCGGTCGCCTCCCGCATGACGGTGGACACCAACCTGACCTGGACCCCGCTGTCCGAGAACATCCTCATGGCGGGCGTGAACTACCGTAACTTCCACGGCAACCTGGTCGGCACCACCTACGGCCTGCCGAACACGGTCATCATCGAAACCAAGTCCGGTGTGGAGCCCTCCGTAGCGGATCAGCACCTCTGGGATGCGGGCATCACCCCCTCAAAGATTTCCAAGTTTGCAACCGGCGTGGCGGCGCTGAACCCGCAGCTGGCAAGCAACAAGTGGAAAGAGACCCTGGAGAACTGGATGCACCTGGAACCGGTCGATGGCACCCGCCTGAACGTGGATGACATGACCGAAGAGGATTACCAGAAGCTGCTGACCGAGCGTTTCGCAGCCGCCTAAAACGGCAATCTGGCTAAAACGGCGATCTGGGATGCGCGGGTAGGGTAGTGCACCTACCTTACCCGCACCCCCAGCCCCTCATCTATATCCCCCGAACCAAGCACAACATCGGCTTTATTCACCCCACATAGGCAATAACCGCTCTCACACATGTTCACATTTCACATACGTCTTACCCCTGTGGCGCTGGCTCTACGCGAGTGGTCACCCAAACACAAAGGAAAACCCGTGAAAAAGAGCAATATGATTAAGAGCGCAACCTCCATTACCCTCCTGGCGGCCCTGGCCCTGACCGGCTGCTCGGCAACCTCGGCATCGAACACCAGCGCGACGAGCGCCATCAGCACCTCCACCTCGAGCGATTCCGACACCAAGTCGAAGACCGCCGATTCCTTCTCCACCGACGTGAAGAGCGGCGCGAAGCTCGCCGAGGACACCCACTACTCCGCGAAGGATCTGACCTGGGATTCCTCCAGCGAGGTCACCATCGATCTTTCTAACCCGACCGCGACCGACGGCGTGACCGTCAGCGATGGCGTCATCACCATCACCAAGGCGGGTAACTACCGCCTGAGCGGCACCTATAGCGGCCAGGTCAAGGTTGAGGCAGCCGACAGTGACATGGTCCGCCTGATCCTGGATAACGCGACTATCACCAACTCCACCGGCGCGGCTATCAACGTGGTTGAGGCGGACGAGGTCGTTATCTACACCGCCTCGGGTAGCACGAACACCGTCTCTGACGGCTCCTCCTACTCCGATACCGCCAGCGGCAGCCCCGACGCAGCCATCTACTCCAAGAGTGACCTGACCCTTGCCGGCGAGGGCACCCTGAAGGTTGAGGGCAAGTACGAAGAGGGTATCCACACCTCTGACGGCCTGGTCATCGCCTCCGGCACCCTGGAGGTGACCGCGGCAAACACCGGCATCAAGGGTAAGGATTACGTCGATATCCTGGACGGCACCGTAACCGTGACCGCAACCAAGGACGGCATCAAGGCTACCAATGACACCGACGGCAACCGCGGCTGGGTACGCCTGAGCGGCGGTACCGTGAACATCTCCGCCGGTGACGACGGCTTCAAGGCCGAGCGCGTGCTGGAGATTTCGGGCGGTACCCTGAACATCACCGAGTCGAACGAGGGTATCGAGGCGCAGTACATCAACATCCTGGACGGTACCGTGAACGTGACCAGTTCCGATGACGGCATCAACGCCTCGTACAGCACCACCAGCACTAGCTCGACCGGTACCGAGTCGGCTTCGACCTCCACCACGCAGACTACCCAGACCAACCAGACTGCCCAGAGCAACCAGACCGCGCAGAGCAACCAGACCGCGCAGAATACCCAGAGCGGCCAGTCGGCACAGGGTAATGCAGCGCAGGGCGGTCAGGGCGGTCAGCCCCCGGCAGGTGGCCAGGCGCCCTCCGGTAACATGGGTCAGCCCCCGGCCGGTGGCGGCGGTGGCATGGGCGGTGGCGGCGGCACCTTCGAGGTTGTCGACGCGACCATCAACATTGCCGGTGGTACTGTCACCGTGAACGCAAACGGCGACGGCATCGACTCCAACGGTACGGCAACCCTCTCGGGCGGCACCCTGGTCGTGAACGGCCCGTTCACGGGCGGTAACACCTCGCTGGATACCAACGGCGACCTACTGCTCAACGGTACGACCGTGGTTGCGGGTAACTCCGGCGACATGTTCGAGGCGCCCGCATCCTCCTCCACCAGCGGCTACGTGAAGCTGACGAATCTGTCGAATGTCAGCAGCGGCACGACCATTCAGGTGGCCGATTCCTCGGGTAAGGTGGTGGCCAACTACAAGGTGACCAACTCCAACACCGCACTGATCCTGGTTTCCAGTGCCAATATCACCAAGGGCCAGAGCTACACGGTGTACACCACGACCGATAGCGTGGATGCCTCCAGCACTTCCGTGGCCTCGAACGCCACCTCGCTGGGTAGTTTCACCGCAAGCTAGGGCCCGGAACTTGGGAATCCCATAGACCCCGCGCCGGAGGTCATGACCGGTGCGGCTGATTCTCTCGATGCCGGTCTTGTGAGTGAGCCGCCCGAGAGACACGAACCCCGCTTCGAAGCTGAGTATGCCTTCGACGCGGGGTTCCGTGCGTGGAGAGCCGAGAGCGAGAAAAATAAAACGGATGTTCTGGTGCATAGGGGTGCTCCGCTCCGTAAAATACGTGTTGCAGAGCGCGACATTGAACGTCAAAACAGGGTACTCTATAGTGTAGTAAAGACTGTAGAACGATCCGAGGGAGGGCGTGCCCCGCGCGCCCGTAGCTTCGGACAGGATGAAAGAGGGGGTCACGCCATGGGGCGCGGCCGTCAGAAGGCTAAAGCAACAAGGCAGGCTCGGGAGATGAAGTACTTCAGCCCCGAGACCGACTACAGCGCTCTCGAGCGTGAGCTCAGCAGCGCGAAGAATACCAAGTCCTCCGATTCGTCCCGCCGCCGCTATGACGACGAGGACGACTACTCGGCATACGCTGAAAAGTACGCTTCCTACGAGGATGAGGCATAGGGATACGCGGAATGATTCGGTAGGTATCGACCGAGCGTATTCTACAGATGATGAACCGGCTTGAGGCCCCGCACGGGGTGCTCAGCCGGTTTTTTCGTGCCCTCAATACCCCAAGCCGAGAGGGCGAGCCCCGGGAGGAGCGCGGATAAGGGGACGCGTAACCGAGAAAAACACGAAGGAGACCGCTCAGCCGGAGGCCTCGAAAGACGGAACACCCCTGCATAAAATAATTTCGGCTGAATAAGCATACATAGCTGAGGCACAGCTTAGTCATGCCTGGCGCTGAGAGTACACGGGCAATCTAGAGTCATGAATAACGAACAGAACATGACTCAGAACAGCAACCAGACCACCCAGGCCGCGGCAGAACAAACCGCCGCAGAGCAAGCCGCAGTAGAACAGAAGCTCGCCAAGAAGAAGCTCACCCGCCGTATCTTTATCGGAGGCGGCCTCGGCGCGCTCGCCGTTGTTGGCGGCGGCGCGGGCTGGGCCTACAATCGCTACCTGGCAGAGCACACCGAGATCGAAGATACCACCGCCTACGAGGCGGCCGCGGCCCAGGCGAACGCCTCGGCATCCGGCTCCGCCACCGCAAGCCCTAGCGAACTGACCGGGGTGAAAATCGATGGCCAGAGCCTCACCGCTAACGAAGGCTCGATTACCATCACCTCCACCACCACCGGTAGCGGCTCCGACGCGGTTGTTTCCTTCGTCGCGGACATCAAGCTCGATAACGCGACCCTGCTGCGTAGCGCCTTTGCGAACAACAAGTTCGGCCAGAACATCATTGATACCCCCTCGAATATCGCATCGGAGCACAACGGTATCTGGGCCATTAACGGCGACTACTACGGCTTCCGTACCACCGGCATCGTGATCCGAAACGGTGTTGTCTACCGTGACTCCGGTGCACGTGAAGGCCTCGCCTTCTACCGCGACGGCTCCGTCAAGCTCTACGACGAAACCGCAACCAACGCCCAGACCCTCGTCAACGAGGGCGTGTGGAACACCCTCTCCTTCGGCCCGGCCCTGGTGAAGGATTCCGCAATCGTTGATGGCATCGACAGCGTTGAGGTGGACACCAACTTCGGTAACCACTCGATTCAGGGTAACCAGCCTCGAACCGGTGTGGGTGTGCTCGGCGCCAACCACCTGGTCTTCACCGTGGTCGATGGCCGTTCCACCAACTATTCGCGCGGCGTAACCATGACCGAGTTCGCGCAGATGTTCAAGGACCTGGGTTGCGTGAGCGCCTACAACCTGGACGGTGGTGGCTCCTCCGCCATGGTCTTCAACAACAAGCTGGTCAACCGCCCCCAGGGTGGCACGAAGGAGCGTGGAACCAGCGACATTCTCTACATTGCCGGGAGCGCATCATGATTATTCTAATTCCCGCATATAAGCCTGACCAGTCTCTTGTCCGTCTTGTGCACGCTCTAAAGGCGCAAGACGCGAGCGCAGAGATTCTCGTTATCGACGATGGATCCGGTAGCACCTATGCGCCAATTTTTACCGAGCTGCACCTGGATGGGGCCATCGTTCGGACCCACCCCGTCAACCGAGGCAAGGGTGCGGCCCTGCGCACCGGCATCGAGTGGGCGCGGACCAATCGCCCCGGTGAGATTCTCGTGACCGCGGATGCGGACGGCCAGCACCTACCCCAAGACATCTTCCGGGCGGGGGTGCGCGCCGAGAGCCTGGCCGCCTCCGGACAGCGGGCCATCGTCCTGGGCGTACGCACCCTACCCGATCCGGATGCGGGGGAGGAAGGCACTAGGGTTCCGCTGCGCTCTAAGGTCGGCAATAGCGTAACCGTTGGGTTCTTCGCCCTAGCCACCGGAAAGCACGTGGCCGATACGCAGACCGGGTTGCGTGCCTTTACCCCGCAGATTCTGGACTGGCTGCTACAGATTCCGGGTGATAAGTACGAGTACGAGTTCTCCATGCTGCTGCGCGCCACGCGCGCCGATGTGGAGCTGGTGCAGGTACCCATCGTCAAGGTGTACGAGCCGGGCAACCCGACCAGCCACTTCAGACCCCTGCAGGATTCGGCCCGTATTTACGCGCCGCTGCTGCTCTTCCTGGCGTCCTCGTTTGTGACCGGGTTCCTGGTGGATGCGCTCGCGCTCTTCGCGCTCGTGGCTCTGGGGGTTCCGCTCCTGGGGGCAGTGGTGGGGGCACGCATCATCTCGGCGCTGACGAACTTCACAGTCAATCGCATAATTATGCATGATGGGGGCTCGCGGCCCTCGACCTCCTCCTCGCTGGTGCGATACGCGACGCTGGCCGTGGGCATCCTCGCCGCCAATGCGGCCCTCATGGAAGCCCTGACCGGGCTGGGCGCGTCCCTGCTGGTGGCCAAGATCCTGACCGAGCTCATCCTGATTCCGGTGAGCTTTGCGGTTCAGCGCCGCTGGGTGTTCGCGGATAAGCCCTCGCAAGAATCCGGCACGCGAAAGGCCGACTCCACCCGGATCCCCGCGGGCCGGGCACAGAATCAGGCTCACGGTGGCTCGTACCGGGGTGTGGCCCGGGAGCAGGCGCCTGCGGTTCTAAGCTCCGGCGGAGCGCCGGGCCTGCGCGCCCTCAGCTACGAATCGGCTCGACTGGAAGCTGCCGGCCTGCGCGGCTCGCGCACCCGGTCCACCTAGACCGGTTGGCCCGTTTCGGTAGCCAACCGGCGCTGGACAGATTACCGTTCGAGCCCTCAGCCTCTCCCGCTCGTTAGTCGTGAGGACGGCCGGGAGATATCAAACCGCACCCGATGCGTGCGGTGTTCTGTTCACGCAAAGCCCCCACCGGGACGTACCCGGCGGGGGCTTTGCGATTGTCATTCTTTGAGGTTTCCCACGGCTAACGCCGCCGGAAGACTGAGGGGTGAGAGCTCACCGAATTACTGACCGGGAATCAGGCCGTGCGGGGTGATCAGGAACGGCGGGTTGTGATTCGTGGTCGGGTTGGTCACGTAACCGGTGCGAGCCGCACGGGTCGGGTACTTCGGTGCACGCTTGGGCTTGGGGTGCGCCGGGGTGGCGTTCTTGCCCTGCAGGACCTCCAGAGCGCTCGCGGCGTTCGCGATGCCCGCACCGCATGCGTTCACATCGCAGGTCAGCGGCTTTGCGCTCTGCTTGAGAACCTGCTTTGCACGATCGGCGGTCAGCGAGGGATCCACGGACTTCATCAGGGCGATGATGCCGGCCACCTGGGGAGCCGCCATGGAGGTGCCATCGTACTCGGTGTAGCCGGCACCGGTGGATACGGTGGTGCCGAGGTCCACGGTAGACATGATGCCGTCGCCGGGGGCGCTCACATCAACGATTTTGCCGTAGTTGGAGAAATCGCTGCGCTGACCCTTCTGATTCGTGGAGCCAACCACAATCGAACCGCCGCAGTTTGCGGGGGCAATCTTGGAGGTGTCCTGATCGTCGTTACCGGCGGCAACCACCAGAATGGCACCACGCTTATTCACCTCGGCAATGGCCTTGGAGTATGTCGCGGGGCAGGTACCCTCGCCACCGAGGGAGAGGTTGATGATCTGGGCGGGGTGGGTGTTGGCGGGCACGCCTTCAACGGTGCCGCCCGCGGCCCACACCATGGCATCCGCGATATCGGAGTCATAGCCGCCGCACATGCCCAGGGCGCGCAGGGGCAGAATCTTGGCGTTGGGAGCCACGCCCGCGATGCCGCGCTTGTTGTTCATGATTGCGGCGATGGAACCGGCCACATGGGTGCCGTGCCAGTTGGACTCGGAGGCCTCAGAGCCAGCGGCGCAGACGCCGGCTTCTTCCCAGTTACCCTGGTCGGTGGGGTCGGCGTCGCGGCCGTTGCCGTCACGGGCGATGGAGGGCTCGGTGATGAAGTCGTAGCCGGGCAGAACGTTCGCGTCGAGGTCCGGGTGCTTGACGATGCCGGAGTCAATCACAGCAACGGTCACGCCGGAGCCCTGGGTGGTGGCCCAGGCCTCGGGAGCGGAGATGCCCTTAGCGTCGTGTAGGTTCCACTGCTGGGGGTACAGGGTGTCATTCGGGGTGACGGCCGCCTGGTTCTTCGAAGCGCTTGCGGCCTTGGCCAGGGTGCTGGTGGCCTGGCGGCGCGCGCTGGAGCGGCGCATCAGGTCGGGCTCGACGGAGGCGACGGAGGCGTTGGAGCTCAGCGCCGCCATGTACTTCTCCGCCTGCTCTGCGGTGAGCTTGGAAGAAGTGGTCACCACGGTTGCCTTCTGGGAGGTGGTGCGCACGTAGTTGGTTTTGACATTGAGCAGGTCGTCGATCTTCTGCACGTCGGCGGTGATGCCGGAGTAGAGAGAATCGCTCCAGGTGGCAACATGGGTGCCCGCGGGGCTTGCCCAGTTGATGCCTCCGGCGTTCAACGCGTCATCGGTGTAGGTGATGACGAAGCGGTTGAAACCTGCCTTCTGCTGATCGGAGCTGAGGGAGGAGATGGTCGTGTGTGCTGCGGCGCGAGCTGCGTTGCTGGTCTGGGCGGGAGCCGCGAAGGTTGCGGGTGCGCCCAGGGAGGCCACGAGTGCTGCGGCGGTTCCCATGCTCAGTGCGACGCGTGCGATGCGGCGCGAGGAGGGATGAGTGGTAAAAGACATCGGGGTCCTTTGCATATGTGAGTGCCGGAAGCGGCAGTTGGTGAGGATGACCCACTCACATAAATGCACTTTTCGGAAAACATTTATATTTCTTTGTGCGCCGCGTTGGCAGTGCGGTAACGGAAAGAAAAATGCACATTACTGCATTAATGTGCAATGTTTTCTAAGCCCCTGGAGGAGTTTATTTCGGAAGTGGTTTATGCGGTGAGATATTGCTATCCTAGCACCTTTCCCTCATGGCAAAGCTCCAAAAACCGGGAATGTGGCACAGCTAATGTATTTTTTTGATTTTGGGATAAAAATAAAGAATTGCCTAGTCAAGACAATATTGAGAGATTAAAGTAAAGATTTAGATATTCCTCAGCCCGGCATAAATAGTTGCATAGCAGAATTGATATTTTAGGAATAAAGTATCGCATTATCGCAAACACCATCCCGCCGGGTAGTGCATGAACACCACCTGATGGGTCGTGGCATGAGGGGACCGAGAGCCCCGAGAGCGCGGGGTGTTAGG
>ERZ1674276.3-NODE-3-length-109685-cov-11.428551_pt1 | contig 109685 bp, 82 predicted proteins | sample MGYA00581194_ERZ1674276 | MGnify/ENA primary metagenome ERZ1674276 (study PRJEB41354, sample SAMEA4873337) | human saliva metagenome | biome: human-associated habitat [ENVO:00009003]; feature: mouth environment [ENVO:08000002]; material: saliva material...
TGTGCTCTTCCGATCTCCTTTCTTGCTCGGGGGGGGGCTTGTGGGCTTCGCTTTCAATCCTTCTGCGTACGGCAAGCTGGTTGCCCCGGGTGAAGGCATATATAGCCCGCCCGGAATAGGAGCTAACTCCTTTTGTGTGTGCCTCGCGCCACTCCGCTACTGTGTATCTAAGTTCTGCCGCTAAACGGCTCTAACCTGTGTAGAAGCTGTGCGTTGAGATAAAAAATGCAAAAGAAGGAATAAAAACCCTAAAAGACCTTCCTCGAGGTGGGGGAGGTGGTGGAAAGTGGGGTAAAGTGGAGGAGAAGGCTGAAGCCCCCTCCCTCAGCCGTGCTCCGCACCCGTTTCCGCTGTGGTGCAGGGCGCACGTCGTATTCTTCCGCTCGCTCCGCAAGCGCCATCGGAAGGGACGTGAGGCGAGGGCGCACGACAGGCTCAGCATCAGGCACACACGGGGGAGGTGACGCGAATGTTCCTGGGAACCTATTCGCCACGGATGGACGCCAAAGGGCGCATCATCCTCCCCGCCAAATTCCGTGAGGAACTCTCAGCAGGCCTCGTTCTGACCCGCGGTCAGGAACGATGCCTGTACGTTTTCCCCTCCGCGGAATTCGAGCGCATCCACGAGCGGATGCGCAGCGCACCCCTGCCGGGGCGAGCCGCCCGCGACTTCCTGCGAGTATTCCTCTCGGGAGCCTCGGATGAGCTACCCGATAAACAGGGGCGCATCACCATCCCTCCGATTCTTCGGCAGTACGCCGGGCTTGGCGACCAGCTCGTGGTCATCGGGTCCGGAACCCGCGCGGAAATCTGGGACGCCTCCGCCTGGGAGGAGTACCTGGCCCGCACGGAGGCCGAGTTTGCGGCCCTGGACGAAGACCCCTTCAGCCCCCTGCTCTAACGACTCGACGGCTCGTCGAATCGGCAGAGACACGGAGTCGACAGGAACGCCGATTCGACAGGAACGCCGAGCCGGCAGGGCGGTAAATCGGTGCGGACCCGATGCGCGGTCTGCGCCCCCCACACGCTTTATCGACACACCACTCACCACCACGCAGGATTACCTCACACAGGAGCACCCATGAGCGTAGAACGCGCCCCCGAAGCCGGCACCTCCGGCTCCTCGGTGAAGGTCACCGGCGCCTCCATCGACAATCTTTCCGAGCGTGACGCCAGCGAGCGCCACGTGCCCGTCATGCTGGACCGCTGCATCAACCTGCTGGCACCCGGCATTGAGCGTGCCGTGGAGGAACGCGGAACCGCCTACGTGATTGACGGAACCCTGGGCATGGGCGGCCACTCCGAGGCGCTGCTGGAGCGGTTCGAGAACCTGGTGCTCATCGGTATCGACCGGGACCTGCAGGCCCACTCCATCGCGGGGGAGCGTCTGGCACGCTTCGGCGAGCGTTTTGTGCCTGTACACGCGGTCTACGACGAAATCGACCGCGCCATGGAAACCGCCGGGGTGCAGGGAATTGACGGCGTCCTGCTGGACCTGGGCGTCTCCTCCATGCAGCTGGACGAACGCGCCCGTGGCTTCGCGTACTCCTACGACGCACCCCTGGACATGCGCATGAACTCCGAGGACGAGCTCACCGCGCGCATCGTGGTCAACGAGTACAGCGAGGACCAGCTGCGCCGCATTATCCGTAATTGGGGCGAGGAGAAGTTCGCCTCGCGCATCGCCCGCGCCATCTGCACTGCCCGCGCCAACGCGCCCCTGGAGACTACCGGCGAGCTCGTGCGCATTATTCAGAAGGCGGTTCCCGTCGCGGCCCAGCGTACCGGCGGCCACCCCGCCAAGCGCACCTTCCAGGCGCTGCGCATCGAGGTCAACCACGAGCTGGAGGCGCTCGAACGGGCCGTTCCCGCGGCCCTGGATGCGCTGAACCTGGGCGGCCGATTCGTTGCGATGAGCTACCACAGCCTGGAAGACAAAATCGTGAAGCGCGCCCTCACAGCCGAGGCAACCTCCAAGGCGCCGAAGGGATTCCCTGTGGAGCTCGAGGAGCACAAGCCCACGATCAAGATTATTACCCGCGGCGCGGAGCCGCCCACCGAGGAAGAGATTGCGCAAAACTCTCGTGCGGCCAGCGCCAAGCTGCGCGCAGCCGAGAAGATTCGAATCCCCGCCCAGTAGCGATTTGCTCGCCCGCAGGCGACAGACGCTAGTAACCACCTAAGACGAAGATTAGAGAGCGAATGAGCACCCAGCACGCATCCCAGCGCCCCACCCGCGCCCAGGGTACCCCGCGGACTCGACGCGCCGGTTCTTCGCGCCCCTCGGCGGGTGCATCCGGCGCTCTGAGCTCGAGCCTGGGCTCCTCGAACGCCTCGCACAGCGCGGGCGTGACCCGCACCTCCAAGGGTGTGCATTCCGGCCGTACCCGTAGCGCGCGGGTGGATCCGGTTACCGCTTCTCAGCCCGTGGTTCGCCCGGCAAGCACCGCAGCCTCCCACGGGGGTAAGCGCACCGCGGGCCACGTTCCCGGACCGGTGCGTGCCGCGGCCCGAACCGAGGAGCCGCGCGAGGAAGAGGTCGTCACCCGACGCACGCCGCTGTCCGCGGTGACCCGCCGCGCCCGCCGATTGAGCCCGCCGACCATGCTGGCCGTTTTTGCCGCTATCCCGCTGACCCTGATTTTTATCCTGCTGCTCAACGTGCTAATCGTGACCCGACAGTACGACATGGTGGACCTGCGCGCGCAGGAACAGCGTCTCGTGCAGGAGAACCAGGCCCTGCAGCAGGAGATTGGTTTCAAGGAAGCGCCCCAGGACCTGGCGGTGCGCGCGAGCGCCCTGGGCATGTTCGCCAGCTCCTCGCAGGCCACCCTGAACCTGCAGACCTCCAAGATTGAGGGAACCCCCGCGCCCGTGGCCAGCCCCACCGGCAAGGCCGCAACCAAGGAACAAAACCTGATTGCGCCCCCGGCCGCAGGCTCGAACGAAAGCTACGCCAAGAGCATTGTGGACGCGGACAAGTCCGTTCAGCAGCGCCACGGCCAGGCGAGCGCGGCGGCAAAGGCATCTGCAAGCGCCTCGGCAAGCCCCGCTCAGCAGGCCAACCCCACTCAGCAGGCCAACCCCGCACCGGCGAATAGCGCCCCTGCTAGCCCGGCTGCTTCCGCCGCTCCGAGTACCGCTCAGCAGCCCGCAGCAAGCCAGGCTGCACGATAAACAATATTGACCACAGGATGCGTAGCATCACCGATAGACTAGACCAGCGAAAGGACCACCGCATGAGCTCCGACGCGCGTAAGAACGCGAACGAATCGGCATCCGGTCAGCCGGATCTGACCCGCCGTGGCTTCGTCGCAGGCGCCGCAGCCACCTGCGCTCTGGGCGTTATCGGTGCGAACCTGTTTATCCGCCAGGGCTTTGACCCCGGTGCGGTGGCGAATGCGTCCCGTCAGAAGCGTCTGCGCTCGCAGGTGCTTCCCGCAGTGCGCGGACAGATTCTCGATATTAACGGCAACGTCATGGCCCGCTCGGTGCAGCGCTACAACCTCACCGCGGATCAGACGGCCGTCGCCACCTTTAAGCGTTACAACGAGGACCGCACCGAGAAGATTGAGGTGACCCCGAGCCAGCTGGTCTACGAGATGACCGATATCCTCAAGAGCGTGGACCCGGGCATCACCGACGAATTCATCAAGTCGAAGCTGGACGGCACCTCCAAGTACTCGGTCATCAAGACCGACGTTTCTCCCGAGATTTTCCACAAGATTGACGACCTTGGCGCGCCCTTCATCTACGGCGAGGCCTTCTCGCAGCGCCTGTACCCCAACGGTAGCGTGGGCGGCTCCGTGGTCGGCAAGTACAACATCGTGGATGAGCCCGACGGCAATGGCACCGGCGGCACCGTGACCCGTAACTTTTCGGTGGGTATTGAGCGCGTCTTCGAAAAGGAGCTGGCCGGAACCCCCGGCGAGCGCACCTACGAGATCAGCGCGGACGGTGTGCGCATCCCCGTGGCCAAGGAGGAGCAGCGCCTGGCGGTGGACGGTAAGAATATTCGCCTAACCATTAACCGTGATGTGCAGTATTTTGCGCAGCAGGTGGTGCGTGCCCGCGCCGAGGAGCTGAAAGCTGAATGGTGTACCGCCATTGTTATGGATGTGCGTGACGGCTCCATTTTGGCTCTTGCTGATTCCTCCACGATGGACCCGGGCGCGAAGACCATCGAGGACGCCACGGATATGACCCCGCGCGCTATTTCGCAGAGCGTGGAGCCCGGTTCGACCGAGAAGATGCTAACTGCTTCGGCGCTGATTGAGCAGGGCCTGACGACTCCGACTAGTGTGTATGATGTGCCCGCGACCCTCACGATTGACGGGCAGACTTTCAAGGATGCGTTTGAGCACGGGGCGCAGCGGCGTACTTTCTCGGGCATTATTCATGACTCGATGAACACCGGTACGGTGCTGGTCGGTCAGAAGCTCAGCAAGGAAGAGCGCTACAACTGGTTGAAGAAGTACGGCGTGGGCGAGTTCACCGGCATCGAGCTGACCGGTGAGCAGCAGGGTATAATCGCTGATTGGCGCGATTGGGACGGCCGCACGCAGTACACCGTGCTGTTCGGTCAGGGTGTTGCGCAGACTCCGCTGCAGACCGCCATGATTTTCCAGGCGCTGGGTAATAAGGGCGTGCGACTCAAGCCGCGCATTGTGGACGCCATCATTGACGCCGACGGTACCGAACATAAGCGTGCCGTAGAGCCTGGCGAACGCATGGTCAGCGAGGAGACTGCCGCTTCCTGCCTGACTCTCATGGAGAATGTGGTGGAGCAAGGCCACGCCCGTCCGGCGAAGGTGACCGGCTACCGCGTGGGCGGTAAGACCGGTACTGCGGAAACTCCGAGTGAGAAGGGCGGCTACGACGGCAACACGACGTCCTTTATTGGTGTGGCGCCGATTGAGAACCCGCAGTTCTTGGTGGCGGTGACCATGCAGCGTCCTGAGGGTAGCGTGGGTGCGAACGGTACGACGGCTGAGTTCTCCAAGATTATGGAGAAGACCCTGCACACCTATAATGTGCCGCGTTCTACCGGTGAACCGGAGTTGATTCCGCTTTTTGCTGAGGATAGCCCCAATAAGACGAGCTAAGGGCAGACGGGGGAGAGGTACCCGGTAGCTGATTCGTGATGAAGAAGCTCCGATACTGAACACCTGTCGAAGCCTAAAGCCCGTAGAATATTGAATGACCCTGTGTGCCTTGAGCGCATTGACCATACAGAGCTCACCGCTTCGGACAGTGGTGAGGAAAGAAGGACGATGGATACCGCATCTCACGCACCCGGCCAGAACCTGCTGGGCGGCGACGCTCAGACCCTGCGCCCGAATTCTGTGCGCCCGGTGAGTTTGGCGCACCTTCGAGAACATCTGGAAGGCTTGGGTGCTCAGGTGAGTTCCCAGCTGGCTAGTGGCGTTCAGGGTTCTGAATCCGGTGATTCTGTTGAGGTTACCGGTATTAGCATGGACTCCCGAGGTGTTCGCCCTCAGGACCTGTACGTGGCTCTGCCCGGTGCGAAGGTGCACGGTGCGCAGTTTGCTGAGGCCGCGTTGAAGCTGGGTGCTTCCGCTATTTTGACGGATGCTGCCGGTGCGCAGCTGCTGGGTGAGGCGCCGGTGCCTGTCCTGGTGACTGAGAAGCTGCGCGAGTATGTCGGTCCGTTGGCGGCGCTGATTTATGGTTCGGCGTCGTTCCCCGCTACCCACCGTTACGCGGTGACCGGCACGAATGGCAAGACCACCTCCACCTACATGCTGGAGTCTATTTTCCGCACCGGTCTGGGTGTAAAGACCGGCCTGATTGGCACGATTCAGATTCTGATTGACGGCGTGTCCGTGCCCTCGAAGATGACCACCCCCGAGTCGCCCCACGTGCATTCGTTGCTGACCATCATGGGTGAGCACGGCCTGCGGTGCGCGGCGATGGAGGTGTCCTCCCACGCGATTGACTACCACCGTGTCGACGGCGTGAAGTATGCCGTGGCCGGTTTTACGAACCTGACGCAGGACCACCTGGACCTGCACGGCACGATGGAGCACTACTTTGAGTCGAAGGCTCAGCTGTTCACCCCCGAGCGCGCCGAGCTGGCTGTAATTACCGCGGACGATAGCTGGGGCGAGAAGATGCACGCCTCCGCCGCCGAGCGGATGGGCGCCGAGCACGTGCACCGCCTGGTGACCGCCCGCGGTGCCGGCCTCGCCGAGGTCCCCGCCGAGTTTGGTGAGCGCGATTGGGCCGTGGTCCGCGTGCAGCGCGAGGGTCTGGGCCACCGCTTCTACCTGGAGAACGGCGCCGGTGAAAGCATTGAGTGCTACACGGGCCTGCCCGCAGACTTCAACGTTTCGAACGCGGCCCTGGCCGCCCTCATGGCGTACCTCGATACCGATGCCGCCGAGCGCGAGCTGTTGTTGCCGGCCCTGGCCTCCGGTCCGGCGCTCACCCCCGTGGTGCCCGGCCGCATGCAGCTGATTTCGCTGGCGCCGCACGCCATCGTGGACTTCGCGCATAACCCCGACGGCCTGACCCGCGCGCTGGAGGCTATGGACCGCCCCGGCGACGGCAAGGTCATGATTGTGTTCGGCGCGACCGGCGAACGAGACCACCTCAAGCGCCCCATCATGGGTGCGATTGCCGCTCAGAACGCCGATATCGTCATCGTGACCGATGACGATCCGCACGGTGAAGAGCCCGCCCCGATTCGTGCCGCCGTCGAGGAAGGCGCGCAGAAGGCGCAGAACCGTCGCGCCCAGCAGATCCTGAACATTTCCCCGCGATCGGCGGCCATCGATGCGGCGATTGCCCTGGCCACCGAGCACGATGCGATTCTCATTGCCGGCCGCGGCCACGAGACCGAGCAAGACGTCGACGGCGTGGACATCGCCCTGGACGACCGTGTGGAGACCGCTCGCGCGTTGCACGCCCACGGCTTCGAGGTGCTCCCCGATTACCGCCGCATGATTGACACCGCAGGGGCCGCGCAGGCCACCGAGACGACCGAGACCGCTGAAGGTAGGTAGAGAATGATTAAGCTCAGCGCTGCCCAGATTCTGGAGGCGACCGGCGGCACCGCAATCGGCCTGGACGGCCGTGAGGAGCAGGTGCACGCGACCTTCGCCACCACCGACTCGCGCGAGGTGGAGACCGGCACCCTGTTCGTGGCAAAGCCCGGCGCCGTCACGGACGGCCACAAGTTCGTTCCCACGGCGTTCGAGAGGGGCGCAACCCTTGCCCTGGTCGAGCGCGAAGTCGTCGACGAGCAGGGCGTTCCCTACCCGAGCATCCGCGTTCCCGACGTGGTGCTGGCCATGGGCGACCTGGCCCGCTACGCGATTGAGCAGATGCGCGCGCAGGGCGAGCTGACGGTCGTCGGCATTACCGGTTCGGCCGGTAAGACCACCACGAAGGATCTGCTGGCCGCCATCTTCACCCCCGAGGGCCCCACGGTCGCTCCGGTGGGTTCCTACAACAGCGAGGTGGGTGTGCCTCTGACGGTTTTCCGCGCGGACGAATCCACCCGCTACCTGGTCATTGAGATGGGTGCCGACCACGTGGGCAACATCGAATACCTGGCGAATATTGCGCGTCCCGACCACGGCGCAATCCTGAAGGTCGGTACCGCCCACGCCGGCGAGTTCGGCGGCGTGGACAATATCGAGCGCACCAAGGGTGAGCTGGCCGAGGGCGTTCAGCCCGGCGGCTCCCTCTCCCTGAACGCGGATGACCCGCGCGTGCTGCGCATGGCCTCCCGCTCGGTCGCCCCCGTCACCTACTTCGGCGTGGGGGAGAAGACCGACGAAAACGGCCAGCCCTACGAGCGCTACGTGGCGGCGCTGAACCTGCGCACCACCGACGCCGGTTGCCCCGAGTTCACGCTACGCCTGCCCGACGGTAGCGAGTACGAGATTTCCTCCCGCCTGATCGGTGAGCATCACGTGCACAACCTGCTGGCCGCTGCGGCTGTCGCCTACAACAGCGGTATCGCGGGCGAGAAGATTGCCCGCGCGCTCAACGGCGCGGCGGCTGCCTCCAAGTGGCGCATGGCCCGCACCGACCGTGCCGACGGCGTGACCGTCATTAACGATGCCTACAACGCCAACCCCGAGTCCATGGCGGCGGCGCTGCGCACCCTCGCACAGTTGGGCCGCACCGTGGCCCCGGCGACCGGTCAGCCGCACCGCACCTGGGCCGTGCTGGGCGCCATGCTGGAGCTGGGCGATGTGTCCGTTCAGGAACACGATCACCTCGGCCGCCTCGTGGTGCGCATGAACATTTCGAAGCTCATCGCGGTCGGTGACATCGCTAAGCCCGTCTATAACGCCGCGCACTTGGAAGGCTCCTGGGGCAATGAGGCGACCTGGGTTCAGACCCCGCAGGAGGCCGCCCAGATTCTGCGTGCCGAGCTACGTCCCGGCGATATCGTGCTCTTCAAGTCCTCGAACGGCGCGAAGCTGGGCCTGCTGGGCGACGAATTCGCCTTCGCCGAGGAGAGCTTCGGCTCCGCCGAGGACGAGGCCCCGACCTGGCTTTCCGCCGGCGACTTTGTTGAGGCTACCGACCTGAGCGAGCACCTGGCCGCCCACCTGGACGGTACCGAGTCCAGCACTTCCGCACAGACCACCAACGAAGGGTAACGCTTCATGATTACCGTGTTGATTGCAGGAATCCTCGGGTTCCTTATCTCCCTGACCGCGCTTCCGGTGTTCATCAAGAAGATGAAGTCCCTCAAGCTCGGTCAGCTGATTCGCGATGAGGGCCCAGCCGCCCACCAGTACAAGGCGGGCACCCCCACCATGGCAGGCCTGATTTTTATCCCGGCGGCGATTCTTGCGTACCTGCTGACCATGGGCATTAGCGCCGTTTTCTTCGGTACCTCGCCGCTGCCGAGCGCCACCGCGTGGCTGACCATCGCCTTTACCCTGGGCATGCTTGGCGTGGGTGCTGCGGATGACATCATGAAGTTCCGGCACAAGGGCAACGAGGGTCTGACCGAGCGTCAGAAGACCATCGGCCTGCTCGCGGTGACCGTTCCCTTCGCCTTCCTGGCTTTCCAGTTCCCCAACGAGTCTGGCGCGCGCCCCGCATCCACCGCGATTTCCTTTGTGCGCGACCTGCCGATTGACCTCTTTGCCGCCGGTGCGGTGTTTGGGTCCATCCTGGTGGCCGTGTGGATTACCCTCATCTCCCTGTCGGGCACGAACGCCGTGAACTTCACCGACGGCCTGGACGGCCTGGCCGGTGGCGTGATGATGACGATCTTCTCGGGCTACCTGACCATCAGCATCTGGCAGTACGTGCACGCCTGCACCGCGGGCGCCGGCACCGCCTGCTACGACGTGCGCGACCCGGGTTCACTGGCGCTGATTGCCGCATCCTTGATCGGTTCCCTGGCCGGCTTCCTCTGGTGGAACGTCTCGAAGGCGCAGATCTTCATGGGCGACTCCGGCTCCCTGGCCCTGGGCGGCGCGATGGTTGCCTTCGCCCTGTTCACCCGCACCGAGCTTCTGCTGCTGGTTATGGCGCTAATCCCGGTGCTGGAAGTCTTCTCCGTAATCGTTCAGAAGTTTGTCTTCAAAGTCAGCCGCAAGCGCTCGGTTGCGGCGGGGGAGAAGCCCCTGCACGCGCACCGTTACTTCCGTATGACCCCCTTCCACCACCACATGGAGAAGACCGGTCTGAACGGCAAGTACTCAATCGATAAGAAGGGCCTGGAGCCCGGCACCGTCAGCAGCGGCGAGGTGAACTCCGTGTTCCGCCTCTGGGTTGTCAACGCCCTGTGCGTGCTGGTGGCCCTGGCCCTCTTCTTCGGCGACTGGTTCTCTCAGACTTCTGGAGTGATTCACTAATGTCAACTATGGAACAGGACGCACTGCGCGCCCGCCGCGAGGCAAACGCCCAGGCGATTGCCGTCAACCCGGTGTACGAGAACGAGCGCCTCGCGCAGCTGACCAGCTGGGACGCCCCCTGGGCCGGTCTGCGCGTCGTGGTCGTGGGTATGGGCACCAGCGGTGACGCCGCCGCGGATGTGCTCGCGCAGCTGGGTGCGCGCATCACGGTTATCGACGGGGCAGATACCCCCGAGAAGCGTGAGCGCATCGAGGTTTACCGTAACGCGTACGGACCGGTGAGCGGCCTGTTCGGCCCCGAGCACATGCTCGCCCTGCCGCAGGTTGAAGGGGAGGACCCCGAGCTGGTCGTGACCTCTCCGGGTATTCGCCCCGACCACCCCGTGATGCTGGATGCCTACGAGCGCGGTATCCAGGTGTGGGGTGACGTGGAGCTGGCTTGGCGCCTCAACGACCGCGCCGGCCGCCCCAGCCCCAAGTGGCTGTGCCTGACCGGCACGAACGGCAAGACCACGACCGTGGGCATGACGGATTCGATTCTGAAGGCCGCGGGCAAGAAGTCCATTCAGGTGGGCAACGTGGGCATGCCGATTGTGTACGCGATTGCCGACGACGAGCCCTACGAGTTTTTCGCAGTGGAGCTGTCGAGCTTCCAGCTGCACTGGACCTTTTCCCTGTCGCCCTACGCCTCGGTCGTGCTGAACATTGCCGAGGATCACGTGGATTGGCACGGTTCTTTCGAGCGTTACAAGGCCGATAAGGCCCGCGTGTACGAGAACACCCAGGTGGCCTGCATCTTCAACACCGACCACGCCGACACCCTGCGCATGGTGGAGGATGCCGACGTGGTGGAGGGCGCCCGCGCGATTGGCTTCAGCGCCACCCAGATGCCGGCCGTGTCGATGCTCGGCCTGGCCGAGAATATCATCGTGGACCGGGCCTTCCTGAAGAACCGCTACAACGAGGCGCTCGAGCTGGGCGTCGTGCAGGATTTGGCCCCCGCGCCGGGCAAGATGCCGGCCCAGTACACGGTCGAGAACGCCCTGGCCGCGGCTGCCCTGTGCCGTGCCGCCGACGTCGATCCGAAGGCCGTGAGCGTGGGTCTGCGTTCCTTCAAGACCGGTGCGCACCGCAACCAGCTGGTGGGGTACGCTGATGACATCATGTGGGTGAACGACTCGAAGGCCACGAACCCGCACGCGGCCAACGCCTCGATGAGCGGTTACCCCTCGCTGGTGTGGATTGCCGGCGGCCTGTCGAAGGGCGTGGAGTACGACGAGCTGATTACCGATCACGCCAAGCGCCTGAAGGCCGTGCTCATCATCGGCACGGATACCGCAGGCCTCAAGGCTGCCCTGGCCAACCACGCCCCGCAGGTTCCGACCTATAACCTGACCGCCTCGGTGGCCAACCCCTCGGACGGCATCGCCGTCATGAACGCCGCGGTGGCGAAGGCCGCCGAGATCGCTCAGCCGGGTGATACGGTGCTGATGGCACCGGCCGCGGCATCGATGGACCAGTTCAAGAACTACGCGGTGCGCGGCGAGGCGTTTGCGAACGCCGTGGCCGATCAGCTGGCCCAGTCGTAGCCTATTCGGCCCCGGCCGGTACCCTAGCGCGTAGCGGCGTTCGCGGCCCGTGCCGCCTAAGCCGCGCTCTCGGGGGTGGGACGTTTTGGGTTCCACCCCCGCCTCTTTTCTCAATTGTTATCGCCGCCGCGATTCATCGCTGTGGGTTGTGGCGTTCCAAGCCTTAGGAGGGCATGTGAGTACCAGCGCATCCTCGAAGCGTTCTGCGTCTTCGCGGGCTGGCCGTTCCGAACAGACCGGGCACGCCTCGTCCCCGTGGACTGCCCTGAAGGAGATGACGGCACCGGCCCGTTCGTTTGGCAAGCGCCTGTACCGTCGCGGTCTGAAGGCTGACCTGTGGGATGTGCCGGTCATGCTACTGGTGACGACCCTGGGTTTGGCGATTTTCGGCTGCATCATGGTGCTCTCGGCTTCGAGCGTCACCATGATTTCGCAGGGCCAGTCGCCGTTCTCTCAGGTGTCCTCGCAGATTCTCTTCCTGGTGCTCGGTGTGGTGGCGATGGCCGTCATTACGAATATTCCGGTGGGGTGGTATCACAAGCAGGTCGTGGTGAACGCGATGCTTGCGGTGGCCCTGGTGCTGCAGTTGGCGGTGGTGGTTATCGGCGTCGAGGTGAACGGTAACCGTAACTGGATTAAGCTGGGCCCCGTGCAGATGCAGCCTTCGGAGTTCTCGAAGCTTGCAATCGTGATGTGGCTGGCGTGGGTGTATAACCGCCAGGGCGATATTTCGCGGAGCCTCTGGCGTACCCTGTTCCCCTCCATCTACGGTGTGGGCGCCCTGATTCTGCTGATTATGGTCGGCGGCGATATGGGTACGGCCCTGGTGTACGGCTTCATTTTCCTGGGCATGATGTGGATGGCCGGTGCCTCACGTCGGTCAATGCTGCAGATTGGCGGCGCGGTTGCCGCGCTGGCCCTGTTGGGCGTTTTGAGTAGCCCGAACCGAGTGGCCCGTATCTTCGGCATCTGGGGTTCGTGCACGAACGCTAACTGTGATCAGGCGAACTCGGGTGAGGTGGCGTTGGCGACCGGTGGCTTCCTGGGCGTTGGCCTGGGCCAGTCGCGCCAGAAGTACAACTACCTGGCAGAGGCCCACAACGACTACATTTTCGCGATTATTGGCGAGGAACTGGGCCTTCTGGGCACGATGGCGGTTCTACTGCTGTACGTGGGTCTGGTGTACTGTGCGGTGCGTATCATGCTACGCACCGCCGATCCGCTGGTGCGCCTGGCGACGGGCGGCATTATGGTGTGGCTGACCTCTCAGGCCATCATCAATATGGGTATGGTGTCCCGTATTCTGCCGGTGATTGGCGTGCCGCTGCCCTTCGTCTCCTACGGTGGTTCCTCGTTGCTGTCTTCGCTGTGCGCGGCGGGCCTACTATTGGCCTTTGCCCGGCAGACGCCCCTGCGAGGCGCGACAGCCCCGTCGAGCGTTGAGAACCAGAGCGCTCGCGAGATTCGCCGCGCAAACGCCGATTGGAAGCGCCGCCTGCCCCTGCAGGCCGTGGTGGAGCAGGAGGCCGCGGAGCGTGCCGAGGCCGGTGGCCACCTGATGCAGGAGCAGCATCCGCTGTCGAAGCTGGGCAGCCTGAGCGGTTTTGTCCGGCGCTGGTTGGGCTTTGATCCGGAGCAGCGTCGCGAGTTGAAGCGCATCGAACAGCAGCGTGAGGCGGAGCGCGCCCGCGAAGAGGCCCGTGCGGCTCGTGAGGAGGCGCGCCTGGCTCGTGAGGAAGCGGCCCGTGAGAAGGCTGAGCGGCAGAAGCTGGCTCGCCGCGCCCGTGAGGAGGCTGAGCGGCAGAAGGCCCTGGAGGAGGCCGAGCGGCAGAAGACGGACCGCGAGAAGGTGGCCCGCACGAGGGAAACCCGAGAGCGCCGAGCCCCCGGCAAGGCTGCACCCGGCAAGACCGAGCAGCCCCGGCCTGCTCGCCCGGTTCAGCGTCCGGCCGAGCAGAGCTCGAAGGAACAGCAGACCCGAGGCCGGCGTCCCGGGCAGGGGGAGCGTCGTCGTCCGCAGAATCAGCGCGGTGGTCTGCCCGCCGGCCTGCAGCCTCTGCATCCCGAGGACCGCGCCCGCCGAGCTCAGCGTCAGCAGCGTCAGCACGGTCAGTCGCCGCGCCGTCAGCACGGTGGGGGAGAGCGGTAGAGAGATTTTCCGAGGTGGACAACGGTCGAGAACGGCTCTGACCTTTCGGCCCCGCGTTCCTTCAAAACGCCCCCGACCTGAGCTACAGCTCGAGGTCGGGGGCGTTCCGCCGAGCTCTGCGGTGCGGGGCGATAGCGTAAAATGATGCTGTACCGATGTATTGGGAGAGAGACCTATGACGAAGAAGGCACCCTCTATAGTCTTCGCCGGTGGTGGCACCGCCGGTCACATTAATCCGATGCTTGCGATTGCCCGCGCCGTTCGCGACCTTGAACCGAACGCAAAGATTCTGATGCTGGGCACCGCCGACAAGATGGAAGCCGAGCTGGTTCCGGCGGCCGGCTTCGATATCGAGTTCATTCCCCGCGCGGCCTTCCCCCGCAGCATTAATCGCGCGGCGCTTGCCTTCCCCGCGAAGTTCCTGGGCGGCCTGTCGAAGACCCGCCGCATCCTCAAAGAAGTAGATGCAGACGTGGTTGTTGGCGTGGGCGGCTACGTGTGCCCGCCGGCGTATTTGTCGGCGTTGAGCGCTAAGATTCCCGTGGTCATTCACGAGGCGAACGCGAAGCCCGGCCTGGCTAATCGTCTGGGCGGCCGCTTCGCGAAGTTTACGGGTGTGGCCTTCCCCAATACACCCTTCCCGCACGCGACCCTGGTGGGCATGCCCATGAAGGATGAGATTGCCTACCTGAACCGCGACGCGCACCGTTCGAAAGCCCGCCGCAACCTGGGCCTGGACCCGAAGAAGCCCACCGTTATCGTGACCGGTGGTTCGCTGGGCGCGCTGAGCCTGAACAACGCCGTGTCGGCCTGCCGTGATCGCTTCGCAGAGTGGGACTTCCAGATTCTGCACATCACCGGTAAGGGCAAGACCGTTCTGGACGAGAACGGCGAACCCCTGAGCGCCCCGAACTACCGTCAGATTGAGTTCAGCAACGGCATGCAGGACGTGTACGCCGCCGCCGATTTGCTGCTGGTGCGCGCCGGCGCGGCCACGGTGAGTGAGGTTGCCGCGGTGGGCGTGCCCGCTATTTTTGTGCCGCTCCCCATTGGTAATGGTGAGCAGGCCCTGAATGCTCGTTCCCTGGTGGAGGCCTCTGCGGCCCTGCTGGTGAAGGACGCAGAAGTCACCGGTGAGTGGTTTGCCCGTGAGATTCCGGAGCTGATGGCAAACCCCGAAGAACTGGAGCGCATGGGCGCTGCAGCCTATAAACTTGGTATCCGTGACGCGGCTCGCGTTATGGCCGAAGCAGTATTGAAGGCAGCTGAGAACTAATGACTGAACTGATGAATCTTGAGATGGTGCTGCCGGCACCCCTGAACCCGCCGTTCCCCGAGCGCCACGCGATGGACGCGCTGGGCCGCGTGCACTTCATCGGCATCGGCGGCGCGGGTATGAGCGCTATCGCCGCGCTGATGCTGCAGGCCGGCGTGACCGTGAGCGGTTCGGACCGCGCGGAATCTTCGGCCGTTGAATCGCTGCGTGCCGCCGGCGCCCACGTGAGCGTGCCCCAGTCTGCTGAGAACATCGTTGACGTCGATACCGTGGTGATTTCCACCGCGATTCGCGAGGATAACCCCGAGCTGGCCGCTGCCCGCGCGCAGGGCCTTCCGGTTCTGCACCGCTCCGAGGCGCTGGCCGCCGTGATGGGGCTTTCGCAGGTGGTGGCGGTGGCCGGTACCCACGGTAAGAGCACGACCAGCTCCATGATTTCCGTGATGTTCGATCAGCTGGGCCGCAACCCCTCCTTCGCTGTGGGCACCGTGATCGCCGGTCGCGGCACGAACGCGCACCTGGGCGCGCAGGGCCCCGACTCGATTTTTGTGGCCGAGGCCGACGAATCGGACGGCTCCTTTGTGCGTTACCGCCCGGCGATTGCCGTGGTGACGAACGTTGAGCCCGACCACCTGGACTTCTACGAGACCGACGAGCGCGTCTTTGAGGCGTTCAACCGCTTCGTGGGTTCGCTGGCCCCCGGCGGCGTGCTGGTAACCTGCGCCGATGACGCCGGTGCAGCCTCCCTGGCCGCCCGTTCCCGCGCGGCTGGTGTGCCGGTCGTGACCTACGGCGAGTCTGAGGATGCCGACCTGCGCATCCGTGAGATTACGAGCGCGGGTTCCTCCTCCTCGTCGACGGTGGAGTGGTCCTTCGAATGTCGCGGTGAGCGCTTCGAGGGCAAGCAGGAGCTGGCGCTGAAGGTTCCCGGCATCCACAATCAGCTGAACGCCGCGGCCGCCTTCATCACCGCGCTGCTGACCGGTGCTCAGGGCCCCGAAATCGCCGCCGCCCTGGGTGAGTTTGTGGGTGCTGACCGTCGCTTTACGCTGCGAGGCGAGGTCGCGGGCGTGAAGGTCTTCGACGACTACGCGCACCACCCGACCGAGGTGTTCCGTGCCCTGCAGACCGGCCGCACCGTTGCCGATGGTCACAACCTGTACGTGATTTTCCAGCCGCACCTGTTCTCGCGCACCCGCGAGTTCGCGAAGGAGTTCGCGGAGTCCCTGTCGATGGCCGATCGCGCCTACGTGCTGGATATCTACCCGGCTCGCGAGCAGCCCATTGAGGGCGTGACCAGCGAGCTGATTACGGGCGCCGGTTTCTCCGAGGTGCGCTACGCGACCGCGGAGAGTGCTATCGAGGACATCGCCTCGTACGCTCAGAGTGGTGACATTGTGATGACCGTTGGCGCCGGCGATGTGACGGCTCTGGGCCCGCGCCTGCTGGAGGCCCTGCAGATTCGTCACGACGGCGACCTGACCAAGAAGTCGGAGGCTTAGGCTGTGCCGATGAGTCCCATGCCCCCGTCGGAGGGGCATTCGCGCGCGCCGAAGGCCCCGCGCTCGCGTGCTCGTCGGCGCGCTCAGGAGCTTGTGCAGGAACAGCCTGCGGCTCAGCACACGGCGGAGGCGCAGCCCACTGCTGACGCGCAGACCCCCGCGACCGGTGCCCCCGCGGCCGGTGTCCCCGAGCAGAAGAAATCTCACGGGTCTGAGTCTCAGACCTCTGGTTCTCACTCAGGCACTGCCTCCACCGTGGGTCGTCGCCCCTCGGGGGCTACGATTCGCCCCACCAGCCCGGCTCGTGCCGAGAGCGTGGCCCTTGTGGACGGCGCGATTCGTCGCGTGCCCGCGGCTACCTCCGGTTCGCAGGAGCTCTTCGACGTGGAGGCCTTCGAAGATTCTCCCAAAGAGACCGAGAAGGCATCCGGTCGGTCGGCGCAGGCTGAAAGCGCGCGGACTGAAAATGCGAAGGACGCGGCGGGGGAGAAGCCCAGCGATAAGCACGGCGAGAAGACCGAAAAGGGCGCCGACCGGGCCGAAAAGACCGGCGACGGTGATGCTTCTTCCGAGCGGAAGACTTCCGCCGACTCCCCGTCGGCGGGGGACGATTCCGCTGAGACCGAGCCCGCAGAGCCCGCCGAGCAGGCCCGCCCCGCAAGCCGCTTCGGCCGCTGGCGCGTGGAGCGAGAACGACAGCGCGCCGCCGAGATCGAGAAGGAACGCGAGCGCGAGCGCCGGGAGGCGCAGCACGAGCGCATCCTGAAGGATCCCGGTCTGGACGGCCTGCGTGCCGAGGAGCGTCCGCGCAAGGAGCGCACCCCGCTCACCCGGGCCCGCAAGCTGCTGTACACGGCGATTGCGCTGGCCCTCGTGGCGGTGCTGTACGTGGTGCTGGTCTTCTTCTCGCCCCTGCTGGCCACTCAGACCATCACGGTGCGCGGTGCCTCCCTGCTGGAAACCACCCAGGTGGAGCAGAAGCTGGAGCCCCTGCGCGGGGTTCCGCTGACACGCATCGACGAGAAGCGCGTGCGCGAGCTGATTGGTCAGGACAATGTGCTTCGCAGCGTTCAGGTGGAGAGCCGCCCGCCGCACGAGCTGGTGGTGACCCTGAAGGAACGCGCCGCCATTGCAATCGTCAAGGTGGGGGAGACCTACCATACAGTGGATACCGACGGGGTGAGCCTGATGGAGTCTTCCTCCGAGCCGAGCACCTCGGTTCCCCTGGTACGATTGAATGGTGATGACCCGCAGCATTCGGATGAGTTCCGCACGATTTCGACGGCCTTGTCAGCGATGCCGGCTGAGCTTCTGGCTCAGGTAAAGGAAGCGAGCGCGACCTCAACCTCGAGTATTACCCTCACGCTGCGGGATAATACGACGGTGCAGTGGGGTACCGCCCAGGAGAGCGAGCTGAAGGCTAAGGTGCTTCTGTCGCTCCGCCAGGCGGTAGCTCAACGGGCTCAGGAAGAAGCCTCTTCAGGTGCCCAAGCGCAGAAGGTGACCGTCTATGACGTGTCGGCCCCGCGCGTACCGGTGACCCGTTAGGGGAACTACCAATGGGCGCTTTCCCTCCCCTTTTTGTGTGAATTCCGCAAAAAGAGGGGGTAATTGCGCTGTGTAGCTAGGAACCACCAAAAACTGTTTGGTATCCTAACAGATAAAGTCATTCTTTAGAGGAAACCTTTAGGCTTAGATTGAGCTGGGGGTCTTCCGAAGCTGGAACACGGAACAATCGAGGATTACATGGACGCTGGAACTCCCCAGAACTACTTGGCAGTCATCAAGGTCGTTGGTATCGGCGGCGGTGGCGTCAACGCAGTCAACCGAATGATTGAGGTTGGCCTGCGCGGCGTTGAGTTCATTGCTATTAACACTGACGCCCAGGCTCTGCTCATGTCCGATGCAGACGTCAAGCTGGACGTCGGTCGTGAGCTGACCCGCGGTCTTGGCGCGGGCGCAAACCCCGAGGTTGGCCGTCAGGCAGCCGAGGATCACTCGCAGGAAATTGAGGAAGTCCTCAAGGGCGCAGATATGGTCTTCGTGACCGCTGGTGAGGGTGGTGGCACCGGTACCGGTGGCGCACCCGTCGTGGCACGCATCGCCCGCTCCCTGGGCGCTCTGACCATCGGTGTCGTGACCCGCCCCTTCACCTTCGAGGGTCGTCGTCGCTCCAACCAGGCCGAGACCGGTATTGCCGCTCTGCGCGACGAGGTCGACACCCTGATCGTGATCCCGAACGACCGACTGCTGTCGATTTCGGACCGCAACGTGTCGATGCTGGACGCCTTCAAGTCCGCCGACCAGGTGCTGCTCTCCGGTGTTCAGGGCATTACCGACCTGATCACCACCCCGGGCCTGATTAACCTTGACTTCGCAGACGTTAAGTCCGTGATGCAGGGTGCCGGTTCGGCTCTGATGGGTATCGGCTCGGCCTCGGGTGAGGACCGCGCCGTGAAGGCAGCCGAGCTGGCTATCGCCTCCCCGCTGCTGGAAGCATCCATCGACGGTGCGCACGGCGTGCTGCTGTCGATTCAGGGTGGTTCCGACCTGGGTCTGTTCGAGATCAACGAGGCTGCACGCCTGGTTCAGGAAGTGGCTCACCCCGACGCCAACATCATCTTCGGTGCCGTCATTGATGACGCCCTGGGTGACGAGGCTCGCGTGACCGTGATTGCCGCTGGCTTTGACGCCGTGAACCCCGAGACCAACTCGAACGCTTCGGCTTCCGCTCAGCCCCAGCGTGCACAGGGCTCCTTCGGCGGCTCGAACGCTGCCGCTCCGGCTTCTAACGGCTACGGCTTCAACGCTCCCGCCGCCGCTCCGGCTTCCACCGGCGCCGCTGGCTTCGACGTTGATCTGCCCCCGGTCGTTGAGGAAGCACCGGCTCGCCGCGACACCCTGGACGTCCCCGACTTCCTGAAGTAGTCGCGCCGCGTGCGTCAGCACGCCGCCCCGTAGGGTTTTGATGGAGGGGAGCTGAGAATAGTCCAACTGTTCTCAGCTCCCCTTCGCTCTACCCGCTTTCGCTCCGAGCACCCCGTACAGCCCCGAGAAAGACATAATGATGAGCAACGCCCCCAAAACTCCGCTGCTGGCCACCGCCGACACCCGCATCCTGGGTCCCTGGCGCGTGCGGGTGGGGTTCACCTCCCGCGAGGCGGGGAACCTGGGCCTGCACGTGGACGACGAGCTGGGTGGTGGCGTGGATGCCTCCATGGTGCGCACCCTCAACCACCGTGCGGCGCTCGAGGAGGCGCTGGGTGCGGGGCCGTTCTTTTACCTGAACCAGGTGCACGGCGTTGAGGTGGCCCGCCCCGAGGACTACGCCCCGGCCTCCTACGCGCCGGGCACCCCCACAGAACGCACCGTCGAGCGCGCCCGCGCCATCGCGAAGCTGGCCCCCGTGGCCGATGCCGCGGTGAGCGTCGAGGGTCGCCCGCTGGCGATTATGGTGGCCGATTGCATCCCCGTGGTGCTGGTCGGTTCCGTCGAGGATGAGAAGACCGTGCCCGTTTTGGCGGTGGCTCACGCGGGCCGCCGCGGCCTGCTGGACGGGGTACTGCAGACCACCGTGGCGCGCATGCGGGAGCTGGGCGCTGCGCGCATCACCGCGTGGCTGGGCCCCAGCATCTGCGGTGCCTGCTACGAGGTGCCCGAGGTGATGCGAGCCGAATCGACCGAGCTGATTCCGCAGGTTCACTCGGTGACGGGCGCGAACACCCCGGGTCTGGACCTGCCGGCCGGCGCTCGCGCGGTGCTAGAGGCCGCCGGAGTGGAGGTATCCACGGAGTGCGCCCGCTGCACGTACGAGGAACCGAGCGTGTACTCGCACCGCGGGTTTACGAATCGCGGCGAGAAGCCCGGGCGCATCGCGGGCCTGGTGTGGGTTGAGAAGCTGGCGGAACCCGCCGAATAGAGTCGCTGAAGGAGAACAAAATGTCTGAACTGAAGGGACCTGACGTGAACGTCGAAGCGCAGGATTTGAAGTACACTCCCGAGCGCGCCGAGCAGCTGCTGCAGAACTACCGCCGGGTACTCGAGCGAATTCGAGCGGCGGAGCAGGACCGCAGCGGGGTGCGCACCGAGCAGAGCGCGCCCGTGCGCCTGGTGACGGTGACCAAGTTCTTCCCTGCCTCCGACGCGGCGGCCCTGCTGGACGGCGGCGTGACCCTCTTCGGCGAGAACCGCGACCAGGAGGCCAGCGCGAAGGCCCGCGAGCTGGCCGCCTACTGCGAGCAGCGTGCGGTACAACCCCCGCACTGGGCGTTTATCGGTCAGCTGCAGACCAACAAGGCGAAGTCCGTGGTGAAGTACGCCTCCAGCGTTCACTCGGTGGACCGCCCCTCCCTGGCCGATGCGCTGGCGAAGGCCTACGCGAACCAGCTGACCCGCTACGAGGCGGGGGAGGCGCCGGCCCCCGCGGCCCTGGAAAATGGCGGTCTGGACTGCCTGGTGCAGGTCTCCCTGGCCGAGGAGGCGACGGCCGGCCACGCCGCCGAGGGAGCGCGAGGCGGTACGAGCGCCTCGGAGCTTCTGGAGCTGGCCGAACGCATCGAGAACCACGCGAACCTGCGGTGCGCCGGCGTGATGGCGGTGGCACCCCTGGACGCGGACCCGGACGCCGCTTTCGAGAAGCTTTACGGACTGGCGGCCCGGCTGCGCGAGCACCTGCCGCACGCGACCGAAATCTCGGCGGGCATGAGCGGCGACCTGGAGGCGGCTGTTCGCTGGGGCTCCACCTGCGTGCGCGTGGGCAGCGACATCATGGGCCGACGCACCGCACGCTAAAGCGGCGGGCGGATATGCCGCGCTGTGAGAAGCCGGACGCTGTTCTACCGGCTGGAAGAGCCCGTACGCTGGTAATATATACATGCCGGTGCACGACGTTTTGACGTGCGACCGAACCTTCTGAACGAGGGGCCCGCCCGCGGTGCTCCTCGAGAGGCACCGCCGCAACAGGCGGCTGCCCGCGTTCAGTAGCCTGTCCCTGTACCCTAGCGAAGCGAGAGAAACATGCCGAAGCAAAGCCGCCTGGCGGGTTTCCTCGGCCTGGAGCCCTACAACGCCAAGGACTCTGACGCCCAGGACTCCAACACCGCGGATACCGCGCCCGAGGAGCCCCGCTCCCACGAGCAGTCGGGTCGCGGCGGGGAGCACCACCGCGCGGAGGCCCACCGTGTAGAGGCCCGCGCCGAAGAGCCTCGAGCCGACGACCGCGCCGCGCGAGACCGCTCGCTGGGGGAGCACACCGCATCCAAGCACGGTGCGCCCGCAGTCGCACACCCGTACACACCCGAAACCACAGACGAGGCGGAGGAACCCCGCGAGGATCGCCGAGGCGATGAGCCCCGGCACGAGCCCGCGAGCGAACCCGCAGACCATTGGGAGGACGCCCCGGTGCCGAACACCGAATACACCGAGCAGTACGCCGACACCTACTCGAACGACGGCTACTACGACCAGGGCTACGAGCCCGAAGAGACCAACGGATACACCTACGGTTACGAGGAAGAAGAGGACGAATTGCGTCGTATCACCACTATCCACCCCCGCTCCTACAATGACGCAAAGATTATCGGTGAGGCGTTCCGCGAGAACATCCCCGTGATTATGAACGTCGAGGAAATGCCGGACGCCGACGCCAAGCGCCTGGTGGACTTCGCCTCCGGTCTGGCCTTCGCGCTGGAGGGTCGCATCGAGCGCGTGACCTCGAAGGTCTTCCTGCTGACCCCCTCCAACCTCGAGGTGTTGGGCGTCGCCAACTCCGAGAACACCGCAGACTTCAACTCCGAGGGTGAATTCCCCTTCGACCAGGGCTAAGGACTGATTAATGGGTTATCTTTTCGCTCTCGTGACGATTGCGCTGTACCTGTTCTACGTCTTCATGCTGCTGCGCATGCTCTTTGACTGGGTACGCATGTTCGCACCCGGCTGGCGTCCCAAGGGGATTGCCCTGCTGTGCGCAAGCGCCGTTTACGCTGTGACGGACTGGCCCATGGAGAAGCTGCGCCGAGTGATTCCCCCGGTGCGCGTGGGCAACGTCGCGCTGGATACCGGTTTTCTGATCCTGATTGTGGTCGTCTCGATGCTGTTGGGCCCCATGATGAGCCTGACCGCCCGATTCTCCTAACGACCGGAGCCTGGATGCGCCCCGCGGAATGTTACTCAACATTCCGCGGGGCGCACACGTTTAACGGGATACACGCGCTTAATGGGCCACGGACATGCGTAAACGTTCCGGGGGAGCGGGGGCCGGGGCCGTTGCGCCATACGCATATTTTGTTGTCTGTACGACAGAAACCCCGGAGCCGAGGTTCAATGATAGTAAAATGGGTGCCAACGACTGTCTGCGCGATGCGGCACACCGCGCCCGATGCGGGGGCCGAACGCTCCCGCCGGGTTGCCCCATCGGCGCACTCAACTTCGAACCCAACCCGTACTAGAGGAGAAGCCACATGGCCATCACCCCCGAAGACCTGATTACGAAGAGCTTTAAGATCGTGACCGAGGAGTCCGGTTACGACCGCAACGAGGTCGACGACTTCCTGGACGAGCTCGTCGTTGAGCTGCGTGCCCTGTACTCCGAGCGCGACGCCCTGGAGCGCCAGGTGGAGCAGCTCTCCGTCTCGGCTCCCGCATCCCCGGCCGCCGCCGTCTCCCAGGAGGCTCCCTCCGCCGCCGGCACCCAGGACGCCGCAGCCCTGCTGGCCATGGCCCAGAAGGTGCACGACGATTACGTGGCCCAGGGCGAAAAGGCCAAGGCCGAGCTGTTGGACGAGGCAGAGAAGAAGGCCGACGCCCTCGTGAGCGAGGCTCGCCAGCAGCGCGAAGAGGTCTTGGCCCGCCTGACCGACGAGAAGGAAGAGCTGGAGATTGCCGTGGAGGCACTGCGCGGCTTCGAGAGCCGTTACCGCACCAAGCTGCTGGACCACCTGAACAACCAGGTGGAGGAGCTGAAGAACCTCAAGTCCATCGAGGCTTCCGCCTAAAGCACCGCGCGACCCCGCCGAGGGGCGCTACCGTCCGGATTCTTATCGGCCCGTTCTGACGGGTTCAGCCTAAGCCGCGGATAAGGAACCGGGCGGTATTTTGCGCTCTCGGGAGGGCTCGGAAACCCCGTGGACCCTGTTCGCGAGGCGAGGAGCGGGGCACGAGAATTTCCCCTCATTTGCTAAGCTAGAGGGGCACCGTAGTGCGTCGTCGCGGGGACCGCCCCGCTGTCGGCGCCACTATTCACACGACCCGAGGAGAGCCTTGCCCACCACCCCGAATCACGCTGAATCCTCGGTCCCCGCACGCACCGCGGAAACCGCTACCGAGAGCACCGGCCGCGCATCGCGCATCCTGAGCGGGCGCACCGCCTGGCTGAGCGCCCTGGTGCTCGCCGCCGTCGTGTTCGCCATCGACCAGGGCACCAAGTACCTGGTCGTCACCCAGATGCAGCTGGGGGAGCGCATCACCGTGATCGACGGGCTGCTGTGGTGGTACTCGATTCGCAACTCGGGGGCCGCGTTCAGCATGGGCGAGAACGTGACCTGGATTTTTACCCTCGTCATGGTGGCCGCCGCGATTGTGGTGCTCTACCTGTTGCGCCGCACGCGCTCACTGTCCTGGACCCTCGCGTTGGGCGGCCTGCTCGGCGGCATCTGCGGCAACCTCTTTGACCGCCTCTTCCGCGAGCCCGGCTTCGGTTCCGGGCACGTGGTTGACTTCATCTCGGTACCGAACTTCGCCATCTTCAACGTTGCGGACTCGGCGATTTGCGTGTGCATGGCGCTCGTCGTGCTCCTAAACTTCATGGGCCTGAACCTCAACGGCACGAAGGCTCCGCAGGAGAGCGCCTCGAAGAAGGCTAAGACCCTAAAGAGCGCGGAAGCCGACGGCGAGAACACCGACGCCTAACGGTACGTCACGACGTACAGCACAGACCGCCAACCCACAGCATAGACCACAGCACAGACCGCAGCGCGAGGAGAGAATCATGAGCGAGGAAACCACCGCGGAGCGCATCAGCGCCGAATTCACCGTTGAGGACGCCCTGGCCGGCATGCGCCTGGACGCTGCCCTCGCCGGAGCCCTCGACGCGCCCCGCACCCGCACTTCCGGGTGGATTCGCGACGGGCACGTGAGCATCACCAACGGTGGGCGTGCCGTGAAGGTCGGCAAATCCTACAAGCTCTCCGCCGGAGATTTGGTCGTCGTGGACGCCCCCGCGCCGCGCGACCTGGCCGATATTCGACCCGAGAAGGTGGACGGCTTCGGCATCGTGTACCTGGACGACGATATCGTCGTGGTGGATAAGCCCGCCGGCGTGGCGGCGCACCCCTCACCCGGCTGGCACGGCCCCACCGTGATTTCCGCGCTGATGGGGGAGGGCATCTCTGTGGCCACCTCTGGCGCGGCCGAACGCCAGGGCATCGTGCACCGCCTGGACGTGGGCACGAGCGGCCTGATGGTCGTGGCCCGCAGCGAGCGCGCCTACACCGAGCTCAAGCGCGCCTTCAAGGAACGTACGGTCGACAAGATTTACCACACGCTGGTGCAGGGCCTGCCCGATCCGCTGCGCGGCACGATTGACGCGCCGATTGGCCGTCACCCCGGCAACGAATGGAAGTTCGCGGTGGTTGAGGGCGGCCGTAACTCCATCACCCACTACGACGTCATCGAGGCCTTCGGCCCGGCCTCCCTCGTGGAGGTGCACCTGGAGACCGGACGAACCCACCAGATTCGCGTGCACTTCTCGGCGATGCGTCACCCCTGCTGCGGCGACCTGACCTACGGTGCCGACCCGCGCTTCAGCGCCGAGCTGGGCCTGACCCGCCAGTGGTTGCACGCCCACCGCCTCAGCTTCGACCACCCTGCCACCGGTGAGCGTGTGAGCTTCACCAGCGAGTACCCGCTGGATTTGGCCTACGCGCTTGACGCCCTGCGCGAGGGCCGCGTGCAGCTCGGGTAGGTACCGCATACCTAGCTCAGTCAGAGAGCCGTCCGGGCCCCGGTACCGCACGGCTCACCCCGGGGCCGCACGGCTTACCCCGGGACCGCCCCGCCCCGCCGACCGTCAAACGAATCGGCCGGAACACCCCCCCACACCTTCAGGAGATATCCGTGGCAACCAAAGACTTTGCGCACCTGCACGTGCACACCGAGTACTCCATGCTGGACGGTGCCGCGCGCCTGGGCGACCTCTTCAGCTACGCCAAGGAGCTGGGCATGAGTTCCATGGCCACCAGCGACCACGGCTTCCTCTTCGGCGCCTTCGACTTCTGGCGCCAGGCCAAGGCCCACGACATTAAGCCCATCATCGGCGTGGAGGCGTACCTGACCCCCGGCACGCACCGCACCGACCGCTCCCGCGTGCGCTGGGGCGATGGCTCGCGCGATGACGTGTCCGGCGGTGGCGCCTACACCCACATGACCATGTGGGCCGAGACTACCGAGGGCATGCACAATCTGTTCCGTGCCTCTTCGATTGCGTCGCTGGAAGGTCAGCTGTACAAGCCGCGCATGGACCGCGAGGTGCTGCAGACCTACTCGAAGGGACTGATTGCAACCACCGGCTGCCCCTCCGGCGAGATTCAGACCCGCCTGCGCCTGGGCCAGTTCGATGAGGCGCTGCAGGCCGCCAGCGACTTCCGCGATATCTTCGGTAAGGACAACTTCTACTGCGAGGTCATGGATCACGGCCTCGACATTGAACGCAACGTGCAGGAGGACCTGCACCGCCTGGCCAAGCAGCTGAACCTGCCTTACGTGGCCACCAACGACCTGCACTACACCCGGCAGGAAGACCACACCGCCCACGCGGCGCTGCTGTGCGTGCAGTCCGGATCGACCCTGACCGACCCCAAGCGTTTCAAGTTCGACGCGGATAACTTCTACCTGCGCTCGCCCGAGGAAATGTACTCCATTTTTGGTGACATTCCCGGCGCCTGCGAGAACACCCTCGAAATTGCCGAGCGTTGCAACGTGGAGTTCAACACCAAGGCAAACTACATGCCGAACTTCCCCGTGCCCGAGGGCGAGAACGAGGAATCCTGGTTCGTGAAGGAGGTCGAGAAGGGCCTGCACTACCGATTCCCGCAGGGTATTCCCGATAGGGTGCGCAAGCAGGCGGAGTACGAGGTGGGGGTTATTACCTCCATGGGCTTCCCCGGCTACTTCCTGGTCGTGGCGGACTTCATCAACTGGGCCAAGCGCAATGGTATTCGCGTGGGTCCGGGCCGTGGCTCCGGTGCGGGCTCGATGGTGGCGTACGCGATGCGCATTACCGAGCTGAACCCGCTCGACCACGACCTGATTTTCGAGCGATTCCTCAACCCCGACCGCGTCTCCATGCCCGACTTCGATGTGGACTTCGACGATCGTCGCCGCGGCGAGGTCATCGACTACGTGACCGATAAGTATGGCGAGGACAAGGTCGCGCAGATCGTCACCTTCGGCACCATTAAGGCGAAGCAGGCACTCAAGGACGCCTCCCGCGTGATGGACCAGCCGTACTCGGTGGGCGAGCGCCTGACCAAGGCAATGCCGCCGGACGTCATGGGTAAGAACATCGCCCTGGCGAACGTGTACAACGAAGAGGATAAGCGCTACGCCGAGGCCGCCGACCTACGCGCCCTCATCGAGGATCCGGTCGATAAGATTTACGGCCAGGTGTTCGAGACCGCGAAGGGCCTGGAGGGCCTGAAGCGTCAGTGGGGCGTGCACGCCGCGGGCGTGATTATGTCCAGCAAGAACCTGGTGGACGTGATTCCCGTGATGCGCCGCGAGGCTGACGGCCAGGTCATCACCCAGTTCGATTACCCCACCTGCGAGGGCCTGGGCCTGATCAAGATGGACTTCCTGGGTCTGCGTAACCTGACGATTATTTCCGACGCCATCGAGAACATTAAGAACAACCGAGGCATCGACCTGGAGCTGGAGTCCCTCTCGCTGGACGACCCCGAATCCTACCGTCTGCTGGCCCGAGGCGACACCCTCGGCGTGTTCCAGCTCGACGGCGGCCCCATGCGCGCGCTGCTCAAGCTCATGGAGCCCGAGGAATTCGAGCACATTTCGGCAGTGCTCGCGCTCTACCGACCCGGCCCGATGGGCGCGAACTCGCACACCAACTACGCGCTACGTAAGAACGGCAAGCAAGAGATCGAGCCGATTCACCCCGAGCTGGCCGAGCCGCTCAAGGACATCCTCGACACCACCTACGGCCTGATCGTGTATCAGGAGCAGGTGATGGCGATTGCCCAGAAGGTCGCGAACTACACGCTCGGTGAGGCAGACCTGCTGCGCCGTGCGATGGGTAAGAAGAAGAAGGCGGAGCTGGATAAGCAGTACGCCACCTTCCACGACGGCATGATTTCTAACGGCTACTCCGAGGGCGCCGTGAAGGCCCTCTGGGATATTCTGCTGCCCTTCTCGGACTACGCGTTCAACAAGGCGCACACCGCCGCGTACGGCCTGGTGTCTTACTGGACGGCCTACCTGAAGGCGCACTACCCGCAGGAGTACATGGCCGCGCTGCTGACCAGCGTGGGCGATAACAAGGACAAGCTCGCGCTGTACCTGAACGAGTGCCGCGCCATGGGCATCACCGTGCTCGCCCCGGACGTCAACGAATCCGCCCTGACCTTCACCCCCGTAGGTGAGGATATCCGCTTCGGCATGGGCGCAATCCGCAACGTGGGCGCGAACGTGGTCGAGGGCATGGTCGCCGCCCGCGAGGAGAAGGGCCGCTACGAGTCCTTCAACGACTTCCTGAAGAAGGTGCCGCTACAGGTGTGCAACAAGCGCACCATCGAATCGCTCATCAAGGCGGGTGCCTTCGACGACCTGGGCCACACCCGCCGCTCGCTGTCCCTCATCCATGAGGCGGCGGTGGATGCGGCCGTGGCCGTCAAACGCAAGGAGGCGGCGGGCCAGTTCGACCTCTTCGGCTCCCTCGGCATGGACGACGCCCTGGGCGACGAGCTGACCGTGACCATCCCGGACGTGCCCGAATGGGATCGCCGCGAGAAGCTGAACTTCGAACGCGATATGCTGGGCCTGTACGTTTCGGACCACCCGCTGCGCGGCCTGGAGCGCGCCCTCTCGGATGCCGCCTCGCACTCGGTGCACGACATCATCAGCGAGGACTCGCACGTGCGCGACGGCGAAACCGTCACGATTGCCGGCATGCTCACCGGCGTTTCGCGCCGCATCGCCAAGTCCAGCGGTAACCAGTACGCCTCGGTGGAGCTGGAGGACCCCTCGGGCGCGACCATCACGGTCATGTTCTTCTCCCGCGCCTACGAGACGATGGGGGCCGCCCTGGCGGACGACCTCATCTGCTCGATTCGTGGCCGCGTGCAGCGCCGCGACGACGGCAGCGTGAACATGAGCGCCCAGGAACTGCAGATCCTGGAAATCAGCGATGACGGCCGCGCCGCACCCATCACGATTGCGGTGCCCGAGTACCTGGTGACCGAGGCGAAGCTGCGCGAGCTGAAGGAGACCCTGCGCGACCACAAGGGTACTGCGGACGTGCGCATGCTCATCCGTACCCGCGATAAGGAACAGCTGGTGCTGCTGGATTCGAGCGTGCGCGTGGAACCGAACCCGAGCCTCTTCGGCGAAATCAAGACGATTTTCGGCCCGAGCTGTATTCGACGCTAAAAGAAGAAGACCTCCGCGAGGGGCGGGCAACGCTCAGGGTGGATTCCGAACGTTCTTAAACGTTGGAGTCCACCCTGAGCGTATATTTGCGTATATTCAACGTCACTATTCGGCTCAACCGCCGTCTATCGCGTTAGAATGGGTATAAATATTCTTGAGCGCTGTATATACGGGCGCCACACCGAGCGCCCAGCCAAGGAGAAACGCATGTACTGCCCCTATTGCAAGCACACCGATTCGCGCGTTGTCGACTCCCGCACCACCGATGACGGCGCCGCCATTCGCCGCCGCCGTCAGTGCACCTCCTGCGCTCGCCGCTTTACCACGGTCGAAACCACCACCATTTCGGTGATTAAGCGTTCGGGCGTGACCGAGCCCTTCGACCGCTCCAAGATTGCCGCCGGCGTGCGCAAGGCCTGCCAGGGCCGCCCCGTGGGGGAGGACGACCTCGCCAAGCTGGCCCAGGAGGTCGAGGAGCTGATTCGTGCCCGCGGCCTGGCGGAAATTAACGCTCACGAGGTGGGCCTGACCATTCTGGAGCCGCTCTCCAAGCTGGACGCGGTCGCCTACCTGCGTTTCGCGAGCGTGTACCAGGCCTTCGAGAACCTTGAGGACTTTGAAGAGGCAATTGCCCGTCTGCGTGAGGACCGCATTAACCCGTAGCGCAGAGTAGCGCCGAGACTTCAAGAGACGTACAGAAGGGGCCGTCTTCCGAATGATTCGGAAGGCGGCCCCTTCTGCTGCGTTTAGCCACCTCGCCGCGATACCGTTGTGGCCGCGCGGGTTTAGTGGGGGAGCAGGCCCTTAAGCCTCGCCGCGGCGCTGACGCGGCCGCGGGTGGGTTGAGGAGACCTTACGCCTCGCCGCGGCGCTTACGCTCGGGCAGCATACCGCCAGCCCACAGCGCCGCACCCACAATACCCGCGTTGTTACGCAGGGCAGCCATGACCATGGGGGTACGAATCTGATCCTCAAAGTAGGGCATGAACTTCTCCGGGTTCTTGGAGATACCGCCGCCAATGATGAACAGGTCGGGGGAGAAGAGCATCTGAACGTGCTCGAAGTAGCGGTACAGGCGCTTGCCGTACTTCTTCCAGGACAGTTCGTGCACCTCGCGGGCACGGGCAGAAGCCTGAGACTCGGCGTTGTGGCCGTCAATCTCCAGGTGGCCCAGCTCGGTGTTCGGGATCAGCACGCCGTCGTTGATGAGGGCGGAGCCGATGCCGGTACCCAGGGTGATGACAGCGATCAGGCCGTCACGGTTACGGCCCTGACCGTAGGTTGCCTCAGCCAGACCGGCTGCGTCAGCGTCGTTGAGGCCGTAGACGGTGCGGCCGCCCAGCGCCTCGCTCATGACCTGCTCCAGGTCGGTGTTAATCCAGGAGTCGTCCACGTTCGCTGCGGAGAAGACCATGCCGTTCTTCACCACGGCGGGGAAGTCGATGCCGACGGCCGACTCGGGATCCGGAGCCAGGTCACGGCCCTGCAGCTCATCGACTACGCGGCGTACGACCTCAGCCACGGCCTCGGGGGTTGCGGGCTTGGGGGTGTCGATGCGGAAGCGGTCGGACACGAGGTCGCCGGTGCGCAGGTCAACGATGCCGCCCTTAATGCCGGTGCCTCCAATGTCCACACCAATCTGCAGGTCCTTGGGGGTGGGGGCGGGCAGCTCGGTGATGACGCCGGGCTCGGCGTAGTTAGCCATGATTTCCCTTTCTGTCCTCCGCGCTCGCGGAGGCACGTGTCTGTGATAACGAGTGATAATGAATCGATTCGGCGCGTTCGCCGAAAGAACTGGGCTGACCTAGGGGAGGGTCAGGATATCCGCGCCGTCGGCGGTTACCACGAGGGTGTGCTCAAACTGGGCGGTGCGCTTGCGGTCGCGGGTGACGACGGTCCAGTCGTCATCCCACAAATCCCACTGGATGGTGCCGAGGGTGAGCATGGGCTCGATGGTGAAAATCATGCCCTCGCGAATCTCGGTGTCGTAGGCGGGTGCCGCATCGTAGTGGGGGATGATGAGGCCCGAGTGGAACTCACGACCCACGCCGTGACCGGTGTAGTCGCGGACAACACCGTAACCGAAGCGGGCGGCGTACTTCTCGATGACGCGGCCGATGACGTTCACCTGGCGGCCGGGCTTCACGGCCTTAATCGCGCGGTTGAGGGCCTCCTCGGTGCGCTCGACCAGCAGTCGGGACTCCTCGTCCACGTTGCCGATGAGCAGGGTCTTGTTGGTATCGCCGTGCATGCCGTCCAGGTAGGCGGTCACGTCCAGATTGAGGATATCGCCGTCCTCCAACACCGTGGTGTCCGGAATACCGTGGCAGATGACCTCGTTCAGGGAGGTGCACACGGACTTAGGGTAGCCGCGGTAATCCACGGTCGAGGGGTAGGCGCCGTGATCGCAGATGTACTCGTGGACCAGCACGTCAATCTCGTCGGTGGTGGTTCCGGGCACGCAGATCTTGGATGCTTCAACGATGGCGCCGGCGGCAATCTTGCCGGCGGCGCGGACCCGCTCAACTTCCTCGGGGGTGTACATGTTCGAGTCGTTACCCTCGTTGGCGGTGGGCTTACCCACGTACTCGGGGCGAACAATGTGCGAGGGGACCGGGCGCATCGGGCTGACGCGTCCGGGGGTCAGGCAACCGACGGGTGCGTGACCGGGTTCGGCGGGCAGGTTGTGCGAAGTATTCTTTTTGGTTGAAGACATAGCTTCATCTTACCGGGCTTAGGGGGTATCTGTCCGGTGCGGGGACGCGGAAAATCGGGCGAACCGAAACCCGTACCTTTTTCCCAGATTGTGAATAAAATTTCACGGCTGCCGGCGCCGGGACAGGGAACTCGGGAGAGGCCATGGAAGCACGGTGCGTGAGGCCACCCCTGCTTCGTTGCTACACGCGTACGCGTGTGAGATGCTAGACATACTGACTCAATACCGTCGAAGGAGCACCATGAGCAAGAACCACCTGGGCGAAGCCATCGAATCGGCAGTCGAAAAGACCCTGAACGCCGCCACCGAAGCTACCAGCCCCCGGGGCGAAGAGTACTGGTACAACCTCGCCACCGGTGAGGTTGAGCGCGGCCAGCAGAGCGCCGTGACCTCCCTCTGGGGCCCCTTCAAGACCTACGAAGAAGCCGCCCACGCCATGGACCGCGCCCGCGAACGCAACGAGGCATGGGACAAGGACGGCGGCCTGCTCTAAAACGCAGCTCCACCCCTCAAGCGCTCAGGTTCTTGAACGTCCCGGGCGCTTGCACCTAGCAGAAGACCCCCGAACCCGGAAACACCGGGTACGGGGGTCGTTCTTCTAAAGCTTTCTAAACCTCAAGCCTACTCAAAGGTGTGCTCGGCCGCCGGGAACTCGCCCGAACGCACCTGCTCGCGGTAGGCGCGGGCGGCGTCCTCCATGACCTTGCCGATCTGCGCGAACTGCTTCACGAAGCGCGGAACACGACCGGAACGAACACCCATCATATCCTGCCAGACCAGCACCTGACCGGTCGTCACGTTCGAAGCACCAATACCGATGGTCGGCACCGCGCCCACGGCCTCATCCACACGGCGCGCAACCTCCGCGGTCACCATTTCCATGAGCACGCAGAACGCGCCGGCCTCAGCCAGGGCAACGGCATCCGCAAGGACGCGCTCGGCGGCCTCGCCGCGACCCTGCACGCGGAAGCCGCCCAGGGCGTGCTCCGACTGCGGGGTGAAACCGACGTGAGCCACCACCGGAATACCGGTGCGCACCAGGGCGCGAATCCACTCGGTCATCGAGGCATCCGCCTCAATCTTGACCGCGTGCGCGCCGCCCTCCTTCATGAGGCGAACCGCGCTCGCCACCGCCTGCTGCGGCGACTGCTCGTAGGAACCGAACGGCAGGTCTGCGACCACCATGGCGCGGGAGGCACCGCGAGAAACCGCTGCGACCAGCGGAATCATTTCGTCCAGGGTAATGGTCAGGGTCGATTCGTAACCGAGCACCACGTTCGCCGCGGAATCACCCACCAGCAGCATGTCGATGCCGGCACGGTCAAAGACCTGGGCCGTCAGAGCGTCATAGCAGGTCAGCATGGAGAATTTCTGCCCGGCCGCCTTCGCCTGCGCCAGGTGCACGGTGCGCACCTTCTTGACGGTATCGAGGTCAAAAGGTTTCTGCGCGCCGGAAGCAGCAGGGGCGGATGCGGAGGTAGCGGCGGGCTGTGCCGCGTAGGGCGAAGAGATCTCGGAAGAACGCTCAGTAGTCATGCTGACTATTCTAACCCTGTGCGGCCTCAACCTAGCGCACCGCTCACCGTGCAGGAACCACGCCTAGTTCCAGATGAGGTTGATGTAGTAGGTCGGGAACGATGCATTCGTGTTCTTGCGCAGAAGCTCCGGAATGGCGAGGGCGGCCTCCTCAAACTCGCGCGGCAAATCGCGCTGAAGGAGCGCCTGCTGCACCATGGCATCCCAGTAGACCTGCATGACCGAGTAGTTGCAGACCTCCTGCACCACGTCCGCGGCGTACGATTCCCACGCCTTCAACGCTTCATCCTCCGGACCGAAGAACCCCTCGTAGCCCTGAGAGAGGCCCTTATCGCAGGCGCTCACCGCGTTCTTCGAGTACTGCAGCCAGTAGCTGCGGCTCAGCTCATCCGAACTGTTGAACGTAAATGCCTCATAGTCTGCCTTCAGCAGGGCGTAAGATGCCTGAATCGAACCGGCCAGCGGGGCGTGCGAGGAGAAGACAATAACGTCCAGAAGGGCGGCGATGTACTCCATCTGCGCCTTCTCGTGGGCCATGCCGGAGGGCCGCACCGACTGCGCGTAAAGCTGCACGAGGGCGTCCACGGAATTCACGAAGCGCTGAACGTCGGCCGTAGCCTTCACCATCAGATTCAGTAGGCGCTGAACACGCTGGTAGTCTTCGGCTACCTGCGAGAACAGACCGTAGGGCAGCACGCCTCGCTCCGAGGCCACCGCCGCCAGCACCTGGGCCGTCAAGCGCTGACTCTCCGCTTCAGCCCTCGCCACGCTCAGCAGTAGGGCACCACAATAGGCCAAAGCACGGCGATCCACGAGCTGGGGCTGCTGCTGATGCAGCGGCAGAAGGCGCTCGTGAATCTGCCGGAAAATCGCGCTCTGCGCCAGGGCCTTCTGGCCCAGCTCCCCGGCCTTCAGGCGCACGGTATTCGCCGAGAAATCGCGCGGGGTAAAACGGCGGGCGTCCTCGGCGGCAAAGGGCGAATAGGGGCGGCCCATCAGCGGCTGCAGCAGCGACATCGTGGTAAACAGCGAGAAACGGGCCGATACCGGGTACAGAGAATCTGGGTAGCTCGGCGCATCCACCGCGTTCACTCGCTCCGTGCACAGCGTCAGCCAGGTCTGCTCCACCGACTTCGGCGAATAGGCAGGTGTGCCGATGCCAAGGATGCTCTCACCAAAGGCCTCCGAGGGAATCTTGCCGGGGTTCATCTGGCGCAGCTGCATCTGAGCCAGCGCCAGCTCCACCGTGTAGTTCGTGCGGCGCTTCTTGCCCGCCTCATCAAGATTCTGGAAAGGACGCACCGCCGCAATCTTTTGGGCGCGCGCCTGAGTATGCAGCTCCTTGTTCATCGCGAATTGCTGCGGGTTGCGCTGAATCATTTTCGACACCGCGTAGGCGCTTTTCCCGTTCAGCTTCTCACGGCACTGAGCACCCTCGGCCGAGAGCGCGTCGTACTTGCCGCGCGTCGCCTGCACGTAGCAGGAGCGAATCAGCTGAAGGGGCAGGAAGAAGAACGCAAACTTCCACGACCAGGTGAAGAGAACAATGGGGATCACGGCGCTTGACCCGACGCGACCCGTGTAACCGAGCCAATAGAGCTCCACGGCCGCACCAATCAGCGCGAACAGCGCCACGGTACGAGTCTTAAACGCGATGCGGGAGGGCCGATCCAGCAGGTAGGTCGTGCCGCCAGACTTGTTGTTCCTCATGACCAGCGGGCCAAACGCGGCAATCACCATGAGGCAGGCCAGGTAGATGACGAAGAAAACAATCGGTGCCGCGACCAGCAACAGCCACTCTAAACCGGTGGGATCGGCACCCACGATGCCGGCCGCCAGCGGAATCTGCGCGACTGAAGAGAGAGGAAGGGAATGTAGCATACGTCCATTATGGCAAGGGGAACGTGGGGGCACCGCGCGGACGGTCATTTGCCGGTATTTCGGACGAGCCCCGAAGGGGAAAACCGGAAGAGACGGGCCGAACGGGGGAGGGGAGCGCACGAGGCACCGGGCCTTGACTGGAGAGCCCAGCTACGAGAATTTACACAAACGAAACCTCGCGCCCGCCCCTTACGCCGCCGAACCCGATAGGCTAGAGAGACAAGGAACAGACACCCGGTGCTCGCGCCCCGCAAGGATGCACCCCGACGCACCGGCACCCCAAGCGAGAGGCCACCCATGGACCGCCAACAGGAATTCGTACTGCGCACCATCGAAGAACGCGACATCCGCTTTATCCGCCTCTGGTTCACCGACGTGGTGGGAACCCTTAAATCCGTCGCGCTCGCACCCGCCGAGGTTGAAAGCGCCTTCGACGAGGGCCTGGGCTTTGACGGCTCCTCCATCGAGGGTTTCTCCCGCGTCTACGAATCCGACATGCTACTGCAGCCCGATCCCTCCACCTTCCAGATTCTGCCCTGGCGTGGTGAGGAAGACATCACCTCCCGCATGTTCTGCGATGTGCTCACCCCCGACGGCGAAGTCAGCGCCTCTGACACTCGCGGCGTGCTCAAACGCGTGCTCAACAAGGCCGCCGAGATGGGCTTCACCTGCTACACCTCGCCCGAAATCGAGTTCTACCTGCTGGAGTCCTCCAAGCTCGGCGCCGACGGCTTCCCCGTGCCCGTGGACCACGAATCCTACTTCGACCACACCCCCGGCGGCATCGTGCAGGAATTCCGCCGCAAGGCCGTGACCATGCTCGAAGAGGTCGGCATCTCCGTGGAATTCAGCCACCACGAAACCGGCCCCGGCCAGAACGAAATCGACCTGCGCCACGCCGACGCCCTGCAGACCGCGGACAACGTCATGACCTTCCGCACCGTCATCAAGGAGGTCGCCTACTCGCAGGGCATGTACGCCACCTTCATGCCCAAGCCCTTCACCAAGTACGCCGGCAGCGGCATGCACACCCACTTCTCCCTCTTCGAGGGCGACACCAACGCCTTCTTCGAGGCCGGCGCCGAGTACCAGCTCTCCAAGACCGCGCGCCACTTTATCGCGGGCATCCTCAAGCACGCCCCCGAGTTCACCTCGGTGACCAACCAGTTCATCAACTCCTACAAGCGCCTCTGGGGCGGCGGCGAGGCACCCTCCTACGTCTCCTGGGGCCACAACAACCGCTCCGCCCTCGTGCGCGTGCCCCTGTACAAGCCGAACAAGATGCAGTCCGCCCGCATCGAGTACCGCGGTCTCGATTCGGCCTCCAACCCCTACCTGGCCTACGCCGTGATCCTGGCTGCCGGTCTGAAGGGTATCGAAAACGAGTACCCGCTCATGCCCGCCGTGACCGAGGACCTCGCCGCGATGACTAACGCCGAGCGTCGCGCGATGGGCTACAACCCGCTGCCCGCATCCCTGCGCGAGGCCATTAACATCACCGAGGAATCCGAATTCATGGCGGAGGTCCTGGGCGAGCAGGTCTTCGACCACTTCCTGCGCAACAAGCGTGCCGACTGGGATCTGTACCAGGCGCAGGTGACCCCCTACGAGCTCAAGTACAACCTCGGAATCCTCTAAAGCGATCGCTGACGGATCAGGGCGGTACCCGCTACCGGTGACATATCGGCGGGTACCGCCCGCAGGCCTATCCGCCGCACCTAGCAGCTTCACCTTCACCGCCGATTTTTTACCGCCGAATCTTTACTCCCCACCCCACGGATTTCTACCCACAGTTCTCACGCTATGACTGACAGCTCACACTACCCGCCCACCGGGCTGATTCGCATCGTCGACCCGGCCAAGGAACCCAAACCCATCAGCGATATCGCCCCCGAGGTACTTGACGAAGCCCAGCGCGCCGAAGCCGAACGCAAGGCCCAGTTGCGCCTGCGCACCCGCATGATTGCCGCGGGCTTCCACGACCCCTCCAAAGCCGAACGCTGGCTCAACGCCCCCGAGCTGGCCTCGGTCTCGCAGGATGCGCTCCTGAGCGGCCTGCGCCTCTCGCCCTCCCCGGACACCGCGCTACCGGCCCTCGTACGCCTCATCGAGAAGCACCCGGCAGTGGCCGAGCGCGCCAACCGCGGCGAAGAAGAATTCGGCATGTACCGCATACTCGGCGCCTCCCAGGCGATTGGTGATTTCCTCTACCGCCGCCCCGAGCTCATCGACCCGCTCTTCGACACGCAGGTGTACCCGGCCGAGAGCGCTCTGATTCGCTCCCAGCATCCGGCCTCGATTCTGCCGGAGACCGACGGGGAATTCCTAACCCCCATCGCTCCGCTGGACACCCCCTACCGCCGCGATATCCTCACCGCCCTCGGAGCCGACCCGCACGCGGAGCGTCCGCGCGCGGCCGCCGAACAGACCGGCAAGGATGGCTACGTGACCCTGCGCGTGGCCTACCGGGCCGCCCTAGCGCGCATCGCCATGATTGACGTGTGCTGCGAAGACCCGGTAGAGATGATGCCGACCATCGGCCGCCACCTCGCCGATTTGGCCGCCGCCGCGCTGGAGGGTGCGCTCGCCATCGCGCGCACCGAGGTGGCGGAGGGGCTGGGCCCGGGCCTGGCGGCTCCTCGCCGCGGTGAGGCCGTGGACGCCCTGGACCTGGCGATTATCGGCATGGGCAAGTGCGGCGCCCGCGAGCTGAACTACATCTCCGACGTCGACGTGGTGTACGTGGTTGCGCCCGTGGAACCCGTCGCCGCTGGCACCGCACCCAGCGCCGGGGCAGACGGGGAACCGGCCCCACTCAAGCTCACCGAGAACGAGTGCGTCACCATCGGTACGGAACTCGTGCACGCCCTCACCCGCGCCATCATGGGCCCCGCACCCGAGCCCGCCCTCTGGGAGGTCGACGCGAACCTGCGACCCGAGGGCAAGGACGGCCCGCTCGTGCGTACCGTTGAATCCTACGTGCAGTACTACAAGCGCTGGGCCGAAAACTGGGAGTTCCAGGCGCTTCTCAAGGCGCGTCCCATCGCCGGTTCGGCGCAGCTGGGTGCCCGCTACGCCCGTGCGATTGACCCCTTCGTCTGGGAGTCTGCCGCCCGTGAATCCTTCGTGGAATCCGTGCAGGCCATGCGAGCCCGCGTGACCGACAATATCCCCTCGCACCAGGTGGACCGCCAGATTAAGCTGGGCCCGGGCGGCCTGCGCGATATCGAGTTCACCGTGCAGCTGCTACAGCTCGTGCACGGCCGCACCGACCCCGCGGTGCGCACCAAGTCCACGGTGGACTCTCTCGCAGCGCTGACGGCGGTCAGCTACATCAGCCGCACCGACGCCGAGGCGTTCAGCCGCGACTACAAGAAGCTGCGCGTGCTGGAGCACCGCATCCAGCTGCAGCAGCTGCGCCGCACCCACCTGATGCCCGATAAGGAAGCCGAACAGCGCGCCCTGGCCCGCTCGATTCTCTCTCCGGAACGCAACGGCACGCTCTCTGCCGAGCAGATGCTCAAGGCCTGGCAGAAAATTAAACGAAACGTCCGTTCTCTGCACGAACGGATCTTCTTCCGCCCGCTACTTGCCGCCGTCTCCACGCTCAGCCGCGACGAGGTGGTCCTCAGCGAGCAGGCGGCACAGGACCGTCTGGCCGCCCTCGGTTACCGCGATCCGCGCGGGGCCATGCGCCACATCAAGGCCCTCACCACGGGCCTTTCCCGCAGCGCAGATATTCAGCGGCATCTCATGCCCGTGCTGCTGGGCTGGTTCGCCCGCGGCGTGGACGCGGACGCCGGCCTGCTCGGCTTCCGCATCGTCTCCGAGTCGCTCGGTAGCACCAGCTGGTACCTGCGTATGCTCCGCGACTCGCCGGCCGCCGCTGAGCGCCTGAGTCAGCTGCTCTCCAGCTCGCGCCTCATGACCGACCTGCTGGAGGATGCCTCCGCCTCCATCGCCTGGCTGGACAAGGTAGACGACCTCAAACCGCTAGGGGAGGAGGCCCTCGAATCCGAGATTTCCTCGCTGCTGGCGCGCCACGAGGACGCTGCCGAGGCGATGCGCGCCGTGCGCTACCTTCGCCGCCGCGAAACCCTGCGTACGGCCATGGGCTGGACGCTGGGCATCGTCGACATCGAGGACACCTGCGCCGGCCTGGCCGCCATTGACGAGTGCACGATTGACGCGGCGCTGCGGATTGCTCTGCGCGAGCTCCAGAGCACCGCGGAAGAATCCGAAGCCGGGGAGACGGCGGGGGAGCAACTACTCACTCGCATCGCCATCATCGGCATGGGTCGCCTGGGCGGGGCCGAGAACGGCTTCGGCTCCGACGCGGACGTCATGTTCGTACACGAACCTCTCGAAGGGGTCGACGAGGACGCCGCGCAGGAACAGGCCGCGCGCATCGTGAACCGCACCCTCGCCCTGCTCAAGCAGCCCGTCAAGCCCCCGATTCGCGCCGAACGCCCCCTCGAAGTGGACGCCGACCTGCGCCCCGAAGGCAAACAGGGTGCCATCGTGCGATCGTTGGACTCCTACCGCTCCTACTACGAGCGTTGGGCCGAAACCTGGGAGTTCCAGGCGCTCACCCGCGCCCGCCCCATCGGCGGCGACCCACAGCTCGGCGAGGCCTTCGTGGAGCTCATCGACCCGTACCGCTACCCGGCAACCTTCACGCCCGAGCAGGTGCAGCAGATTCGCCGCATGAAGGCGCGCGTGGAGAACGAACGCATGCCTCACGGCGCCGACCGCACCCGCCAGCTCAAGCTGGGCCGCGGCGGCCTGTCGGACGTTGAGTGGCTCGTGCAGCTGCTGCAGCTGCGGCACGCGCACGCGGTGCCGGGTCTGCGCACCACCTCCACGCTGAAGGCGCTGGATGCAGCGGTCGAGGCGGGCCTGGTCACCGCCGAGGACGCCGAGGTGCTCAGCGGCGCATGGTTGCTCGCCACAAAGATTCGCGGCGGCAACGTGCTACGCGGCGTGCGCCAATCCGACACCCTGCCCTCGGGTCGCGCCGACCTTGAGGCCATCGCGCGCTGGTGCGGATACCCCGCCGGCAGCGCCCGCGCCCTCGAGGAGGACTACCTGCGCCAGACCCGCAACGCCCGCAAGGTCTACGAGCGGCTCTTCTTTGACGAGGCCTAGAAAGGAACGAGTCCTAGAAAAACCAGCCTGATATTTTCGTTGCTGCGGTTTTCATAGGGGAGGGGCGGGGAATCAAAATTGGTTCCTCGCCCCTTTTACGCGCCCCGCAGAAGTCTTTCGAGGTGACAGAATTTTCCGCGAGTGTTCCGCATCGAGTGTTGGTGAGGGGCAGAACGGCTCCGGCTTCGAAATGCATAAATGTGACTGGCACCATGAAAATAAATTTTGTTGACCCCCGTCGAAAATGAGTCAAAATGCCCTGTTTTAGCCCGGAATTTCGCGGAACGCGGGGTGTTGTGCGAAGGATTTGGCAAACACTCAAAAACCCCGTATAGTATTTACCTGTCAGCACGACGGAGCGAAAAACTCCAACGGAATGATTCAAATTGAATACGCTGATATGCGGTTGTAGCTCAGTTGGTAGAGCACCACCTTGCCAAGGTGGATGTCGCGAGTTCAAGTCTCGTCAACCGCTCGTAAGGACTCCAAGAGTTCGAACGCGTTCCCCTCGGGGAGCGTATGCGGTGAGGTGGTCGAGTGGTTAGGCAGCGGCCTGCAAAGCCGTGTACGCGGGTTCGAATCCCGTCCTCACCTCGCAACAAAACAACTGTTTTGTGAGCGCGATTGGCGCAGCGGTAGCGCGCTTCCCTGACACGGAAGAGGTCACTGGTTCGATCCCAGTATCGCGCACAGAGGAAGACCCCTTAGCCTTACGGCTAAGGGGTCTTGTGTTTAACCATTATTGGCTGGGATGAACCAGTGACCCCTCGGCTTTCGCCTCGGCATACCGGCAGGTTTTATTTTCCTCGCGCGCTCGGAAAACCAGCCGGATATGCTGGTTCGATCCCAGTATCGCGCACAAATGAAGCCCTGATTCTTCGGAATCAGGGCTTTTGTGTTTAATCTTTTGGTTTTCTTGGTTTGCGGAGAGACGGTGCTCCTCAGCTGACTTGTGTCTGTTCTGGAGGCGGTGCTCCGTATATTTCCTCCGCGCCGTCGCAGGGAACCCGCCCTCGCTTCGCTTCGGGCACCCTGAGGGCGCTTCCGGAAGGTGTAAGTCTGCCGCCGAATCTCTTCAGTAGCTCACCGATACGACCAAAAGCTTTGCGCATCGCCCCTACCTCCGATACCCTAATGGAGGAAATCTACACTCACAGATACACCGCCGTATCGCAAAGGAACACCCGTGAAATCCTTCCTCAAAGGGTTCGGCATCTTCTTCGCCGTATGCCTCGTCTTCTCCCTCTGGTACGTCATCCTCGGCGCCTTCATTATCGTGCTCATCCTGGGCATCATCCTAACCATCCGCAAAAACCGGTACTTCGCATCCCCCGAATTCCAGATGCACCGGCAACGCACCGCCACGCTCGCCAGCGAATACAACGAAATCGCCAGCTACGTGCACGACATCTACACTCGCGGAATCTACGAACTCGGCACCTCCACCAACGGCATGTACGGTCACCTCGCCACCGTCGAGGCTCAGCAACCCAAAACCTGGCAGACGTTGCTGCGGAAGAAAACTGATGAACGTCCCCCGCACATCCATAAATCCTCTGAACAGGTCGTTCTCGAAGCTGAACGGGACCCCATCGGCAGCCTCACCAAATACTTCCACATCGAAGCCGACCTGCAAACCCTCAAAGACGTGCAGCGCCTCTCCGACGATATCGCGCGCCTCGAAACCGCCGTCGACAACGTGCGACGCCGCGAAGAGGACATGCTTGCACACATCAACCCGCCCCAATTCATCACCAAACAATACGCCGACGAATTCTGGAAAAAACTCAACGTCTACCACGTGGGGCTGAGCGTGCCGTACCCCGTCTACCGATTCGAATACACCTCAGCAGATGGTAAAGAAAACCGTGCCGTCACCGTCACCCTCGACACCCCAACCCTCGACGCGCTCTCCGAAACCCTCGAACGCAAAATCCGCTGGGCATGGCCCGAAGGCGGCGAACGCACCCTCATGACCGCGCAGCTACGCCAACGCATCAAGGAACGCGACAACTACACCTGCCAAAACCCCGGATGCGGCAACTCCATCATGCGTGAACGAATCCTCGTCCTGGAGGTTGTCCACAAGGTTCCGCTGTCTAACGGCGGCAATAATGAGCCCGAGAACCTGCAGACCCTCTGCTGGCGTTGCGTGCGCGGACGGAACCTGCGGCTCGCATAAAGCCGCGCCTTCCGGAAGCGACATCAGGGTGCCCGCCCGGGCGCTCTCCGCAGCGAAGCAAGGAAGAGCGGAGCGTCCGGATGCGGCGGGTTCCCCTGCAGGAGCGCAGGAAGAGGGCGGCGCGAGGCAGCCAAGAGCTCCCATACCGTGCTCAAGCCAGGGATTTATGTTAAGGCTGAGGTTAAGGGTATTCTTTTGAACGGCGCCGAGTTTCTTTCCAAAGCAAGCAATTCGATGCTTGCTTGGATTCAGATACCGTCGCGCCGCACACCACCTAATATTTTCCTCATCCTAAAGGGCATACCATGTCTTCATCCCTGACCCGCCGCAAGCTTGTCGCGGGCGCAGCCTGGGCGGCACCGGTCGTCGCGGCATCGGCAACCGTTCCGTCCTACGCGGCATCCGTCGCCGCAGACTGTACCCTGGCGGCCAGCCCTGCCTACAGCATCTCCGGTACCGACGAGGGCGCCAAGACCGTCAAGACATTCACCGTCCCCAACAACGTCTACAAGCTCCGCTTCGAGCTGGTTGGCGGCGCGGGCGGTACCAACAACCGCATGACCCCGGCGGGTTCCGGCGCGAAGGTCACCGGCGTTGTTGCGGTTACCCCCGGATCCACCGTGCAGATCGTGGCCGCCGCGGGCGGCATCGGCGACGGTTCGCTCACCCCCACGGCCGGCGGCGAAGGCTACGGTAACGGCGGCTCCGTGCCCGCCTACACCATCCCCGCCAGCGTCACCGCGCAGGTGGACGCAAAGTACGCTGACCCGGCAAACTCCAAGAGCCAGGTCTACGCCGCATCCGGCGGCGGCTCCTCCGCACTGCTCATTGACGGCACCGTGGTTGCTGTCGCCGGCGGCGGTGGCGGCGCGGGCATGACCAGCTCCGGCGTGTCCTACGCGGACCCCTGGTACTCCAACCTCGACGGCCAGATCGATGCCGGCGTGGCGGCCCTCGGCTCGGATGCATCCCCGCAGTTCGACGCGGCGGGTAGCGCCTCCGCAGCGGCAGGCTCCAACGGCACTCCCGGCTACGAAATCTATAGGGCTGAACGCTCCAAGGTGCTGACCTACAACTCCGGTTCCGGCGGCGCGGCGGGTGCGGGCGGTGCCGGTGGTGCGGCGGGCACCCTGCCGGTCAGCGGACCCGTCATTGGTTTCGAGACCACCAACAACCAGGTGCTGTTCAGCCAGTTTACGGCCGGTAACGCGGGCACGAGCGGCTTCGCGGGCAACGGCGGCGACGGCGCGGGCGCGTACTCCTACCAGCTCGACGAGAACCCCGCCAGCGTGCATGAGAAGGGCACCTACGAGGACCGCAGCTGGGACCTGGACGTCTACAACGACGAGGGCGCGTACGCGCAGAACTTTAACGGCTATCAGTCCGTGGTGTCCGGTGGTGGCGGCGCGGGCTACGGCGGCGGCGGTTCCGGCGCGGCCCAGTCCGTCTCCTCGATTGTGCTGACCCAGAAGTGGCTGAACAGCCCGACCGGCGTGCGACAGGGCCTGGGCTACACGATGCAGGGCGGCGCCGGTGGCGCGGGCGGCTCGTACCTCGCCCCGTCGGTGAGCGACGGCGCCATCGCCTCGGCCGAGAACGCGCCGCAGTGGATGCACGACCGCGGTAACGGCTCCGTGACGGTGACCTTCTGCGAGGCGGCTGCCTAGCCCCCAACGTAGAGGCGATTGAGGGGCGGTGCACCGCATATTTCCTTCGCGGTTTGGAATGTTTGAGGGGCGGTGCGCCGCATGTTTCCTCCGCGCCTACGCAGGGGCACCCGTCACCCGGACGCTCCGCCCTCTCCTTGCTCCGCTGCGGAGAGCGTCCGTGTGACACCCTGAGGGCGCTTCCGGAAAACACGGCTGCACCTGTAACGCAAGCAAAGAGCCCCCACACGAGGTGATCGTGTGGGGGCTCTTTGCCGTTCACAGCACAAGCTGAGGTGGGAACCTACCGCGGACAGGCGGTGTCGTCCGTAGCGACATCAGGGTGCCCGAGCTCTGCGAGGGCGGGTGCCCCTGTAGGAGCGAGGACGAACACCGCCGTCCGCAACTAACCGTATTCCCGGAATTAGCGCTTGATGGCGTCCAGCGCCTCACGCTGAGCCTTCGCAATGCGTTTCTCAGAGACCGTGTAGGCGGTACCGAGCTCCTGGGCGAAGAAGCTGACGCGCAACTCCTCAATCATCCAGTTCACGCGGCGGAGCGCATCCGGCACGATGGTGCCTGCCGGTAGCGACTTGACCGCGTTATCGTAGGAGTCTTCCAGGTCCTGCACTGTGAGCATGAGCTGGTTGTCGCGGTGTAGGTTCGGGCCGAGCTTCGTCAGGCGCACTTGGGCGGCCTTCAGGTAACGCGGCAGGTGAACCAGCTGGTCGTAGCCGGTCTGCGCCACGAACCCGGGGTAGACGAGGTTCTCCATCTGTGCCTTCACGTCGGAGACGGCGTGCATGGTCGTCAGCGAGGTGGCCTTCTTGATAGCCTTCTTCAGCGCGGTGGCTTCGGAGAGGATTTCGGCGACGAGCTTGGTCACGTCGAAGACCGTCTCGATGAGTTCGGCACGCACGTGCTCGTAAAGTTCGCTGTATTCGGCGTGCGTGAAGATGGGCGTGTGCGGCACGAGGTGGTCGAGCGCCGCGACGGTGCAGTCGCGAATGAGCTCGTCGATGGAGCCGTGCGGGTTCTGCGTGAAGACGATTTTCTCCTTGTGGGAGAGGTGTTCGCTCACGTAGCGCACGGGCGAGGGCACCTGCAGCTGGAGCAGGCGGATGATGCCGCGACGCTGCGCGTGCAGCTGCTCTGCTTCGGTGGGGAAGATGCGCAGACCCACGCTAGAGCCTTCGTCCACGAGAGCGGGGTAGCCGTTAACCGCCTGGGTCGCGATGACACGCTGTACCTTGCGGGGGATGGCTCCGTCCGGGAACATGTCGGCGGGGAAGGCAGTGAGGCCGGTGACCTCGCGTACTCCGCCGGATGCACCCGCCTCGGCCTGGGTGCCCTTCGCCGGGCTCTTCGCGCCCTTTGCGCTGCCCGGACGAGCGGGGCCACTCGCGTTGCTCGAGCCGCCCTGGGCGAGCGCAACCATCTTCGCCATGGCCTCGTCGGATGCACCGAGCGAGTCGGCGAGGGCGCTGCGAATCTCCTTGTGTAGCTGCTGCTGCAGGGCTCGCAGGTCCTTGCCCTCACCCAGGATTTTGTTGCGGGCGTTGCGCACCTGGAAGCCCATTTTCAGGTGCTCGGGCACGGCGTCCCAGTTGAAGGCTTCGGGTTCGACGACCACGCCGCGCAGGCGGCGCAGTACGAGCGCGAGGGAGGGGAGCAGCTCGTCGGTCGCGGGGGAGTAGTCCTCCTCGAGGGCGGCGCAGGCGGCGTGCGCCACGTCGGGTGCGGGCACGAAGTTGCGTCGAATCGCCTTGGGCAGCGACTTGATGAGCGCGGTCACGAGCTCGTGGCGCAGGCCGGGAATCTGCCAGCGGAACGGTTCGGGGCTCAGCTGGTTGAGGAAGAGAATCGGTACCTGCACGGCCACACCGTCGCGCTTGGCGGCTTCGGTGCGGGCGCCTCCCACACCGGCGGTGGGGGCGTATTCGTAACGCAGGTCCAGGGTGAGTTCGCCGCTGTCGGTGCGCTGCACCCACTGGCGCGGGAACTGGGAGTCGTCGTAGTCGGCGGCCTCCTCGTTGATGAGCTTCTCGGGGTTGAAATCCAGGAAGTTGTCGTCTTCGAGGCGTGCCTGCTTCCACCACTTGTCGAAGGCTCGCACATCCGTCACGTGGGCGGGGATGCGCGCGTCGTAGAAGGCGAAGAGCACGGAGTCGTCCACGCGCAGGTCGCGGCGGCGCAGGCGTGCCTCAAGCTCTTCGACCTCGGCGAGGGCGCGCTGGTTGCGCAGGTAGAACTTGTGCTGGGTGTGCCACTGGCCTTCGACGAGGGCGGACTGGATGAAGATTTCGCGGGCCGCGGCGGCGTCCACGCGGGCGTACTGCACGGGGCGGTCGGCGTAGATGGTCAGGCCGAAGAGGGTGCCCTTGGCGTAGGCTACTGCCGCACCGGAGCTGAGGGACCAGTGCGGTTCGGAGTATTGCACGCTGATGAGGTGCTTGCCGACCTCTTCGATCCACTGCGGTTCGACCGCGGCGTTGGTGCGCGCCCACAGGCGGGAGGTTTCGACGAGTTCGGCGGAGAGCACCCAGTCGGGCCCCTTCTTGAACAGGCCGGAGCCGGGGAAGATTGCGAACTTGGTGCCGCGCGCGCCGAGGTATTCGCGGGGGCCGCGGGTGCGCCCCTTGGAGTCCTTCTCGCGTTCTTCCTTGACGCCCACGTGCGAGAGCAGGCCGGTGAGCAGGCTCTTGTGGATGTCTACCTCGTGCGCGGAGGCGTTAATATCGCGACCGCCGCTGGCGTGAATGTTGGCGGTTCGACCCATTTCGCGTAGCTGGGCGAAGAGGTCCTGCCATTCGCGGATGCGCAGGTAGTTGATGAACTCGCGGTGGCACATCTTGCGCAGCTGAGAGGAGGACAGCGCCGCCTGCTGCTCGTTGATATAGTCCCAGAGCAGCAGGAAGGAGGAGAAATCGGAGGTGTCGTCGACGAAGCGGGCGTGCATGGCGTCGGCTTCTGCGCGCACGTCGGCGGGGCGTTCGCGCGGGTCCTGGATGGTCAGGGCGGCGGCGAGCACCATCATTTCCTTGGCGCAGCCGCGGCGGCCGCCCTCGATAATCATGCGGGCCAGGCGCGGGTCCACGGGGAAGGCCGCCATGGCTCGGCCGATGGCGGTGAGGGTTGCGCTGTTGTTACCGCCTCGTCCCTTGCGGCGGGTGCGTTCGGTGAGCGCGCCGAGTTCGCGCAGCAGGTTCACGCCGTCGTTAATGGCGCGGGATGCGGGCGGCTGCACGAACGGGAAGCGCGAGATGTCGCCGGGTTCGCGCACCACGCCGATTGCGATCATCTGCAGGATGACGGCTGCGAGGTTGGTGCGCAGAATTTCGGGGTCGGTGAACTCGGGACGCGAGTTGAAGTCTTCCTCGGAGTAGAGGCGGATGGCGATACCGTCGCTGACGCGGCCGCATCGGCCCGAACGCTGGTTGGCGCTGGCCTGCGAGATACGCTCGATGGGCAGGCGCTGAACCTTGGTGCGCGCGGAGTAGCGCGAGATGCGGGCGGTGCCGGTGTCGATGACGTACTTGATGCCGGGCACGGTCAGCGAGGTTTCGGCAACGTTCGTGGCGAGCACGATGCGCGGCCGGGAACCGGGGGAGAACACGCGGTGTTGCTCGGCGAGCGAGAGGCGTGCGTACAGGGGCAGCACTTCGTAGTTCAGGCGCGGGGACTTGAGAACCATGGCCTCGATTGCGTCCTTGGCGTCGCGGATTTCGCGCTCGCCGGAGAAGAAGATGAGGATATCTCCGGGTGCCTCCTTGGAGAGCTCCTTGACGGCGTCGAGAATTGCGTCGGTGGGGTCGCGGTCTTCGGCCACTTCCTCGTCATCCAGGTAGGCGTCTTCTTCGCCCTCGAGGGGGCGGTAGCGGATTTCGACGGGGTAGGTGCGGCCGGAGACCTCGATGATGGGCGGCGCGTCGTCGGGCAGGATTGCTTCGGCAATTTCGCGTTCTTCGTCGCTGAGGTTCTCGTCGACGATTCCCTTACCCGGCACGTAGCTGGGGGAGAAGTGGCGGGCGAAGCGCTCGGGGTCGATGGTCGCTGAGGTGATGATGACCTTCAGGTCCGGGCGCTGCGGCAGGATGCGCTTGAGGTAGCCGAGGATGAAGTCAATGTTCAGGCTACGTTCGTGCGCCTCGTCGATGATGAGGGTCGAGTAGCGGCGCAGCAGCTTGTCGTTCTGGATTTCGGCGAGCAGAATACCGTCGGTCATGAGCTTGATGGCGCTGTGTTCGCCGACCTCGGAGGTGAATCGCACCTGGTAGCCGACGGTTTCGCCGATCTTCTGGCCGAGCTCTTCGGCGATGCGTTCGGCCACGGAACGCGCGGCGAGGCGGCGCGGCTGGGTGTGGCCAATCAGGCCCTTCTCGCCCAGGCCGAGCTCGAGGCACATCTTGGGAATCTGGGTGGTCTTACCGGAGCCGGTTTCACCCGCGATGATGACGACCTGGTTGTCGCGGATCGCGTTCATGATGTCGTCGCGGCGTTCGCTGACGGGCAGCTCTTCGGGGTAGGTGATGACCTCGGGAATGAAGGGCTCGTAGCGGCGAGGGGCGGGGTGGTTCTGTTGCTGGTTACCCTTGTTACCGCCCTGCTGGTTGCCCTTGCTGTTACCCTGCTTGCGGGCGCGGCCGGTGCCGCCTCCGCGCCGATTGGCGCGGGAGGCGTTCTTGCGGTCTGCGTTGTTCTTCTGCGCGCCGTTCTTTACCGTGTTCTTCTCGGTGTTTTTGCCGGTGTTTTTGCCGGTGTTTTTGCCGGCGGGCTTTTCGGTGCTTTTTTCAGCGTTCTTTTCAGTGTTCTTTTCGGAGGCGCGCACTTTGGCCGCGTGGATGGCGGCGGCCATGCTCGCCATGGTGGGGGCGGTTCGGGGCGCCCCGGTTTTAGGCGCGCGGGAGGTCTTATCTGCGTGATGGGTTTTCTGCTCAGACATATCCTATCCAGTGTACTCGCCCCCTTCGCGGCGGGGAACGGGAGTATGCACCGGGCGAATATTTCGTCATATTTGGGCGGGTTGCACCCCTCGAAAGGGAGGGCTCGTCATCTTTGCGCGAGCGAAATCGAGCTCAAGACGTTTCAAAAAGCATCAAAATTATTAAAGAAGCCAATAAATTGGTTATTAATATTTCAAGTATGACGGATGCGAAATAAGTATCTTTTTCGGCTTTCTTTCGATACTTTCGTTCAGGTGTTACAGTGGTGTATAACACAGTAACGAAGGAGTGACTATGCCAACGCCCAAGACGTACACCTCCTCACGCACTCCAGTGTTGGACTGCTGCGAGGACGCACGCCACGAAGAAATCCACCACCGCAGCGAAGAACTGTTCCAGGCCCTCGTCCACGCGAGTCTTCGCACGCACTTTGAACGCCTGAGCTCCGCCGAAACCCTGTACCTAGTGACCGGCGACGGGGAAAGGGTACAGATTTCCCCCGAAATGTACGGCCCCATCACCTCGGTGGCGCGGGCCTTCGCCGACCGCAAGGACGTGTGCGTGGTCCGCCAGGACCGCCTCATGACCACCCAGGAGGCCGCCGACTATCTGGGGGTATCGCGACCGACCATCGTGCGACTCCTCGAGCGCGGTGAAATTCCCTTCGAACGCATCAACACGCACCGTCGCGTGGCGTTCGACGACCTGGAACGCTACCGCCTCGACCACGAGCACGTCAGCCGACGAAACCGATAGGCTGAACGCTCGATAGGTCGAGCCGAGCGGGGTTGAGCCGAGCCGAATTGAGCCGAGCGGCGCTCACGATTCGCGGCCCTAACGGTAGGTAACGGGCCGCCTACACAGTGGCGTTCATCGTGGCGTTCAGGAAAGACAGCATCCGCTGAACAATCTCGGGGCTAAAACAGCGCGAATCCCCGTGTTCGGCGCCCGGAACCAGCACCAAATCGGTGGGTACCTGCCGCGTGCGCAGGGCCTGATACACCCGCACCGACTGCTGGTACGGCACGCACGAATCGGCAATGCCGTGCACTAGCATGATGGGTGCACACGCCCGGTCCGTAGCCTGTTCCTCAGTCTGCTTTTCGTCGAAGTTTTTGCGAGAGGGCTCGCCGGCAGAGCCGTCGGCGTACACTCTGTGCGCAAAATTCCCGCGCGCAAGGTCCAGGGGATTCGCCCTTTCCCAATTCTGCAGGGCGCGCTCTCGGTCGATACCGGGCACGCGCTCCACCCATTCACGCTCCTCGCGCACGGGGTAATCGCATCCCAGCAGGCGCCACTCGGCACCGTCGTCGTCCGGATGCACCAGCGAGTACCCCGCCAGGGGACGGTCGGAGAAGATGGTGCGCAGGTCGCTGACCCCGTAGAAGGGAACGGCCGTGGTAACCGCCGAGCTCACCCCCGGGTAGTTGCTGGAGGCACGCCCCTCGTAGTACTCGTGCAGTTCGGGATCCCCGCTCGCGTAGCCGGCTGCATCGGGACCGGCGAGCGCCGCCATCATGCTCAGATGCCCGCCGGCGCTTCCTCCGGCAATCGCGATGCGCCCGGGGTCAATACCAAACTCGGCGGCGCGAGCGCGGAAGAAGCGCACCGCCTCCTTAACGTCGTGCAGGTCGCCCGGGAAAATCGCCTGGTGCGAGTAGCGGTAGTTGATGGCTGCGACCGCCCAGCCCTGTTCCTGCAGGGCCCGGCGCATGAGGGTCTGCCGGTTCGTGCGCGGCCCCTCGGGGGTCATGATCTCTACATCGCGCAGGCCCCGGTTCGTGCCGAAGCGCCAGGCGCCGCCGTGCACCCAGATGAGCAGGGGAGCGGGCTCGGTACTACCGACCCCAGCGCTGCCCGACTCCTCAACAGAACCGGACCTCTCGGCACCGCGCGCGGGGTAGAAATCGTAGGCGAAGGCCTCCCGCGTGACGGGCGTTTCGGCCCCGTAGCTCGGCAGGGACAAGCCGTCGAAAAACCCCTCGGGGCGGTAAAAACCGGAGCGGTACTCGTCGACGCTCTGCGCGGCCTCGGAATTCAGCATGAATCAGCCCGTTCTTTAGGTTTCTTAGCTCTTTGGTCTCTAAATTTCTTAGGGAACCAGCACGATCTTGCCGCGCGTGTGGCCGGAGGCCATAAGCTCCTGAGCCGCGGCGGCCTCGGCGAGGGGGAAAATCTTCTCCACGTGCACCTTCAGCAGGCCCAGAGACATGAGCCGGGCGATCTCCTGCATCTGCGTACGGTCCGGGTGAGCCGTCAGCCACTGCGCCTCAAACCCGCGCTCGCGGGCCACATCCAGCGGGTCGGGGTTCGTCAGCGTGACAATGCGGCCACCGGGGACCAGCACCTCCAGCGAATCGAGGAAGGTCTGCCTGCCGGTCGAGTTGAGCACCACGTCCATGGTCTGACCCAGCACCGCGCGGAAGTCCTCGGAGCGGTAGTCGATGGGTTGGGCCCCCAGCGAGCGCACAAACTCGTGGTTCGCGGCAGAGGCGGTCGCAAAAACCTGCGCGCCCGCCTGAATGGCCAGCTGCACGGCGAGGTGGCCGACGCCTCCGGCACCGGCGTGGATGAGCACGCGCTCGCCTTCCTTCAATCGCGCCACTTCGAAGAGCGACTGGTAGGCGGTGAGCCCGGCAAGCGGTGCGCCGCCGAGCTGGGCGCACGGAACGTCGGAGGGAACCTTGGCCAGCTGGTAGGCGGGTGCGAGGACGTACTCGGCGTACGCGCCGCCGGGGTACGGGAAGGTCACCATGCCGAAAACGCCGTCGCCGACTTTGAAGCCCGTATAGTCGCCGGCGGTGGCGACTACGGTGCCGGCAACATCCCATCCGGGCACGAAGGGCCTATAGGAGGGGTCGGCCAGCTGCGCGGCGGGACCCAGGCCCTTGCGGGTGGTCACGTCGATGGGGTTCACGCCCGCGGCGACCGTCTTGATGAGCACGTGACCGCGCACCGGGGTGGGGATGGGCACGTTCGCCTCGTGCAGAACGCTTTCGTCGCCCCATTCGGTGAGCTGAATCTGGCGCATGGTGGTCACGGTTTACCTCCGCTGGTGTGGTGTTGTCGTGCTTGTTTGAACGGTGTGCGCGTTTCCCTATTCTCTCAACTGCGGGGCCTCCGGAACAACAGGGGAGCGGAGGCGTCCAGCCTCTGATGCTTCCACCCGAGATGTAACCCGAGATATAAAGCAGAAATAAAAAGGAGCCGACACCCGCTGGGCGAGTATCGGCTCCCGTGTTCCCTCTCGAATAAGAACATCGTGCCCCTGAAAGGATTCGAACCTTCGACCCCCAGTACCGGAAACTGGTGCTCTAATCCGCTGAGCTACAGAGGCAACCTCACCATGGTATCAGATATGCGTCGGATAAACGGTCAGCCCCGGCCCAATGCTTGCTAGAATAGGTTCTTATGACTCCTGAAGAACTCTCCGAAGCCATTGCGCTTGCCCTAGAAGAAACCATTTCCTCCGGCCAGCTGACCCTCGTGGAGGGCGCTGAACTGCCCGCCGTCCGAGTGGAGCGCCCCAAGTCCCGTGAGCACGGCGACTGGGCCACCAACGTCGCTCTGCAGCTCGCCAAGAAGGTGGGCAAGAACCCGCGCGAGGCAGCAGCTCTTCTGGCCGAGAAGATCGGCGCCATCCCCGGCGTGGCATCCGTTGACATCGCGGGCCCCGGCTTCCTGAACATCACCCTGGACGCCGCAGCTGTTGGTGAGCTCGCCGCCACCATCGTTGAGGCTGGCGAAGCCTACGGCCGCAGCGACAAGTTCGCCGGCAAGACCATCAACCTTGAGTTCGTCTCCGCGAACCCCACCGGCCCCATCCACCTGGGCGGCACCCGCTGGGCCGCCGTGGGCGATGCGCTCGCCCGCGTGCTGGAGGCTGAGGGCGCTAACGTCGTGCGCGAGTACTACTTCAACGACCACGGCACCCAGATTGACCGCTTCGTGCGTTCCCTGATTGCCGCCGCCCGCGGTGAGGAGACCCCCGAGGACGGCTACGCTGGCGCGTACATTGTGGACATTAAGGACCAGATTCTGGCTCAGCGCCCCGACGCGCTTGAGGCTGAGAACCCCGAAGAGATTTTCCGCGAAATCGGTACTCACCTGATGTTCGATCAGATTAAGGAGTCTCTGGCGGCCTTCGGTACCCACTTCGACGTGTTCTTCCATGAGAACTCCGTGTTCGAAGGCGGCAAGGTGGATGCCCTGCTCGAGACCATGCGCGAGAACGGCCAGCTCTTCGAGGCCGACGGCGCCTGGTGGATGCGCACCACCGACTACGGCGACGACAAGGACCGCGTGGTCATTAAGTCCGACGGCAACCACGCCTACGTGGCCGGCGATATCGCCTACTACCAGGACAAGATGACCCGTGCCGAGAACCCCGCCGACGTGGCGATTTACATGCTCGGTGCGGACCACAACGGCTACGTGGGCCGTCTGAAGGCTATCGCCCAGATTCTTGGCTACCGCGCCGACCAGATTGAGGTCATGATTGGTCAGCTGGTGAATCTGGTCAAGGACGGCAAGCCCGTCCGCATGTCCAAGCGTGCCGGCACCGTGGTCACCCTCGAGGACCTGGTCGAGGCCGTTGGCGTTGACGCGGCTCGCTACGAGCTGACCCGCTACTCGGTGGATACCCCCATCGACATTGACCTGGGCCTGCTGACTTCCAAGAGCAACGAGAACCCGGTCTACTACGTGCAGTACGCTCACGCACGTACCGCCGCCGTGGCACGCAACGCCGCGGAGGCCGGCGTGAAGATTGAGGACGGCGTGGACACCTCCCTGCTCGACTCCGCCGCTGACGGTGAGCTGCTGGCTGTGCTCGGCCAGTTCCCCGCCGCCGTGCGCGACGCCGCGAAGTTCTACGAGCCGCACCGCGTGAACCGCTACCTGGAGCAGCTCGCTTCGGCGTACCACAGCTGGTACGGCGTCTCCCGCGTGGCTCCCAAGGCCGACGAGGAGGTCACCGACCTGCACCGCACCCGCCTGCTGCTGAATAACGCGGCACAGCAGGTGCTGGCTAACGGCCTGAACCTGCTGGGTGTGAGCGCACCCGAGCGCATGTAATACCCCTCGAATCAACCCCCGACCCGGTGCTACCGGGGCGGGGGTTGAACGTATGCCGCCGCCGGTGGCTTCATTGCCCAACCCGGCACAGTGCACAGAGGGCACAATGCACAGGGCACAGTGCCCAGACAGACTACACAGGCAAGCTGAACAGACAGAGAACCGCCGCCGCGCCGAGGGCGTTGACCCCGGAGCGTGGCGGGCAAGAACATCCAGAAAGAGACACGATGAGCGAAGCCCGTTCCCTCTACCGCCCCGAATGGCTGACCCAGCCTGAGAACCCCGCCGACCTGTCCCGAAGCATCTGGACCGATTCCTTCACCCGCAATGCGGAGGGTGAGCTCTGCATCGACGGTGTGACCGTCAGCGAGCTGGCCGCCGAGCACGGCACCCCGCAGTACGTTTTCTCCGAGACCACTTTCCGCGCCCGTGCCCGCGCCTACCGCACCGCTTTTGAGCAGGCTTTCGCCGCGCACGGTGCGAAGGTGAGCGTTTACTACGCCGGTAAGTCGTTCCTGTCCACCGCGGTCGTTCGCTGGGTTCGTGAGGAGGGCCTGTGCCTGGATACCGCCTCCGGTGGCGAGCTGGCGCTGGCGCTGCGCGGCGGCATGCCCGGCGAGCGCATCGCCCTGCACGGCAACAACAAATCTGAGGCCGAAATCGCCCGCGCGATTCGTAGCGGCCTGGGCCGCGTGGTGGCCGATTCGGTGGACGAAATCAAGCTGATTGAGCGGGTGTACGCCGAGCTTGCCGCCGAGCGCGTGGCGGAGGGCGAGGAGCCCTACCCGCCCGTTCCGGTGCTGATTCGCATCACCCCGGGCGTGCATGCCTCCACCCACGAGTCGATCGCGACCGCTCACGAGGACCAGAAGTTCGGAATGTCCCTGCAACCCGGTACCGCTGCGCTGGCCGGCCTGGACGAGGCAGAGCTGGAGCACTGGGGCGTGGAGGCCTCCGACTCCTACGCTGCGCTGGCGGCGGCAATCCTGAATGTGACCGACTCCCTGGATTTCCGCGGTATTCACTGCCACATCGGTTCGCAGATTTTTGAGGCGGAGGGCTTCGAGCAGGCGGCAACCACCGCTCTGGAATTCATGAACCGCCTCAACCGTGACCTGGACGTGACTCTGCCGGAACTGGACCTGGGCGGCGGCTACGGCATCGCCTACACCGAGGCCGATCGTCCCCGCTCCATCGCCGAGGTGACCGAATCCATCGCCGCTTCGGTTGCGGCCACCTGCGAGCGCCTGGGCATGGCGATTCCGCACATGTCCTTCGAGCCTGGTCGCTCGATTTCGGGCCCCTCGGGCGCGACCCTGTACACGGTGGGCACCATCAAGAACGTGAGCATTGAGGACGAAAACGGCGAGATTCGCGTGCGCCGTTACGTCTCGGTGGACGGCGGCATGAGCGATAACGCCCGCCCGGTGCTGTACGAATCGGACTACTCGGCAACCCTGGCGAACCGTGCCCCGGAGGGGGAGCAGATGCTCTGCCGCGTGGTGGGTAAGCACTGCGAATCCGGCGATATTGTGGTGCGCTACTGCTACCTGCCGGCCGACCTGCAGGCGGGCGATATTCTGGCGGTTCCGGCGACGGGCGCGTACTGCTACGTGCTGGGGTCGAACTACAACTTCCTGACCCGCCCGCCGGTGATTGCGACCGCCGAGGGGCGTCCCTCCCGCGTGATGATTCGCCGCCAGAGCGAGGACGACATGCTCGCCCTGGACATGGGTTCGGATATCTAAGAACCCCATCCCAGAATCTAAGAAACCGTGAAGTCCCCGTCTCTGAATTGCACGCCGTGAGGCGGCGGTTGCAGGCGGGGCTTCACGGTATTGCGCGTTCAAGACTCCGCCGACGATAAGGCTCACCTCATGATTGTGAGGGATGCCTCATCTCAGAGAATAAAAGTCGCAGCTTGAGGCCGATGGCTTCATCCCGCCTCTTGATAAAGTGGTGTTGAGTGCGTGCTCCGCGTAGCGCGCCGCACCGTAGCCCGAAGAGACCCCGGGGAACGCCCCGGAACGACCGTAGAAAGAGACTATCGTGGCTGACAAAATCAAAGTTGCCCTGCTGGGTGCCGGTAACGTCGGTTCCCAGGCGGCACGCATCCTGATAGAGGATAACGCCGTCCTTGAGAAGCGCATTGGTGCGCCCGTCGAGCTGATCGGTATTGCCGTGCGTGATACTCAGGCAACTCGCCACTGGAATGCCGACCCCTCGCTGTACACCACCGACGCCGAAGCTTTGATTGACGCCGCCGACGTGGTGATCGAGCTGACCGGCGGCATCGAGCCGGCCCGCACCCGCATCCTGCGCGCGCTGAACGCCGGCAAGTCCGTCGTTTCGGGCAACAAGGCCCTGCTGGCCAAGCACGGCGTGGAGCTGCAGGCCGCCGCCGATGCATCCGGCGCGCAGCTGTCCTACGAGGCCGCCGTGGCCGGTGCGATTCCGATTCTGCGCCCGCTGCGCGACTCCCTGGCCGGTGACCGCGTGACCCGCGTTCTGGGCATCATGAACGGCACCACCAACTACATTCTTGATCAGATGGACACCACCGGCGCCTCCTTCTCGGATGCGCTGGCCGACGCCCAGAAGCTGGGCTACGCCGAGGCCGACCCCACCGCCGATGTTGAGGGCCTCGACGCCGCTTCGAAGGCCGCTATTGTTGCTTCGCTGGCGTTCCACTCGGACTTCACGATTGACGATGTGCACACCGAGGGCATTACCGCCATCACCGCCGATGACGTCGCGGCAGCGGATGCAGACGGCTACGTCATCAAGCTGCTGGCTATCTGCGAGCGCGAGGGTGAAGACGGTGTGAACATTCGCGTGAACCCGACCCTGATTCCGCGCCAGCACCCGCTGGCCGGCGTGCACGGTGCGTTCAACGCCGTGTTCGTCGAGGCTGAGAACGCCGGTGAGCTGATGTTCTACGGCCCCGGTGCCGGTGGCGCCCCGACCGCCTCGGCTGTTCTGGGTGACTTCGTGTCCATGGCTCGTCGCCTCGTGCTGGGCGGCCCCGGCGTTCCCGAGACCTCCCACGCTCAGCTGCACGCAACCAGCCTGGACAACGTGATTTCTCGCTACTCGGTGGGCGTTCTGGTGGAGGACCGTCTGGGTGTTCTGGCGAACATTACCCGCATCCTGGCCGAGCACGGCATCTCGGTGGATTCGCTGCGCCAGTCCGCCCCGAAGGAGGGTGTGGCTCAGATTCGTATGGTGACCCACTCCGCGAAGGACTCCGACCTGCGCCGCGCCATCGCCGTGATCGACGCGCTCGATACGGTGCGTGAGGTGAACTCCGTGATTCGCGTGGAGTCCGAGAAGCACTAGGTGCACATCGAAAGACTATCCAATCCCGCGGCCTGATGCGCCGCACTAAACCTGCGAGGGTGACCCGCGAGGCCCCTCGCTCACTGACGAACCCGCGTACCCGCTACCGGGGTCACAGGACCCCGGTAAGCGGTACGCCTCAAGATTAAAGGAGAAGCCAATGGCACACGTGTGGCAGGGCGTTATCAAGGAATACCGTGACCGTCTGCCCTTCGGTGAGGACGTTCAGGTCGTGACTCTGGGTGAGGGTGGCACCCCGCTGATTCACGCCCCGGCGCTGTCCGCCGAGACCGGCAACACCGTTTACCTGAAGTTCGAGGGTATGAACCCGACCGGTTCCTTCAAGGACCGCGGCATGACCAGCGCCATGACCGCCGCTAAGCGTGACGGCGCGAAGGCAGTGGTGTGCGCTTCGACCGGTAACACCTCCGCTTCCGCCGCAGCCTACGCGCTGCAGGCCGGTCTGCGCTGCGCCGTGCTGGTTCCGGACGGCAAGATTTCCATGGGTAAGCTCTCCCAGGCGATTGCTCACGGCGCCGACATCATCCAGATTGACGGCAACTTCGACAACTGCCTCGAGATTGCTCGCAAGCTCAGCGAGAACTACCCCGTGTTCCTGGTGAACTCGGTGAACCCCTACCGTATCGAGGGTCAGAAGACCGGTTCCTTCGAGGTCGTCGACACCCTGGGCGACGCCCCCGACTACCACCTGCTGCCGGTCGGCAACGCCGGTAACATCACTGCGTACTGGAAGGGCTACAAGGAGTACTCCGAGCCCTACACCAACCGTGACGGCGAGGTTCTGGAGCCCGTGGCCACCAAGCGCCCGATCATGTGGGGCTTCCAGGCCGCCGGTGCCGCCCCGATCGTGGCGGGTCACCCCATCGAGAACCCCGAGACCATTGCAACCGCGATCCGCATCGGTAACCCCGCTTCGTGGGAGAAGGCCGAGGCCGCCCGCGACGAGTCCGGCGGCGTGATTGAGGCCGTGACCGACGAGGAGATTCTCGAGGCGCACCGCTGGCTGTCCTCGCGCGAGGGCGTGTTCGTGGAGCCTGCTTCGGCCGCCGGTGTGGCGGGTCTGCTGAAGAAGCACCGCGCGGGTGAGGCCCCCGAGGGTAAGACCATCGTCATCACCGTGACCGGCCACGGCCTGAAGGACCCGCAGTGGGCCCTGGAGGCAGTGAACGGCGTGAAGGTCGAGCCGACCAAGGCTCCCTTCGACGTGGTTGCTGTGGCAAATATTCTCGATTTGCACTAGCCTATTCGTACTACGAGGTGCACTCCGTCCCGGTTTTCGGGGCGGGGTGCACCTGCATGATGGCGGGGCCCGTACCCCGCCACCACCCATTGTTATGGCGGATGTGCGGATTATCAGCATCCCGCTCGCTCACTCCGTCACCGATCGCGAGGTACCTCTTCACATGTCTTCCCTGAACCTTTCTGATATTCCCGTGGGTGCATCCGTCACCGTGCGCGTGCCCGCCACGAGCGCCAATTTGGGTCCCGGCTACGACAGCCTGGGCCTGGGCCTGGGATTCTACGATGAGCTGAGGGTTGAGCGCATCGAGTCCGGCCTGGAATTTGAGCTGACGGGTGAGGGTAGCGCCGAGGTTCCGCGCAACGAAAACCACCTGGTGGTTCGCGCCATGAAGGCGGCTTTTGAGGCGGCCGGCCTGGAGGAGTTGCCCCCGCTGAAGCTGATTGCGGATAACAAGATTCCGCACTCGCGCGGCATGGGCTCTTCGGCCTCCGCGATTGTTGCCGGCGTGGCGGCCGCCAGCGCGCTGCTGCCCGAGGAGCACCGCCTGGACCGCGAGCGTATGCTGCAGGTCGCCTCCGATATGGAGGGTCACCCCGATAACGTGGCTCCTGCGATTTACGGTAACCTCTCGGTGTCCTGGGGACAGCTGGGGGAGTGGCACTCCCTGATTATTCCGGTGCACCCGCAGGTGCGTCCGGTCGTGGCCGTGCCCGACTACGAGGTGTCCACAAAGCTGGCCCGTTCCCTGATTCCCGCGGAGATTCCTCACGCTCGGGCCGCCGCCAATTCGGCGCGTTCAGCGCTGCTGGTGCGTTCGCTCTCGGATGCTCCCGAGTACCTGATGGATGCGACGGTGGACTACCTGCATCAGGGCTACCGTGTTCCCGCCATGGAGCCGTCGGCCGCCCTGGTTGCCTTCCTGCGCGAGCGCGGCCTGGCCGCCGTGATTTCGGGCGCTGGCCCGACCGTCCTGACCTTCGCCCGCGGTGATGAGCAGGTGCAGCAGGCCGCCGAGGCTATTGCCGAGTTCGAGGCGCAGAGCCCCGCGAGCGAGGTGGAGGACCGTCGTCTGAAGTGGCGCGTGCTCCCTCTTGAAATTGATACTGAAGGTGTTATAGTTACTCAGTAGGACGTGTAACGTCCTATCGCGGGTTCTACCCGCCGTTCGACGACGACCGTAATTGACGCTTCCTCGCGGGTACGTTCTGTACCTCACCCCGTTTCGCCCCTTTCCGGACCTTGTACCCGGTTGGGCCTCGGAGGGGAGCTTACCTTCTACAATGCCTCACCCGCAGGGTGCCGACGTGAAGGGACGGTCTCGGTCACGGCGATTGAACCCTCCCGACCGTTCATTCTTGACTCGCCGGCCCCAGGCCCCAGGTGCGGGTCCGATGAATGAGGGGTGCACGCATAATGATAGAGCGCCTTATCTTCCGTGTGTGCCCGCCGTGTCTGAATCGGCGGGTACGGTAAGAGACGCGAACCGCCTCCAGCGCGGTTCGAGGGAGTCGAAGGTGCAGGTCGCCGCGTTCTGCGGCGGCGCAGGAACCTTTGACCGCGCTATAGCGCCCGCCCGATCTTTATTCTGAAGATTTTCAGGGCTTACAACCAAAGGAATTGTAGTTGGCAAAAAATATTGTTGTCACCGATGAGTTCGGCACGGCATCGACCGCGCCGGAACTGGCAAATTTGAAGGTCGCGCAGCTGCGCGTCCTGGCTCAGCAGCTGGGTATTCGTGGCTACCTGAAGCTGAAGAAGGCGGAGCTGGTTCAGGCTCTGGAGGAGCACCAGCGTGGTGGCGCCGTAGCTGCCCCGGCCGCTCCGAAGGCCGAGACCCCCGCCGAGAAGACTTCCGAAAAGCCCACCGCGAAGGCCGAGGAGAAGGCCGCTGAGGCCTCCGCTGATGCTCCCGCCGAGGGTGAGAAGGACTCCGAGCCTGTTCAGAAGACTCGCCGTACCCGCGTCCAGAAGGATGCTGAGGCACAGGCCGAGAAGGCAGAAAAGAGCGAGTCCGAGGGCTCCGAAAAGTCTGAGAAGTCCGAGAAGCGCACCCGCTCTTCGCGTTACGAGACCCCCGCTCAGAAGCGTGCTCGCGCTCGCCGCGCCGCCGAGGGCCAGGAGGCCCCCGAGGCCTCCGAGAAGGGTGAGAAGTCCGAGAAGTCGGAGAAGTCCGAGAAGCGTACCCGCCGTAGCCGCAAGGACGAGAAGCCCGCAGAGCTTCCCCCGCTGGATGTGCGCGCCGAGCTGGCCGCGGAGCGTATCTCTGAGCGTTCCGAGCCGGGCGATTCGGCTCCGAACTCCTCCGAGCTGAAAGCATCCACCGCCGATGGCACCGCAAGCCTGGACAGTCTGAACGCCGCCCTGGACATGACCTTCGGCGCCGTTGACGGCGAGAAGAGCTCCAAGCGCACCCGCACCCGCGAGCGTCGCCGCGATCAGGACGGCGAACGCACCGAACGCGCAGAGCGTACCGAGCGCCGTTCCAAGCGTGACCGTCAGGCCGAGCGCGCAGAGCGTGCCGAGCGTAAGAACTCCGAGCGTACCGAACGCCGTTCCAAGCGTGACCGTCAGGCCGAGCGCACCGAGAAGCAGGCTCGCCGCCGCGAGGAGAATGAGCCCCGCCTAAACGAAGACGATGTGCTGGCACCGATTTCGGGTGTGCTGGACATCCTCGACAACTACGCGTTCGTGCGCACCACCGGCTACCTGCCGGGCACCAACGACGTGTACGTCTCCCTGGCCCAGGTGAAGAAGTACAACCTGCGTAAGGGCGACCACGTGCTCGGCGCGATTCGCGTGCCGCGCGAGGGCGAGTCGAACAGCCGCCAGCGTTTCAACGCGCTGGTTCAGGTTGAGGCGATTAACGGTCAGAGCGTTGAAGAGGCAGCGAACCGCCGCGTCTTCTCCAAGCTGACCCCGCTCTACCCCAAGGAGCGTCTGCGCCTGGAGACCACCCCGAAGAAGCTGGGCACTCGCGTGGTGGACCTGGTGTCCCCGATTGGTAAGGGCCAACGTGGTCTGATCGTCTCGCCGCCGAAGGCCGGTAAGACCCTCATGCTGCAGTCCATTGCGAACGCGATTACCGTGAACAACCCGGACGTGTACCTGATGATGGTCCTGGTGGACGAGCGTCCTGAAGAAGTGACCGACATGCAGCGCACCGTCAAGGGCGAGGTTATCGCCTCGACCTTCGACCGCCCCGCCGAGGACCACACCACGGTTGCCGAGCTGGCCATTGAGCGCGCTAAGCGCATGGTGGAGCTGGGCTACGACGTGGTCGTGCTGCTGGACTCCATGACCCGCCTGGGCCGCGCCTACAACCTGGCCGCACCCGCCTCGGGCCGCATCCTCTCCGGTGGTGTGGATTCCGCCGCGCTGTACCCGCCGAAGAAGTTCTTCGGTGCCGCCCGCAACATCGAAGAGGGCGGTTCGCTGACCATTCTGGCTACCGCCCTGGTCGAGACCGGCTCGAAGATGGACGAAGTGATCTTCGAAGAGTTCAAGGGCACCGGTAACATGGAGCTACGTCTGTCCCGCCAGCTGGCCGACAAGCGTATCTTCCCGGCCGTGGACATCAACGCCTCCGGTACTCGCCGCGAAGAGAACCTGCTCTCCCCGGACGAAATCAAGATCATGTGGGGTCTGCGCCGTGCCCTGGCCGGCATGGAGCCCGAGCAGGCCTTGGGCGTTCTGACCAACCAGCTGCGCAAGACCGAAAGCAACGTGGAGTTCCTGCTCACGGTGCAGAAGAACGGCCTGCGCCTGGTCGACTAAGACCCGTGTTTCACGCGCCCCACCCCGGTACGACGGTGGGGCGCGTGAGGCGTTCACCCGTGCCTCCCAGCGAGGCGCCCTGTCAGGGGAGTGACGAATTCTAGTGCCCGCCCGTGCGGCGTAAAGTGCGGGAGATGGAAGAGAGAATGTTTGAATCTATTCAGGTTCTGCTGGACGAGCACGCTGACCTGCAGAATCAGCTGGCCGATCCCGCCGTGCAGTCGAATCAGGGTAAGGCACGCCGAGTGGGCCGCCGCTACGCGGAGCTGACCGGTATCGTGACCGCCTACAACAAGTACACCTCGCTCAAGGACGACCTCGAGGCCGCTCGCGAGATGGCCGAGGAGGATCCGGAGTTCGCCGCGGAGATTCCCGGCCTGGAGGAGGAGCTGGAGGTAGCTCAGGAGAAGTTGCGCCGCCTGCTGATTCCGCGTGACCCGGACGATGGCCGTAACGTCATTCTCGAGGTGAAAGCCGGTGCCGGTGGTGACGAGGCCGCCTTGTTCGCGGGTGACCTGCTGCGCATGTACATGCGCTACGCCGAGCACAAGGGCTGGAAGACCGAGATTATCTCGTCGACCAGCACCGACGTGGGTGGCTACAAGGACGCCCAGATTGCTATTAAGGGTTCCTCGAACGAGCCGGCCGAGGGCGTGTGGGCGCACCTGAAGTACGAGGGTGGCGTGCACCGCGTGCAGCGTGTTCCGGCGACCGAGTCTCAGGGCCGTATTCACACTTCCGCCGCCGGTGTGCTGGTGTTCCCCGAGGTGGATGAGCCGGAGGAAATCGAGATTAACCAGAACGACCTGAAGATTGACGTGTACCGTTCTTCGGGCCCCGGTGGTCAGTCGGTGAACACCACCGACTCGGCGGTGCGTATTACCCACCTGCCGACCGGTATTGTCGTGGCGATGCAGAACGAGAAGTCTCAGCTGCAGAACCGTGAAGCCGCGATGCGCGTGCTGCGTGCGCGACTGCTGGCTCACCAGCAGGAGCAGATTGACGCTGAGAACGCGGCACACCGTGCTTCGCAGGTGCGCACCATGGACCGTTCGGAGCGCATCCGTACCTACAACTTCCCGGAGAACCGCATCGCCGATCACCGTACCGGCTACAAGGCATACAACCTGGACGCCGTGCTGAACGGTGACCTGGAGCCGGTGGTTCAGTCCGCAATTGAGATGGACGAGGCGCACCGCCTCGCTCAGGTGGGCCAGGAACAGAAGTAACCCTGTGCAGAAGTAGTTCTGTATAGGCTTATGCCGATTTTTTGATTCGGCATGAAACGTTGGTGAGGGGCTCGCCGCTACGGCGGTGGAGCCCCTCAGCTATATGTTGTGACAGGCAGTGCGCCGTCAAGATACGAGGAGGAGAGCTCATGAAGGTGAATGTGCACGACCCGCGCGGGGAAGAACTCGCGCAGGTACTTGTGCGCGCCACCGCGGCCCTGGCGCAAGTGCCCAGCCCCCGCGTGGACGCCGAGCTACTCGCCGCGCACCTGCTCTACGGCGGCTCGCGTTCGCGCCTACAGCACGCGGCGCTGATGAGGGAGCGGCTCACCCCCGCGCAGGTCGCAGAGTACGAGGCGCTGGTCGCCCGTCGCGCCGCGCGCGAGCCGCTGCAGCACATCACCGGGCGTGCCCCCTTCCATCACCTGGAGCTGTCCGTTGGGCCGGGCGTATTCGTACCCCGGCCCGAAACGGAACTGCTCGTCGAAGAAGCCCTCAAGGTGCTGAGCGCACGCGCCGAGTCGGCGACCGGTCAGTTGCGCATCGTCGACCTGTGCACAGGGTCCGGCGCCATTGCGGCGGCGGTCAAGAGCGAATTGCCGAACGCCCAAGTCTTCGCGGTGGAGCTCTCCGAAGAGGCCATCCCCTACGCCCGCAAGAACCTGGAGTCGCTCGGCGTGCACCTGGTGCAGGGGGACGCCCTCACCGCCCTCACCGAGCTGGCTGGCCGCTTCGACGCGGTGCTCTCCAACCCGCCGTACATTCCGTCGGCGAACGTGCCCGCCGACCCGGAGGCCGCCCTGCACGACCCGGAGATGGCGCTGTACGGCGGGGGAGCGGACGGCATGCAGATGCCCTCCGCCATCGCCGCGCGCGCCTACGAGCTGCTGGCCCCCGGAGGCTTCTTCATGATGGAGCACGACGACACCCAGGAAGAAGCCGTCGCTGAGCTCCTGGCGCGCGTTGGCTTCGAGCGGTGCTACCCGGTGCGGGACCTGAACGGCAGGCCCCGGCACAGCGCGGGCTACAAACCTGCCGCCGCAGGCTCCTAGCATCGGGGCCGACTCCTAGCCTCCGAGCCGGGCGGGGCCACCGAACGGAGCCGCCGCGCATCCTAACCGTCGCATCAGCCGCCGACGAGGCGCGACGCGTCAACCCCGTGACGCGCACCCTCCCCGGCGTATCGCCGCAATCCATAAAACGTGAGACAATATAACCCGTGACTGCAAAGCTGTACCCCGTAACGACTGAAACCGAGACCCGCGAGGCGCTGGACGCCGCCCGCGAGGCCCTCAAGGCGCACGACACGATTGTGATGCCCACCGATACCGTCTACGGTATTGCCGCCGATGCCTTCTCGCATCAGGGCGTTGCCAAACTGCTGGCAGATAAGGGCCGCGACCGCACCATGCCGCCGCCCGTACTCATCTTTGATATCGCGGCGCTCGCCGGCGTGGTGGATGACGTTCCGGACGACATCTACGACCTGGGCTACCGTTTCTGGCCCGGCGCGCTGACCGTCATTCTTCACGCCTACCCCTCGCTGAGCTGGGACCTGGGCGAGACCCGAGGCACCGTCGCGGTGCGTGTTCCCGACGACGAGTTTGCCCTGAAGCTGCTGACCGAGCACGGCCCGCTGGCCGTCTCGAGCGCTAACAAGACCGGCCAGGAGGCTGCCGCGACCGCCCAGGCCGCCATGGACTCCCTGGGCGAGGACGTCGCGGTGATTATTGACGGTGGCCCCCGCCCGAAGCCGCACGAATCAGAGCCCAACGAGGACGGCGTCACGGTGGTGACCGAACGCGAGCCGGCTCCCTCGACCATCCTGGACTGCACCTCGTTCCCCTACGTGGTGGTGCGCGAGGGCGCGATTCCCGTTGAGGAGCTCCGCGAGGTGATCCCCTCGATTCTGACCCGCGCCGAGGCCGACGAACAGGCGGCCCGCAAGGTGGAGGAGGCGCAGGCCTCATCGCAGAGCGCGTCGAACACCTCGGACGCCTCCCAGCAGGCGCTGGACGAGCAGGAGGGCCTGGACGAAGCCTACGAGCAGTGGGACAGCACCCACACGGTGAGCGGCGAACCCGCCCGCCGCGCCGAGGCACCCGCGGCCGGTTCGATTGCCGCCTCCCTGCTGGGTGCTACGAGCGCGATGGGTTCGGGCTTCGGCATCAGCTCGGTGGACCAGGAGCGCTCGCGCGGCTACCGCGACAACACTCCCAAGCCGATTCGCGCGGATGAGCCGCGGGTCCAGCCCGTCCCTGCCGATACCGCACGCGCCCTGGTCTTTGGCGAGGCACCCGCCGCCCCGAAGACTGAAGCGAAGGCTGAGCAGAAGAAGACCGAACCTGAAGCCAAGGCCGAGGCTGATGCTAAGACCGAGGCCCCGGAAGCCGCCGAGGATTACCTGTAGGCCCGGCCACGGTTAAAACTCAGGAGTAAAACTTAAGGGAACGCCCGATATATCAACAGATATATCGGGCGTTCCCTTATGCTATCTCGCGCGCGTTAGGCTGCTTTCTCGCCGGAGGCGGCGCCACCTAGCTATTGGCGAAGCGGCGGTCCTTCTTCTTACCCAGTGCCGTGTGGGCGGTGCGCAACACCTCGCGCACGCGCGGGGTGGGTAGCAGGTTGTTCTTGCGGGCCCAGGAATCGTCAATACCCTGACCGAACCACATGACCTCGACCTTACGCACGGAGCCGGAGAACCTATCGTTCATGAGCTCAGATACCTTGTAGCCGGCCTTGATGGCCGCGCGGCAGAGCCACTCGGGCAGGTGGTGGGGCTTGCGGCGGCCCGCATCCAGCGAAGCGGAGGCGACGGTTGCGCCTTCCCAGGGCTGCAGCACGATGGTGGGCAGCTCGCCGGGGAAGGTTCCGAGCATCACCACGAACTCGGCCAGCGCGTACACGCTGGAGACGGGGGACTTACCCTGGCCCGCACCGGCCACCGATGCGAAGGGGGAGGAAGCCATCTTGGCGAAGAGCTCGGTCGTGCGGCGGCCGCGACCCTGAACGCTGGTTGCGCGCAGGATGCACAGCTCGGGTGCGCTCTCGGGATGCTCCTCCAGGAAGTAATCCTGCAGGTCGAGCAGCGCTTCCTCGCCAAGGGTCTTGGAGAACGAGTAGGCGCTAAAGGGCGCGGTCTCCTCGGATGCGTCGAGTACGGGGCGGGGGCCCTGCACCGCGGCGGAGGAGAGATGGATGACGCGGCGCACGCCGGTGCGCTGGGCGGCAATCGCGATGACGGCCGGCAGCAGGGCGTTCGCGCCCATGAGCGGGGGCAGGTCCTGCATGTTCGGGGCGGCGAGGCCGGCGGCGTTCACCACGACCTGCGCGCTGGCGAAGGCTTCGGCGAGGGAATCGATGATGCCCTCCAGCTGTTCTGCCTCGTCGATAATGCTGTCTACGTCAAGGGATCGGGTGGCGAGGCGGGGCGCTTCAATGGGATCGACGCTGATACCCTCTGCGTTCAGACGCGCAACGATGGCGGAGCCAACAAAGCCGCTGGCGCCAATGACTTTCCACCTGGATTCAGACATGTCTTTACCTCTCAAAAGCCCGCGGTCGGTGCGGGGAAAAACAGGGTCATTTCAACTTTCGCATATTTGCACCGGTTATGGTGAATTGTTGGGGCGGTGACCGGTTTTTGGTCGCTTTTTCGCACGACGGGCACAGCTCGGGCACAGGGGAGCCATCGAAAACAGCCTTGAAAACATTGGCTGAACGGCACCTTGCTTCGCCGCGGGCCGTAATACCAGCTCGTAACCTGCGCCTCCACCTAATCCTTAGAGATAATTCATCCTCTGGTGAAGGGTGAACTGCCGCGGGGCCGGCGCAGTCCGACATGCGGAAAAACAACCGGTTGAGGTTGAATATGCGTCATAATGGGTGCGTTAGTGGGGGAAGATTCACCTCGAGGTGAAGACCCCGGTAAAATGGTCACTTTGGAGAGTTATATCCTCATCCAGTAGCGTCGCGGACACCGCCGAAACACCCGGTCCCCGCACGGAGAAGGATATGCCTCAACGATGAACGGATAAGGTGCCTCGGCGCCGCGGAGGGAGAACACTATGGCAGAACAGCACAGCGACCGACCCGCGCCTACCCAGCACCCCGCCGAACATGACGGTCAGCACGAACCCCGCACCGTTGCGGTGGTCGTAACCTACAACCGTCGCGATTTGCTTCCCAAGACCCTGGCGGGCATCGCCTCGGGCCGGATGCGCCCGGTCGCCGTGGTCATCGTCGATAACGCTTCCACCGATGACACCGCCGCATACCTGGACTCCCTGGAGTACGAGCTGCCGGTGGACCGCATTACCCTGCGGCAGAACATGGGCGGCGCCGGCGGTTTCGCGGTGGGCATCGACCGCGCCCTGGAACGCCACAACCCCGACCTCGTGTGGGTCATGGATGATGACACCGAGCCGACCGAGAACACCCTGGCCGAAGCCGTTGAGGCGTGGCTCGGCTACTCCGAGGTTCCCGCCGAACGCCCCGCGGTGGTGGCCTCTCGCGTGGTGTGGACGAACGGTGAGGATCACCCCATGAACACCCCTCGCACGATGTTCGCGGCGGGGGAGCAGCGCCACGCCCGCGCCCGCGCGGTGGGGGCCCGCCCGATTCGTAGCGCCTCCTTCGTCTCGATTCTCATGGACGCGCAGGCCATCCGCCGTAACGGCGGCCTGCCCATCGCCGAATTCTTCATCTGGAACGACGATTTCGAATTCTCGACCCGCCTGATTCACCACCGCGACGGCATTGCGGTGCCTTCCTCGGTGGCGAAGCACCACACCAAGACCTTCGGCACGACGAACGCCAACCCCGGCCCGCGCTTCTATAACGACGTGCGCAACAAGCTGTGGGTGTTTACGCGCTCGCGTACCCTGAACCCGCTGGAAAAGCTGCTCTACGGTGGTTCTTCGGCCCGCCTGTGGGTCTCCACCCTGCTTCGTACCGACGACCGCCGTACCTACCTGGGGTACTTCCTGAACGGTCTGCGTGACGGCCTGCGCCCGACCACCCCGAACCGTCGGGTGCTGGAGGGCATCTACCCGCTGACCTTCCCGGGGCGCTACGGCGTTCCGGCCTCGAACCCCGAGCCGGTCGTGACCGGGAACGCCGGGGCCGCTGGATGCGTGAGCTCCGCCCCCGACTTCTCGGTGCTCATGAGCGTGTACGCGAAGGAGAACCCCGCGTACCTGGAACAGGCGCTGGAATCGAATCTGTTGAACCAGACCCTGCGCCCCTCCGAGCTCGTGCTGGTTCTGGACGGTCCGCTCACCCCCGAGCTGCGCGCCGTGGTGGACCGCTGGGGTGCCCGCGCCGAGAACCTGGATTGCCCGCCGATTCAGCTCGTGGAGCTACCGCAGAACGTGGGTTTGGCCGAGGCCCTGAATGCGGGTCTGCAGGCCTGCAGCTACGAGCTGGTGGCGCGCGCCGATTCTGACGATATTTCCGAACCCACCCGCTTCGCCGAGCTGATTCCGGCCCTGGCCGCGGGTGGCTACGCGCTACTCGGCTCGGCCATGCTCGAGGTCAACGAGAACAACTCGGCGGTTGAGTCGGTCCGCGAGGCCATCGTCGATCCTGAACGACTGCTTCGCGCCATGGATTCGCGCAACCCGATCTACCACCCCTCGGTGGCATTCCGTAAGAGCGCCGTGCAGACCCTCGGCGGTTACGAGTACGTGCCCGGTGCCGAGGACTGGTGGCTGTGGATGCGCCTGCGCGACGCCGGCTACCGCCTGGGCAACCTGCCCGCACCTCTCGTGCGCTACCGCGTGGGCGCCGGCGCCTACACGAAGCGCGGGGGAGTGGACGCCTGGAAGCAGGACTGGGCGATTCAACGCCGACTGTACACGGGCCACGCCATTTCGAAGGCCCGCTGGGCGCAGAACATGGCGGTGCGCAGCGTGTACCGCTTCGTGCCCGAATCCCTGCGCCGCAACGCTTTCCGCGCGCTGTCTACCGTGGCCGCACGCGCATCCTCTACTCGCTCATCTTCGGACCGTTTCACCGGTGCCGCATCTGAAGGAGGCTTTTAATGGCCCAGCTGAAATCTGACGCCCACGAGGCGGTACGACGTGCTGCTCAGCGCGGCACGCTGATGACGGAGGGCGATTCCGGAGCCGTTCTGGTGAATCGTCTGTACGAGCGCAAGCCGTGGTGGCTGATTGCGCAGGCGCTGATTGACTCGAGTGCCTGGGTTCTTGCGGTGCTGTTCGCGTACATGCTGCGCTATAGCGTGCTACTTAGCAATGGCTCGGTGTTTGACATCATCCACCCCATTTCGCTGACGATTACGGCCGCCGGGGCGGTACTGCTGCAGCTGATTTTCGGTTTGGCGGCAGCCAAGATTTATAACGGCGTGTACTCCTACGGATCCTTTGACGAGTCGTGGCGCGCCGCGGCGGCGGCGCTGAGCACGGGCGTGGTGCTGACCGGTTTCTCCTTTGTGGATGAGCTTGTTGGCCTGCCGCACATTCCACACAGTGTGCCCGCGATTGCCGCGGCGTTCAGCCTGATTATGATGGCAGGTGCCCGCATGGCCAAGCGCGTCTATACCGAGCGCGGCGCGGTGCGTGAGCTGACGGGCGAACCGGTGATCGTGTACGGCGCCGGTTTCATCGGCGGCATGGTGATGGATTCTATGCTGCACGATGAGGAGGCGAAGCTGCGCCCCGTGGCGGTCTTCGACGATGACCCGCTGAAGGCCGGCACTAAGTTCCACGGTATCCAGGTGATTACGACCTACCGCGAGCTTGAGCGCGCGATTCGCGAATCGGGCACTCACAAGGTGATCGTCACGATTTCCGATATGCCGGAGGACTATTTTGAGGCCTTCTGCGAGCGCATGCGTCGCCTGAAGGTTGAGGTGCAGCGCATCAGCAGCGCGAACGCCCGCCTGATGGGTGAGCGCCTGGTGAACGCGAGCGATAACGACCTGATGCGCGTGATCCGCGGCGAGATTAACTACGATATCGATCGCGATATCCTCCGTTCGTACCTGCACGGCAAGCGCGTTCTGGTGACGGGTGCTGGTGGTTCGATTGGTTCTGAGCTCTGCCGCCAGATTAGCGAATTTGAGCCCGAGACCCTGATGATGCTCGACCACGACGAGACTCTGCTGATGGACACCAAGGTGTCGATTACTCACGAGTCAAGCCTGGACGACGACCGCATTATCCTCGCGGATATTCGCGAGGGCGATACCCTGCTGGAGATTTTCCGGGAGCGCCGCCCCGAGGTGGTGTTCCATGCCGCCGCGCTGAAGCACGTGTCGGCGCTGGAGGCCTACCCGCAGGAGGCCTGGAAGACGAACTCCCTGGGCACCCTGAACGTGCTGCGTGCCGCCGAGGCCGTGAGCGTGAAGACCTTCGTGAACGTTTCGACCGATAAGGCGGCGGACCCGAAGACGGCCCTGGGCCAGTCCAAGCGCGTGGCGGAGCGCCTGACCGCGTACTTTGGCGAGAAGACCGGCAACACCTACGTGTCGGTGCGTTTCGGCAACGTGTTTGGTTCGCGCGGCTCGATTAAGCCGCTCTTCACCAAGCAGATTCTCTCGGGCGGCCCGATTACCCTGACCGATAAGCGCGCGACCCGCTACTTCATGCTCATCGCGGATGCCTGCCTGCTCGTGATGCTGGCCGGTGCGATTGGCCGTCCGGGCGAGGTCATGGTGCTGGACATGGGCCAGCCGGTCAAGATCCTGGACGTGGCCAAGGCGATGCGCCAGGCCTACGAACGCTACGACGTTGAAATCAAGGAGATTGGCCTGCGCAAGGGCGAGAAGCTAGACGAGACGCTCTTCGGCGATACGGAGAAGCTCGTGCCCAGCGAGGAGAACCGCTACATTTCACGCTCGAGCGCGCCGGCCTTGAACCCGGACGAGCTGGATTACGAGCTGTGGATTCAGAACTACCGCGAGCACAGCGGCTACGAACGCCACGGCCTGGAGCGCGCGCCCGATCCGCGCACCCTGGAGAACGCGCAGACCTTCTAACCGACCGGCTCTTCGACGCCGCCCCTATCGGAGCGTCTTCCCGGCGCCCCGGGGTCGGCGGAGCCATACGATAAACACATTCACGAGACAGTACGACCCGGAGCCATCATGACCTCCTTTCCCGAGCTAACGAGCATTTTCGTTCTTGCGGTGATTGCCGGTGCCCTCCTGCCCTTTGCGGTGCGTCCGATTCTGCATCGCTACAACATGGTGGACATCCCCAACGAACGGTCCTCGCACACCACGCCGACCTACCGCGGCATGGGCCTGGCGACGGCCGCGGCGACCCTGCTGGCTTTCCTCGTGGCGACCCTGCTGGGCTGGACCTACCGCTCCGCCGAGTCCCTGCAGCTGGCCATCACGATTGCCGCCGCCATGCTTTTCTCCCTGGCCCTGGGCTGGCTCGAAGATATTCGCGGCGTGAGTATCGTTCGTCGCGCTGCCCTGCAGCTGGTCATCGGTGTGCTGGTGAGCGTTAGCTTCGCGACGGTTCAGGGTACCAACCCGCTGCTGGTGGTGGTCGGTGCCGTGTTCATCGCGGGCTACATTAACGTGGCCAACTTTATGGACGGCATCAACGGCATCTCGGGTGCTCACGGCCTGGTGGCCGGTTTGGCGTACGCGCTGACCGGTTGGATGGTCAACCTGCCCTGGCTGGCTATGGGGGGTGTAGCGGTGGCCGGCGCGTACCTGGCGTTTCTGCCGTGGAACGTGCGCCCGGGCAAGAACGTCTTTCTGGGGGATGCCGGTTCCTACGTGCTGGGTACGGCCCTGGGTACTCTGGCGGTGGGCGCCTGGTTTGCTGACGTTCCGGTGCTGCTGGCCTTCGCTCCTCTCGTTACCTATCTGGCCGATGCCGGTTCGACTCTCTTCCGCCGCTTCATGGCGGGGGAGCAGTGGTACAAGCCGCACCGCACTCACGTATATCAGCGCCTGACGGACGTGGGCTTCAGCCACCTGGGATCGACCGCAGTGGTCACGGGCGTGACGATTTTGGTGTGGGTCCTGCTGGCCTTCGCCTCCGACCTGTACACCTCGGGTGCTGGTTTTGCCGCGCTCGGCGTGGTGCTTGTGGCGCTCGCCGTGCTGGCCGTGTACCTGCGTATGCCTCAGCTTTTTGGCGGCGAAGCCCCCAGCTCGACGATTGACCTGACGAAGGCAGCGAAGGGTGGCTCCTCTGCCGAGGTCGGTACCCCCTCGTCGGCTTCTCCCGCGGAGCAGCCGGCAGCCCCGAAGAAGGCGGGTCGGGGTACCTCCTCTTCTTCTGCGACCGGTGTTCCCGCAACCCCGGAGCGGGTGGAGCCGACCTCCCTGCATCCCGCGCCCATCATTCCGGACTCGGTGAAAGATCGCGCGGAGCAGCCTTCTAATGAGCGCTCTTCTGCGCCTCAGTCGAAACAGAACCGTGGGGAGAAACACTAATGGTGTCTAGGTCGCCACAACCTCAAAAGGAAGCTGTAGCAGAGCCTGTCTGGAGGCGCGTGGCCGATGTTCTGTGGTACCCACCCGCGGAGCGTAGGAGGCAACGGGAACGTCGCCGAGAGCGTGCCCGGGTAGGACTGAGGGCATCTTCTTACGAGAGTCAAGAGCTTTCCTGGAAATTTTTGTTCTACAGGGTATCGGCATACTCTTTGCTGGCTTGGTTCGGCGGTATGATGAGTGCGTACCTGTTTGCGGGCCCCGTGGGCGCGCTAGGAATAACATTGGGCTTTCTGATAATCTATATATGCTTCACTCTGGGCGTATTAGTTATGCTGATTGCTCCCATTTTCGACTGGGGCGTACCCAAATCGCTGGTGGTGAGCTACCTTGTGAAGATTGCCCTGCTCGGTCTGGTGTTGATGTTTGTTCCGTTCCCAGAGAACCTGAGGCACGGTTGGACTCTCGCAGGCGCATGCACCGGCGTGATTCTGTGGATTGTTATTGAGACAGTCAGCATTGCACGATTGAGAATTTTGTACTTCGACACCGACTCGGAAGACCATGGTCGGTAACACGATAGGTGTTTGAAAGGAATATACGTTTGGCCGAGGAGAAGAAGTGGTGGGACGGAGATCGAAAGCTCCGCACCACCGGAGAATTGGTATCCGGCGGAGGTCTCTCCGGCGCCGTGATGTCAATTCTCTACCTGATCATCGGCGTTGCGGTGTGGGGAGGTATTGGTTACCTCGGTGACCTGGTCTTCTCCACCACCTGGATGGTATGGGTTGGCGTCTTAATCGGCGCCATCGGGGGTTTAACCCTCGTCTTCACCCACATGACCAGGCAGAATAAAGACCGTTAGGTCATTGAACGCGGACCGCTAGGTCACACATTCATCCATGTAGTTAGCATGTCAGTCACGCAAGAGCTGGCATGGGCTCTTGATAGCCACAAGCAGCAAGAAAGGACTTGCTTTGATCGAGAACGGGTTGATCCTCGCGGAAGCCGGGGCCTATGTTCCGCCGAACCCCGAAGACATGCATCTTCCCCCCTTCTTCACCATTGGTGATTTCGCCTTTGGTAAGCAGAACGTGCTGGTGCTACTCTCCGTGGTGATTATTGCGGTCTTCTTCCTCACCGCAGCACGCAAGCGTGCCATGGTTCCCGGAAAGACTCAGTTCATCGCTGAATCCGGCTACCTGTTTGCTCGCAACTCTCTGGGCAAGGAAACTCTGGGCGTTCAGCACTACAAGCCTTTCGTTCCGATTCTGTTCGCCTCCTTCTTCTTTGTTCTGGTGAACAACCTTTACGGCGCGATTCCGTTCATCCAGCTGCCCTCCTTCTCCCACCCCGGTAGCGCCTACGCGCTGGCTGGCGTGGCATACCTGACCTGGGTCGGCGTGGGCATCAAGCGCAAGGGCCTGGGCGGCTTCTTCAAGGACATCACCATGCCTGCGGGCCTGCCGTTCTGGATCTACCCCATTCTGATCCCGATCGAGTTCTTCTCGAACATGCTGATTCGCCCCGCAACCCACGCACTGCGTCTGTTCGCCACCATGTTCGGTGGTCACCTGGCGCTGATGGTTGCCTCCAGCATGGTGACCTACATGGTTGAGGCTCTTGGCGGTATCGGCTACCTGGCCGCCATCGCTCCCGGCGCCCTGGGCCTGTTCCTGTACTTCCTGGAATTCATGATTCAGTGCATCCAGGCGTACGTGTTCGCTCTGCTGCTGGCTGTGTACCTGCAGGGCTCGGTTTCTGAGGGTCACTAGTCAGTTTGCTGACACTCTAAATTTTTTATTAGGTTTTCGCGTTCGGGGCTGGGGTACCGGCTCCGGACAAGAATAAAGCAACCCACACGTTCATTGTGCGGGCTATAACTCAAATCAAACTCTGCTCTGTTCGGGTATGTTCCCGGTTGAGCACTGTTGAAAGGAAAAATAATGGTTGGTTCCATCACTGCGGTTGGCTACGGTCTGGCAGCTATCGGCGGCGGCATCGGCGTGGGTCTGGTCTTCGCGGCTTACATGACCAGCGTTGCTCGTCAGCCCGAGTCTCAGAAGACTCTGCAGCCCATGCTGTTCCTGGGCTTCGCGCTGGTCGAGGCACTGGCAATTCTGGGCCTGGTTCTCGTCTTCATCAAGTAACCGGCTCCGCCACATCCTAAACGACCCATCCCATAGAACAGGATTCCCTCCATGATTTATCTGGCAAGCGAAGGGGGAGCGGAGGCAGCTTCGAACCCCCTCATTCCCGACGTCGGGGAAATTGTCATTACCCTCATCGGATTCCTGATCCTCTACTACATCGTTGCTAAGTACGTCGTCCCGGCGTTCGAGAAGATCTACCAGGACCGTAAGGAAGCAATCGAAGGTGGCCTTGCCAAGGCCGAGAAGGCACAGGCAGAGGCTGCAGCGGCTCGCGATGAGTACACCCAGCAGCTCGAAAGCGCTCGACTGGAGGCTCAGAAGATTCGTGAAGAGGCACGCGCAGAGGGCGAGGCAATCATCGCCGACGCTCGCGAGCGTGCAACCGCTGAAGCACAGCGCATTAGCGATAACGCGTTGAAGGCTATCGAGGCAGAGCGTGCGGCAGCAGCAGTGTCCCTCCGTTCCGAGGTTGGCACTCTGGCTACCACCCTTGCCGGCAAGATTGTGGGCGAAGCCCTCAACGATGATGAGCGATCGGCCCGTGTGGTAGATCGTTTTCTTGCTGACCTTGAAACCGAGAAGCAGAACGCAGGTGCGGCTCGGTAATGGCAGGAGTATCTACTGAATCACTGAGCAAAGTGGAAGAGGTTCTGGAAGCTCACGCTTCCCTGCAGCCTCTGAAGCTTGCGGGCGAGCTTTTCGCACTGGTCGACGTGCTCGACCACAACGGCACCCTTCGCCGCGCCGTCACCGATTCTTCGCGTGACGCAGCGGCCCGCCAGGGAATCGTCAATTCCGTTTTCGACGGTAAGATCTCTTCGCAGGCCATGGCTGTGCTCACCAACGCGGTGGCTCAGCGCTGGTCCGAGGATTCCGACCTGTCGGATGCCCTGGAACGTGCAGCGGTGCTCGCCGTGATCGCATCGGCTCAGTCTCGCGGTGGCGTGGATGCCCTGGACGAGGTACTCAACGAACTACTCACCTTTGTGCGTACCGTTGATTCCAACGCTCAGGCGCAGGAAGCGCTGTCCGACCATCAGGCAAGCAAAGAAGCAAAGAAGAAGCTCGCCGTGGCGCTCGGTGGCCCCGCCACCACCGCCGAGGGTGTGCTTCTGCTCGAACGAGTTGGCTCTAATCCTCGTGGCCTTCACGCCGCGCGGGCTGCCGACGAGTTCGCAGAAATCATCGTCAAGCGACAGAACCGTTACATTGCACGCGTTACCAGCGCAATCAACCTGTCGCAGGCACAGCTTGAACGTCTCGGTCGTGCACTCAACGCCGTGTACGGCCGCGAGCTGAAGCTCGACGTTTCGGTGGATCCCGCCGTTCTGGGCGGTTTGCGTGTTCAGGTGGGCGACGAGGTGATCGACGGTACCGTCGAGACCCGTATGTCCGACCTGTCTCGTTCCATCGGCTAGCGGCTCAAGCTAGCGACGCTGAACCGTTCGTCGCAACGGTGATTTAGAAGATACCTCGGGTAGGCGGGTGCGCGGCGTATGCCTCCTCCAACGCGGAGGCGGCATGGCCCGCCCGTTGAACCCGAATTGCAAGTTTCGGTTAGTTCCATTGATGGAACGTAACCACAATGAGAGAGCAGGGACACAAGATGGCCGAACTGACCATCAACGCCGACGATGTCCGTAATGCGCTGAACGAGTTTGCAGCGTCTTACGAACCCGGCAATGCAGAACGTGTTGAGGTGGGTCGAGTTGTATCGGCCTCCGACGGTATCGCTCGCGTCGAGGGTCTGCCCTCGGTGATGGCGAATGAGCTGCTTCGTTTCGAAGACGGCACCCTCGGCCTCGCACAGAACCTGGATACCCGCAATATTGGTGTGATTGTCCTGGGTGACTTCACCGGTATTGAAGAGGGTCAGGTTGTACACCGCACCGGTGAGGTTCTCTCGGTGCCCGTTGGCGACGCGTACCTCGGTCGCGTTGTTGACCCCCTGGGTAACCCGATTGACGACCTGGGACCCATCGAGGCTGAAGGCCGTCGCGCACTGGAGCTGCAGGCTCCCGGCGTGACCCAGCGTAAGTCGGTTCACGAGCCGCTGCAGACCGGTCTGAAGGCAATCGACTCGATGATTCCGATCGGCCGCGGTCAGCGTCAGCTGATCATTGGTGACCGCCAGACCGGTAAGACCGCTATCGCGATCGACACCATCCTGAACCAGAAGGACAACTGGGCTTCCGGTGACCCGGACAAGCAGGTTCGATGCATCTACGTGGCCGTTGGCCAGAAGGCATCCACCATTGCGGCTGTCCGCCACACCCTGGAGACCCGCGGCGCGCTGGAGTACACCACCATCGTGGCATCTCCCGCATCCGACGCAGCCGGCTTCAAGTACCTGGCACCCTACACCGGTTCGGCTATCGGCCAGCACTGGATGTACGGCGGCAAGCACGTCCTCATCATCTTCGACGACCTGTCGAAGCAGGCAGAAGCATACCGCGCCGTGTCCCTGCTGCTGCGTCGCCCGCCGGGACGTGAAGCATACCCCGGTGACGTCTTCTACCTGCACTCCCGCCTGCTGGAGCGTTGCGCTAAGCTCTCCGACGACCTGGGCGCAGGCTCGATGACCGGCTTCCCGATCATTGAGACCAAGGCAAACGACGTTTCCGCCTTCATCCCGACCAACGTCATCTCCATTACTGACGGCCAGATCTTCCTGCAGTCCGATCTGTTCAACGCTAACCAGCGCCCGGCAGTGGACGTCGGTATCTCCGTGTCCCGCGTTGGTGGTGCCGCACAGACCAAGGCTATGAAGAAGGTCTCCGGTACCCTGAAGCTGGAGCTGGCACAGTACCGTGCGATGGAAGCGTTCGCGATGTTCGCATCCGACCTGGACGACGCCACCAAGGCTCAGCTGACCCGCGGTTCCCGCCTGACCGAGCTGCTGCGTCAGCCGCAGTACACCCCGTACGCCGTCGAGGAGCAGGTTGTCTCCATCTGGGCCGGCACCAACGGCTACCTCGACGACATTGAGGTCTCCGACGTGCTGCGCTTCGAGGCAGGCTTCATCGAGTACCTGCGTCACAAGACCTCGGTCCTGACCGACATTGCCTCCTCCGGCAAGCTTGAGGACGACACCGTTGCCGCTCTGAAGACCGCGGTGACCGAGTTCAAGCAGGGTTTCCAGTCTGAGGGCAGCAGCCACCTCGTCGACGCAGGTCACGAGGAGCACAAGGCAGCTCGCGATAGCGACATCACCCAGGAAACCATCGGTTAGCGATTAGTCCTCGCTCCCTGCCCGCCCCGGCTCTAGGGTCGGGGCGGGGCAGACGAGCAGGAGAAAGGAAGCTCTATGGGAGCCCAGATTAGGGTTTACCGACAGAAGATTGCTTCGACGTCGTCCATGAAGAAGATCTTCAAAGCGATGGAGATGATCGCGACCTCCCGCATTAACAAGGCTCGTAACGCTGCTCAGGCAGCTGGCCCTTACGCGAACGCTCTGACCCGCGTGGTGACTGCGGTTGCGACCCAGAAGGGTATTCAGCACCCGCTGATTTACAAGCCGCACGAGTTTGGCACCTACGAACACCGCCGCTCCGCAATCCTGGTCGTCACCAGTGACCGCGGTCTGGCCGGCTCGTACTCCTCCGCCATCCTGCGTCGTACCGAATCTCTGATTGAGAGGCTGCGCTCTAACGGCCAGGAGGTACAGCTGTACCTGGTTGGCCGTAAGGCAAAGGCTTACTTCGAGTTCCGTGAGCGCCCCTACGCCCGTGCGTGGGAGGGCCACACCGATGCACCCCGCGTCGAAACCGCCGTCGAGATCCGTGACGCGCTGCTCGAAGCCTACGATCTGCCCTTCGAAGAGGGCGGCGTGGACGAACTGCACATCGTGTACACCGAATTCAAGTCGATGGTTGTTCAGGAACCCAAGATCCTGCGCCTGCTGCCCATCCACGTGGGCGAGGCAAAGGCACTGGGCGAGGAAATCGTTCCCGATCAGGAACTGACCAAGGCTGAGTACGAGCAGGCGGCATCCTTCGAGTTCGAGCCCTCCGCTGAGGAAGTGCTCAACGCGCTGTTGCCGCGCTACATTGCATCGCGTATCTTCTCCTGCCTCCTGCAGGCAGCAGCAAGTGAGCTGGCATCCCGCCAGCGCGCAATGAAGACCGCGGGCGACAACGCCGAGACGCTGATTACCAAGTACACCCGTTTGATGAACAACGCACGTCAGGCGGAAATTACTCAGGAGCTCTCCGAAATCGTGGGCGGCGCAGACGCCCTCGGCTCCTAGTATCGGTACGCCAACGAAGCCATCAACTGTCCAAACTTTCTAAGTAAGTGAGAAATATGACTGCCACCTACAACGATTCGGTCTCCGCACCGACTCAGGGCGCAACGGGTCGTATTGCCCGCGTCATCGGCCCCGTGGTCGACGTCGAGTTCCCCGCCGGTCAGGTCCCCGAGATTTACAACGCTCTGACTACCGAGCTGACCCTCGACGGCCGCACCCGCACCATCACCTTCGAGACCGCTCAGCACCTGGGCGACTCGATTGTTCGCGCCATCTCCCTGCAGCAGACCGACGGCCTGGTCCGCGGTCAGGCTGTGGTCGACACCGGCGCACCGATTTCCGTTCCCGTCGGTGACGGCGTGAAGGGTCACCTCTTCAACGTGCTCGGTGACGCCCTCGACGTGCCGAACTCCGAAATCAAGGCCGACACCTACTGGCCGATCCACCGTGCCGCCCCCGGCTTCGCAGAGCTGGAAGGCTCCACCGAAATGCTGGAGACCGGCATCAAGTCCATCGACCTTCTGACCCCCTACATCAAGGGCGGTAAGATCGGTCTGTTCGGTGGTGCAGGCGTGGGTAAGACCGTGCTGATCCAGGAAATGATTACCCGTGTGGCTCGTAACTTCGGTGGTACCTCCGTGTTCACCGGTGTGGGCGAGCGTACCCGTGAGGGTAACGACCTGTGGGTCGAAATGGAAGAGGCAGGCGTTCTGAAAGACACCGCCCTCGTGTTCGGCCAGATGGATGAGCCCCCGGGAACCCGTCTGCGCGTGGCGCTGACCGGTCTGACCATGGCGGAGTACTTCCGCGATGTTCAGAACCAGGACGTGCTGCTCTTCATCGACAACATCTTCCGTTTCACTCAGGCAGGTTCTGAGGTTTCCACCCTGCTGGGCCGCATGCCCTCCGCAGTGGGTTACCAGCCGAACCTCGCCGACGAAATGGGTCTGTTGCAGGAGCGCATCACCTCGACCCGCGGTCACTCCATCACCTCCATGCAGGCAATTTACGTGCCTGCGGATGACTACACCGACCCGGCGCCGGCAACCACCTTCGCGCACCTGGATGCGACCACCGAGCTCTCTCGTGAAATCGCATCGCGCGGTCTGTACCCGGCAATTGACCCGCTGTCCTCCACCTCCCGAATTCTGGACGCACAGTACATCGGTCAGGAGCACTACGACACCGCAATTCGCGTGAAGGCTATTCTGCAGGAAAACAAGGAACTGCAGGACATCATCGCAATTCTGGGTGTGGACGAGCTCTCCGAGGAGCAGAAGATTGTCGTGGCTCGCGCACGTCGTATCGAGCAGTTCCTCTCCCAGAACACCTACACTGCAAAGCAGTTCACCGGTGTCGAGGGTTCGACCGTGCCGCTGAAGGACACCATCGAGTCCTTCCAGATGATCTGCAACGGCGATGTGGACCACATCCCCGAGCAGGCCTTCTACAACATTGGTGGTATGGACGACGTCATGCGCCGCTACGAGGAAATCAAGGCACAGACTGGAGCTAAGTAATCATGGCTCTGAAGGTTGAAGTTGTTTCCCGTGAGCGCACGGTGTGGACGGGTGAGGCGAACTACGTTCGTGCACGTTCCGTCGACGGTGAGCTCGGTATTCTGCCGGGCATGATTCCCACCTGCGCACTGCTGGCACAGGACGGCGAGCTGCTCATCGAACCTGTTGAGGGCGAAACCATTAAGACCACCCTCAACGCTGGTTTCTTGACCGTCTCGAACGATCACGTGACCATCGCCGCCAAGCACGCACGGGTCTAGGTCCCGCCTGGATCCGGTGATATAGCAATCGCCGGTGCCTCACCCCGTAGGGGGGTGAGGCACCGGCGATTACTGTATCCGGGCTACATCGTGTGCGCAGAAAGAGGGGCGCTTCCCAAAGCACAGGAAGCACCCCTATGAGTTGTCTAGAGCCGCTTAGAACAGGCGGTCCGCGCTGTCGTCCACGCCGCGCATGGCGTCGTAGTCCAGGCTCACGCAGCGGATGCCGCGGTCCTCGGCCAGGGTGCGGGCCTGCGGTTTGATGGTCTGAGCGGCGAATACGCCCTGCACCGGCGCTAGCAGCGGGTCACGGTTGAGCAGCTCCAGGTAGCGGGTGAGCTGCTCCACGCCGTCGATATCGCCCACACGCTTGAGCTCGACCGCCACGGAGACGCCGTGCGCATCCTTGGCCATGATGTCGACCGGGCCAATCGCGGTGGGAAATTCGCGGCGCACGAGGGAGTAGCCCTCGCCCAGGGTGTGGATCTGCTCGGCGAGCAGGCGCTGTAGGTCGGCTTCCACGCCGTCCTTGATGAGGCCCGGGTCCACGCCCAGGTCGGTGGAGTGCTCGTGCTCGATGCTGTAGATGCGAATGAGCAGACGGTCGTCGCTCTTGGCGGCCTGCACCGTCCAAAGCTGCTGAACGTCGGGCTCCAGGTCCTCACGGATGCTCTGCGGAACGTCCTCACGCTCAGCCACCAGTAGGGAACAGGGAGGGCTCATCCAGTTCAGGGGCTTGTAGGAGCCGCCGTCGGAGTGAATGAGAACCGAGCCGTCGTTCTTCACCATGAGCAGGCGAGTGGCGCGAGGAAGGTGGGCGCGCAAGCGGCCCTCGTAATCAACGGAACATTCAGCAATGACAATACGCATCCGTCCACTCTAGCAGGTATCCGCAGCCTCGGGGGAGAGGGCAGGAGCGGGCGCGGTAGAATAGGGCTCATGGCACGTAAGAATCACCCCGGTAAGCGAGCGTCCGGTACCACCAGCGATAAGTGGCACCGTAGCGCACCCGCGGGACGGGACATCAGCAGGATTCTTGACCCCGCGCCCCGCCTGGAGAGCGACCGCTTCGGCGATTGGCTCGTGCAGTACATTCCGGCGGTGAACGCCCGTAAAACCTACACGTGCCCCGAATGTTACCGCCCGATTCCGCCGGGAACCGCGCACCTGGTGGTGTGGCAGGAGAGCCACACGCTGGGACGTTCAAGGGCCATCGACGAACGCCGGCACTGGCACCAGCACTGCTGGAAGACCCGCCGCAAATAGCCGCGGCAGAGCATCGCGTCGGATAATCCGGCACCCAGACGCTAGAAACCCCAACGTTAGAAGAATGACAGACGCGCATGCGCGTACATCTCAAGAGTGAAGGAACCCCATGAGCACCGCAGAGGTTACCCGCGAGCAGGAATTCGATCCCGCCCGCTACGTCTTCAGCACCCCCGCAGAACCCACCCCCATTAAGGCACGCACCGTGCTACCGGCACGCCGCGAGAACTTCGTCGTGACCACCGCCGACGGCAAGCGCCTGGTCGGCGAGCTGGCCCTGCCCGAGGGCGAAATCAAGGCGACCCTGGTGACCTTCCACCCGCTGCCCACCCACGGCGGCTACATGGACTCCCACGTGTACAAGAAGGCGTCCTTCCGTCTGCCGGCCCTGGCGAACATCGCGGTGCTACGCTTCAATACGCGCGGCACCTCCTCGATTCGCGGCACCAGCGAGGGCGTCTTTGACGGCGGCTTTGCCGAGAAGAAGGACTTCGACGCAATCCTGAAGTTTGTGCGCGAGCGCGCTCTACCGAACCCCTGGCTGGTCGGTTGGTCCTTCGGCACCGAGCTGGTGCTCAAGTACGGCCCCGAATACGCCGGCGAGTTCACCGGCGCGATTCTGCTCTCCCCGCCGCTACACCGTGTGCACCCGGCCGAGCTGGACGAGTGGAACAAGATCTCGAACCCGCTGTACGCGCTGGTCCCCGAGCACGATGACTACCTGCAACCTCCCGCGGCCCGCGAGCGCTTCGCCGCCGTGCCTCGCACTCACGTGATTCCCTTCGAGGGCTGCAAGCACCTGTGGGTGGGCGAGAAGTCGGTGCAGCAGGTGCTCAACACCGTGGTGAGCATCGTGACCGGCACCGAAACCGAGCTGCCCACCGAATACAGCGGCCCCGTGGCAGAAGAAATTACCGAGCTCTAAAGGTTCGGTATAAAAACACGGCATAAAACATAAAGGCGGCGGCTTTGGATAGAACATCCAAGCCGCCGCCTTCGTATCTATACGAGATAGTTGCCCGCAGGAAGAAGAACGAGCGCGTAGAGAACCTACAGCTGTTTACAACTGGAGGTGACTACAGTTGGGCGGTGACTACAGCTGGGAGGTGACTATAACTGGTCTTGGCGAGGAATGAACACCTCACGCACCAGAATCAGCATGGAAGCCGCCGCCGGAATAGCAATCAGTGCGCCCAGCACGCCCCAAAGCGCGCCACCGGCAGCCACCGAAATAATCGCAACACCGGCAGGGACCGACACAGCGCGAGCCATAATACGCGGAGAAATCAGGTACGCCTCCACCTGCAAGTACAGGAAGTACGCCACCGCAAACCACAGCGCCATGCTCCAGCCCTGGGTCAGCAGAATCAGCGAGGTCAGAATCAGCGCCACCACGCCGCCAACCAGCGGGATGAAGGCCAGAATTAGGATGACGATGGCCATCAACTGGGGGAAGCTGAACCCCAGGAAGAGCATGGTGAAGAATGCGAAAAGGGCGTTGCAGATGGCCACCATAGCCTGGCCCATCACGTAGTTACCCACCGAGTCGGTGATCTTATCGGTGATGTACTTGACGCGGGCGCGCTTGGAACCCGGCGCCAGACGCACACCCCAGGCCTTGATGGTGTTCATCGAGGTGAGGAAGTACAGGGACAGGAACAGAACAATAATTACGCCGGTCACGCTCTGCGCCAGGGTAGAACCGGCAGACAACAGGCTCGACATAAAGCTATTGACCTGCGAGGAAGAGAACGTTGACTCCAGGAACTTGGGGACGTTCTCATTCACCCAGCTGCTGATGTTAAAGCGCTGGTCGAGCTCGTGGTACCAATCAGAATCGATAGTGTTTTGGTAAATATTCGGGGCATACTGCACAAACTTGGAGGCCTGCTCGCTAATAATCGGGCCGATGCTCATCACCAGGGCGGCAACGGCACCGGCAAAACCGGCGAGAACCACGATCACACCGATGTTGCGCTTAATGCCCCAAGCCTCCAGGCGACGCACAATCGGGTCCAGACCCAGTGCAATGAAAATAGCGCCGGTCACCCAGCCCACCAGGGCACCCACGTTATTGAAGATGTAGTAGGCCAGCAGGGCCAGACCCACACCGACGGTCATGAGGAAGCCGAACGCGACGGGGTTGTGCATCATGGAGGTCTTGCCGTTACCGAGGACCTTCGGCGGCGGGGGAGTATCGCTACCGGCCGCCGACACCACGGGTAGAGTATCGGTCGGGGGCATAGACGCGCGTCGACGGTTGGAGCGCACCTGGCTGATGCTCTCGGTCAGATCGGTGAGGGTACCCGTCAGCTGATCGGCGAGGGATTCCTTCTTGTGGTGTTCCTCGGAGTGCTGGTCCCCGCCATCGCCGGAGGGGTGCTTCTGATTGCTCATACGGGTCCTTTTCAAGGGAATCGGAGGTTCGTGCGTTGCGACGTCGCGTATGTCTGCGGCGTTTCTCTACTGTGCCATTCTACCGGCTCACGGTCGCGATGGTTGTACCCACCGCGACGGGGCCGACCCGCGAGAGTTCGGTTGCACCAGCCGCGGCCCATCGGTTCGGATGTGCTGAGAGCTAAGGGGCGGGAGTTATCGCCCCCGGGCGAGCCGAACCGGAGATAATGGAGAGAAGGGCCGCAGCAGATTGGGCTATCGCGCGAGAACGTCCGGGCTCAAAGCCGTCGTGAACGACGTGCGCGCGGCACGAGAAGTTGAATGGCGGGAAACGCCGAACAACGTGAACGGAAGGAACGCAGGATGAGCATTATCTTTGACCCGGCAGACCGCGGGCAGAACAACGCCGCACGGGGTGGGGCGCAGGCTGCGCCGGCCGAGGCGAACATCCCCGCCTCGGTGCGCAACGCCGTGGATCTGAACCCCACCTCCGGCACGCAGGGGTCCGCGGTATCCTCGGGTAAGCAGCCCGATGCCCCCGCCGCCCCCACCTGGCGCTACGACGTGAACACCCCCGAGGAGTTCCAGAAGTTCGTGCAGCTCTCCAGCCAGGGCGCCGTGATTTTCGCGCTCTACGCGCCCCATTCACCGTCCTCACTGCAGATGCTCGAGGGCGTGCAGAAGCTTGTGGACTCCGCCGCCGGATCCATGATTTGCGCCGCCGTGGACATCACCAAACTGCCCGAGGCCGCGCAGGCCTTCGGCGTGAGCGGCGTACCCGCCGGCGTGGCCGTGCTGGGTGGGCGACCCGCCCCGATCTACACCGGCCCCGTCAGCGCCGAGGACCTGGCCGATGTGCTCTCACAGGTTCTGCAGCTCGCCGCCCAGTACCAGCTTCCCGGCGGTTTTGACCCCGCCGTCCCCGAGGACGAAAAGCCCCTGCCGCCCCTGCACGCTGAGGCCGTGGCCGCCCTGGATCGCGGCGACCTGCCCGCCGCCCGTGAGGCCTACCGCAAGGCCATCGCCGAGAATCCCGGCGATAAGGAGGCGAAACTCGGCCTCGAGCAGGTGGAGCTGCTGGCCCGCGTGAAGGACCTGGATCTGGCCACCGAACGCGCCGCCGCCGCATCCGACCCGCTGAATATTGAGGCGGCCTTTAACGTGGCCGACCTGGATCTGGTGGGCGGCCACGTGGAGGATGCCTACAACCGCCTGCTGCGCCTGTTCAGCGCGGTTGGCCCCGACGATAAGAAGCGCGTGCGCGAGCGCCTCGTGCAGCTCTTCGACGTGGTCGGCGCCTCGGACCCGCGCACGGTGAAGGCGCGTGCCGCGCTGACCATGGCGCTGTTCTAAAGAGGCTCCCCGGCGCGGCCGGGGCAACCTCCGGGGTACCCACCGGAGAATCGTATGGAATGGTGTGCAATAGGCGGGCCGCCGCCTCGTCGACCTGTAGTGTCGGCGGGGTGGCGCCCCGTTTGCGTGCGTAACGCACCGGCAGGGTAGGGCGCAGCCTCTTCGTCTTTGGGATGCTCTGCGGACGGCCTCTCTGCGAATGGCCCCAAACGCTCGAGCTGCGGACAAAAGACGTTTTTTTGAGCATCTTTCAGAAAAAGGTATTTTGGCTAATGGGGGGGGTGATAGGGTGAGAGTGTGACCCGTTACTCTCACGCGTAAGGAACCAACGATGCCCCAGGATCCGGTGAACACCCCGCCCCACGACCCGCAGCACGGAACGCCGCAGCATGGAACGCCGCAGCACGGTGCAGCGCAGAGCTCAGCTCAACCTACCCCGGTTCAACCTGGCCTCGCTCAACCCGAACAGCCGGTAGCCCAGCAACCCGAACAAGCCGCCTACGCTCAGCCGGCCTATGCTCAGCCTGGTCAGCAACCCCCGCAGTTCCAGCCTGCCCCCGCGCAACTTCCCGTGGCGCCTCCCCAAGCACCGTCGCAGACCGGAGCCGCCGTCGAGATTCGGGGACTCGCCAAGCTCTTCGACGACAAGGTCGCGGTGGATCGCATTAACCTGACGATTCCCTCCGGCTCGTTCTACGGGCTGGTCGGCCGCAACGGCGCGGGTAAAACCACGACCATTTCCATGGTTACCGGCATGCTTCAGCCTACCGAGGGTACCGCGCTGATTCGCGGTATCGACATGTGGTCCGAACCGCTCAAGGCTAAGGCGCACCTGGGTGTGCTGCCCGACGGCGTGCACCTCTTCGACAAACTTACCGGCGAGCAGCTCATCACCTACTCCGGCTACCTGCACGGAATCGATAAGGAAACCGTTGCCTCCCGCGTCAAGGACCTGCTGGCCGCCATGGACCTGACCGACGCGGCCGGTCGCGCCGTCGCCGACTATTCCGCCGGTATGACCAAGAAGATTGCGCTCGCCGCGGCGCTCATCCACGCGCCCTCCGTGCTGATCCTGGATGAGCCCTTCGAGGCGGTCGACCCGGTTTCCGCGGCCAATATTCAGGACATCCTGCGCGGCTTTGTCGCATCCGGCGGCACCGTCGTCATCTCCTCACACGTCATGGACCTCGTGCAGCGCCTGTGCGATCATGTGGCGATTATGGACTCGGGCCGAATCCTTGCCGCCGGAACCGTCGACGAAGTACGTGCCGGCACGAGCCTTGAAGAACGATTCGTGCAGCTGGTTGGTGGCCGCACCTCCTCGGAAGGATTGTCATGGTTGGGCACCTCGTCTCACTAAAGTGGAAGTACGTGCAGGCCTCCTTCCGCCGTAGCGTCTGGGCGGTTATCGGTCTGGTCATCGCCGCCGTCTACGCGGTCATCCTGCTGGTTGGTCTCGCCGTCGGGTACCTGGCGGCGGCCTTTGAGGCGCCCGAAACCGGTCCGCTCATCGCGCTACTGGCCGGCTCGGTGCTCGCCATCGGCTGGGCCATCGTCCCCATCTTCTTCAGCGGTCTGGACGGCACCCTGGACGAGAGTCGATTCGTGCTCTTCCCCATCGAGCCTGCCACCCTGCAGAAGGGACAGTTCCTCGGCGGGTTCGTGGGCATCCCCGGCGTTGCCTCCGTGCTAGCCGTGCTCCTGGGCCTCATCGCGTACGGTTCCCAGCCGCTCCTGCTGATCGTGTACCTGGTTTGCGCGGTACTGGGCCTGGCCAACCTCATGGTGTGGGCACGCCTGGCCAACCGCCTGGGCATCATGCTGAGCGCAAACCCGCGCGTCGCCAACGTGCTGATGATTGTGGCTGCGGTGCTCATGATGAGCATGGGCTTTATCTCCGGCGGTACCGCAACCTACCTGATGAGGCACTGGGATGCGCTGCTCCCGTTCATGCCGTGGCTGGGCGTGACTCCCTTCGGTTCGGCCTACGCCGTACCCTACTGGCTCGCGGCGGGTAACGTTCCTGCGGCCCTCGGATGCCTGGTGCTGACCCTCGGCTACTTGGCGGGCGGCTGGTGGCTGTGGGGTAAGAACCTCGCGCGCTCCATGGCGAACGTTGGCGGTAGCGCCCACCGTGCGAGCGCAGCCGAAGTCGCCGCGGGCGACCTGGGTCTGTTCGCTCGGTTCCCCGCAACCCCGCGCGGCGCGGTGGCGGCCCGCACCCTACACTCGCTGCTCAAGGACAACCGCCTGCAGATGCTGACGGTTACCACGGTCATGATGTACCTGCTCCTGGCGGTTGGCTTTCCCCTCTTCATGTCGGCCACGGGCGGGAGCATCCATGGGGAGATTGGCTTCGGCCCCAACCCCGAGCAGGCTACACAAGTCGTCAATAGCGGCGTGATGCAGCTCTTCGGATTCTGGATCTACTTCTGCACTGTCTTCACCGGCTACTACATGTGCTACCTCGTTTCCTACGACAACACGGCCTTTAGCTTGCACGTGCTCTCCCCGCTGCGAGGTATCGATGACCGAATCGGTCGTCTGTGGGGCTACAGTATTCTCGTTGTTCCGATTGTGGTGCTGATGGTGCTGGTGGCCTCTGCGGTGAACGGGCACCTGGAACTTTTCCCCATCGTGCTGATGCACCAGCTGGGCGTGTTCGCGGCGGCGGCAGGCATGGGTTGTGTACTGGATACCTTCATCAGTCCGCCCGTGGCACCTCCCGGTGCTAACCCGTTCAAGAACCCGAAGAATAACGAGGGCATGGGCAAGCAGCTGCTCCTCATGCTCTCCATGGCCGTGGTGATGCTCAGCGCCCTGCCCGGTGGCATCTCCGTGATCGTGTACGTTTTCCTCACGCAGAACCTGCTGACGCTGGTCATCGGAGGCGTACTGCAGCTGATGATCGGCGCGGGCCTGCTGGTCGGAGGCGTCGTCTGGGGAGGTCGCCGTTTCGACCGGATGAGCCCCCGCATGCTGGAACGCGTGGCGCGATTCAGCGTGAACTAGCGCCCGGCAGCTGAACGCCGTGCTGGTTCGCCGCGCGTCCCTCACGGCGCCCGGCGCAGAGCCCGCGGCCCGCAATCGTCACGGTTGCGGGCCGCGGGTTTGCTATGAGCCACTAGAATGGAGAGAGGCATGCACGAGCTAGGAGCCGCGGGGTGACCGCGCTCGCAAGAACTTAAAACACCAAGGAGAGAAGAATGAGCTCTATTGAAGGTATTGAAGATCCGTTCGGCCCCGGAACGGCCGGCGGCACGGCACTGCTGGAGCGCGAGGAAACCCAGCTATCCGAGCCGGGCGACCACGAGCGTTTCTCCCACTACGTGCGCAAGGAGAAGATTCTAGAGTCGGCGCTGACCGGTGAGCCGGTGCGTGCGCTCTGCGGCAAGATGTGGGTTCCGGGTCGCGACCCGCAGAAGTTCCCCGTCTGCCCGCAGTGCAAGGAGATTTACGAGGGCCTGGCACCCGGCAACGACGGCGATAACGGTTCCGGCGAATAATACGCGCCAGACAATACAACCTGGGCAATACGCCTGAGTAAACCCGAGCAAATACATCTGAATAACACGCCTCAGCAGTAAAGCTCAGCGGCAAAACACCCCATGAGACTTTGCTGACGAGCACCAAATTCTTGCACCACAGCCCGGCCCAACCCGCGGCGGCGGTGCTAGAATTTAACCTCGCTGTGCCCGGAAACCGGTTTTATAACAGGCTCAGAACGGGCCGGCAGAGGCAGACGAGGAAGAAGGAGAGAATGAGCGCAGCACCAGAGGAACCCACGCTATTTGACAGCATGGTGAAGCCGAAGCTCTCCCCGGCATACCCCGACCGCGCCCCCTGGGGCACCTCGGTGCACCTGCGAGCCTGGCAGGCCGAGGCCATGCAGAAGTACTTCGAAAAGAACCCCCGCGACTTCATGGCCGTGGCAACCCCCGGCGCGGGTAAAACCACCTTCGCGCTCACCCTCGCCAAGGAACTCTTCAACCGCGGCACGGTGCGCCAGCTCATCGTTGTGGCGCCGACCGACCACCTGAAGAAGCAGTGGGCGGACGCCGCCGCGAAGGTCGGTATTCCGATTGACCCGAACTTTAAGAACGCGGACGTGACCATCAGCCGCCACTACAAGGGCGTGGCGCTGACCTACGCGCAGGTGGCGAATAAGCCGCAGCTGCACGCGCGCAACACCGAGGCGACGAAGACCCTCGTTATTTTTGACGAGATTCACCACGCCGGAGACTCCCTCTCCTGGGGTGACGGCCTGCGCGAGGCCTTCGACGACGCGACCCGCCGCGTGGCGCTGACCGGCACCCCGTTCCGTTCCGATACCTCCCCGATTCCGTTCGTCACTTACGAGGTCGACAACGACGGTATCCGCCGCTCCAAGGCGGACTACTCCTACGGCTACGGCCCGGCGCTCAAGGATCACGTGGTGCGCCCGGTCATCTTCATGGCGTACTCGGGTCAGATGCGTTGGCGCACCTCCGCGGGCGAAGAAATGGCGGCAAACCTCGGCGAAGGCTTCACCAAGGACATCACCTCCCAGGCGTGGCGCACCGCCCTGGACCCCAACGGCGAATGGATTCCGACCGTGCTCGCGGCGGCCGACAAGCGTCTAACCGAGGTGCGCCGCACCGTGCCCGACGCCGGCGCGCTCGTCATCGCCACCGACCACGCGGACGCCAAAGCCTACGCCGAGCAGCTGCAGAAAATTACCGGCGAATACCCCGCCGTGATCCTCTCTGACGACCGTGAAGCCTCCGCCAAGATCGACGAGTTCCGCGAGGGCATGCAGCGCTGGATGGTCGCCGTGCGCATGGTGTCCGAAGGCGTGGATGTGCCCCGCCTCGCCGTGGGAGTGTACGCCACCAGCACCAGCACCCCGCTGTTCTTCGCGCAGGCTATCGGCCGTTTCGTGCGTGCCCGCAAGCGCGGCGAAACCGCATCCGTGTTCCTGCCCTCGGTGCCGCAGCTGATGATGCTGGCCAACGATATGGAGGTCGAGCGCGACCACGCCCTCGACCGCGGCGCACCCCAGGAAATCGACCCCATGGTCGAGGGCCTGGACGACCACCTGATTGAGGAAGCAAACCGCGAGGAGCGCGCCTCCGAGCAGCTGGCACGCGGCAAGTTCGAGGCGCTCGGCTCCGAGGCGTCCTTCCACGGCGTGCTCTTCGACGGCGCCGAGTTCGCCTCCGGCAACCTCGCCGTGGGAAGTGAAGAGGAGCAGGACTTCCTGGGTATCCCGGGCCTGCTGGACGCCGAGCAGGTGGGCACGCTGTTGCGCGCGCATCAGCGTGAGCACGCGGCTCGCCGCCCGGCAACCGCGGCGCCTTCGGTGGTGGATCACCGCCAGCTGAAGGCGCTGCGCAATAAGCTGGCGAAGAATGTGGCGGCCTGGTCGATTCGCTCGGGTAAGCCGCACGGCGTGATTCACAACGAGCTGCGTAAGATTTGTGGCGGCCCGGCGGTCGCACAGGCATCTGCTGAACAGATTCAGGCGCGTCTCGATAAGCTGTCGGACTGGTTCGTGGGCCGACGCTAGAACGCGGATAGAACGTAAAGAAAAGCCCCGCGAGTGCGTATGCGTTCGCGGGGCCTTTGCATGTTCTGAGCTCATGAAAGAGACAACCGGACAGCTACACAACGGGTATGAAATTGATTCGACATGGTGTTTTATGACCTTTTGGGGTGCCCATAAAACCTGATTCATGTACCCTATTGGTGGAAGCCCCCTCCCGAACCTGGCATGGTCGCCGGGCTCAGGGAACTTTCCATTGATGCGCGGCATATAGGTCTATGCTGGGTCATCAAAACTTTAAGAAACACCATGCAATCAACCCAGGATGGCGCGCGCCCCGATATCGTGCCAGGGAATGATTGCATCAACCATCGAAGGACAGTGATGTCTCATATTTCTCGCCGTAAGGTCGTGAAGGGTGTCGCCTGGGCGACCCCCGTGATTGCGGCTTCTTCTGTTGTACCGACCTTTGCCTCTTCTGTGGACTGCACTTTTGCCGAGAATGCATACCTCTCTGCAAAAGGTATGAGCTACTATCAACGTGTTGAAGAAGAATTTTCCATTCCTGAAGGGACCCATAAGCTACGTTTTGAGCTGACCGGTGGCGCAGGCGGAACATACGAGACGGGCCTGGACGGAGGATCCGGTGCCAAGGTCAGCGGAATCGTTGAAGTGAAACCCTATCAAACCGTCAAGATTATTGCTGGGGGTGGAGGTAGCTTTGGCCCTCATTTCTACCCCGACGGTGGCGAGTACCGTACCGGTCCGGTGAAGGGTGGATACGGGTTCGGCGACGGAGGCTCGACTCCTGATGTGAGAATCCCTAACGATGTTATGGATAAAGTACATGAGCGCTGGGTCTGGGTTCACCAATGGTCATACGGTCCTAATATCCCTTGGCCGATGGAAGAAATCTATGGATGTTCTGGCGGTGGTTCCTCTGCGCTAATGATTGATGGTGAAGTTATTGCTGTCGCCGGTGGTGGCGGTGGCGTATCAATTGTCGGAAAACCATACACCGCAGAACCTAATCATCGTCATTTCCCCGGCATTGTGGATGTGCGCATGACCGGTCCTGAGCATCCGACCCACGCGCCCGTACACAGTGCAGCTGGCGTTGCTGGCGGGGCTCGTGGCGGTGACGCCACCGAAGGTCACGAATACTATGCTCAGGATTTGAGTCTTGAACTGACTGTTGAAGGCGGTAAAGGCGGCGGTGGGGGCATTGGTGGTGCCGGTGGCGCTAAGTCGACCGTGATGACCGGTACTCCCAACAGCATCTTTAGCTTTGATAGCCAGAATAAGCAGGTGCTTTATAGCTCCTCGACTGCAGGCAACCCCGGCACTAACGGCCTGAATGGTAAAGGCGGCGACGGCGTAATGTCGGTGAGCTACCAGCTGGACGATAACAAGGCATGGTGGCGTCAGGACGACGTAGAGGTCCTTGAATTTCCCGATGGAACTCGAGAAGAAATCCACTACTACGGTGTAGCGCCCTACTTTAGCGGTGGGCAGATTATCGTGTCCGGTGCTGGAGGTGGCGGTTACGGCGGTGGCGGCTCTGGCGCGGCGCTCTCGCAGTCATCTATCACAATTGTTCAGAAGTGGAATAACAACCCGAAGGGTATTCGCCAGAGCATCAGCTATGTACAGCTGGCAGGCTCTGGTGGTGCAGGTGGTTCCTACCTGGCACCGCAGGTGATGGAAGGGGAGATTTCTAACTCCAATAACGCCACTTCCAATGAGGCGTTTAGCGGAGCAACCGTCTCCCATGAGGGTATCGTGAAGGTATTCCTTTGCCAGACCGGAAAGTAATTTGATATTGCTGAAGCGCATGTTGAACTAGCTACTACCGGTAGCAGTTCTTGGCTTGAAGCCCCGCGAGCGTGTATTGAACTGCGCCCCGAAACTTGGACGCATTAAATACTAGCCGTTATGCGGCCTCCTGCAGGGCCTGAACCCGGTACTCTACCGGGGTCAGGCCCTTAAGCTTTACCTGACGCCTTGCTGTATTCCAATGCGTAATATACGCATCAAGGTCAGCTTTAAAACTCTCAAAAGTCAGCCAATCCTGCCCACGAAAAAACTCGTCCTTAATGTGTCCAAAGACCTGCTCAGTGGCACCATTGTCGATGCAGTTACCCTTACGTGACATACTCTGGATCAAACCATTATCGGCCAGCATACTGATGTAGGTCTCGTGCTGATACTGCCACCCCATATCCGAGTGCAAAATCGGCTTAGCTCCCTCGGGTTTGGCATCCATGAGTACCTGAAGCATCTCTTGCTGCTGGAGGAGGTTAGGGCACATCGAGATCGAGTGGGCAACAATCTCCTTGCTGGCAAAGTCGTAAACCGGAGCGAGATAGGCCTTACCGAAGGAAAGCCTGAACTCGGTGACGTCGGTACCCAACTTCTGCCAGGGGCCATCGGCCGTGAAATCGCGACCGATAATGTTCTCAAAACTTTGCCCCACGTCCCCCTTGTAGGAGTTGTACCTGTGGTAGGCCCTCTCGCGGCGTATGCCGCAGCGCAGACCCATCTCGCGCATCATCTTCAAGACCGTCTTGTCGGCGATGCGCTCCCCTTCCTCAGCACGCAGGCACATGGCTATCTGCCTGTGACCGCACCCGTTGGGGGTGCGTGAAAAGATCTGGGCGACCTTGGGACGTAGCTGCGCTCTGGTTGGCTGCTGGGGGTGAGCCAGCGCGTAGTAGTAGCTCGACCTGGCAAGGCCAGCAGCCTCAAGGAGGTCGTACAGCTTGTGACCGCGCCCTGAAAGCTCAGCGACCACTAGGGCTTTGTCCCGGTTTGGGAGCGCCTCTGCGCCTTCAGGGCAATCGATTTTTTTAGGTACGCCACCTGCGCCTCAAGCTTGCGCACGCGCTCTTCGAGTTCCTCCTCACGCGTTGGCGGCACCGCCCGCACCGTCCCCTTCGGCCTGCCCTTGGGCTGAGGTTTAAGCGCCTGCGCGCCGCCCTGACGGTACAGCCTGCACCACTGCTTCAACGGTGTTACGCTCGCAATACCGAAATGCACCATTGCTTCAGGCTTACTCATCCCACCATCAACTACAGCCTTCGCTGCGGCGACCTTGGTCTCGTAGTCGTATTTGGTGTGTTTTACTCCCATGGCAAGAAGCCCGCCCTTCCCGATCACGCGGTACATTTTCTGCCACTCTCTCACAGTCGCGGCAGACACGCCAAGCCTTTTGGCAGTCAGACGATAGCCACGTCCCTTCTCAAACATTTGTACTGCCTGTTTCCGAAGCAGACGATCATGTCTCATTCCCAGATGCACGGACATGAAAAGCCTCCTGTTTCTTGGACTTTATTTTTGATGTCCAAGAAACGGGAGGCAGTTCATATGCGCTCGCGGGGCTTTTGCGCGCCCGTAATATTTGTTTGAGTAGATGCTTCGCGTAGACGCAATAGGGCGGGCATCCCGAGTACTCTCGGGGTGCCCGCCCTATCGTTGTGCGAGTTGCGTTGAGGCTAGAGGACCTCTACGACCTCCACGCCGTCGGCTTCCAGTGCCTCGGCGGTTTCGTCGAGCTTATCCTCGTGCACCGGCGCGGTCAAATCAATCAGAACGCGGGTCTCGTAGCCGGCGTCGACCGCATCGCGCGCGGTGGCCGACACACAGTAATCGGTAGCGATACCGACAACATCAACGTACTCGATACCGCGCTCATCCAGCCACTCCGACAGGGGAGTCTGCGGGCCGTCCTCGGAAGCATCCGCGCCCGGCTCGTGCTCACCGGTGGCCACCTCGTCCTCGGGGGCCAGCAGACCCTCGAAGCCCGAGTATGCGGCCTCGTAGCGGCCCTTACGGAAGTACGCCTCAATGTAGTCGGTGTCCAGGTTCTCGTGAATCTGCGCACCCTTGCTCTTGGCCACGCAGTGCACGGGCCAGGAGTCCACGAAGTCAGGGGTGTCGGAGAAGTGCGAACCCGGATCGATGTGCCAATCCTGGGTGGCCACGATTGCGTCGTAGCGGTGGTGGTTGTTCTCCACGAACTCGCTGATGAGCGAAGCCACCTCGGCGCCGCGAGCGGTCGCCAGGGAACCGCCCTCGCAGAAGTCGTTCTGCACGTCCACAATAATCAATGCCTTAGACATAGCCGTCCTTACAAGCTGTTCCTATACGGTCACGGGTAGAAGTATGGCACACCGCCCCGCGTGATTGCGCCGGATGCACCCCGTCCTTGAGGGGTATCGCGGCGGCTCGCGGGGCGGGCACCGTGGGGGAGTTTTAGATGAATTCGGTCGGGATAACCGGCTCGCCCTCGGAGAGGCGACGAGCGGCCTCGGGCAGCTCGGCCAGGGATGCGGCGTGGCGGGCGGTTGCGCGGCGCACGCCCTCCTCACCGGTGAAGCCGGGCAACAGCTCGCCCTCGCGAACGAAGTCCACGAGCAGGGGGCGGGTGTCCTCATGCAGGGCCGGGTCTTCGTGGGTTCCCAGAACCTCGGCCGTTGCGATGCCCATGCTGTTCAGGCGGCGGGCAGCGAGCTTGGCGCCACCCACCGAGGCCTTGCCGGCCGAGGCCTTCGCGACCGGCTGCATCTCGCCCGCGGAGTTCTCGCGGGCCACGACCTTGTACACCATGGAGGAGGTCGGCGCGCCCGAACCGGTCACCAGGCGGGTACCCACGCCGTAGGAGTCCACGGGGGCGGCGGCCAGCGAGGCGATGGCGTATTCGTCCAGGTCGCTGGTCACTGTAATCTTCGTATTGGTGTTACCCAGCGAATCGAGCAGTTCGCGCACGTGGGCGGCGGTGGTGACCAGGTCACCCGAGTCCAGGCGAACGCCGCCGAGCTCCTCGCCGGCCAGTTCCACGCCCAGGCGCACGGCGTTGTCCACGTCGTAGGTGTCGACCAGCAGGGTCGTGCGGGCGCCGAGGGAACGCAGCTGCGCCTCGAAGGCTTCGCGCTCGTTGTCGTGCAGCAGGGTGAAGGCGTGGGCGCTGGTGCCGATGGTGTGCAGGCCGTAGGAGCGGCCCGCCTCCAGGTTGGAGGTGCCGGCGAAGCCAGCGATTACGGCGGCGCGGGCTGCGGAGACGGCGGCGCGCTCGTGGGCGCGGCGCGAACCCATCTCGAGGCAGGGGCGGTTGCCGGCGGCGGCGGTCATGCGCGAGGCGGCGCTGGCCACGGCGGAGTCAAAGTTAAGGATGGACAGCAGGTAGGTTTCGAGGATGCACGCCTCGGCGAAGGTGGACTCGACCTGCATGACGGGGGAGTGGGGGAAGAACGCCTCACCCTCGGCGTAGCCGCGGATGTTGCCGCTGAAGCGGAAGGACTCCAGGAAGGAGAGGGTCTCCTTGTTGACGACGTTGCGGGAGGAGAGGAACGAGAGCTCTTCGTCGGTGAAGCGGAACTCGGAGAGTCCCTCGAGGAAGCGGCCGGTGCCGGCGAGCACGCCGTAGCGGCGGCCCGCGGGAAGGCGGCGGGTGAAGACCTCGAAGGTGCACTTGCGCTGGGCGGCTCCGGAGGCGAGAGCTGCCTGAAGCATGGTCAGCTCGTAGTGATCGGTGAGAAGCGAAGTAGTAGTCATGTGTCTAATTGTAGAGGGGGGAGCGGGCGTTTTTCTTGTTGTGACGGCGTGTCAATCACTACATAAAGTACTATTGACTATAAGTAGTGTAGTATGAAAAAGTACAGGCACTCTGCCCGCCGCCCGGCGCGTCCGGCCGTATAATCGAAAGAGATTCGGCCCCCGCACACACCGGCCGCGAGCCGCCGCCACGCTGCACGAAGTGGCGAGGCTCGGTTCCCAACAGCCCGGCCCCACGAACTCCGGAATCCATCAGACCGGACCCCGAAGGACCCCCATGAATAACGCAGTCGTGACCCTCTCCAGCGGAACCCTCACCGAAGGCGACACCGACCTGACGACCGAGCTCGAGAACATCCTCGCCGCTGATACCCCCTGGAACGTCATCGTCTGGAACGACCCCGTCAACCTCATGACCTACGTGGCATACGTCTTCCGCAGCCACTTCGGCTACTCCCGCGCCCGTTCAGAAGAACTCATGCTGCAGGTGCACCACAACGGCAAGGCCATCGTCTTCACCGGGCCCCGCGAGGACGCCGAAAAGCACACCCAGGCCATGCACGCCTGGGGTCTGCTGGCCACCTTCGAGAAAGTGGAGAACTAATGGCACGCCCCTTCCGACGCACCCCCGGCGGCTACACCGCACGCTTTGAACAACCCGAGCGCGAGCTCATCCGAGAACTCGCCGAGGACGTGCGCGCCCTGCTACGACCCTCCGACACCGCCGCCGACGGCAGTACCGTCGACCCGCTCGAGGCGCTGGTCGGCATCACCGAGAACCCCACGATTCCCGAGGACAGTGCCGTGGCTCGCCTGCTCCCCGTCGCCAGCAGCGACGAGGAAAGTGCGGCCGAGTACCGTCGCTACACCGAACGCGATTTGCGCGAAACCAAGCGCGCCAACCTGGCGATGCTCGCCTTCGACATTGAGTCGAGCGACCTGCGCCTGAACGAGGAGCACGCCCGCGCCTGGGCCGCCGCCCTCGGCGATATTCGCCTGGTGCTCGCCGACCGCCTGCAGATTACCGATGAAGAACGCGCCGACGAGATCGGCACCATCACCGACGCCTCGCAGGTCACTAACAATGAGGAGTACATGGCGATGGTGTACAACTTCATCTCGTGGGTGCAGGATTCGCTCATGCTTGCGATGATTGAGGGCCTGGACGAAGAGGAGTAGAGGCCTCTTCTCGGTTCGTAAGGTGCACGCGCGCGCAGTAATATTGCCCGTCGACGTGCGATAGAACACCGCCCACTGAACGGATTTTTCGTTTGCCCCCTCGCACCGCCGTCACAGACCGTCTCATAATGGTGGTTCTGGACTCATCTAACCCCCTCCCGGGAAGAAACCACCCCGAACGCGGGTTAGCATAGAACGAGGAAACGACCGATACCGAAGTGTAGGTGACCCATGAGTGACAGCATCGACGCAACCAATCCCTACCGTGCCCGCACCCCCTGGGGAAGCCCCGAACCCGTAGCCCCCACCGCCGCGGCACCCATCGGCGTCTTCGACTCCGGCGTAGGCGGCCTTACCGTGGCCCGCGCCATCATGGATCAGCTGCCCCACGAACGCATCATCTACGTCGGCGACACCGCGCACGGCCCCTACGGCCCCCTCAAAATTGCAGAGGTGCGCGCCAACGCACTGCGCATCATGGACGAGCTCGTCGACTCCGGCGTGAAGATGCTCGTCATCGCCTGCAACACCGCATCCGCCGCCGTGCTGCGCGACGCCCGCGAACGTTACACCCGCCAGTACGGCATCCCCGTCATCGAGGTGATTCAGCCCGCTGCCCGCCGCGCGCTTGCCGCGACCCGCAACCGCAAGATCGGCGTGATCGCGACGGAGGCGACCGTCACCTCCCGCGCCTACGAGGACACCTTCGCGATTACCCCCAACCTTCAGGTGTACTCGGTGGCCTGCCCGCGCTTCGTGGAGTTTGTGGAGAAGGGCATTACCTCCGGCCCCGAACTGCTGGAGACCGCTCGCGAGTACCTGCAGCCGCTCAAGGATGCAGGGGTCGACACGCTCGTGCTCGGATGCACCCACTACCCGTTGCTGGCCGGCGTGATTTCCTACATCATGGGCGAGGACGTCACTCTTGTTTCCTCCGCGGATGAGACCGCCAAGGATGTATACCGCGAACTGCTCAACCACGCCATCGAGAGCCCGGTTCCCGAGGAGCACCCGCACCACGAGTTCCTCGCTACCGGCGAATCTGAGACGTTCTCGCAGCTGGCGCGCCGCTTCCTCGGCCCCGAGGTCACCAACGTTCGCCACACCAGATCCGTGGCCGAGCGTTTCCCGACCGGCTCCTTTGCGGCCATCACCCCCGAGATGCTGGCCGCACACCGCAACATCACCCTGGACGAAGACGTCGCCGAGGCCGAAGAGGCCGCGGCGACGCAGGAAGGTCCCGCATGCGCCTAACGATTATCGGTTGTACCGGTTCCTTCCCCGGCCCCGTCTCGCCGGCCAGCTGCTACATGCTCACCGCGACCGACTTCGCCGGCCGCACCTGGCGCGTCATCGTGGACATGGGCAACGGCTCCCTCGGCATGCTGCAGCGCCATATCGACCTGAGCGATATCGACGCGATTCTCATCTCGCACCTGCACCCGGACCATTGCATCGACCTGTCCGGTCTGCACGTGGCCGTCAAGTGGGATCCGCGCGGCTGGCCCAAGGGACGCATTCCGCTCTACGGCCCGGCCGCCATTAACGAGTACCTTTCGGCGACCCACGGCCTGGACCCCGACCCGGGTATGAGCACCGAGTTTGAGTACCACACCTGGACCGAGGGCGAGCCCGTGCAGATTGGCCCGTTCCGCGTGGAACCCTTCCGCGTGGTGCACCCCTCGAAGGACCCGTACGCCCTGCGCATCACCTGCAACGACCGCGAGGGCCACACGATTTTCGCCTACTCGGGTGATACCGACCTGTGCGAGGGCCTGGTTAAGGCCGCGCGCGGCGCCGACCTGTTCCTGTGCGAGGCCGCCTACCAGGAGGGCCGCGACGACGCCCTGCGCGGTATCCACCTGACCGGCAAGCGTGCCGGACAGGCCGCCCAGGAGGCGGGCGTACGCAACCTGCTGCTGACCCACTTGCCCGTATGGAACGACCCTGACATCGCCCGCGCCGAGGCACGTAGCGCCTTCTCCGGTCCCGTGGGCGTTGCCGAAATGGCTGCGAGCTACCGCATCTACCCGCGCCCCACGCCGGCGCATCCGGTGACCTCCACGCTGAACGTGGTGGAGGTGCTGGACCCGCCACTGAAGGCCGCCATTGCCCTCCCTAAACCCTAGCTGGACTAGCGCAAACCACATTCAACCCGACCAGGTTATAAGCACAACAGACCGACCGACCCAAGGAGAACCCATGACTGTGACCCGCGACGACGGCCGCGCCCTCAACGAACTGCGCCCCATCACCATTACCCGCGGCTGGTCCCGCAACGCCGAGGGCTCCGCCCTCATCGAGTTCGGAAACACCCGCGTGCTGTGCACCGCATCCTTCACCGAGGGCGTGCCGCGCTGGCTCAAGGGCGAGGGCAAGGGCTGGGTGACCGCCGAGTACGCGATGCTGCCGCGCGCCACCAACACCCGTTCTTCGCGCGAGTCGCTGAAGGGCCGCGTGGGCGGCCGCACCCACGAGATTTCCCGTCTGATTGGCCGCTCCCTGCGCGCGGTCATCAACATGGAGGAGCTGGGCGAGAACACCATTGTGCTCGACTGCGACGTGCTGCAGGCTGACGGCGGTACCCGCACCGCCTCGATTACCGGCGCGTACGTGGCCCTGGCCGACGCTATCGCTTGGGCGAAGGAGCAGAAGATTATCTCCGCCAAGGCGAACCCGCTGATTGATTCGGTGTCCGCGATTTCGGTGGGCATCATCGACGGCACCCCTATGCTTGACCTGCCCTACACCGAGGACGTGCGCGCAGAGACCGACATGAACGTGGTCGTCACCGGTAGCGGCAAGTTCGTGGAGGTTCAGGGCACCGCCGAGGGCGCCCCCTTCGACCGCGAAGAGCTCAACAGCCTGCTCGACCTGGCCCTGGAGGGCACCGCAGAGCTGGCCCAGATTCAGCGCGAGGCCCTGAAGAACGACTAACCCGCACGGCGCCCCACCCCCACCGTGTGCACCTGTTGCAAAGGAGAAACCATGGCAGAAGCAAAGATTGTTCTGGCAAGCCACAACAAGGGCAAGCTCAAGGAGCTGCGCGAGATTCTGCGCGGCCACATCGACGGCCTGGACGTTGACACCCAGGTCGTGGATGCAGCCAGCGTGAACGCACCCGATGTTCCTGAAACCGGTGTGACCTTCGCTGAGAACTCCCTGCTCAAGGCTCGCGCGGTCGCCCGGGCAACCGGCCTGATTGCTATTGCCGACGACTCGGGCCTGTCCGTGGACGTGCTCGGCGGCGCTCCCGGCATCTTCTCGGCCCGCTGGGCCGGCCGCCACGGCGATGACACCGCGAACCTGAACCTGCTGCTGGCTCAGCTGAGCGATATCGCTCCGGAGCACCGCGGCGCGAAGTTCTGCTGCGCCGCATCGGTGGCCTCCCCGGACGGCTTCGAGGCGGTTGAATACGGAGAGCTACCCGGCGAGTTGCTGACCGCACCGGCGGGGGAAGGCGGCTTCGGTTACGACCCGATTCTGCGCCCCGTGGAGCTCAACGGTGAGAACGCCCTCTACGAGGGTAAGTACGCCGGCCAGTCCTGCGCACAGATTCCCGCCGAGATCAAGAACTCGATTAGCCACCGTGCGCGTGCTTTTGAGGCGCTGATTCCGCAGATTGCTGCGGCTCTGGCCTAAAACCGTCACCGGGGCGTTACAGCTTGTTTGCTGTGCCTGATATCTGTCGGGTATCTGCCTGGCGGAGGGACGAGTGCGATTTATTCGTACACCGCGGCCAAAATCCCCCATACGAATACCACTTAAAGGCACAATAGGTAAAGAAGCTTTACCTCAGGGTTAGTGACACCAAAGAGACTCGTCTGCTGAAGGTACCTTCGGCAGACGAGTTTTGTTGTTGAAAAGCACTTCAACGGAGCATCTGCCTGATGCCTGCTGCCACCGACCCCGGTAGAAAAACCTGCCGCGAAAGAGAACGCACCGATGTTCATCCTTCTCTTGCTGATGGCGCTGATGCTTGCCGTCGCCCTCTGGTCCTACTCCTACGTGTGGCGCGGCCTCAACCGCCGTGTTATCGCCGCCGTCAAGGTGGTCGACCCCATGATTACGCTCGGCCCGTACGCCATGGTGGCCTGGGCGGGGTTGATGGGCATCATCGCCACGAATATGTGGGCGACCGGTACCCTCCAGCTGGTGCTGAGCGTGGTGTTGTGGGTGATTGTTGCCGGTACTCTCGGCTGGGCTGGTTTTTGGCTCCTCATGCACTGCCTGGGCGGCCAAACCCCCGGCAAGCGCCCCATGTGGTGGCGTGAGGCGGTTGCCGCGAAGTTCGCCTGGCGTAACCTGTCCCGTATGCCCGCCTACCTGGGCGCTCGCACCAGCATCCTGCCGGTGGAGAACCCGCACCTGACCAAGCCGTACTCGGGCTCGTGGACTCGCCCGCTCGGTGCGACCATGCCCGGGTACAGCTCCAACGGTGAGTTTATTGAGGGCTTTGACGAGTTCGGTCGCAAGATGCCGCGCCTCTACCCGGTGGGCCCCGAGCCGACTATTTTTGAGATGGCGCGCTGGGGTAAGTCGGTGAGCTCCGATCAACTGCTGACGACCTTCCTGCCGACTGCGCCGTTTGAGCGTCTGCGTCTGCCCGGCACCATTACCGGCCCCTTCACCTTTGCGGGGGAGGTGCCGCACGGTGCGGTGACGAAGTGGCCTCGCCGTAGCGGTGCGAACCGCGCCTTCGGCTCCTACGCTCGTCTGGGCGAAATCACCGAACGTAAGGTTGAGCTGCTGGTCGACCACCGCATCATTGCGGCACTGCAGACCACCCGCGAAAGCTACGAACGCCGACACAGCTGGATGCTCGCCTTCACCGATATCGCCGACGGCGACTTCACGATGGACGCCGACGAGAACGGCAACCTGCGCATCACCTTCGGCACCGCCACCGAGGGCTACGAAACCCCTTGGGTCTTCACGAGCACCCTGAAAGACAGTCCACGTCTGCGCCGCAAGGTACGCCACGCCATGAGAGAACGCCGCGTGCTCAAGCAGAGCAGCGGCGAGCTGATGGACTGGTACTTCGTGCCGAAGCTCAGCGAGTTCCCCCACGGCCCGGTCACCAATGAGCTTCCCGAAGAGTTCTACTTCAAGTCCAATATCATGGTCACGAACCGTCACGAGAGCTCCTCGCGCGCCTCGGGTGAGGCTCACTAGGGGAAGGAACGTGGGAGCAGAGCAGCGCATTAGCGGTGACCGTCCTGACCGCCCTTTTCCCCAAGCCACGCTAGAATAGAGTTCCGAACGTTGAACGCTCTGCGGGGCACGACACGCGTCGTGCCCCGCATCCGTTCTGCCTAGTAGCACGTGAGCCGGGCCTTCACTCCGCCCTGCGTGCGGCGCGCGTTCACCACCGCAGACATATTCACCCGAAAGGAATCCCGTGGCGTCCTCGAACTACACCGCTCGCAACCTCTCCGTTCTGGAAGGTCTTGAAGCAGTCCGCAAACGCCCGGGTATGTACATTGGCTCCACCGACTCCCGCGGTCTGATGCACTGCCTCTGGGAGATTATCGACAACTCGGTGGACGAGGCGCTCGCCGGTTTCGGTCAGTCCATCCAGGTCATTCTGTACCGTGACGGTTCGGTTGAGGTGCGCGATGATGGCCGCGGTATCCCCACCGACATTGAGCCGCGTACCGGCCTGTCCGGTGTGGAGGTCGTGTTCACTAAGCTGCACGCCGGCGGTAAGTTTGGCGGCGGCTCCTATAACGCCTCCGGTGGCTTGCACGGTGTGGGCGCTTCCGTGGTGAACGCACTGTCTTCCCGCCTGGATGTGCAGGTGGACCGTGGCTCGAAGACCTACCAGATGTCCTTCCGTCACGGCATTCCCGGCTTCTTCGAGTCCGGCCGCACCCCCAAGCCTGAAGATCCGTTCACTCCCGCGACCGAGGGCACTGATGCTCTGCAGATTGTGGGTCGCGCTAAGCGCGGCGTGACCGGCACCCGTGTGCGCTATTGGGCTGACCCGCAGATTTTCACCCCCGACGCTAAGTTCAGCTACGAGGACTTGGCTGCTCGTGCGCGCCAGACCGCGTTCCTCATTCCGGGTCTGCGTATTTGCATCCGCGATGAGCGCCGGCTGCCCGGCACCCCCGGCGAGTTGGAGCCCCACGAGGAAGTCTTCCAGTACGACGGCGGCATTAGCGAGTTCGTCGAGTTTCTGGCGCACGATGAGCGTATTACCGACACCTGGCGTTTTAGCGGCAGCGGCTCTTTCACCGAGACCGTGCCCGTGCTGGGGGAGGACGGCCGCTCGCAGCTGACTGATGTGGAACGTGATTGCGAGGTGGACGTTGCCCTGCGCTGGGGTATCGGCTACGAGACCACGATTCGCAGCTTCGTGAACATTATTTCGACCCCCAAGGGCGGTACCCACACCGCGGGCTTTGAGCAGGGCCTGCTGCGCGTGATGCGCAAGCATCTGGCCGATAACGCTCGCAAGTACAAGGTGGGTAACGACAAGATTGAGAAGGACGACGTGCTCGCGGGCCTGACCGCCGTGCTGACCGTTCGTCTGGCCGAGCCGCAGTTTGAGGGGCAGACCAAGGAGATTCTGGGTACCCCGGCGGTTCGCCAGATTGTCTCCAAGGTCGTGGGGGACGCCCTGAAAGCTCGCCTGGAGTCGACCGCCCGCGCCGAGAAGGCTCAGGCGACCGCCCTGTGCGAGAAGGTCGTCTCTGAGATGAAGACCCGCATCTCCGCACGTATTCACAAGGAGACGCAGCGCCGCAAGACCGCGCTGGAGTCTTCATCCATGCCCACCAAGCTGGTGGATTGCCGTTCGACGAACGTCGAACATTCCGAGCTGTTCATTGTGGAGGGTGATTCGGCGCTAGGTACGGCGCGTCTGGCTCGTTCCTCCTCGTACCAGGCCCTGCTGCCGATTCGCGGTAAGATCCTGAACACTCAGCGCGCCTCGGTGACCGATGTGCTCGCGAACGCCGAGTGCGCGGCACTGATTCAGGTGATCGGTGCCGGTTCGGGCCGCACCTTTGACCTAGAGTCTGCCCGCTACGGCAAGGTCATCATGATGACCGATGCGGACGTTGACGGCGCGCACATCCGCACCCTGCTGTTGACCCTGTTCTACCGTTACATGCGCCCGCTGATTGAGGCCGGTCGCGTGTACGCCGCGGTTCCGCCCCTGCACCGCGTGGAGGTGGTGCGCCGCGGTAAGCCGAACGAGATGGTGTACACCTACTCCGAGAAGCAGCTGCACGAGCTGCTAGATTCCCTGCGGGAGCAGGGCGTGACCTACAAAGAACCCATTCAGCGTTACAAGGGTCTGGGTGAGATGGATGCCGACCAGCTGGCCGAGACCACGATGGATCCACGCCACCGCATGCTGCGTCGCGTCCGCATCGAGGATGCCGAGGCTGCCGAGCGCGCCTTCTCGCTCCTGATGGGTTCCGAGGTGGCTCCGCGTAAGGAATTCATTATCGCGGGTGCGCATCAGCTGGATACTGAGAACATCGATATGTAGCGGTTCTCCCCGTGTGTGTTTGCGTGTGTATTTTCTTGCGAGACTCGTGGAAAACATGCTGACGATTTGTCATAAAGTGGGAATTTTCTATGATAATTGTCACATTAGATTTCACTACGGCACAAAAATCAGTATTTTTGATGCAAATTTAATGAATCGACACTGAATAACTATTGTGTCAGTTTCGGTAAATCCGTCACCAAAATCTTGCAGACATCGCAATTTACTGCAAGGTTTGGGGGAGGGGTTGAAAAAGGCTTCCGTACTCCGGATGGTGACAGGCTGTTTCTAAACCGTCTCACCTCGGTATTTGCTGATAACGTGCGATGAACCTTTATCGAAACGTCAAACATTTAACGCCCAGTCGGCGCACAGGTGCCTCACAGCCTTCAAAGAAAAACCTGTACCGTAGATGGGTGAGAGACACTGTGTCAGTAACTCTCGTACGCCCTCCATCGGCGGGGGACTACCCGAAATCTGGCACATGCACACATTAAGTACACACATAGTAAGGACCTATCAATGGATCCCCTTGATTTTGGTAGGTGGCAGTTCGGTATTACCACCGTCTACCACTTCTTCATGGTTCCGCTGACTCTGGGTCTGGGCCTTGTGGTGACCTACCTATACATTCGCTACGTTCGTACCAAGAAGGACGAATACAAGCGCATGACGAAGTTCTGGGGCAAGCTGTACCTCATTAACTTCGCTATGGGTGTGGCCACCGGTCTGGTTCAGGAATTCCAGTTCGGCATGGCGTGGAGTGAATACTCCCGCTTCGTCGGCGACGTCTTCGGCGCTCCGCTGGCAATGGAAGGCCTCTTCGCCTTCTTCGTTGAGTCGACCTTCCTCGGTCTGTGGATCTTCGGTTGGGACCGACTCAAGCCTGCTGTACACGCATTCTCGCTGTTCATGGCAGTTCTCGGCTCCTGGATTTCTGCATTCTTCATTCTGGTTGCAAACTCCTGGATGCAGCACCCCGTCGGCGCAGAAATGATTGACGGTCGTCCCCGCATGACCGATATCGGTGCAGTGCTGCTCAACCCCCTCGCATGGGTGACCTTCACTCACGTCATCACCGCCGCTATTCAGGTTGCTGGTGGCTTCCTGGTTGGTATCGCATGGTACAAGCTGTGGCGCCGCCGCAAGGACGGCATCGACAAGGTCGTTGACGGCAAGGTTGTTGTTGGTGAGTCCGACAAGGGTGCACGCGACAAGGCTGACTTCCAGGTTTGGTTTAAGTCCCTGCGCCTGGGCGCTGTTGTAGGCCTCCTCGCTTTCGCAGGTATCGGCGCGTCCGGTCACCTGCAGGCACAGCTGATGATCCACGAGCAGCCCATGAAGATGGCTGCTGCAGAAGCTGCGTGCCACGACGGCACCTCCTTCTCCGTTCTGACCGTCGGTGAACTCGGTGCTCAGAGCTGCGATAAGATTCACACCGTCATCGAGGTTCCCGGCGTGCTGTCCTTCCTGGCACACGACAACTTCGACACCCCGGTGAAGGGTATTCAGACCCTGCTGCCCGAGTACGAAGCTAAGTTCGGCACCAACCTGCCCAACAACCCGCTCTACGGTGAGCGTGCAGGTCAGAAGATTGACTACCTGCCCTCCCTCGAGGTCTCCTACTGGGGCTTCCGCGGCATGATTGGTCTGGGTGCGGTCGTACTGCCCCTCTACCTCTACGCACTGTGGGTAACCCGTAAGAAGGGCGTGGGCACCGTCCCCGAGTCCAAGCTGCTCAAGAACGTTGCAGTTTGGTTCATCCTGGCTCCCTTCTTCGCTATCTCCCTCGGCTGGATCTTCACCGAAATGGGCCGCCAGCCCTTCGTTGTGGCTCCGAACCTTCAGGGTGACCCCTCGATTCACCTGTTCACCGCAGCAGCTATCTCCCCGGGTGTTTCCGGTGAAGAAATCCTCTTCTCCCTGCTCACCCTGGGTCTGCTCTACGGTGTGCTGATGGTGGTTGAGGTTTACCTGCTCATCAAGTACGTCAAGGCCGGTGTGGTGGCAGCAATGCCCGAGCTGGTTCAGTCGCACCACGAGGACGAGTCCAACGACAAGTCCAAGCGCGATGTGCTGGAGTTCGCCTACTAGGCGGGTAAGGATTGATTCACCATGAACTTTGATTTCAATATCTTTGCCGGTCAGCCTGGCCTGCCCACCCTCTGGTTTGCAGCCATTGGTGTCTTCTTCATCATGTACCTGATCCTGGATGGTTTCGACCTGGGTGTCGGTATGCTGATGGGTTCCAAGTTCACTAAGAACGAGAAGGAACGTCGTCTGCTGCTGAACACCATCGGCCCCGTCTGGGACGGTAACGAGGTGTGGCTTGTGTCCGGCGGTGCAGCTCTGTTCGCTGCATTCCCCATCTGGTACGCAGCCCTCTTCTCGACTCTGTACATCCCCCTGACCCTCGCGCTGGTCTTCCTGATTCTGCGCGTGGTCGCCATTGAATACCGCGGTAAGAAGAACGACGAGAAGTGGATCCGTAACTGGAACATCGCTCTGTCTGTTTCTTCCTTCTTCATCGCACTGCTCGTCGGTGCTCTGCTGGGTCTGACCTCCATGGGTCTGCCCATCAACGAGAACGGCGATCGCGTTGGCGGCGCCTTCGCATGGGTCTCCCTGCCGGTTCTGCTCGGCGGTCTGGGCTTTGTTGGCTTCTCCCTGGTTCAGGGTCTTGCCTTCATCGCTCTGAAGACCGACGGTGACATCCGCCACCGTGCCCGCAACATCCTGGTATGCTGGGCTCCCGTCCTGCTGTTGCCGATCGTTGCATGGGTTCTGGCACTGGACTTCACCACCGGTAACGGCATCTCCTGGCTGTGCACCATCCTGGCTGTGGTTGCTGTTCTGATTGCTTGGATCTCCGCAAAGGGTGGCCGTGAGGGTCGCGCTTTCGCAGGTCTGACCGTATTCGTCGCATTCGGCGCGCTGGCAATCTTCACCGCAATGTACCCGAACGTTCTGCCCTCCACCCTGGACCCGGCATACTCGCTCACCGTTGCGAACGCATCCAGCTCCGAGTACACCCTGGGCGTTATGACCTTCGTGACCTGCCTTAGTTTGCCGGTCGTCTTCGTCTACCAGGCATGGACCTACTGGGTCTTCCGTAAGCGTCTGCACGTGGATCACATCCCCGAGACTCACGACGCTACCGAACTGGCTGAACTGCCGACCAAGTAGCATGTAGCTGACTGAAGAATCCCCCGAATTTCTCTTCTGAGAAGTTCGGGGGATTTTTCTATGCCCGCAGAGGATGCAGCTCTCGGCAGATGAGTGGGGGCGCAAAAAAATTTTGGTGCACGCCACCCGAAATTCGAGCGCGACAGGGAACAGAACGTGTAATGTGGTGAGCAACTCACTCTTATGAAAGGCGTTCAACGATGAAGTCCCTCAACCGCCGCTCCGCCGCATCCGCTCCTCGCACCGGAACTAGCCCTCGCACCGGCACGCGCCGCCGCCTGCTCGCCACGGGTGCCCTGCTGGCCATCGGCGTGCTTCCGCTGAGCGCATGCTCGCTCTTCAACCCGCCGCTGGAACGC
>ERZ1674276.9-NODE-9-length-59536-cov-8.778417_pt1 | contig 59536 bp, 46 predicted proteins | sample MGYA00581194_ERZ1674276 | MGnify/ENA primary metagenome ERZ1674276 (study PRJEB41354, sample SAMEA4873337) | human saliva metagenome | biome: human-associated habitat [ENVO:00009003]; feature: mouth environment [ENVO:08000002]; material: saliva material...
AGCGTCGTAGATATAGCCAATGAAGACGGTTATGCAACAGCAGATACCGATGAGGAAGTGAGTCTGTCCCCTGCCCCTGCCCAGGAAAATACTGCTGTATCTAGTATCAGAATGACCGCAGAGGAGCAAGAAGCTGCCTTTAAAGCGACTCATCGTCTCATGCGTGACGCTAGGGGAGATGAATACTACGCTTCAACCACTAATAAAGACTCCTGTACTACTCCCGATAACCGACCAGGGAGTATTCTCGCACCCGCATGATGCTCGACGACGGCAACGACTACACCGGATACTACAGCCCCTCCGGCCTCGGTACCTTCTGCATCCCAGCAGAATCCCGCACCCTAACCGCCAATAACCCCGGAGAGCCCCGCAAGCCAAGTCCTGCCGAGATGCTTCAAGAAATTGAAGACAAATTCGCTCACACCGACATCCGACCCCCTATCCTCAAACAGTCCTATAACTCCGGTAACGGTACCGGCAGGGCTAAGGGCGACCCGAATGTTTATAAGGGCGACAACATCAACTTCTACGCTGAAGCCCCGACCGCTTCTTGGGAAGGTGAGCTTTCGGTAGGTCACGTTGAAATCGAGTCTTACCCGGTACAAATGACCGTCCAGTACGGCAACGGTGACGAGGGCAGCTTCTACACCATCGGCGAACCTATTTACCCGAAGTCAGGCTCGAAAGCACGACCGACTGCGACCAGTTATGTGTATAAACGTTCGGGTAACTTCCATGCGTACGCAACGGTTTCTTATGCTGGCCGGTACCGCGTCAATGGTGGCCCGTGGCAGGCTCTGCGTACTGTCGTTAAGAAGGATACTGTCGACCCGCTACTGATGCGTGTGTGGTGGGTTGATGTGGGACGCGTCGGCGGCACCTGTGATGAAGACGACACTCGTTGGGGCTGCAAGAACGACCCGACGATGGGTAAGAAGGATAACCCGAACCCCAAGTTGCGTAAGGCAGATGTGCGTACCGGCCAGCGCTGGCATCTAAACGACAGCGGTGACGGGGACACAGAGTATTCGTTGCATCGTTCCTGGCCTGATATGTAAGCGGTTTTCCCACCGCGTATGGCAACGCAAGAGCATCAGCGAGACCCGCTTGGCCTGGGTCATTCCGCGGAGGCTGGTTTCCAGTAACGGGTTAGTGACTTTAGGCATGGATAAAACCCCGGTTTAGAGTCACTAACCTATCACTGAATTTCCTACCCATGAACCGATTTTCGCGTGCCTTGCCTAAGTGATTCACCAGCCCTTTCTCAATTGTCGGGGGGGCCTGTAGCTTGGTGGGTCTTCCGGTTTCTTGCCAGCGTTCACCGCCCCTTCAAACACGAAGAAGCCACATGTGTTTCGAGAAGCCACCAAAGAAGTGGCTTTTCGAAACACATGTGGCTTCTCGGCGTTATTCAGGCAGAAGCCCGGAGCACTAGCATCCAACAGCCAGCGCCCCGGGCACCCGTCGGCTAGACCCTAGTTGCCGAAGCCCTGCAGGGTTGCTGCCCAGGCGCGGCGCGCTTCCAGAGCTTCCTTGGCCTTGGCGATCTTCTTGGAGTCGCCGCCCTTCTCAGCTGCGGCGAGCTCTGCTTCCAGCTCGGCGAGGGAGTCCTCGATCTGTGCGAGCAGGGAGTTCGCGCGTGCCGCCTTGGCGGGGTCGTTGCGCTTCCACTTGGCCTCTTCGGCGCCGTTGATTTCGTCCTGAATACGGCGCAGCTCGCCGTCTACGCGGCGCAGGTCGTTGCGGGGCACGCGGCCAGCCGCATCCCAGCGATCCAGAATCTTCTCGAAGGCGGCCTTTGCTGCCTCAATATCCTCAACGGGCAGGAGCGCGCGGGCCTCCTCCAGCAGTGCCTCCTTGACCTTCAGGTTTTCGGCGTAGACGGCATCCTGCGCGGCCTCAGCCTCGTGGCGGGCGTTGAAGAACACGTCCTGAGCGGCACGGAAACGAGCCCACAGCTTGTCGTCCTCGCGACGGTGGCCGCGCGGAACCTGCTTCCAGGCGCGCATCAGCTCACCGTACGCGCGGGAGGTCTCAGACCAATCGGTCGAGGTGGACAGCTCCTCGGCGCGAGCAATCAGCTCTTCCTTCGCGCGCTTGATGCGTGCGTTGCGGTCGTCCAGCTGGGAGAAGTGTGCGCGGCGGTTGCGGTCGAAGGTGGTGCGGGCGGCGCGGAAACGCTTCCACAGCTCATCCTCCACGCTCTTGGCCAGGTGAATCTCACGCTGAGCCTTCTTCCACGCCTCGAACAGCTCGTTCATGCGGGTATGCGAGTTCTTCCAGTGAATCTGGTCGGGGTCCTGGCCGGCAATCTGCTCGGCCTCGGCCACAATCTCTTCACGCACGGCCAGGGCACGTTCGCGGTTCTCGGTGCGGGCCTGCTGCTGCTTCTCGCCAAGTTCGGCGATCTGCTCAGCGAGGGAGACGAGGCGCTTCTGCAGGCTGGAGTAGTCGCCGACCATGTTGCGCACGCCAATCTGCGAGCCGATGGAGGCGATGCCCTTCTGCAGATCCGCGGCGGGGGCGTTATTGGCCAGACGCGACTCGAGCAGGGCGACCTGCGCCTCAACGTTTTCAAACTTACGGGCGAAGTAGCTGAGCGCTTCATCTTCGGATGCGCCGGGCAGCTGACCTACGGCGTACTCTTCGCCATCGACAATGACGAAGACGTGGCCGTCCTCGGAGACGCGACCAAACTGGCGGGCCTTCTCGAGGTTTACAGTGTCGTCGGATTTGGTAGTCACCGCTATAACTCTTTCACTCGGGGGTGCCGGATGCGGGGAGCGCCTTCGCGCCGTCTCGCCGAGGCGTGGGCCGCGGCATTCCGCGGGGCACCCGTTGGGTTGTGCGTGTGCACCTCCTAAGCATAGCCGGTACGGGCCTCGCGTGAGTAGTGTCCGGTCGTGTTGTGTTCGTGGCGAACCGCCCGCCGCCGCGCACGTGGGCTCCGGCTATTCCGTTGAGCCGCTACCTGCGCTACCTCCGTTGCCGCGCATGCGAACCGCCGTCGCTACGCGTGCCCGCGGGTGCTTCGGCTTGAATCGACCAACGTGCTCCTGCGGAGGGCCGCCGGCATCACTCACACCGGCAATCAGCCAGGTAGTACCATCCCGGCGCATCGCTTCGACTCCTAATCGCCGTCGTCACGTTCAGGCGCGCCGCTCGCGAGTGTTGGCACGGGGACAAGCGGTTCACTCTGTCCGCGTGCGAGCCCCCGCCGTGCGTGCGGGTGTTGGTATGATGATAGATATGCCCGGCACCGTAGAGCGCCGGGGTTTTGTTGTCGAGTTCTTTATCAAGGAGTAGAGCGCATGGCTCGCAAGGCGTCGCTGTCTGGTTTCCCCGAGTATCTTCCGGCTGAACGACTGGTTGAGAACCACGTTCTCGACACCCTGCGTGAGACTTTTGAGCTACACGGTTTTTCCCCGATTGAGACTCGTTCGGTGGAGACCATCGAGCAGCTGCTGCGCAAGGGCGAAATCGACAAGGAAGTGTACGCCATCTCGCGCCTGCAGGAGGACGACTCCGCGAAGGCCAAGGAGAAGCTGGCGCTGCACTTTGACCTGACCGTGCCGTTTGCCCGTTATGTGGTGGAGAACGCCGGTTACCTGAATTTCCCGTTCTCGCGTTACCAGATTCAGAAGGTCTGGCGTGGTGAGCGCCCGCAGGAGGGCCGCGCCCGCGAGTTCACCCAAGCAGATATTGACGTGGTTGGCGACGGCGAGCTGCCGTTCCGTTACGACGTGACCCTCGCGCTGGTCGTTGTCGATGCGCTGTCGAAGCTGCCGATTCCCGATTTCAAGCTGCGCGTGAATAACCGCAAGCTGGCCGAGGGCTTCTACCTGGGCCTGGGCCTGACCGACACCGCGGCCGTGCTGCGCTCCATCGACAAGCTGGAGAAGATTGGTCCCGAGCGTGTGGCCGAGGAGCTTCAGTCCGAGGCCGGTGCGAGCGCGGAGGCTGCCGCGGCCGCCCTGGAGCTGGCCCAAATCCGTACCGAGGATGCATCCTTCGTGGAGCAGGTGCGTGCGCTTGCCGCTAAGTATTCGGTGGAGCACGAGCTGCTGGACCAGGGCCTGGCTGAGCTGGCCGAGGTCATTGAGGAGGCGGCCCGCCGTGCGCCGGGTAAGGTGCTGGCTGACCTGTCGATTGCTCGCGGTCTGGACTACTACACCGGCACCGTGTACGAGACCGTGCTGGTCGGCCACGAGTCGCTGGGTTCGATTTGCTCGGGTGGTCGCTACGAGTCGCTGGCCTCGAACGGCAAGAAGACCTACCCGGGCGTGGGCCTGTCCATCGGCGTGACCCGAGTGGTGGCTCGCATCCTGTCGCAGGGCTTCGCGCAGGCGAGCCGCAAGGTGCCTTCGGCCGTGTTCGTGGCCCTGACGAATGATGAGGGCTGGTCCGCCGCGAATGATGTTGCGGATGCACTGCGCGCCCGCGGCATCGCCTGCGAGGTTTCGGCGAACGCCGCGAAGTTCGGCAAGCAGATTAAGTACGCTGAGAAGCGCGGTATTCCGTTCGTGTGGTTTATTTCGTCGGATGAGTCTGGTGCCCCGGTTCACGAGGTGAAGGATATCCGTTCGGGTGAGCAGGTGCCCGCCAACCCGAATTCGTGGATGCCGCCGGCTGAGGACCTGCACGTTCAGATTGTGCGTGCTGAGGGTCTGTAAATAGTAGGGCTGTAATACCTGCGGTGCTTGGCCGCGGTAATATTTGGCCGCTGTAAGTCTGTCGTTTACCCGCCCGGTGGGGAGGATGTTAGCCTCCCTGCCGGGCGGGTTTTGCGTGGTCTAGTCGCAGGGCTGAGTAACCCGGTGGGTGGTTTAGTAACCCGGTGGATGGGCTAGTCGCTTTTGGGATGGTTAAGACCCACCCCATACGCAACTAAACCACCCACAAACCGAAACCGCGACCCATTGAGAGGCGACCGGGTTCACCGCAGAAGCAACCTCCGCAGGTGGGCCACGACTTCCCGTTCTTTCTGGAAGATGTCGGCCCAGGTCAGGTGTATAACCGTCCAGCCGGCGCGGGTGAGCGCCCGGTCGCGGGCCGCCTCCTGCCGGTCTCGACCCGGGTAATCGACGTACTTCTGCTCGCCGTCAAACTCGAGAATGACCCGTAGCTCGGGCCAGGCGAAATCCGTTCGGTAGCGTCGACCCTCGCACACAATCGGGTACTGGGTCACGGGGGAGGGCAGCTCGTGCTCCATGAGTAGGCACCGGGTGAGGCTTTCGCCGGCCGACTCGCTGGATGCATCCATCGCCCGGACAACGAGCGGCCCATTCGAGCGGCCGCGCCCCGTAAGGTGCGTGAGGGCGTCGGTCACAGCCTCGGGCGTTAGGAGCCCCCGCCGCATCACGGAGTCGGTCAGCACCACGGCGTTCCGAAAAGGCAAGGTCCGCACGCAATCCTGCAGCGTGCGAGTCACTGTTGTAACGGGAATGGATGTGCCCGGAATTATGGTCACCTCGCCGGGGTCAAGAGTAAATCTGTACCGACGGATTCGCCCCCGGTCCGAGGGACTTTTAGCGTTGCTGCACACGTTGAGTCTGGCCGGAACGCCCATCAGGTCGAGCCCCCAGAGCACCGCGGCTGATTCGTGCGAGAAGACCCCTTGCAGGCCGGCCTTGTGGGCGGCGATGCATCGTACACGAAGCCGATCGTCGTCTCGAAGGCCGGTAGCGTCAGAGGCGTAGATGTAGGCTCCTCTCTGAATACGTTGCAGGGTCCCGGAGGCTATCAGTCTGTTGACTTCCCTCGCGCCGATTCCCCGCAGCTTAAGGATGCGCGTGGTCAGCACAAGGGAGTACAGTTCGACGGTTCGTGGGGTGGGGGCAGTCAGGGAGTTCATACCCATCAGGCTGTCATATCGTGGCCGTTGCACGTGGCGAAAATCAAAATCTGTGGATAACTCGGCTGAAGACGAAGAAGGTTGCCCATCCACAGGGGAGGGGTTCGTCCCGTCGGGTGGATTCTGAGTGATCTAGTATCGGGGTCTGAGTAGTCCGGTGGGTGGTTTAGTCACTTGAAACATGGTTTAGTCGCATCTGCGGTGGGTCTTAACCACCCCAAACGCGACTAAACCACCCACAAACCGAAACCGCCCCTCGCAGCCCCTACCAACCTCCTTCCGCGAGAGAGTTCATGCCCCGGCAAGACGGGCTACAATGGATAAGGCGCACGCAGTGTGCGCATATCATCAACCGCGAGTACCCGGCTACTGTCTATAGTCGTGAGGTGCTCGCTATGAAAGGAATGTCTGTGCTTCGCACTCACACCAACGGCGAGCTGACCGCCGCAAACATTGGAGAGACCGTCACCCTGACCGGTTGGGTGGCTCGTCGCCGCGACCACGGTGGCGTCGCCTTCGTTGACCTGCGTGACCGCGAGGGCGTCACCCAGTGCGTTTTCCACAACGAGGCTGACTTCGAGCACCTGCGCAACGAGTACGTTCTGCGCGTGACCGGTAAGGTTTCCAAGCGCCCGGAGGGTAACGAGAACCCGAACCTGGCCACCGGTGAGATTGAGGTTGAGGTGTCCACCGTTGAGGTGCTGAACACCGCGGCCCCGCTGCCTTTCCAGATTGACGAGCACGTTGAGGTGGGTGAGGAGGCGCGCCTGCGCTACCGCTACCTGGATCTTCGCCGCCCGGAGCCGGCCCGCATCATGCGCCTGCGTTCGGACGCGAACCGTGCGGCACGCAACCTGCTGGCCGAGGACGGCTACATTGAGGTTGAGACCCCGACCCTGACCCGTTCCACCCCCGAGGGTGCACGCGACTTCCTGGTGCCGGCTCGTCTGGCTCCGGGTTCGTGGTACGCTCTGCCGCAGTCCCCGCAGCTGTTCAAGCAGCTGCTGCAGGTGGGCGGTATTGAGAAGTACTACCAGATTGCCCGCTGCTACCGTGATGAGGACTTCCGCGCCGACCGTCAGCCCGAGTTCACCCAGCTGGACATTGAGGCTTCGTTCATTGACCAGGAAGACATCATTGACCTGGGCGAGCGCATCGTTGAGGCTGTGTGGAACCTGATTGATGTGAAGGTTCCCCGCCCGATTCAGCGCATGACCTACAAGGATGCGATGGAGAAGTACGGTTCGGACAAGCCCGACCTGCGCTTCGGCCTGGAGCTGACCGAGCTGACCGAGTACTTCAAGGACACCACTTTCCGCGTGTTCAAGGCTCCCTACGTGGGCGCCGTGGTGATGCCCGGTGGCGCATCCCAGCCCCGCCGCACCCTGGACGCTTGGCAGGAGTGGGCTAAGCAGCGCGGCGCTAAGGGCCTGGCTTACGTTCTCATTCAGGAGGACGGTGAGCTGACCGGCCCGGTGGCTAAGAACATTACTGACGCTGAGCGCGAGGGTCTGGCCGCCGCAACCGGTGCAAAGCCGGGCGACTGCATCTTCTTCGCCGCTGGTGAGGCTAAGGCTTCCCGCGCCCTGCTGGGTGCTGCCCGTGTTGAGATTGGTCACCGTACCGGCCTGATTAAGGACGACGAGTGGTCCTTCGTGTGGGTTGTTGACGCCCCCATGTTCGAGTCTGCTGCTGAGGCTACCGAGTCCGGTGACGTGGCTCTGGGCCACTCCGCATGGACCGCTGTGCACCACGCGTTCACCTCCCCGAAGCCCGAGTTCCTGGATACCTTTGACACCGACCCGGGTTCGGCTCTGGCCTACGCCTACGACATTGTCTGCAACGGTAACGAGATTGGTGGCGGTTCGATCCGTATTCACCGCCGCGACGTGCAGGAACGCGTGTTTGGCGTGATGGGCATTGGTGAGGAAGAGGCTCAGGAGAAGTTCGGCTTCCTGCTGGATGCGTTCAAGTACGGCGCACCGCCCATGGGTGGTATTGCGTTCGGTTGGGACCGTGTCGTGTCCCTGCTGGCTGGCGTTGATTCGATCCGCGAGGTTATTGCGTTCCCGAAGACCGGTAATGGTTTTGATCCGCTGACCGCCGCACCCGCTCCGATTACCCCGGAGCAGCGTAAGGAAGCTGGCGTGGACTTCAAGCCGAAGAAGAAGGACGAGGAGTAATCTTCTCCAGTCTTTGGTCTTGCACCCCGTGCGGGGTGTGAGGCGTGCGGCGATTACCCGGCGGGGCATTGAGTCTTGAGCTTTGAGCTCCGAGCTGTGAGGCTCGGGTCTTGCCGGGGTCGCCGTTGAGGGTGGGCTGTGTATTCTGCTGTGCAGGGTCGCAGCCCACCTTTTGTATCAACTGGCGTGCGTGCCGATTTGTGAACTATCCAAGGGGGGAGCATGCGCATCCTGATTGCCGGCCCGAGCGGTAGCGGTAAGACGACGTTTGCGGCGCGGTTGGGGCGCCTCCTGGACATTCCGCATACGGAGATGGACTCGCTGCACTGGGGTCCGAACTGGACCCCGCGCCCTAGTTTTGAGGCGGATGTTCAGGCGCTCATCGAGCGGCCCGCGTGGATTACGGAGTGGCAGTATCCGCAGGTGCGCGGCCGTCTGCTGGAGTGCGCGGACGTGGTGATTTACCTGCGCTATAGCCGCACGGTGGTCATGTGGCGCGTGGTTCGCCGGACGGTGCGCCGCGCGGTGACGGGTCAGAGGCTGTGGGCTGATAACGTGGAACCGCCGCTGAAAGATATTCTGCGGGACCCGGACAACATGATTCGGTACACGTGGAGGAGCTACCCGCACGTGGGCCAGCTGCTGGCGGAGGCTCGCGGGCAGCATCTGCAGAAGCGTTTTATTGAGTTCCGTACCCCGCGGGCGGCGAACCAGTTTTTGCGTGCCGTGCAGCTGCGCGGCGGGCTCTGAGGCGGCTGCCTCTAAAACTGCGGCTCCTTCTAAACCGACCGCCGCGGATAGTATCGAAAGAGATGCGCGAGCCAGGCGAAAGCCGGCTCCATGATGAAAGGTGAACGATGCGAGTAGTTATTCAGCGCGTAACCCGCGCGGCGGTGCGCGTGGCGGGTGAGACGGTCGGCGCGATTGAGCAGCCCGGCTACCTGGTGCTGGTCGGCATCACCCACGGCGACGGCGCGGCCCAGATTGCGAAGCTTGCCGATAAGACCGCGAACCTGCGCCTGCTGGAGGGGGAGAAGTCCCTCCTCGATGAGGGTGCGCCCGTGCTGGCGGTCAGCCAGTTCACCCTCTACGGGGACGCGAAGAAAGGCCGCCGCCCCTCCTGGTCTGCCGCGGCCCCGGGCCCGGTGAGCGAGCCGCTGTTCAACGACTACGTTCAGGCGCTGCGCGGCCACGGCCTGCACGTTGAGACCGGCGTGTTCGGCGCGGACATGCAGGTGGAGCTGGTCAATGACGGCCCGGTGACCCTGATTCTCGACAGCGAGACCCTCTAGGGTTGGCATCTCAATCGGCGAGCGAATCGTCCCGGGGTATAAACCCAACCCCTGGGTTATGAACCCGCGGCGAAGACACTAACCTATCGAAACCCCATCGAAAACCCATGCGGCTTCACGCCGCGAGCTAAATCCGCAGCTGTATACCCACACCCCGTACCCGCCTCCAGATTGTGAAACGATAGAGTAAGACTATGGCTGATTCCCTCTTTGATCTTGAGTTGCCCGATGACGGGGACCGCGTGAGCCTGATTGGTGCGCCCGCTGAGGAGCCCTCCTCGCGTGCCTCTGCCTCGCGTGCGCATTCTGCACGTTCGGCGTCCCGCGCGCCGTTGGCGGTGCGTATGCGTCCGCGTACCATCGACGAGGTTCTTGGCCAGGAGCACCTGCTGACCCCCGGCTCGCCCCTGCGCGTGCTGGCCGGGGAGAACGCCGGCCCGGCTGGCCCGTCCTCGGTGATTTTGTACGGCCCTCCGGGTACGGGTAAGACCACCCTGGCGCATGTGATTGCGCGCGCGCCGGGCCGTAAGTTCGTGGAACTTTCGGCGATTACCGCGGGTGTGAAGGACGTTCGCGCGGTCATGGATCAGGCGCTGCTCGACCGCGACATGTACGGCACGACCACCGTGCTGTTCCTGGACGAGATTCACCGTTTCACGAAGGCTCAGCAGGATGCGCTCTTACCCGGCGTGGAGAACCGCTGGGTGATTCTGGTGGCGGCCACGACCGAGAACCCGTCGTTCAGCATCATTTCGCCGCTGCTTTCGCGCTCGCTGCTACTGCGGGTTCATTCGCTGGAGCAGTCCGATATTGAGCGGCTGATTGACCGTGCCCTGGCCGACCCGCGCGGTTTTGGCGGTGCGGCGGTCATTGATGCGGATGCGCGCGCCCACCTCGCGGCGGTTTCCGGAGGCGACGCTCGCCGCTCCCTGACGTCCCTGGAGGCGGCGGCCGCCATCGCGTTCAGCGAGGCCGAACAGGCTTCGGCAGAGGCCGCCGGCTCGCACGGGGGCGGCTCCGCAGAAACCGCAGAAACCGCCGAAACCAACCCGGCTGAGAATGACCCCGCTCAGTCCGACCCTGCGCAGCCCGACCCCACCGAGGGATCAGATGAACCGGCGGGGGAGAAGTCCCTGGAACCCGCCGCCCCCGTGCGTATTACCCTGGCGCACGCCGTGGAGGCGGTGGACCGCGCCGCAATTCGTTACGACCGTTCGGGTGACCAGCACTATGACGTGGTGAGCGCGTTCATCAAGTCCATGCGCGGCTCCGACGCGGATGCCGCGGTGCACTACCTGGCGCGTATGTTGGAGGGCGGCGAGGACCCGCGCTTCGTGGCGCGTCGCATCATGATTCTGGCGAGCGAGGACATTGGCCTGGCTGATCCGCAGGCCCTGCAGGTGGCGACGGCTGCGGCGCAGTCGGTGGCGCTGGTGGGCATGCCGGAGGCGCGCATTATCCTCTCGCAGGCGGTGATTTATTGTGCGCTCGCGCCGAAGTCGAACGCCGCCTATAACGCGATTAACCGCGCGATTGCGGACGTGCGTGCGGGCGCCTCGGGTCAGGTTCCGGTGCACCTGCGCGACGCTCACTATGCGGGGGCTAAGCAGTTTGGTCACGGCGACGGCTACATTTATGCGCACGATGCACCGGGCCACGTGGCGGCGCAGCAGTACCTGCCGGATACCCTGCGCGGCACGGTGTACTACGAGCCGACTCAGCACGGTTTTGAGCGTACGTTGACGGAGCGTCGTGAGCGTATCCGCAGGATTCTTGACGGCGGCAACTAGCCGCGCGTATCAACCACACGAAACTAACTGTGCCGTTTCACCGCGCGAACTAGCCGCGGCGCGTGCTTGCCGCGCAGACTACTCGCGCAGACTAGCCGTGCTCATTAGCCGCGCGGGCCGGTTGGCTGAGCGGTTTAGCCGCATGAATTAGCCGCGCGGACTTATCACGCAAACCACCCGCGCCGGCCCGTCTATAGGACAGCAGACAGTTAGCACACGCAAAATGCGGTGCGCAGTACCTCGGTCGTACTGCGCACCGCATCAGAGTTTGAGTTGTGATAGATGTCTTGACCGCCGGCCAATCCCGGAAGGGCGGACGCCAAGCTTGTATGCCTAGTCTAGGCGATGTGAGAGCTCGAAAGCAAGCTAATCCCATAGATTCACAGGTTAAAAATAACGGAATGATTACAATCCAACATCTACACCCGGCAATTTTGTGGGGAGGGCTCCCCTAAATGCTTCTGACGGGTGTAAATATTCCCCGTGGGGTTCGTGTGGGTATATGTCAAAAACCCACACAAACGGCAATTTAAACTAAAGATTCCCCAAAAGGGTGGTAAAGCCGGGGCGCATCCGGTAAGCTTGACGGGTCTGGCAATTGCTATGCCCGCATCCGTGCGAGCATGAGTAATGTAGCTGCGAGGTACTCTGCCTCGCGCTCTCCGCCTCACCGCCGCGCAGCAACGACCGAATCGGTCGCGCGCGGGCCACGGCGAGGTCACCCGAGGAGGCCAGTATCCAAACAGACCGAGGCCCCACCCGTGAGGGTGCAGGAGCCTCACATAGAAAGGTAGATTGTGGCTAAGCACAACCGCACCCGCCGTACCGTGCGTCAGTCCCGTGCCCTGGGCATTGCACTGACCCCGAAGGCAGAAAAGTACCTCGAGCGTCGTCCTTACGGCCCCGGCCAGCACGGCCGTGCCCGCAAGAAGGCTGACTCCAACTACGCTACCCAGCTGAAGGAAAAGCAGCGTCTGCGCGCTCAGTACAACATCCGCGAGGCACAGATGCGCCGCGCATACCTCGAGGCAAAGCGTACCGAGGGCCAGACCGGTAAGAACCTGGTCGAGCTGCTCGAGACCCGCCTCGATGCCCTGGTTCTGCGTGCAGGTTTCGCCCGCACCATTGCTCAGGCACGTCAGATGGTTGTTCACCGTCACATTCTGGTTGACGGCGTTCGCGTGGACCGCCCCTCGTTCCTCGTCAAGCCCGGCCAGCTGATTCACGTTCACCCCAAGGCTGAGAAGACTGCCCCCTTCCAGGCTGCGGCTGCTGGCGAGCACCAGGCAGTTCTGCCCGAGGTTCCCGCATACCTGAACGTTGAGATTGAGAAGCTGCACGCAAAGCTTGAGCGTAAGCCCAAGCGTGAAGAGATCCCCGTGATCTGCGACGAGCAGCAGGTCGTTGAGTACTACTCGCGTCTGGCATAATCTCGATTTTTCGAGAAGCAACCCGTTCCGTACCGTTTCGGTGGGGGACGGGTTGTTCCCGTTTAAGGGCCCGGCTTGGGGTTCTGCCCCTCGGATGCGGGCTTCGCATCGGCTTATTCGGGAACCTGTGAATTGTTCAATCCTGGGAGTTTCATGAGAGTTTAAGGGGCGCGAGAAGGAATTTTCGACTAGAATAAGGGATTGAACTGTGTAGACAGTCCGACCGATGCGCCACGGCGGCGCGCCGGTGAGTACGACTATTGACAAGCACCATGCGTTACGCGAAATGAGGTACAGATGACTGGCGGAGATATTGCAGGCCTGATTGCGGCGGGAGTTTTCGCGATTCTCGTGGCGCTGCTGGCCCTTCCCATTATTCGCCTGACCAAGGTGTTTGATGAGCTGATCGTGACGATTCGTTCGCTCAACCAGAGCACCGCACCGCTCATTGAAGAGGTGACCCGCACCGTGGTGACCACCAACGAGCAGCTCGAGAAGGTTGACGACATCACCTCGAACGTTTCGGATGCCTCCGCGAACGTTTCGGCCCTGTCCTCGCTGGTGACCTCGACCGTGGGCCAGCCGCTGATTAAGGTGGCTTCCTTCTCCTATGGCGTGCGCCAGGCCTTCCGCGGCGGCAACAAATCCGGCCAGCAGGGTGGCACCTCCTCGACCGCGGGCGGTGAGAACTAATGGGTCTGCTCCGTTCCGTTCTTCTGCTTGGTGCCGGTGCCGCGGCGGGCTACCTTGCCTCCCGACGAGCCTCCTCTTCGGAGCCCACACAGCGTACCCCCGGCAGCGCCCTGCTCATGCGTGAGCACGGTGAGCTTGCCCTCAACCCGGAGTCTCAGATGGGAAAGTTCTTCGATTCGCCGATTGGCAAGCCCTTGCAGCCCTACGCGCTGAAGGCCGTCGAGTTCGCCGCTCGCGTGCGCGAGGGCATGCAGGAGAAGGAGATGGAGCTCAACGCCAAGGTGGAGCGCCAGAAGCGGGACCTGCGTCCCGGTTCCCTTGACACCTGGGAGAGGGGCATGAGCACGACCGAGATTGAGGCCGCAAACCGCCGCATTGCCGAGCACGAGCTCATTGAGGTGGAGTCGCAGATCGCCTCGCTGGAGAAGGCCCGCGAGCAGCGCATCGCCCGCGATCGCGAGCTCGGGGACGACTTCTTCAACTAACTAGACTTCGGCCGAAAGGCCGCCGTCTACCGAACCGACTTGCCCGTCGCGTGAGGGCGTTGGAGGGGCCCATAATGGCCCCTCGATTAGCCATTTTGCGCGCGGAGAGGCACCATAGGTCAGTAGACTATTTAGAATTTCGCACAGATTATTCAAAGGAACGAGATGCTCTCACAGGAGATTTCCAAGCGCTGGATCGATTTCTTCGCTTCCCGCGGCCACACCGTGGTGCCTTCGGCATCGCTGATTTCGAACGAACCCGGCGCCATGTTCACCATCGCCGGCATGGTTCCGTTTATTCCCTACTTCCTGGGCCGTGAGACCCCTCCGTTCTCCCGCGCGACCAGCGTGCAGAAGTGCATCCGCACCCTGGATATTGAAGAGGTCGGTAAGACTGCGCGTCACGGTACCTTCTTCCAGATGGCCGGTAACTTCTCCTTTGGTGATTACTTCAAGGAGCAGGCGATTCCTTTCGCTTACGAGCTGCTGACCACCCCGCAGGATCAGGGCGGCTTTGGCCTGGATCCGGAGCGCCTGTGGGTCACCATTTACGAGGGTGACGACGAGGCGTTCGATATTTGGCACAACAAGGTGGGCTTCCCGGCTGAGCGTATTCAGCGCATGGGCATGAAGGAAAACTACTGGTCCACCGGCCAGCCCGGCCCCGCAGGCCCCGACTCCGAGATCTTCTACGACCGCGGCCCCGCCTACGGTAAGGAAGGCGGCCCGGCGGCTGACGACGACCGCTACATCGAGATCTGGAACCTCGTGTTCATGCAGTACCAGCGTGGCGAGGGCATCGGCAAGGACGACTTCGAGATTCTGGGCGACCTGCCGAAGAAGAACATCGATACCGGTCTGGGCGTTGAGCGTCTTGCCATGCTGCTGCAGGGTGTCGAGAACTTCTACGAGACCGACCAGGTGCGCCCCGTGCTGGATGCGGCGTCCAAGCTCTCCGGCAAGAAGTACCACGGCTCCGAGTCCGCCGAGGACGAGGGCTACGAGGACGACGTGCGTATGCGCGTGGTGGCCGACCACATCCGTTCTTCGCTGATGCTGATTGCTGACGGCGTGACCCCCTCGAACGAGGGTCGCGGCTACATTCTGCGCCGCCTGATGCGCCGCGCGATCCGCGCTATGCGCCTGCTGGGCGTGACCGAGCCCTGCCTGCCCGTGCTGTTCCCGGCTTCGCGTGATGCGATGAAGGGTGCTTTCCCGTACGTGGCTGACGACTTCGAGCGCATCTCCCGCATTGCGTACGCCGAGGAGAAGGCGTTCCTGCACACCATCGAGACCGGTACCGAGCGCCTGGAAGAGGCCGTCGCTGCCGCTAAGAAGGACGGCTCGAACTCCGTTTCCGGCGCCGAGGCCTTCACACTGCACGACACCTACGGCTTCCCGATTGACCTGACCCTCGAGATGGCCGCCGAGGCCGGCGTGAAGGTTGACGAGAAGGCCTTCCGCGAGCTGATGGCCGAGCAGCGCCACCGCGCACAGGCTGACGCCAAGGCTAAGAAGGGTGCCTTTGCCGACCTCTCCGAGCTGCGTAAGCTCGTGGACGAGCGCGGCTCCATCTTCACCGGTTACACCGAGTTGCGCACCGAGACCAAGCTGCGCGCCATCCTGGTGGACGGCGTGTCCGTGCCCGCCGCTAAGGCCGGCGACAAGATCGAGGTCGTCCTGGACGAAACCCCGTTCTACGCCGAGGCCGGTGGCCAGGCAGCCGACACCGGTGTTATCACCGGTAACGGCTTCATCATTGACGTTCAGGACGTTCAGCAGCCCGTCAAGGGCCTGAGCGTTCACCGCGCCATCGTGCGCGAGGGCGAGGCTCACGTCGGTGCCGATGTTGTGGCACAGGTTGACGTGCAGCGCCGCCGCGACGGTGAAAAGGCACACTCTGGTACCCACATCATCCACGCCGCCCTGCACCAGGTGCTCGGCAACGAGGCTACCCAGCGCGGCTCCTTCAACAAGGAAGGCTACCTGCGCTTCGACTTCGCGTGGGGCGAGGGCCTGTCCGAGTCCGCTAAGCGCGAGGTGGAAGAGGTTGCTAACCTCGCCATCCGCGACAACCACGAGGTGATTACCCGCGTGATGCCGCTGGCCGAGGCGAAGGCTCTGGGCGCCATGAGCCTCTTCGGCGAGAAGTACGGCGACGTGGTGCGCGTGGTTGAGATTGGCGGCGACTTCTCCCGCGAGCTGTGCGGTGGTACCCACGTGGGCACCTCTGCCGAGATTGGTTCGCTGTCGCTGCTGACCGAGAGCTCCGTGGGCTCCGGCAACCGCCGCGTCGAGGCCCTGGTGGGTCTGGACTCCTTCAACCACCTGGCAGCTGAGCGCACCCTGGTGAACCAGCTGACCGGCCTGATGAAGGTTCAGTCCTCCGCAGACCTGCCCGAGAAGATTAACCAGACCCTGGCTAAGCTGAAGGCCGCCGAGAAGGAGCTGGCTCAGCTGCGTCGCGAGAAGCTGCAGGCCGAGGCCGGCAAGCTTCTGGAGAACGCACAGACCATCGGCTCCGTGCGCGTTCTGGCCCACAACGCCGGCGAGCTGGACGCCAACGGCGTGCGCGAGCTGGCCCTGGACCTGCGTTCCCGCTTCGGTTCCGAGGCCGCCGTGGTGGCCGTGGCCGGCGTATCTAACGGCCGTCCCGTGATCCTCGTGGCAACCACCGAGGGCGCCCGTGCCGCCGGCGTGAAGGCTGGCGCACTGGTTCGCGTTGCTGCCGGTGTGCTCGGCGGTGGCGGCGGCGGTAAGGACGACGTCGCCCAGGGCGGTGGCCAGGATGCATCCAAGATTGGTGCCGCTCTGGACGCCGTTCGTGACGCTATCGCACAGGCTCAGGCCTAAGACATGGCAGAATTCCAGCGCGGAGTGCGGATGGGTGTTGACGTGGGTAAGGCCCGCGTCGGCACCGCCCTCAGCGACCCCGACGGCATCCTCGCCACCCCGCTCAAGACGCTGCGTCGCGACGAGAAGAAGAACTCCGATCGTCGCGTGCTACGCAAGCTGATTGAGGTGAACGAGGTGGTCGAGGTTTTCGTCGGGCTTCCGAAGACCATGCGCGGCGGGGAGTCCTCCTCGACCGAGATGGCTCGGGAATACGCTCAGGCTCTGCGCTCCGAGCTGGACGCCGAAAATAAGACACACATTAACATTTGGCTGGTGGATGAGCGACTCACCACCGTGAGCGCTCACCGTGCACTGCACGAGGCTGGGGTATCCAGCCGAGACTTCAAGACTATGGTTGACCAGGTGGCGGCTGTGAACATTTTGCAGTACAGCCTGGACGCCCTCAAGGCAGGGCAGTCTGTAGCCGGGTACAAGGTGAGCGATCCGGCCCACGAAGAGAACCGATCGCACGAGTTAGAAGGGGCTGCGGTTGGTGCCGTCAATGAAACGGAGAACCTTCAGTGACCGAAAAGAATAAACATTCCGAGGAACACCCAGAAGAAAGCGGTCTGGACCTTTTTCGGCCGACGAAAGCCGATGAGGAAAAAGGCATTACCGGCATTACCTTGGAGCACGAGATTGTCTCTGTAGCGACTCTGCGTGCTCGCAAGCGCCGTCGCCGCGCCATCATGCTGAGCGCCATGTCGCTCTTTGTGGCGGCCCTGGTGATTATTTCTGCCGCTTTCATCACGCGGTACGATCCGTTCAAGACGCGCGACTACTCCGGCGGCGGTAACGGCACGACCGTGACCTTCACGATCCGCTCGGGCCAGTCCACCGCGCAGGTGGCGAACGAGCTGGAGGCGGCCGGCGTGATTGCCGACGCCGATAAGTTCGTCGAGGTGTACAGCAAGGAAAGCAACGGCAAGTACCTGCAGCCGGGCACCTACGAGCTTCAGCAGCACATGAGCAGCTCGAGCGCAATCAACACGATTATCGAGGCGAATAGTAACGTGCTGTACTTGGCGATTCCGCAGGGTAAGCGCGTGACCGAGACCATCGACCTGATCGTTTCCGGTTCTGACGGCGCGTTCACCCGCAAGCAGGTGGAAGAGGCCGTGCAGAACTACACGCAGTACGGCGTGCCGAGCAACTTCCCCTCGATTGAGGGTTGGCTGCACCCGGGCGAGTACCGATTCCCGAAGGACACCGACATCAAGAAGGTCATTCAGACCATGGTCGATAAGACCAAGGCCGACCTGAAGGAAGCCGGCGTGAGCGGCGATCAGAAGGCCTTCGAGGTGCTGACCATCGCCTCCATCGTGGAGCTTGAGGCTCAGCCGAAGGACTACGTGGCGGTTGCGGGCATCATTGAGAACCGTCTGAACAACCCGGATGGTGAGACCTCCGGCCTGATTCAGTCGGACGCAACCGTGACCTACGGTCTGGGTGTCCGCTCCTACCACCTGACGGAGGAGCAGAAGGCAGACAAGAGCAACAAGTACAACACGTACGCGAACAAGGGTCTGCCGAAGGGTCCGATTGGTTCCCCGCAGCTGGCGTCCATCAAGGCCGCCGCCGCTCCGGAGAAGAACCCGTACTACTACTGGGTGACCGTCGACCTGGATTCCGGCGAGACCAAGTACTCCCGCACTTACGCTGAGCACCAGCGTTACGTGGAAGAGTACAACCAGTGGTGCTCGAAGCACCCGGGCCGCTGTAACTAAGCTGCAGCTGATGTAGAGGGCGGGCACCGTTCCCACGAGAGTGGGGCGGTGCCCGCCTTTGCTGTACCCGCTAAAATGGGAGGTGGCCCCCGCGGCCGTCCGTGACCCGGCATTGAGAGCGAAAGAGTATCGATGAAGACTGAACCGTACCGCGAAGCCCCGTATCTTCGCCGCGCCTACGTGCTGGGCCACCCGATTGCCCATTCGCTCTCGCCCGCGCTGCATCGGGCCGCGTACGCGTACCTGGGCGAGGCGAACCTCGAGTACGATCGTCGCGATACCCTGCCCGATGACCTGCCGGCGATTATGCGCGGCGTGCGTAACCCGGTTGGCGCCGAGGAAGCCCCGTATATTGCGGGCCTGTCGGTGACCATGCCGCTGAAGACCACGGTCATCAAGTATTGCGATGAGCTGAGCGAGACCGCTCGCGTGACCGGTGCGGTGAACACGGTGTATCCGCGCGGCGAGAGGGTGCTGGGCGATAACACCGACGTGATTGGCATAGTGAACGCGCTGCGCCACGCCGGTTTGGAGCCGGAACCGCTTAAGGATTCTGCCGCGATTGTGGGCGGGGGAGCGACCGCTATTTCCGCCCTGACCGCACTGCATCAGCTGGGGTATTCCCGTGTGAGCGTGTACGCCCGTTCCCTGCATAAGCTCGGTAGCGTGCAGAAGACGGCGGACCGCCTGGGCGTTCAGCTGGAGCAGGTTTCCCTGGCTGAGCTGCCGCAGAATCTTGCGGAGCGCGGTCATCACCCGGTGATTTCTACGCTTCCAGCGCATGCGGCGGACGAGTGGGCGAGCCAGCTGAGCGGGCTGAAGGGCGCCTCCGCAACACACCGGCCGGTACTGCTCGATGTTGCGTACAACCCCTGGCCCTCGGTGCTGGCGAGCGCCTGGGAGGCTAACGGCGGCACGGTGGTTTCTGGCCTGGAGATGCTACTCTACCAGGCCGTCGAGCAGGTTCTGCTCTTCACGGATTGCACCCTGCAGCCCGCCGAACTGCTGGGTCTAATCAATGCGATGTGCGCGGCGGTAGGTCTTCCGTCCCGTGAACACCTCCCGGCGCCGCTCGCCGAGTAAAGCCCGCATTTTATACACTTTCTACATTGAAGAATTATTATTCCTTCCACCTGCGCGCCGGTGCGGGTGACACGAAAAGAGGTTAACCTATGGCTCTTCGTTGGCTCACTGCCGGAGAATCCCACGGCGAGGCGCTCGTCGGCATCATTGAGGGCGTTCCCGCCGGTGTGGAACTCACCAGCGACATGGTGCGTGACGCCCTGGCTCGCCGCCGTCTGGGCTACGGCCGCGGTGCCCGCATGAAGTTCGAGGAGGACCGCGTGCGCATCCTCGGCGGTGTGCGTCACGGCCTGACTCAGGGCGGCCCCGTCGCTATTGAGATTGCCAACACCGAGTGGCCCAAGTGGACCGACGTGATGAGCTCCGATCCGGTTGACCCCAAGCTGATTGAGCACCGCGCGCGCAATGCGGCGCTGACTCGCCCGCGCCCCGGTCACGCCGACTTTACCGGCATGCAGAAGTACAATTTCTCTGAGGCTCGCCCGGTGCTGGAGCGCGCCTCCGCTCGTGAGACCGCGACCCGCGTGGCGCTCGGCGTGGTTGCCGCCCAGATTCTGAAGGCTCTGGGCGTTGAGCTGGTTTCTCACACCGTGGCTGTGGGTGGCGTGCACGCCCCCGAGGGCGCCCCGGTGCCTTCGCCCCGCAACGTTGAGCAGCTGGACGCCGACCCGCTGCGCTGCTTCGACAAGGCAACCTCGGACACGATGGTTCAGCGCGTGGACGAGGCGCACAAGGACGGCGAGACCCTCGGCGGCGTGGTTGAGGTGCTCGCGTACGGTATGCCTCCCGGACTGGGTTCGTACGTGCACTGGGACCGCCGCCTGGACGCGCGCCTTGCCGCAGCCCTGATGGGTATTCAGGCTATTAAGGGCGTTGAGGTTGGCGACGGTTTCGCGACCGCTGACCGCCCGGGCACCGCCGCTCACGACGAGATTTCCATCGGTGAGCACGGCGTTACCCGCGATACCAACCGTGCAGGTGGCATTGAGGGCGGCATGAGCATCGGCGACCTGCTGCGCGTGCGCGCGGCAATGAAGCCCATTGCGACCGTGCCGAAGGCCCTGAAGACCATTGACACCTCCACCGGTGAGGAGGCTCGCGCCCACCACCAGCGTTCGGATGTGTGCGCCGTTCCCGCCGCCGGTGTGGTGGCGGAGGCCATGGTCGCCCTGGTGCTGGCCGAGGCCGCGCTGGAGAAGTTCGGCGGCGACTCGATTGGTGAGACTCGCCGCAATATGGATTCCTACCTGGACGCTATCCCGGCGTCTCTGGCGTGGGAGTCTAACGTTGCCGGTTGGAACGCGTAGTGCCCCTTCCGGCGGAGTCTGAGGACCGCGGCACGAAGGGTCGCGGTTCCGGGGAGGTTTCTGTGGAGCAGGGTGTTCGCCCGGTCGCTTCGAGCCCCCTTGCGCGTATTGCTGCGGCAACGCAGCGTGCGCGAGGGGGCGCTTCGCCGCGCCCGGAATCCGGTGCGGAACCCGGTGTATCTTCCGCGGCTGAGCAGAATGTTGAGGCTAAGCCGCCCGAGGCTACCGCTCGCGAGGCCTCTTCCCGCGAAACCGGCGCGGGGGGCAAACCCGGTGCGGGTGCCGAATCTAACGCGGGTTCCGAGGCTGCCGGCTCGGCTTCCTCTGCGCGCGCGGCTTCTCGCGTGCCGACCCCGGCCGACCTGATGCGTTCGGGTGTTCGCCCCCTGCCCGCCGCTCCCGTGAGCGCGCGGGGCGTGCGTCTGTACGCCTCCTCGGCCTCCGAGGATGCCGACCCGGCTGCGGGCCTGGATGAGGACCTGCGCCTGAAGCTGCTGAGCGCCCTGCAGGGCATGGCTGAGGAGGAGCCTCGCGAGGAGCCCGTAAAGGCGGAAGTTCCCAAGCCGACCGCTCCTAAACCTGCCGCACCTCAGCAGGCTCAGTCCGCGGCGGGGGAGAGCGCAACCTCTGACCCCGTGCCTGCTCCCGCGCAGAAGGCCGAACCCCAGCCCGCGCCGGCACAGACCGAAACTTCCGCGGCCCACGCGCCCAAGCCCGCTGTGGCTAAGCCGCTACGTCCGACCCCGGCGCTATTCGGCAAGGTGCAGGTTTCTGCGGCCGAGTCTGTGGCTGAGGAAATCGTGGCGGTGGACTCCGCCGAGGCCGCGGCCGAGATTGAGGCGCGCGCCGCATCCGAGGCGGAGCTGAACGCCGAGCTCGAGCCCGGTGAACTTGAGCCTCTTGAACTTGAGCCCGGCGAGATCGAGGAGTCCGCCCGCATCCACCCCCAGCAGGTGCGCGAGATGCACGAGAACTTCGCCGAGCAGTCGCGCCCCATCGTGCTCATTGGCCCCATGGCGGCCGGTAAAACCTACATCGGCACGCACCTGGCGCGCTTCTACGGCTACGAGTTCCTCGACGCCGACCAGCTGATCGTGGAACGCTACGGCGAGGTCTCCGAAATTTTCGAGATTTTCGGTGAGGCGCACTTCCGCGAGCTCGAACGCAAAACCATCGAAGAGGTCCTCACCTCGCCCGTGTACCGCAACACGGTGTTTTCGCTCGGTGGCGGCGCGCCCATGACCGACTCGGTTGCGGAGCTCCTCAAGGACGAATGCGTGGTGTACATCCTCGTTGATGCCGAGACCGTCACCCCGCGCATTACCGGCAATAAGACCCGCCCGCTGCTGCAGCCGAACCCGGTCGAGCGCTGGACCGACATTTTTGAGCGTCGCCGCAGCCGCTATGAGGAGCTGGCGCACTTCACCCTGGACGCTCGTGGCGGCCGCCCCATTACCGAGATGACCGCAGAGATTCAGGCGTACGTCACCGCCAGCCGCAAGGCGCGGGCGAACAACTCCTGACCCCCCTCCTACCCCCACTCTTCTGTGAAAGGACACACGATGAGCACTCAGCCCACCTTCGGCGCTTCCGGTGAAGCGGATATCACCCGTATTCCGGTGACCGGTAGCTCCCCGCGTGAGAACTATGAGGTTCTCATCGGCCACAACCTGCTCGGCACCCTGCCCGAGATTCTCGGTAACCGCACGAAGAAGGTGCTCGTGATTCACCCGCGTGCCCTGCGTTCCACGGGCGAGCTGGTCATGGAAGACCTGCGCGCGATGGGTTACGAGTCGTTCAGCGCCGAGATTCCCGATGCCGAGGAGGCCAAGCACTACCAGGTGGCGGCGTTCTGCTGGCAGGTGCTCGGTCAGAACGACTTTACCCGTACCGACGCGATCGTGTCTGTGGGTGGCGGCGCCATTACCGACGTGGCCGGCTTCGTGGCGGCGACCTGGCTGCGCGGCGTGCGCGTCATCCACATTCCGACCACCCTGCTGGGCATGGTGGACGCCGCCGTGGGCGGTAAGACCGGCATCAACACCGCCGAGGGTAAGAACCTGGTCGGCGCGTTCTGGCCGCCCGCCGCGGTGCTCTGCGAGATTGGCACCCTGCGCACCCTGCCTGAACATGAGCTGCTGACCGGCATGGGTGAGGTCGTCAAGTGCGGCTTCATCGCAGACCCCGAAATCCTCGACCTGATCGAGGCGAACCCGAACGCCGTACGCGACTCGCAGTCCGCCGTGATGCGCGAGCTCATTGAGCGCAGCGTGCGCGTGAAGGCGGAGGTGGTCTCTGAGGACCTGCGCGAGTCCGGCCGCCGCGAAATCCTGAACTACGGCCACACCCTCGCCCACGCCATTGAGCGCAACGAGCGTTACCAGTGGCGTCACGGCGCGGCCGTTGCGGTGGGCATGGTCTACGCCGCGGAGCTGGCGCTGGCAACCGGCCACGCCGACGAGGAGCTCGTGGCGCGTACCCGCCGCATCCTCGAATCACTGGGCCTGCCCACCTCCTACAAGGCAGACGCATGGCCCCAGCTGCTTGAAGCAATGCGCCGCGACAAGAAGGCACGCGGCAACCTGCTGCGCTTCATCATTCTTGACGGTCTAGCTCGCCCGCGCGTCTACGAGGTGCCGGACGACTCAATCCTGTACATGACCTACCAGGAGATTACCGAGTAGGTGACGGGTCCCGTACAATCACCGGATGCACTCAGCGCGTGTTTGCTAATACGCGCCAGCCGGGCGGGGCGCCACAGAAAAACTGTGGCGCCCCTGCTAGGCAAATTCGTGCGCATCCTGTAGAATGTACGGGACATATTTTTGCTCATTGAAAACTTAGCGCCTCGCCGGGTACCACTACGGCGTGAGCGTCGATGACACGAAGGAGAGCCCCATGGCATCCACTACCGATATTAAGAACGGCGCCGTCCTGAAGATTGACGGCAACCTCTGGTCCGTCGTAGAGTTCCAGCACGTTAAGCCCGGCAAGGGTGGCGCATTCGTCCGCACCAAGCTGCGCAACGTTACCTCCGGCAAGGTCGTCGACCGTACCTTCAACGCTGGCGCTAAGATCGAAACCGCAACCGTTGACCGCTCCGACTACCAGTACTTGTACCAGGACGGCGACGACTACGTCTTCATGGACATGAAGACCTACGACCAGATCAACGTTCCCGCAACCGTTGTCGGCGACGCAGCAAACTACATGCTCGAGTCCCAGACTGCAACCATCGCAATGCACGAGGGTAGCCCCCTGTACATCGAGCTGCCCGCATCCGTGGTCCTCGAAATCACCTACACCGAGCCCGGCCTGCAGGGTGACCGCTCCACCGGCGGCACCAAGCCCGCAACCGTTGAGACCGGCTACGAGATCCAGGTTCCCCTGTTCCTGGAGACCGGCACCAAGGTCAAGGTTGACACCCGCACCGGTGAGTACCTTGGTCGTGTGAACGACTAATGAATTCGCGTACGAAAGCCCGATTGCGCGCCCTCGAAGTGCTCTTCGAGGCGGATCAGCGCAACGAAGATTATATTGAGGTACTCCGCCGCCGCCGACTGTACACGGTAGCGCAGATTTCTGCTTACTCTGAGGAAATCATTCGTGGCGTTCGCGACCACGACGAAGAGATCCGCGAGTTTGTGGAGACTTACGCCCGTGACTGGTCCTTCGAGCGTATGCCCGCCGTGGACCGTGCCGTGCTGCGTATTGGCACTTGGGAGCTTCTGTACAATGACGAAGTTCCGGATGCTGTCGCAATTTCTGAGGCTGTCGGTCTGGCGCGTGTGCTGTCCACGAATGAATCTCCGAAGTTCGTGAACGGTCTGCTGGATAAGCTCCGTCAGGTGAAGCCGACCCTGCTCGCGTAAGACGTCCCGCCGCGGCCTGCTGGCTTGTAGCTGGCTGGTTCGCTGTTTGAGGATGTGCCCGCAGGGGAGCGTACGTGAAACCCCCGCCGTACTGTAGTTCGCTACAGGATGGCGGGGGTTTTCTGTGTCTAGGTTGCGCTTGTCGTGTGCTCAGGTCTGGGATGCTGAGCCGGATGCGCTGGCTAGGTTTGGTGGTAGCAGCAGTGGAGGCTTCACCGGACAACGCGGGCGGGGGAGTGCCCCCTCTGCGGCACCCTAGCTTATAAACAACATAGGCGCCTCGAGGATGGAGCCCCCGCTTTTGTGTTCCAGATTCAATAGGTAGCAGAAGCCCCAGGTTAGAAATATCTCTAACCTGGGGCTTCTCTGTTTTTATCTAGCGGATACCGGACTAGAACATATTCTCTCCAGCCCAGACAAACCGTTTCGGGTAGGGCAGAAAGAGACTAGGACTCTTCGTCGGCTTCGTTCTGCTGCTCCTGCTTCGACTGGCTTTGGACCTCGAGGTACACAAGGTCGGAGAGCATGGTGAGAATCTTGTCGCGGCGGTGGCTGTTCTCGAAGAACTTTTCCGAGATGATGCTCTGAGTATCCTGATGGTCGAGTACCGCATCGGTGACCGCTGCTTCCAGCGTCTGAGACTCGCGGAACTGTTCCTTGGTATTTGCGCTGGCCTGGTTCCTGAGGTCTTCGTTCTGTACAAGAATCGTGACCACACCCTGCACCCATGTTTGTACTGAGTTGGGGTCGAAGTCTTCGTCCTCGAACAGAGCGTTGATTTTATCAAGGATGTCAGTCCACGCGGCCATGTTAGGATCGTGTGAGCTTCCTCCTCCGACTCCCATGGGCTTAAGCTTTTTACCCTCGCCAGTGAGGCGAATTGCACCTTCACTCTTACGGGTCTGCTTAATGTGGGTCAGCTCAACGTTGCTGAAATCCAACTTATCCGGAGTCTTGCGACCTGTAAGCCAACGGCGTAGCAGACGGAGGAAGAGCGCCAGCTTTTCCAAGTCAGTATCCTGGTAATCCACAATCTGCGAGAGGAAATCGTAAAGGCGCACGAAAGAGCTAACGTCTTTGCGGAACAGGTCAAGATTTTCAATCTCGGCCTTATCGTCCTCCTGCACTGCCAGAATGTAACGGTCGTTGAACCTGTCGGCAGCACGCTTCAACGGTGCGGTGTGCTTTCCATGTTCCTTATCGCGGACATAGGACTGAGCGAATTCTTCAACATCATCTCGCGTGTAGATTCCTGCGTACTCGAGCTTGCGATCCAGGTCGTGCACCTTATTCGGGTCGGTGGGCTCGAGAATTTCGGCAGTCCGGTAGTACGGCAGGAAGGCATCCAGGATGGTGTTCGTATCGTTGACAAAGTCGAGGATGAACGTAGTGTCCTTACCTTTTGCGGGAAGCGTACGGTTCAATCGCGACAGAGTCTGCACGGCTTCAATTCCATCGAGGCGCTTATCAACGTACATCGCGCTCAGTAGCGGCTGGTCGAAGCCAGTCTGGTACTTATTCGCGACAATGAGTAGCTGGAACTGGTCGCTAGCAAATGCTTGCGGAATACCTCGCCCGCGCAGCTCGGGGTTCACATTTGTCTCGGTATAGGGTTCCTGCACACCGGGTACAGCCCCATCAATCTGCCGCGACGTCAGGCTTCCGGAAAACGCTACCAGGGTACCCAACTGGTAATCATGCTTACGAACGTAGGCGTCAATTGCCATCTTGTACTTCAGGGCCGCAGCGCGACTAGAAGTTACCACCATAGCCTTTGCATGACCATCAAGAAGATGCGCAACGTTCTCGCGGAAGTGCTCGACGATAATCTGCACCTTCTGTGCAATGTTAGTCGGGTGTAGGCTCACCCAACGGATGAGTCCCTTCTTAGCGGCACTTTCGTCCACCAAGTCGCCCTCGATAGGTTCCCCAGTCTTTTGGGCCAGTCGGAAGGCAGTCCGGTAGGTTGTGTAGTTGCGGAGCACATCAAGGATGAATCCCTCCTCGATGGCCTGCTGCATGGTATACACGTGGAAGGGTGCAGGGTTCCCGTCTGGTCCGGGACGACCGAACATTTCCAGGGTCTTCCCCTTCGGGGTTGCGGTGAACGCGTAGAAGGAAATATTCGGGGAAACGGAGCGCGCAGTCATCTCAGCGGCAAGCATATCCTCGACGCTGACCTCGCCGCCATCTTCCAGAGCTTCGACCTCCGCCTTGGAGAGTACCTCGCGTAGCTTCTGCGCGCTGGTACCGGTCTGGGAAGAGTGAGCCTCATCTGCGATAACTGCAAACTTCTTGTCCGCTAGGCTGCCCTGTTCTTCAATCGCCTTCAGTACGAACGGGAAAGTCTGAAGCGTCACAATAATGATGAGCTTGCCGCTTGTGAGCTCATGGGTCAACAGCTCTGATTTTGAGGAGGCGGAAGCCTTGCGTACCTCGTCAGAGTTGATGGTACCCACCACACCCTTGGTGCCCTCAATGGACTTGATGGCTTTCTGAAGCTGTTCATCAAGTACGGTACGGTCGGTTACCACGATGACAGAATCGAAGACCTTGGCATCGTTATCATCGTGTAGGTTTGCTAGACCATGAGCCAGCCATGCGATTGAGTTCGTCTTTCCAGAACCGGCTGAGTGCTGAATCAGATACTTCTGGCCAGGCCCCTCAGCGCGAGTATCGTCGAGCAGAAACGTGACGGCCTCCCACTGGTGGAAGCGGGGGAAGATAATCTGTTCGCTGCGCTTGCGAGTTCCCGTGACAGGGTCAACCTTTTCGGTCGTCTGCTGGTTCACGAAACGCTCAAGAATCTGCAACCAGTTATCGCGCTGAAGAACCTTTTCCCACAGGTAGGAGGTTGCAGAACCATCCGGGTTGACGGGGTTACCCGCACCGCCGTCCCTACCCCGGTTGAAGGGCAGAAACACCGTTTTGGGTCCGGCGAGCTTCGTCGTCATTTGAATCTCGTTATTGGAGACAGCAAAGTGTACGAGCGCTCCGCGGCCAAATTTCAGGAGCGGTTCGCCCTGCGGCAGGCGGTCTTTACGATACTGCCATACGGCGTCATCAATCGACTGAGTGTTATCGGTCTTCAGCTCGGCCGTTGCTACCGGCAGGCCGTTGACGAAGAACACCAGATCGATGGAATCATTCGGATGCTTCTTCGAGTGGTGGACCTGGCGCACCACTCGAAGCCGGTTCTGCTCGTAGTTTTCCTGGGCGACCGGGTTCATTGAGGTTGCGGGCTTGAAAGCGCACATGGCGAATTTCGCCGAGGTCTCTTTAAATCCGCTTCGGAGCACGGTCAGCAATCCGCCGCCGTGTTCGAGGGGCTGCTCCAAGGCGTTGACCAGACGGTCTAGCAAGGTGCGCTTGGCTCGCTCAACCTTAGCTTCCGAGGCGTCCTCGGGTACAACGCGTGCCCATTGTTCGGGTTGCGTTGCCTGCAACCACGCGAATACGTCCTCAGGGATGAGGGCGCGTTCCTGGTCGTAGCCGGTGAACTTCTCTTCGTAGAGCCAACCGTGCGAACCGAGATATTCACAAATCTCGGTCTCGAAGCTCTTTTCGTGTTGAACACCCATAAGTGGTTTCCTATACCTCAATCTGGCCGGTAACTGCGGCCGTAATCAGAGCAGAACGTCGCTCCTGCAACAATTTAATTGAGCGTTCAGAAGCTTCATATAGCTTCTGAGTGTAACTATGAATCTGAGTAACCATTCGAACAATTTCTTTTTGATGCTCTACTGGAGGAATTGGGACAGGAAGATTATCTAAATCAATCTGCTGAATTCGTCGGTCAAAGGTAGTGTTAGCACGTTCGAACAACTTAAACTGCCTACGATAGCTAATACTGCGAAGGATTTCGTGCGCGTATGCTGGGGTTAGGTCAGTACCAATCGTAAATACACGATAGTCAGGGCTGACAGCGCCTGAAAGTCCTGATACGCCAATCGCCCCTCCTGTTAGCCACATTGGATTAACGACTAAATCGTTTGGAGACACAGCAAGGTACTTGGGTAAGGACTTCTCACTAGGCTCCTGATTCTGGTTAGTCTCAGAACGAGGCACAACGGCACCTGTTTGGCGCAGGGATAGCATCTCCAACGATAAATCTATATTGCGGTCATCTTTGCGAGAAAAAATTCGCTTAAATCGTTGAACATCCCAGGATTCGGGAATTGCTGATAAGCGATCAGCAACCGCGAGACATAAGACCGAACGAGGCTGGTAGGAATGTTCAGCAATTCTGTCGTTCTTTTCTCTGGCGATAGATTGTCCCCAAATTGCAGCTTCTACGTTAGCTTCAGCTTGTTCCTGTGTAAGACCTAGCAGTTTCTGCTGCTTTGCAATGAGATGGTCAATCTTCGCTGTCTCAGTATCGAGAAATTTAACAATTCGCTCCTGCTGTGCATCTGACAAATCAGGAACTCGAAGTTCTTTGTACCTCGCGGATGAAAAATTCTCAATCGTTGATTGAACCGCCGCTGAGCGAATTTGATCGTTGTAATGTGAAGATTGCGTCCAATATGAGAGAAAAAGACCAGAGCGCAGTGACTTGGGCCGAACACGGGTCAGAAAGCCGGCATAGCACGCAGGATCATGAGCCAGGTGTAAGTAGCTTTTTCCGATGGATGCTCCAGCAGACACTAACAATAGGTCACCATATTCAACAGGCGCGCGCTCTGCAATATCTGTCGGCTGTGAAACAAATGTGTCTTCCTTCAAACTTGTTGGCGTCGCAATGTCAGTTGTACGAATATAGCGAGGATCTGATTGGTCAGCATTATCTCCAGGGAGACCTAGTCCGTTTCGAATAGGTACAGAACTAAGATGCCTGAGTGCTACCGTTTTCATTTGGATACCTCCTCAAGGAGCCCAAGAATTTCACGAGTGACCTCATGAAGGTCAGCATCGATTTCCTCGAGCGGGCGAGGTGGCTGATAGCGGTAGAAGTAACGCGTAAACGGAATCTCATAACCAATCTTGGTCTTCTTCTCATCAACCCAGGCGTCGGGCACATACGGCTTCACCTCAGCCTCAAAATACGCATGGATGGTCTCATCGCGTCCGGCATCTCCCTTGATATTACCGTTATAGGTGAAAGGTACCCGTTCGGTATCACGCAGGTTCGTATCCGGTTGTACCTTGCCTCGAGTATTGGTAATAACCTCGCCGTTCTCGTCACGCTGAGGACGCTCCACAGTGATGCTCCAATAGGCAAACTCATCAGACGGAACAATCTTGCAATGTTCCGTCTCAACATAGTCGGCGTAGAGCTTCACAATCGTAGCCCGGTTATCCTCACTAAGTTCACGACCCTTATCACCAAGCTTCTTACGCATCTTCTCGTAGAATTCGGTGCCGTCAATCAGCTGCACCTTACCCTGGCGTGCTTCCGGCTTGTCATTATCGACAATCCAAATGTAGGTGGCAATACCGGTGTTATAGAACATGTCAGTCGGAAGCGCGACAATGGCATCCACCAAATCGCGTTCGAGCAACCACTTACGGATATTAGAAGGTCCGGAGTCTGCGGACCCGTTGAAAAGCGGCGAACCGTTCATGACGATGCCACCACGTCCACCACCCAGAACCTTAGGGCGCAACTTACTCACCACATGCTGAAGGAACAGCATCTGACCGTCACTCACAGCGGGCACATTTTTCTTGGCTGTTGCGTGACCCGCATAGAAACGTGAGGCATTACCAAACTCTTTAAGGTCGTCCATGACCGCAACCTGGCTGGCCTTCCAATCGGAACCATAAGGCGGGTTTGACATGCAGTAATCAAAGGTTACATCTGCGAATTTGTCATCCGCCAGGGTATCACCCAGCTGAATATTCTTGGGGTCCTGACCTTTAACCAGCAGGTCTGATTTGCAGACGGCATACGACTGGTCGTTAATCTCCTGCCCGTAGAGACTCAATTCGGCGTCGGGGTTAAGGCCGGGCTTCTCGGGAGTACCGACAAGATGCTCTTCGGCAATGGACAACATGCCGCCCGTTCCAGCTGTCGGATCATAAATCGAACGAATCGCGCCCTGAGCGCTAAGAGCCTCATCATCACCAGCGAAAACAAGATCTACTAGCAGGCGGATAGCGTCGCGCGGAGTAAAGTGCTCACCGGGTGCCTCATTGGAAGATTCGTTGAAGGTACGGATGAGGTACTCATAGAGGTCACCCATCTCGGCGTTAGTCACCTTCTGCGGGTGCAGATCGATATCAGCAAACCGCTTAACCACAAGGTAGAGAACATCTTTTTCTGCCATCGTGCTAATTTCTTCGGCGAACTTAAAGCGTTCAAAGACATCCATATTGGCAGAGAAGCTAGTAATGTACTGCTTCAGATTTTCCTCAAGACCGGCCGGGTCGCCCAGCAGAGTCCTCAGAGTCCAGGGGCTGGTGTTATAGAAAGGAAGGCTGGTTTTACGCTGTACCTGTGCGCTCAACAAGTCCGGGTTATGGCCGAACTGCTCAACCAGAGGAACGATAACGTCTTTGTGTTCCTCGAGAACGCAGTCCAGACGGCGCAGAATCGTCATAGGCAAGATGACATTACCGTACTGTTTCGCCTTATACGGGCCGCGCAAGATATCAGCGGTGCCCCAGATAAACGAGCCCAAGTCGCTCATGTATATCTTCTTTCATCTGATAAACGAATATTAGTTCGATAATACCAGGCAATGGTAAGTAAAATGACACAGCTAATCATATTCAGGCGATTAAAATCTAACCCCCTATATTTTGTGGATTCTTACTGGTCAGGAAAACTTCTGAACCCGAATTTACCCATTGAAACTAACGAGAGAAAACAGAAATGGGGAGCTATTTTAAAGCGGTGCTCCCCGCAGTCGTCTCACCGTGAGCGGTCTCTCGCCGAACCTGAACGTAGCCTGTGAACTGTGGTACCCTACTAGAAGCACAAAACCTTTAAATCCGTCCCGTGAGGCGGGGAAGGAGACGGCTATGCCTGGGTCAACTGTACCCACATCCGGCGCGAATCAGGGGCGAAATCTAACCGCAGCCCCCCATTCGGCAACCCCTCAAAGCACCTCCGAGGACGCGACCACCGTCGGCCGCACCATCCTCAGCGAGGACGAAATCCGCCGCGCCCTCACCCGCATCGCCTACGAAATCATCGAAACCAATAAAGGCGTAGAAAACCTCGTACTCATCGGCATCCGCTCCCGCGGCGTGCCCCTTGCCGTACGACTCGCAGCCCGCATCCAAGCCATCGAGCCGAACTTCAACGCAGAAACACGAATCGGCGCCCTGGACATCACCGCCTACCGCGACGACCAGCGAACCGGCGGCACCACCTCCCCAGACACCGCAGGGGAAAGCATCATGCCCACCATCGGCATTGAAGGCAAAACCGTAGTCCTCGTTGACGACGTCCTCTACTCCGGCCGCACCGTACGCGCCGCCCTCGACGCACTCAACGCCCACGGACGACCCGCCCTCGTACGCCTGGCAGTCCTCGTAGACCGCGGACACCGGCAACTACCCATCCGCGCCGACCATGTGGGCAAAAACCTGCCCACCAGCGCCAGCGAAACCGTGCGCGTCGTACTGACTGAAACCGACAACGCAACAGACCGAGTTGACATTATCCAGCTGGGAGGGCTCTCATGAAGCATCTGCTCGACACCCGCGAACTAACCCGCGAAGAAGCCATCGAAATCCTTGACGTCGCCGACTACATGGCGCAGGTCAAAGCCGAAAACCGCACCCTGAACGTGCTCAACGGCAAGACCGTCGTCAACCTCTTCTTCGAGGACTCCACCCGCACCCGCCTCTCCTTCGAATCCGCCGAGAAGCGCCTGGGCGCCGCCGTCACCAACTTCTCCGCATCTGGCTCCTCCCTCTCCAAGGGTGAGTCGCTCAAGGACACCGCGCAGACCCTCAAAGCCATCGGCGCGGACGCCTTCGTGATCCGCCACTCGGCATCCGGCGCACCGCAACGCCTCGCGGAGGCCGGCTGGACCGACATTCCCGTGCTCAACGCGGGCGACGGCACCCACGCGCACCCCACCCAGGCCCTGCTCGACGCCGTGTCCCTGCGCCAGTACAAGGCGGAACGCGACGGCCTGGACAGCCCCCGCGGCACCGACCTGTCCGGCATGCGCGTGCTCATCGTCGGCGACATCCTGCACTCGCGCGTGGCACGCTCCAACCTCTGGCTGCTGCACACCCTCGGCGCGCAGGTCGTCTTCGTCGCACCGCCGACCCTGCTGCCGCTAAACACCGCCTCCTGGGTTGAAGAGGCCGGCCTGGAAATCTTCCACGACTTCGACGAAGCCATCGCCACCAAGCCCGACGCCGTGATGCTGCTGCGCATCCAGAAGGAACGCATGCGCGCCGCGTACTTCCCCTCCGCCGAAGAGTACACCGAGCTGTGGGGCCTGACCGCCGAACGCTTCGCAACCCTGCAGGCACAGCCGCAGCCGGTCGCAATCCTGCACCCGGGCCCCATGAACCGCGGCCTGGAAATCTGCACCGAAGCCGCCGACGCCACCAACTCCTGGGTTCTGCGCCAGGTCAGCAACGGCGTGGCGCTGCGCATGGCGGTGCTCTACCTGCTTCTGACCGACGGCTCCAGCGCCAAGCTCTACGCCGGCGACGAATCCTAAACGACCTTCCTAACGAGAGGAACCAACACCATGAGCAAGTACCTGATCAAGGGCGCAAGCCTCTACGGCGAAAAGGTCGCCGACATCCTCATCGAGGACGGCGTGATTAGCCGCATCGCAGAGAACATTGACGCCGCAGACGCACAGGTCGTCGAGGCGGCAGGCCAGGTGGCGCTGCCCGGCCTGGTCGACATCCACACCCACCTGCGTCAGCCCGGCTACGAGGCATCCGAAACCGTCGAGACCGGCACCCGCGCAGCAGCCCTGGGCGGCTACACTGCAGTGTTCGCCATGGCAAACTCCATGCCCGTGGCAGACACCGCCGCAGTCGTTGAGCAGGTTGACCGCCTCGGCAAGGAATCCGCATGGTGCCGCGTGCAGCCCATCGGCGCAGTGACCGTGGGCCTGAAGGGCGAGCGCCTCTCCGACATCGGCGGCATGGCAAACTCCACCGCTAACGTGCGCGTGTTCTCTGACGACGGCATGTGCGTGTACGACCCCGCCGTGATGCGCCGCGCCCTCGAGTACGTCAAGACTTTCGACGGCGTTATTGCGCAGCACGCACAGGAGCCGCGCCTGACCGAAGGCGCCCAGATGAACGAAGGTAAGGTCTCCGCAGACCTGGGCCTGACCGGCTGGCCCGCCGTCGCTGAAGAGGCAATCATTGCCCGCGACGTGCTGCTGGCTGAGCACCTGAACTCCAAGCTGCACATCTGCCACCTGTCCACCAAGGGCTCCATTGAGGTTGTGCGCTGGGCTAAGTCCCGCGGCGTGCAGGTCACCGCGGAGGCAACCCCGCACCACCTGCTACTCACCGACGAGACCGCCCGTAGCTACGACCCGGTGTTCAAGGTGAACCCGCCGCTGCGCACCGAAGAGGACGTTCTGGCCCTGCGCCAGGCGGTTGCCGACGGCATCATCGACGTGATCGGTACCGACCACGCACCGCACCCCGCAGAGACCAAGGAATGCGAGTGGGCGTGCGCCGCGAACGGCATGACCGGCCTGGAGCAGGCACTGTCCATCATCCAGATGACCCTGGTTGACACCGGTATGATTACCTGGCGCGACGTGGCACGCATCCTCTCCGAGGAGCCCGCTAAGATTGGCCGTCTGGAGGCCGAGCAGGGCCGCCCGCTTGCCGAAGGCGAACCGGCCAACATTGTGCTGGTTGACCCGAAGGCTACCCGCGTGATTAAGCCGGAGGAGCAGGCTACCAAGGGCAAGAACAACCCCTACCGCGACATGGAGGTTCCCGGCTCGATTCGCGCAACCTTCTACGCCGGCCACCCGACCGTGCTGAACGGCGAGCTGGCCACCCCGCGTCGCTAACCCGCGAAGCGAACGTACGTGGTGACCGTGCCTGGCGGTGGTAGGTTCAGGCCCGCCACCGCCGCGCCGGGAGTACCGCCCCCAACCCCACCAACCCAGGCCGAGACAATCGACCGCGACACCAACCGAAAGAGAGAACCTTCGTGGGAAAGCTCCTGACCGCCATCATCTGCATCGCCCTGGTCGCCCTGTGCATCTACGGCATGTGGCATGGATGGCGCTCGCGCCTGGCACGCCAGGCGAACATGTTCGGCTCCCTCAAGGAAGTTCCCGAACGCTACGAGGGCATGACCGCCGACGCTGCTTTTGAGGGCGAGTACGTCAGCACCACGATTTTCGGTAACTGGCTGGACCGCGTGGGTTTCGATTCGCTCGGTTTCAAGAGCAAGTCCACCCTGCTGATTTACCCGGACAGCATCATCTTCACCCGTAACGGCGCGAAGGACCTGTGGATTCCGGCGAAGAAGCTCGCAGTCATCACCACCGACCGCGGTATGGCGGGCAAGGTTGTGGAGAAGAACGGCCTGGTCGTCATCGGTTGGACCCTGGACGGTCACCGCGTGCAGACCGGCTTCCGCACCCGCTACGCCGAGGACAAGCAGGCGGTACTGCAGGAGCTGCGCCGCATCGCCCCGAACGCGGTGGATGCGCCCGAAAAGTGGGCGGCAGACCCCGCCGAGGGCACCGAGCAGGCCAAGTAGGGCGGCGCAACGCACCCCGGCACTTCCGGCAAAATACCCCGGCCCCGAAGCCGAACACGACACAGCACGACACCCTAGATTTAGCCCGGGCGGGCAGAACAGCCCGCCCCGGCAGCAAGAGACTATCCCCAACGCACCGAGCGGCACTCACCGCAAGGCCCGCGGGGGAGAGCACCACAGAAAAGGAAGAAGAGCATGACTGACATGACACGATCCGGCGCCCTGCGTACGGACCGCGCGCTGCTCGTCCTGGAGGACGGCACCGTCTACCGCGGCTATGGCTACGGCGCAACCGGCGCGTCCCTGGGCGAGGCGGTTTTCGCGACCGGCATGACCGGCTACCAGGAAACCCTGACCGACCCCTCCTACGCGGGTCAGATTGTGGTTCAGACCGCTCCCCATATTGGCAACACCGGTGTGAACACCACCGACGCTGAAGCCCCCAAGATTTGGGTTGCCGGCTACGTGGTTCGTGACGCCGCACGTGTGGCATCCAACTGGCGTTCTGAGCGCACCCTCGACGAAGAGCTCATCGAGCAGGGCATCATCGGTATTCAGGGCATTGACACTCGCGCCCTGACCCGCCGCCTGCGTTCGAGCGGTTCGATGCGTGCGGGCGTGTTCTCCGGTGAGCACGCAGAACGCCCCGAAGCTGAACTGCTGGAGGAGGTGCGCGCCTCCGAGCCGATGGCAGGCCGTAAGCTCGCTGACTCCGTTTCGGTTGACACCGCCTACACCGTTGAGCCGCACCAGTTCAACTGGTTCGCACCTCCGGTCGCAACCATCGTAGCCCTGGACCTGGGCATTAAGTCGATGACCCCGCAGCGTTTCGCTGAGCGTGGCGTGCGCGTGCACGTGCTGCCCGCAAGCGCAACCCTCGAGGACATCTACTCCTACAACCCCGACGGCGTGTTCTTCTCCAACGGCCCCGGTGACCCGGCAACCGCTGACGAGCAGGTTGAGCTATTGCAGGGCGTGCTGCGTAAGGGTACCCCGTTCTTTGGCATCTGCTTCGGTAACCAGCTGCTCGGCCGCGCGCTGGGCTTTGGCACCTACAAGCTACCCTTCGGTCACCGCGGCATCAACCAGCCGGTGATGGACAAGACCACCGGCAAGGTTGAAATCACCGCGCATAACCACGGCTTCGCTGTGGACGCGCCGATTGGCGACTACGTAACCGCACCGAACGCCGAGTTCGGTCAGGTCATGGTCTCCCACGTGGGTCTGAACGACAACGTGGTGGAGGGCCTGACCTGTAAGGACATCCCGGCCTTCTCGGTTCAGTACCACCCCGAAGCCGCCGCGGGTCCGCACGACTCCGCCTACCTCTTTGACCGTTTCATCGACCTGATGGTCGCAACCAAGACTGCAAAGGAAGCCTAAATGCCTCGTCGTACCGACCTTAACAGCGTCCTCGTCATCGGTTCCGGCCCGATCGTCATCGGTCAGGCAGCGGAATTCGACTACTCCGGCACCCAGGCGCTGCGCGTGCTGAAGGAGGAGGGCGTGCGCGTCATCCTCGTGAACTCCAACCCGGCAACCATCATGACCGACCCCGAGTTCGCGGACGCCACCTACATTGAACCTATCACCCCCGAGGTGATCGAGAAGATTATCGCGAAGGAAAAGCCCGACGCCATCCTGCCGACCCTGGGCGGCCAGACCGCTCTGAACGCGGCCATCGAGCTGGGCGAGCGCGGCATCCTCGAGAAGTACAACGTCGAGCTGATTGGCGCGAACATTGACGCCATCAACCTCGGCGAGGACCGCGAGGCCTTCAAGGGCGTCGTGGAGCGTGCCGGCGGCGAGTCGGCCCGCTCGGTCATCGTCCACTCCATGCCGGAGGCCCTGGAGGCCGCCAAGGAGCTCGGCTACCCGATGGTGGTTCGCCCCTCCTTCACCATGGGTGGTCTCGGCTCGGGCATGGCGTACAACGAGGAAGACCTCTACCGCATCGCCGGCGCCGGTATTCAGTACTCGCCCACCAGCGAGGTCCTGCTCGAGGAGTCCATCCTCGGCTGGAAGGAATACGAGCTGGAGATGATGCGTGACACCAACGACAACGTCGTGGTCGTCTGCTCCATCGAGAACTTCGATCCCGTGGGCGTGCACACCGGTGACTCCATCACCGTGGCCCCCGCACTGACCCTGACCGATCGTGAGTTCCAGAAGCTGCGCGACATCGCAATTAACGTGATTCGCGAGGTCGGCGTGGACACCGGTGGCTGCAACATCCAGTTCGCTATCGATCCGAAGACCGGCCGCGTCATCGTCATTGAGATGAACCCGCGCGTGTCCCGTTCCTCGGCACTCGCATCGAAGGCTACCGGCTTCCCGATCGCGAAGATTGCGACCAAGCTGTCGCTGGGCTACACCCTGGACGAGATTCCGAACGACATCACCCAGAAGACCCCGGCCTCCTTCGAGCCGACCCTGGACTACGTGGTCGTGAAGGTTCCGCGCTTCGCGTTTGAGAAGTTCCCGGCTGCCGACCCGACCCTGACCACCACCATGAAGAGCGTGGGCGAGGCCATGGCCCTGGGCCGTAACTTCACCGAGGCTCTGCAGAAGGCCATGCGTTCGCTCGAGCAGAAGGGCGCGTCCTTCTCGTTCAAACCGCTGACCCTCTCCGAGGTGGAGCTGGCCGAGCTGATTGAGAAGACCAAGGTTCCCACCACCCAGCGTATCTACCAGGTGCAGCAGGCCCTGCTGGCCGGCGCAACCGTGGAGCAGCTGCACGAGGCCACCAAGATTGACCCGTGGTTCCTGGATCAGCTGGTGCTGCTGAACGAGGTGGCCGGCGTGGTCTACGAGAAGCGTGACCACCTGGATCCGGAGACCCTGAAGCTGGCCAAGCGCCACGGCTTCTCGGATGCACAGATTGCCGAGATTATCGGCTCCTCCGAGGATGTTGTGCGCGGTGTGCGCCACGCCCTGGGTATCCGCCCGGTCTTCAAGACCGTGGACACCTGTGCCGCTGAGTTTGAGGCGTTCACCCCGTACCACTACTCCTCCTACGACCTGGAGGACGAGGTCGCTCACCACGAGAAGCCCTCGATTATGATTCTGGGTTCGGGCCCGAACCGCATCGGTCAGGGTATCGAGTTCGACTACTCGTGCGTGCACGCCTCTATGGTGCTGCGTTCGCTGGGTTACGAGACCGTCATGGTCAACTGCAACCCCGAGACCGTTTCGACCGACTACGATATCTCGACCCGCCTGTACTTCGAGCCGCTGACCCTTGAGGACGTGCTCGAGATTGTTGAGTCGGAGCGTCGTACCGGCGGCCTGATGGGCGTGTTCGTGCAGCTGGGCGGCCAGACCCCGCTGAAGCTGGCTCGTGCCCTGAAGGATGCGGGCGTGCCGATTCTGGGCACCACCCCCGAGGCCATCGACCTGGCCGAGGACCGCGGCGAGTTCTCCCGCGTGCTGGAGGAGGGCGGCCTGATTTCGCCCAAGAACGGCACCGCGTTCACCTTCGAGGGTGCTAAGCGCATCGCCGACGAGATCGGTTACCCGGTTCTGGTTCGCCCCTCGTACGTGCTGGGCGGCCGCGGCATGGAAATCGTCTACGACGAGGCTAACCTGGCCCGCTACCTGGAGAACGCTACCGAGGTTTCGCCCTCCCAGCCGGCTCTGATTGACAAGTTCCTTGAGGATGCCATCGAGATTGACGTGGACGCCCTGTTCGACGGCGAGGAGCTGTACCTGGGCGGCGTCATGGAGCACATTGAGGAAGCCGGTATTCACTCCGGTGACTCCTCCTGCACCCTGCCCCCGATTACCCTCGGCCCGGACATCATCGCCAAGGTGAAGGACGCTACCGAGAAGATTGCTCGCGGCACCGGCGTGCGCGGCCTGATTAACATTCAGTTCGCCTACGTTTCCGAGAACCTGTACGTGATTGAGGCTAACCCGCGCGCATCCCGTACCGTTCCGTTCGTGTCGAAGGCTACCGGCGTGCAGCTGGCTAAGGCCGCCGTGCTGATTGGTCTGGGCAAGACCATTGCCGAGCTGAAGGCTGAGGGCTACCTGCCGCAGCACATGGACGGCGCATCCCTGCCGCAGGAGACCGCGATTGCTGTGAAGGCTGCGGTTCTGCCGTTCGCCCGCTTCCGCACCCCCGAGGGTGTGGTGGTCGATTCGCTGCTGAGCCCCGAGATGCGTTCGACCGGTGAGGTCATGGGCCTGGATCAGCACTTCGACACCGCGTTCGCGAAGGCTCAGGCCGGCGCAGGTTCGCCGATGCCGACCTCCGGTAAGGTGTTCATTTCGGTGGCTAACCACGACAAGCGTAACGTCATCATCTACGCGAAGATGCTGGAGTCGCTGGGCTTCGAGATCGTTTCGACCGGTGGTACCGCCGAGATTCTGCGCCGCAACGGCCTGAACTCGATTCTGGTGGCTTCGAAGTTTGCCGAGGCAAACGGCGACCACTCGATTGTGGACATGGTCCGCAACGGTGACATCGACCTGATTCTGAACACCCCCGCCGGTGGTGCCGCTCGTAGCGACGGCTACGAGATTCGTGCCGCCGCAGTGTCGGTCGGCTGCCCGGTGATGACCACCATCTCTGAGTTCGCCGCCGCCGTTCAGGCGATTACCGCTCTGCGCGAGCACAGCTGGGACATCATGAGCCTGCAGGAGCACGACGTCAAGCTGGCCGCCGCCGTGGACGCTCGCCTGGCTTCCGAGGGTGGCGAGGCGTAATGTCCGCTTCCTTTGGTGACCGCCTGGCGAAGGCGATGGCCGAGCGCGGCCCGCTGTGCGTGGGCATTGACCCGCACCCGAACCTGCTGGAGCAGTGGGGCCTGGAGGATTCCGCCGAGGGCCTGGCCGCCTTCACCGAGGCCGTGTACGAGGGTTGCGCACCCTTCGCGGCCGCGCTGAAGCCGCAGGTGGCGCTGTTCGAGCGTCACGGTTCTGCCGGCCTGGCCGTGCTGGAGGCGCTGTTCGCCCGCGCCGCCACCGATGGCGTGCTGATTGTGGCTGACGCGAAGCGCGGCGACATCGGCTCGACCATGAAGGCCTACGCGGATGCGTGGCTCGGCTCCTCCTCGCCGCTGGGTACCGATTCGGTGACGCTGAGCCCGTACCTGGGCTTCGAGTCGCTGCGTCCGGCACTGGATTTGGCCGCCCAGAACGACCGCGGCACCTTCGTGCTGGCGCTGACCTCGAACCCCGAGGGTAAGAGCGTGCAGCACGTGGGCGCATCGGAATCCGAGGGCGCGGTGGCCAAGCGCATTATTGCCGCGGCGGTAGCCGAGAACGCCTCCCGTCAGTGGGAGCAGATGGGCCCGTGCGGCCTGGTAATCGGCGCGACCGTCGGCCAGGCGCTGGTTGACCTGGGCATTGACCTGGGCTCCTTCAACGGCCCGATTCTGTCGCCCGGTTACGGCGCGCAGGGTGCCTCGGCCGCTGACCTGTACCGCGTGTTCGCGGGTGTGGAGTCGCAGGTGCTGGTGAACTCCAGCCGCGGCGTGCTCTCTGCGGGCCCGTCGGTTGAGGCTCTGGCGCAGGCAGCTCAGGCTGCCCGCGACGACCTGCTGGCTGCCCGCGGCGCATAGTCCGCGCTCAGCGTATAGCTAAGCCTAGAAAAGGGCGCGCACCCCGGTCGGTTCCTTCGGGAGCCCGGCCGGGGTGCGCGCCCTTTTCTGGGTCCGCCGGGGTGGGGGAGGGGCCGCTCATCCGGCAGTGTGACCAAACAGTATTGGTCCCGCCCGTGCGTGGCTTTTGATCGGGCGATGACTCCGCTATGCTAGAAAGAGTGCTTCCGGAATTTACGTGCTGACGTGCGTAGACGCATTGTTGGTGCGTGGGGAGCACCGCGAATGGAGCGGGGCCTCCCGAGACATTCGTGATACATTAGTTGATAAGTAAAATTCAATACTCGCAGAAATGGGGGACCCAACCATGCCGCTGACTCCGCTAACCGAGGATGCGCGCGCCTCCGCCCGCGAGAAGGCAGTACTTGCCCGAGCACACCGCCAGGAAATTAAGCGTGCACTGAGTGAACGTGAGCTTTCCGTACGTCAGGTTCTCGATATGGTCGATTCCGACCCTGCACTGGCTAAAATGCCGGTGGGGCAGATGCTGCGCGCACTTCCGGGCATTGGTGCCGTTCGAGCAGAACGCATCATTGAAGAACTTCATATTGCGCCGACCCGCCGTCTGGGTGGTCTTGGCGTTCACCAGCGTCGCAAGATGGTGGAGTACTTCAACCGTAATTCGCGGTATCTCAACCGCGCACGTCGCAGGACTGCTGCTCAGTCTTCTGAATCTTCTCAGTCCTAAAGTGTTTGCGCCCCGCGCGTGCGGCGGCGCATCTGGAAGGAAGCTATGTCTCAGCCGACTTTGACCGTTCTAGCCGGCCCCACCGCCGTTGGTAAGGGTACGGTGTGCCAGTACATTCGCGAGAACTATCCGAAGGTGTGGTTCTCGGTGTCCGCAACCACTCGCGATCCTCGCCCCGGTGAGGTCGACGGCGTTCACTACTACTTTGTCTCTATGGACGAGTTTGATCAGATGATTGCCGACGGCCAGATGCTGGAGTACGCGGTGGTGCACGGCAAGAACAAGTACGGCACCCCGCGCGCTAAGGTGCAGGAGGCTCTGGACGCCGGTCACCCGGTGATTCTGGAGGTTGACCTGCAGGGCGCTCGCCAGATTCGTGAGACCATGCCTGACGCTCGCCTGATTTTCCTGGCCCCGCCGAGCTGGGATGAGCTGGTGTCGCGTCTGAAGGGCCGCGGTACCGAGAGCGAGCAGGAGCAGGCTCGCCGTCTGGAAACCGCGAAGGTTGAGCTGGCCGCCGAGAAGGAATTTGACGTGACGGTGGTGAACGACAGCGTGGAGCGTGCGGCTCGGGAAATTGCCGAGCTGATTGGCGCCGCGTAGGTCTCCCGCCGTGAGGGGCGGGTCACGCAAAAATAGCGTGACCCGCCCCTTTGCGTCTTCTCCACCATCCGGTACGTGCTTTTTAGCCGCCGAGAGGGTAGAATAGTTCTTTAGTTTTGACCGAGCCCTTCCCGCGCCCGCCCGAATCCGAGCGTGGGCACCCCGCGAAGGGCGTTCGGTACGTACATCCATCAAGATCTTTGGAGTTTTTAGTGGCAAACGAAATCAAGGAACACGAGGACTACAACTTCGTTGACGGCGTTACTCCCGAGGGCATCGTGAGCCCCAGCGCAGACTCGCTGATCGAGAAGGCAGAGTCCAAGTACGGCCTGGTGATTTTCGGTGCCCGCCGCGCCCGCCAGATCAACGCGTACTACGCTAACCTGCAGGATTCCAAGAACCCTCACATCGGCCCGCTGGTTGACGCTGACTCGACTGAGAAGTCCCTGTCGGTTGCTATGCGCGAGATCATTACCGACCGCGTTGAGGCTGAGCACAAGCCCGGCACCAAGTTCAACGAGGACGGTTACCCGATCGCTGAAGAGCCGAACGCTCTGATTGACTTCAGCGTCACCGAGTACCCCGACGCTATCGAGGAAGAGTACATTCCCGCCGGTAGCGACGAGGTCATCGCGATTGAAGAGGTCATCCTCGACGACCACGCCGAGTAACGAGCCGACCGGCTAGTTTAAGGATTATCTGACGTACCATGCGCATTATCGTTGGTATGGGAGGGGGCATCGCCGCGTACAAGGCGGCGATGCTCCTTCGCCTTTTTGCGAAGAATGGTGACGAGGTTATCGCCATGCCCACCCCGAACGCGACCAAGTTCGTGGGGGTACCCACCCTGGAGGCGCTGAGCGGCAACCCCGTTTCGACCGACGTGTTCGAGCGCGTGCCCGAGGTGAACCACGTGCGCCAGGCCGAGCAGGCCGACGCCGTGGTGATTGCCCCGGCCACCGCCGACCTGCTGGCCCGCCTGGCTGCCGGACGCGCGGACGATTTGTTGTCGGCGACCGTGCTGACCACGCACGCGCCCGTGATTCTGGCCCCGGCCATGCACACGCAGATGTGGGAGAACCCGGCGACCCGCGCGAACGTGCAGACCCTGCGTTCGTGGGGCTACCACGTGATTGAGCCGGCGATTGGCCGTCTGACGGGCCCGGACTCCGGCCCCGGCCGCATGCCCGAACCCGAGGACATCTTCCGCCTGGCGCAGGAGGTCATTGCGCGGTACCCGAAGCGTTCTACGCACCCGGTGTACACGCCCGGCTACGCCCCGACCCAACCCCTGTACGCCGATACGGAGCAGGAGCGCGCGGCCGCCGCACGCCTGGCGACCCTGGGGTCGGTGAGCATCGACGGTCATGGCGGCCCCGAGGCCGTCGAGAGCGTGGCCCGGGAGGTGCCCGCCGCATCCGGTCCGCTGACCGGACGCACCGTGGTGATTACCGCCGGCGGCACCCGCGAGCCCCTCGACCCCGTGCGCTACCTGGGTAACCGCTCGACCGGCAAGCAGGGCGTGGCCCTGGCCGAGGCGGCCCGCGACCTGGGCGCGCACGTGCACCTGATCGCCGCGAACATCGAGGTGCCCGCCCCCGAGGGCGTGCGGGTGACCCGTGTTGAGCGCGCCCTAGAGCTGCGCGAGGTAGTCCTGGAGGCGAGCGCATCCGCGGACGTTCTGGTGATGTCCGCGGCGGTGGCCGATTTCAGGCCCGCCGAGTTCGCCGAGTTCAAGATTAAGAAGAGCGCCGATTCCGAGGATGCGCCGGTCATCAACCTGGTGCGCAACCCCGATATCCTGCGTGAGGTTGTGGTGCGTCGCGCTCAGGCTCGGGAGGCCGGTCAGACCTGCATGGGCCCGCAGATTATTGTGGGTTTCGCCGCGGAGACCGGCTCGGCAGAAAAGACCCCGCTGGAGCTGGGCCGCGAGAAGATGCAGCGCAAGGGCGCCGACTTCCTGGCCGTGAACACGGTGGGCGTGAACCTGGGCTTCGGCACGGACGAGAACACGATTACCCTGCTCTCTGCGCTGACCGATGAGGAGCCGGTGCTGATCGGCTCGAAGAAGGACGTTTCGGTGCGCCTGCTGGAGTACGTGAGCGGCTTCTTCGGCCCGGACTGCTCCTAGCCCGCGGCCGTTCCCGCGGCAGACGCATCCGAGCAGATTCGTAGCGCTCTTCACAACGTTTTCATAACATTTTTACGGCGCTTTTCACGAGCGGAACATTCGACCCGTCGCATTCTTTGCGGCGGGTCGTTTCGCGTTAACGCTCGGGGGAGATGGGGGAGGGGCGACTCTTTTTTGTCATGTCCTGAAATATGTGAGCACGGGCCCGGACCGTCTAATCAAGGTCTTGTATCATGGCTTATAGAGTAGTTCGCGTCAAAGGGGAAGAGACACCATGGCAGACAATCAGCACCATGCCGCCGCACATTCCGTCCAGAGCGATGAGCGCCCGCAGATTCTGGTGATTACCGGTATCTCCGGTGCGGGCCGTAGCACCGTCGCTAACGTGCTCGAGGACGAGGGCTGGTACGTTATCGATAACATCCCCCCGCAGATGCTCGGTTCCCTGGCCGAGCTGGTGACCCGCGACGGCGCTCGCGTGCCGAAGGTGGCTCTCGGTATTGACGTGCGCGCCCGCGCGCTGTTCTCTGATTTGCCGGCCGCCATCGAGACGTTGCGCAAGTCCGATATTGACTTCTCCATGCTCTTCCTGGATGCCAAGGACGAGACCATCATCGCCCGTTACGAGGCTCAGCGCCGCCCGCATCCGCTGCAGGGTGAGGGCCGCGTGCTCGACGGCATCCGCGCCGAGCGCACCCTCTTCGAGGGCCTGCGCCTGGCCTCGGACCGCACGATTGATACGACCGGCATGAACGTTCACGAGCTGGCCCGCACCGTGCGCGAGATGTTCGCCGAGGGTGCGGACAAGAAGCTGAACCTGACCGTCATGAGCTTCGGCTTCAAGTACGGTGCGCCTTCGGACGCCAACTACATGGCCGACATGCGCTTTATTCCGAACCCGCACTGGGTACCCGAACTGCGCCCGCTGACCGGCCAGGACGCCCCCGTGCGCGACTACGTGCTGGAGCACGCCGGCACCGAGGAGTTCATCAGCAACTACCTGGCCGCCCTGCGTCCCGTGCTGGAGGGCTACCGCCGCGAGGGTAAGTACTACGCCACCATCGCGATTGGTTGCACCGGTGGTAAGCACCGCTCGGTGGCCGTGACCGAGGAGCTGGCCCGCCGCCTCTCCGCCTTCCCCGATGTCAACGTGAACGTGCAGCACCGCGACAAGGGCCGCGAATAGCCCCGCAGTACTGACCGGCAACCCATAATCAGCTACCGGTCGCCCTTCGCACACCGAGCGGAGGGCCGGCCGCTTCCGGGTATGTGAGATACAGACTATGAACACTCATTCAACCAGTTATGACACTCAGGGGATTCCCCGCCTACCCGCGCTCCCAACCCAGGCTCTGCGTCTGCTGAAGACCACGCACCGTTCACCGAAGGTGACGGCCATGGGCGGCGGGCACGGCCTGTACGGATCGCTTTCGGCTCTGCGCCACGTGACCCCCGACCTGACGGCCGTGGTAACCGTGGCGGACGACGGCGGCTCCTCGGGTCGCCTGCGTGAGGAGATGGGTATTCTTCCTCCCGGAGATTTGCGCATGGCGCTCTCGGCGCTCTGCGACGACACCGATTGGGGCCGCACCTGGCGTGACGTCATGCAACACCGTTTCGCCGCGCCCGAAGGCTACGAGGGGGAGTTTCCCCTGGACTATCACGCGCTCGGCAACCTGCTCATCGCGACGCTCTGGCAGCTGCTGGACGACCCGGTGGCCGGCCTGGACTGGGCGGGCGCCCTGCTGAACGCCCGCGGCCGCGTGCTCCCCATGGCCCTGGACCCCATGGTGATTTACGGTACCGTGCTGCGCGAGCACTCCGGTGGCGGAATCGAGCGGGTCAAGGTCGTGGGGCAGGTGAACCTCTCCAAGGAGGAGCGCGTGCACGATATTGGCCTGTCCCCGGAGCATGCGCGTCCCTGCCCGGAGGCGCTCTCCGCTATTGAGGAATCCGACTGGATTGTGCTCGGCCCCGGCTCGTGGCGCACCTCGGTTCTGCCGCACCTGCTGCTGGACGCCCAGCGCGAGGCGATTATTCGCACGGAGGCGCGCCGATGCGTGGTCATGAACCTCTCCGACGACAAGGAGACCGTGGGGTTTACCCCGGCAACCCACCTGGAGCTTCTGCGTCAGTACGCGTCCAAGCTGCACCTGGACGCCGTGATTGCCGACGCCGACATGCAGGCCGACCACCGCGCGGGACTCGAGCGCGAGGCCGCCTCGATGGGTGCGAAGGTCGTGTGGGCGCACCTGCGTTCGAGCACCCGGCCGGATGTGCACGATCCGCTGAAGCTCGCCTCCGCGTACAACGAAACCTTCGAGCTGAGCGCATAGAGGTTCTCTTCGCCCGCTCAGGAAGCGGCGACCCGAATTTTAGCCCGAACTTTACCAGACTGAACTTTTCCGGCCACCCGTGCCGACTACCCGCCCAGAAGGACACCAACCTATGGCATTGACCACCCTCGTCAAAGACGAACTCGCCAGCTATGACGCGCCGAAAATCTCTGCCCGCAAGGCCGAGATTTCAACGATTCTGCGCTTCACCGGCGGTCTGCACATTGTCTCGGGGCGAATCGTGGTGGAATCTGAGGTAGATCACGAGCCCACCGCCCACCGCATGCGCCGCATTATCTCTGAGATTTACGGTCACGACTCCGAGCTCACCAGCGTCACCGGTGGCGGCCTGCGCCGCGGTGGCCGCTACGTGGTGCGCGTGGATCAGGGCGGCGAGGCCCTGGCCCGTCAGACCGGTCTGCTGGATGTGCGCGGTCGCCCCGTGCGCGGCCTGCCGCCGGCCGTGGTCAACGGTTCCCTGCAGGATGCGGAGGCCGTCATGCGCGGCGCATTCCTGGCGCACGGCTCCCTGACCGAGCCGGGCCGTTCCTCCGCACTGGAGTTTACCTGCCCCGGCCCCGAGGCCGCCCTGGCTCTCGTGGGTGCCGCCCGTCGCCTCGAGATCATTGCGAAGGCCCGCGAGGTGCGCGGCACCGACCGCGTGGTGGTGCGTGACGGCGAGACCATTGCGCAACTGCTCGAGCGCATGGGCGCGACCGGCACCCTCACCACCTGGCGTGAGGCCCGCACCCGCAAGGAGGTGCGCGCGACCGCCAACCGACTGGCCAACTTTGATGACGCTAACCTGCGCCGTAGCGCCCAGGCCGCCGTGGCGGCCAGCGCCCGCGTGGAGCGCGCCCTCGAAATTCTGGGCGATCAGGCCCCCGAACACCTGCGTTACGCGGGGGAGCTACGCGTGGTGAACAAGCACGCCTCTCTGGACGAGTTGGGTCGCCTGGCCGAGCCGCCCATGACGAAGGACGCGATTGCGGGCCGTATTCGCCGCCTGCTGGTCATGGCCGATAAGCGCGCCGCCGAGCTAGGTATTCCCGGTACCGAGCTGCCGCGCGAGGACTAGGGCGTGGCTGGCTAAGGCCGCGAGCGGGTAGAGCCGCCGGACGATTTCACGGGTGTTGAACTATTTTGTGGGTGCCGGAGCCAGCGTGGATGCCGAGTAATTGCCTGACCGGGTAATTGCCTGGGAGCGCCGTAACGGAAACCGTGCTCTCACGGGGGCTCCCGTGGATATCCAGGAACTCGTGTGGGCTCCGAACTATTTTGTGGGTGCGGAAGGTTTTAAGAACGCCGAAAACCCGCGACTTAGCCGTTATGTTTTGGCCCCTGTGTTACGTGTGCACGCCGTGCATATTTGAATAAAAGGGTAGATTTTTTCAAAAAGAAGCCTGTGGATTGCGCCTTTTCCCGCCGGGGAAGGAGCGTTATCCACAGGCTTTTCTGCGCTTCGGAATAGCCGCGCGCGCAAGCCTAGTGTGGGGGTATGACGAGCATGACCCCCAACCACCGCACTTCCTTTCAGAATCTCCCGCCGCGGGAAGATTCCTCGGCCGAGCGGGCTTTCAACGAGTTCGCCGACGAAGACGTCCCCGCCGAATACGGGTACCACGTGGCAGATTCACCGGGCGTCACCACGCCGACCGGGGTGCCGCCGCGCACAGCGCGCGAACTCATGAACGGCCTGTACCGCACGCCCGGGCGCGCCCCGGAACCCGCGAACCCCGCGGCCCCCGAAAGCGGTGGGCCCGTCGGGCCCAATCCTTCGGGGCGCGCCGAGGCAATTCCGGACTGCGACCGGGAAGACACCGTGCGCCTGGGCAGCGCATCCCGCGCCGAGGATAGCCCGGAGGCCCCCGACGAATCGGGCGCTCTGGAAGAGCCAGAGGCCCTGGAAGAGTGGGACGATTGGGAGGACTGGGAAGAGGCCGATGCGCCCGGCACCACCCGCAGGACGCGCTGGGGCATCTCGCCGCGCGCCCTGGTACTCGTGGCGCTCATCGTCCTGGCGGTCGTCATCTGGGGAGTCTCGCAGTTCTCGGCGGCACCCCGTAGCGAGCCGGTAGCCCAGGTGCCCGCACCGGCTTCGGGCACCGCACAGGGGAGCGGGCAGGGGGCGGAGAGCGCGCATCCGACGCCCCAGCCCAGTCAGGCGGCCGAGGTGCGGGTGCACGTGGCCGGGGCCGTCAATAACCCCGGCGTGTACACCCTCCCGGCGAACGGCCGCGCCGTGGACGCCATCGCCGCCGCATCCGGGGCCGCCGCCGATGCCGACCTGGATCGGGTGAACCTCGCCGGCGAGCTGACCGACGGCATGCAGCTCTACGTTCCGCGCCGAGGGGAAACCGCCGCTCCGGCGCCCATTCAACCCAACACCGCGCAGGGAAGGACTCAGGGCGCATCTCGGGGAGGAGGCTCGCAGCCTCAGCGCACCCTCACCCCCTCCGGCGGCACGGGTACTTCCGCCGCCTCAGCCCCGGTCAACATCAACACCGCGACCGCCGAGCAGCTGCAGAGCCTACCGCGCATCGGCCCGGCCATGGCCCAGCGCATCATCGCCTGGCGTGAGGCCCACGGCGGCTTCCGCAGCGTGGATGAGCTGGATGCGGTGCCCGGCATCGGCCCGACCCTGCTCGAGACCCTGCGTCCGCTGGTGACGGTCTGATGGCTCGTACTTTGCGCACCCCGGCCCGCGGAGGCAATTGGATGCGTGGCCTATACGGCAGCCTTCGGCACGGCTGGGCGGTGCAGGCCGAGCGGTGGGCAGAACGCCGAGGCAGCGAGGAGCTGAGGGCCCAGGGGAGCCTCATTCACCTGGACCTGCGTCTCATCCCGGCCACGCTTACCCTCTGGGGGTTCACCGCGCTTGCCCTGAACCGTGGAACCTGGGCGGTGCTCCACCCGGCGGCGTGCGTTCTGATTGGGGTGCTGGGGTGCCTGGCTATAGCCTTGCTGGCACCGGGCGGCGGGGCGGATTCGCGCCTCGCAAAGGCACGGAGGCCCTTCCTCTTCCGCCTTGCGGGCCAGGGGGTGCTGGTTGCCTGCGTCATCGTCGCGCAGGCGGTGCTGCTCTGCGCCACGGGGGTGGATGCCTCCCGCGCCACCCTGCACCAGGCTCAGGGCCGGTCCATTCGCCTGAGCGGCGTCGTGGAACAGGTGCGCCCTATCGATCCGCGCACCACCCTGACGGTCATCAGGCTGGAGGAGGTGCAGGGCCGTGCCGTGCGGGCCGCGGTCAACGAGCGGGTGCGGGTGTACGCGCGCACGACCTCCGGCAAGGCTCGCCAAGACGCGAAGGGAGGCTCGGGGAATCGGCAGCTGCGGCCCGGAACGAGGGTGACGGCCATCGGCACCGTGGAGTTCGGCGAGGGCCCGTTCACCGCGACGGCTCGCCTGCGCGGAACGCTCTTCGCACAGAACAACAGCTCAACGAACGGTAACCCCGGTGGCGCGGACCCCCGAGGCATGCTGACCGGCCTTAAGGAGCGGCTACGAGCCCACGGCCGGGAGGTTCTCGGGGCAGACTCGGCAGCGATCGTTCTGGGCACGGCCTACGGCGACGACTCCCTCATGAGCGCCACAATCCGTGAGGAGTACAAGCTCAGCGGGCTCAGCCACCTGACGGCGGTTTCCGGGGCGAACATCGCCCTCATGTTTGCTGCCGCCTACCGCCTGATGCTACACGTGCGGCCCTACCGCATCGCCACCGGCTACCTGCGTTGCCGCTCCTGGGCCGAGCGGCTGAGGAGGCTGGGAGAGTTGCGGCACGGTATCGCCGGGCGGGGTGGTGCACGCACCCGTCCGAGGAGGCACGACGGCGCGCGGCACGCGACGGTCGCCTTCACCGACCCGGCACCGAGCGCCACCCTCCCTCCGCTCATACGCAGGCTGAGCCTTTTGAGCGTCCCGCGACGGGCCGTGGTGCTCTGCGGCATCGCGGCGGTGCTCGCCTACGCCACGCTCCTGGAGAACGAGGGATCGGTCGTACGTTCCCTCGCCATGGGCCTACTCGGTGCCTACGCCCTGCTGCGCGGCTCGGGTCGCCAATCGCTGGCCGCACTGCAGGTTACCGTGCTGGCATGCCTGCTCTTGGCACCTCATCGCGCCCTGGACGCCGGATTCGCCCTCTCAGTCACGGCCACCGCCGCGCTCATCCTGCTGGGCCCGCCCCTGGCACGCCTTTTCATGCGGGCCCTGCCGGGATTATGGGCTCACGCGCTCGCAACCCCCATCGTGGCCTCCCTGTGGTGCACCCCGCTGATTCTGGCGATGAGCGGTAAGGTGCCGCTCTACGCGGTCCCGGCCAACCTCGCGGCGGCACCCCTCGCCCCCGTGAGCATGCTCGCCGGACTGGCCGCCCTGGGTTTCCTCGCGACGGGCATAACACCCCTGGCCGACCTCTGCCTGCGCATCGGAGGTCTCGCGGCGGCGGGCATCGAACGCATCGCCGTCACCGCGGCCCAAGCCCCCGGAAACCCCTGGGAACCGGGGAACAACCTCCCGGCGGTGCTCCTGAGCATCACGGCCGTTGCGGGGCTTAGCGCACTGCTCTGGTGGGCGGATGCGCGCCGCTACCGCACCGTAACCCATCGCCGCTACCTGCGGGTCGTCGCGCGGAGCACCGGCACGCGAGGTACAGGCGGAAATATCACCGGCAGAAAGGAGGCAACCGGCGCGGAGAGGCTATGATGGATACTCAGCGGAACCCCGCGAGATAAACCCAACAGAAGGCGAGTGATGAGCGTGGCAGGTCAGCGTACACCCCAGCGTGGCCGAGGAGGATACAGCCGCCGCGGTGGCCCGGCCCTCGACACCGCCTGGCGTACCGTCACGCCCGCGCCGGCCGTCATGCTCTACGGCCCCGAGGAGTACTTCGCCTCCCGCGCCGCGGCACGCCTGCGTGAGCTGTTCCGCGAGGCGCACCCCGAGGTGGACCGCGTGCAGATGAACGCCGCAACTTACACGGCGGGGGAGCTGACCCTGCAGGCGTCCCCCTCACTCTTCGGTTCGGCCAAAATCATTGAAGTGGAGAACCTCGCCTCCATGAGCGAGGACTTCCTCACCGACACCCTGGCCTACCTGAAGGCTCCCGAGCCGGACATCATGCTGATTCTGAACCACTCGGGCGGCAACCGAGGCAAGAAGCTCATCGACCTGGTGCGCTCCCAGTTTGTGCTCGTCAATTGCAAGGCGCTCAAAACCGACCGTGAGAAGGGCGAATTCCTGGCCAGCGAGTTTTCGGCCGCCCGCCGACCCATCACCGGGGGAGCGCTGGCCTTGCTGACCGCCGCTGCATCGGACACCGCCGAGCTGGCCGCCGCCTGCCAGCAACTGCTCGCCGATATCCCTGGCGAAATCACCGAGGAATCCGTGAACCTCTATTACGGCGGCCGCACCGAGGTCACCGCGTTCCGCGTGAGTGACGCCGCCATCTCGGGTAACGCTCCCGAGGCCCTGCGCCTGCTCCGCCACGCGTTGGCCACCGGCACGGAGCCGATTCCGATGCTCGGCGCGCTCGCTATGCGCATCCGCAATATTGCCCGCGTGCACCACGTGCGCATGAGCGCTAACGAGCTGGCTCGCGAGGTGGGCATGGCGCCGTGGCAGGTGGAACAGGCTCAGCGAGACGGGCGCCGCTTCACCGGCGCCCAGCTGGCGCATATCGTGCAGCTTCTGGCTGATGCTGACGCCCAGCTCAAAGGAGAATCGCAGGATGCGGTGTACGCCGTGGAGCGCGCGGTGCTGGCGATTGCACTGCCCGCCCGCGACTAGTGCATAATGGTGCGCATGCTTGAATTCCTGAAGAAAATTTTCTTTGCCCTGCTGCCCCACCTGCAGAAGGCGGCGGAGGACATGCTCAACGAGGCGGCCTCCTCTAAGGGCACCGACGGCTCGCACGAATCGAAGGGCGAGGAACGCCGCGCGTCCTCGCAGTCTTCGCCCAAGCCGAGCGCCCCGAAGCCTTCCTCGGCAAAGTCCACGGCAAAGTCCTCGGCACCTAAGCCGTCCGCACCGGCTTCGACCGGTGCATCCGACGGTTCGGATTACCCGGGCGATTACCGCGACATGATTAACTTTGAGTACTCGCCTTCCCTGGACGGCGACGCTGACCCGGGTGAAATCGTGTGGACGTGGGTTCCCTTCGAGGAGGACCACTCGCAGGGTAAGGACCGCCCGGTGCTTCTGGTGGGTCGTGACGGTGAGTACCTGCTGGCGCTGATGATGACCAGCAAGGATCACAATAACCGTGAGCACGCTGACCCGAACTACCTTGATATTGGTTCGGGTCCGTGGGATCCGCAGGGCCGCGCTTCTGAGGTGAAGCTGAACCGTGTGATTCGTGTTCGCCCGGATTCGATGCGCCGTGAGGGTGCGATTATGCCGGAGGATACGTTCCGCCTGATTGAGCGTGCGTGGACTCGCCATAACGGCTAACGCCCTGTGCCGGTAGTTTCACCGGTGGCCGGCGCCGGTAATCTGCACCGGATGTGGAGGCTGCGTGTAGTGGTTTTCACAGTATTTTTCTCTCCGCGGGGGTCTGTCGTGGAGGCTGTTCATCTGGTATTATGTGTGGTTGAGTGTCCGATGGTCATCGGGCACTGCTGGCCGGTTGCCATAGGCATCCCCACGCCGCTCAGTCGATGATCGGCCAGCGTCGCCCTCACCGACCAATAAGACAAAACAGAAAGTTTAATTGTGGCTAACATTAAGTCTCAGAAGAAGCGTATCCTCACCAACGAGAAGGCTCGCCTGCGCAACAACATTGTAAAGTCCGAGCTGAAGACCGCGACCCGCAAGGTCAAGGCTGCTGTTGAGGCACAGAACCAGGAAGCTGCTGTTGAGGCTCTGCGTTTTGTGAACCGTAAGCTGGACAAGGCTGTTTCCAAGGGTGTTCTGCACAAGAAGACCGCTGCAAACAAGAAGTCCGGTCTTGCTGCGCTGGTAAACAAGGCTTTCTAAAACTTGCGGGGTACGTGAGTACCTCTCTGGTTTAAGGGCAGAGACCCCCTGTGTTCCCCCTCCTCTAAGGGGAACGCAGGGGGTCTCTTTTTCGTGTATACTTGGGTTCAAGGAGTTAGACGATTCCCCTGCAACCCTGAGCCTCATCTATTGGTGCGGCAATAATGCTTGGGCGGCCGCGGCTTTACGCTTCGGTCTAGAGGACCGTTCGGGGGCGTCACCGGCTAACTCCTCATAACTTTTGTGAAAGGCATCCTGCTAAGTGGCGAGGTGCCTTTTGCTATGCCCGGAAGGAACCTAAAACTGAGTGAAGTGCTGTTCCTGTCGTAAAGAGAAGAGGTAGCATTGGCAAAACCTTTTCAAAATAGTGAGTAAATTGTGACTATTTGCTGCTCATGCTGATGACTGGGAGGTGGAGCCCGCAGCCTGCGACCCAATGGAGTAGTAGCAAGCCAGTAATACAAAGACAAATGACGAAATAGGAAGATAGATTTTTCGTGTATACTTGGGTTCAAGGAGTTAGACGATTCCTCTGTAACCCTGAGCCTCACTTATTCGTGTGGCAATAATGCTTGGGCGGCCGCGGCTTTATGCTTCGGTCTAGAAGACCGTCGGGGGCGTCACCGGCTAACTCCTCATAACTTTTGTGAAAGGCATCCTGCTAAGTGGCGGGGTGCCTTTTGCTATACCCGCACGCCGTGGTTTTATGACGCACAGATTCGGGGAGGCGCCCGGCCAGTGACGAAACCGCTTGCGGGCCGCGCGGGAGCCCGTATAGTGGGAACTATCAGCGGTAGCGCACACCACCCGCGCCTGCATGTAGCGCCGTACACAGCGCTACGAACGGCACCGGGGGAGTGAGCGCCGCCGATACACACCACACAACCACCGACGGTTGACCGGCAACTTTCCATACGCCCCATGTACCCGGTGAACCAACCACGAGCTAAGGACAACGATGAGCCAGCCGAACTTCCCGCCCGCCCGACTCTTTGACGCTTTCGCCAAGCCCGCCTCCACAGAACAGTCCGCGAAGAAGGGACTGCTCGGCAAGCTGGGCCTGGGCGAATCCTCCGAGGAGGACAACTACACGACCGTCATGCTGGTCGGCTTCAACTCCGCGAAGGAACCCCCGGGCAACGGTGAGGACGCCCTCGACGTGATTCACCGCGCGTTCGACCCGTGCGATGAGAGCCCCGGCTTCGACATGGACGACTTCTACGACTACGGTTCCGTTGCCCCGCAGCTGCAGAACAGCGACGACTCCGAATCCACGGTCCTGGTGTGGCCCAAGATGTTCTACAACATGGTCACCATCCCGGAGCGCCGCCTGCGCCTGCTCGTGGTGACCGGCCCCGCCCCCAGCCTGTGCCTGCAGCGGTTCATGACCCGCTTCTTTAAATACGTGAAGAAGCTCCACGTGGACCACGCCATCTTCGTTGAGACCTTTGAAGATCAGGTGGCGCACACCCGCCCGTACCCGTACACGCTGACCACTCACGACGAGAAGCTGGCGGCAATCCCCGGTATTCTGCACGAGGACTACACCGGTTCTACCTCGGTGACGATGGCGATGTCTGCGCTCGCCGCCGAGCACGGCCTGCCCTCCTCGGTCATGCTGCGTATGAGCATCCCGGGGTATCTGAGCTTTGACCAGCAGAACCCGCGCGCGGTCGTGAGCCTGATCGAGGCGCTGGAGGTCATCCTCGGTATCAAGGTCGAGTCTGAGGAGTACGACCGCCTGCGCACCCACGCTGATGAGTGGGAGGCGGAGCTAGCCGAAGAAATGGCGAAGGACTACGAGAAGGTTGAGCTGGTGCGTGAGATTGAGCAGAAGATGGATTCGACTCTGCGCACTGTCTCCGGCGAGGTGATTGCCGAGGATATTGAGGGCTACCTGGATTCCCTCAACGGCGCATCCGAGGCCGAAAACCCGGCAGACGGTGGTGCGGGAGTCGCGGAGGATTCTTCGGAACGCTAGGCCCGTTCGCGCATCGGCCGCGGGTATGGGAAAATGATAGACAACTATGCCCATACCCGCAGCCAGCATCTCGAAAGGATGATGTGATTGGCACCCATGTCGAAGAACCCGCCCGTTCCGGCGGCGACCGACCCCGCGATTATTCGCAACTTCTGCATTATCGCCCACATTGACCACGGTAAGTCCACCCTCGCGGACCGCATGCTGCAGGCCACCGGCGTGGTTGCCCCGCGCGATATGAAGGCGCAGTACCTGGACCGCATGGACATTGAACGTGAGCGCGGCATCACCATTAAGTCTCAGGCCGTGCGCATGCCCTGGGATGTTGACGGCACCTCCTACGCGCTGAACATGATTGACACCCCCGGCCACGTGGACTTCACCTACGAGGTTTCCCGCTCCCTGGCCGCGTGTGAGGGTGCGCTTCTGCTCGTGGACGCCGCCCAGGGTATTGAGGCTCAGACCCTGGCGAACCTGTACCTGGCGATGGAGAACGACCTGACCATCATCCCGGTGCTGAACAAGATTGACCTTCCCGCGGCTCAGCCCGATAAGTACGCTGAGGAGCTGGCGAACCTGATTGGTTGCGAGCCGGACGAGGTTCTGCGCGTATCGGGTAAGACCGGTGAGGGCGTTGAGGCTCTGCTGGACCGTATTGTGGAGGCGATTCCCGCCCCGCAGGGTGACGCATCCGCCCCGGCGCGTGCCATGATTTTTGACTCGGTGTACGACTCCTACCGCGGCGTGGTCACCTACGTGCGTGTTGTGGACGGTAGCCTGCAGCCGCGTCAGAAGATTAAGATGATGTCCACCGGCGCTGAGCATGACCTGCTCGAAATCGGCGTGATTTCCCCTGAGCCCGTGCCCTCGAAGGGTCTGGGCGTGGGCGAGGTGGGTTACCTCATCACCGGTGTGAAGGACGTCCGTCAGTCCCGTGTGGGCGATACCGTCACCTCCGCCGCGAAGCCTGCGCAGGAGTCCCTGGGTGGTTACGAGGATCCCAAGCCGATGGTGTTCTCTGGCCTGTTCCCGATTGACGGTTCGGACTACCCGGCGCTGCGTGATGCTCTGGATAAGCTGAAGCTCAACGATGCCGCGCTGATTTACGAGCCGGAGACTTCTGCCGCTCTGGGCTTCGGTTTCCGCTGTGGCTTCCTGGGTCTGCTGCACCTGGAGATTGTGCGTGAGCGCCTGGAACGCGAGTTCAACCTGGACCTGATTTCGACCGCACCGAACGTTATTTACGACGTGGTGGATGAGGCCGGCAACGCTAAGCGCGTGACCAACCCGAGCGAATTCCCCGAGGGCAAGGTCGCGACGATTCGCGAGCCCATGGTGGCGTGTACGATTATTGCCCCGAGCGAGTACATTGGCGCGATCATGGAGCTGTGCCAGTCTCGCCGCGGCCAGATGGGCGGCATGGATTACCTCTCCAAGGACCGCGTGGAGATGCGTTACCGCCTGCCCCTGGCGGAGATTGTGTTCGACTTCTTCGATCAGCTGAAGTCCCGCACCCGCGGTTACGCGTCGCTGGACTGGAAGTTCGACGGCGAGGAAGAGGCTGACCTGGTGAAGGTCGACATCCTGCTGCAGGGTGAGAAGGTGGATGCGTTCAGCGCCATTACTCACCGCGATAAGGCGTACTCGTACGGCCTGATGATGACCTCGAAGCTGCGCGAGCTGATTCCTCGCCAGCAGTTTGAGGTGCCGATTCAGGCGGCTATCGGTTCGCGCATTATTGCCCGCGAGAATATCCGCGCGATGCGTAAGGACGTTCTTTCGAAGTGTTACGGTGGCGATATTTCGCGTAAGCGTAAGCTGCTGGAGAAGCAGAAGGAAGGCAAGAAGCGCATGAAGATGGTCGGTCGCGTGGAGGTCCCGCAGGAGGCCTTCATTGCGGCTCTGTCTTCGGGCGAGGAGAAGGAAAAGAAGAAGTAGCCTTCGCCGCTTCGTAGCTTTTCCGGCTGTGTGCCGACCTGTTTGTGTGGAGAACCCGGCTGGTGCCTCGTGTACCGCCGGGTTCTCTGCACGCTGTCTGTTGATGCCGCCCGCCTTGATGCTACCCGCGTAGCCGCATGCGCGGTGCCCCTATTTGATTCACTACTCGTACACCTAGTTTCAGGAGGCAGAATGCCCGCCCAGCCCACCGGCGACCCCGCACCCCGCGACGGGCGCATCCCCGCCACCAGCGCGGCAGGATGCGAAACCCGCGACTTCAGCCTCTACGTACACATCCCCTTCTGCTCCGTACGCTGCGGCTACTGCGACTTCAACACCTACGCCACCGAAGACTTCGGCGACGGCATCGGCCTCGGCACCTACGCCGACGACGCCATCGCAGAAATCCTCTTCGCCGCCCGCACCCTTGAAGCATCCGGCGTCGCAAAACGCCCCATGCACACCGTCTTCTTCGGAGGCGGCACCCCCACCAAACTGCCCGCCCGCGACCTCGTACGCATCCTGCAGGCAGCCATTGACGTATTCGGCCTCGTCGAAGGGGCAGAAGTCACCACCGAAGCCAACCCCGACTCCGTGACCCGCGAGGACCTGCAGACCCTCAAGGACGGCGGCTTCACCCGCGTATCCTTCGGCATGCAGTCCGTCGTCCCCGAGGTGCTGAAGGTACTCGACCGCACCCACACACCCTCCAACGTGCCGAAGGTCGTCGCCTGGGCTAAGGAGGTCGGCCTGCAGGTGTCCGTGGACCTGATTTACGGTTCGCCGGGGGAGAGCCTGCAGCAGTGGGAACGCAGCGTTCGCGCCGCGATCTCCTACGAGCCCGACCACATTTCCGCGTACTCGCTGATCGTGGAGGACGGCACCAAGCTTGCCGCGCAGATCCGCCGCGGCGAATACACCATGCCCGACGAAGACCTCATGGCGGACATGTACCTGCTCGCCGAGGAGCTACTCACCGAGGCCGGCTACCAGTGGTACGAGGTCTCCAACTACTCGCGTAGTGAGGACACCCGCAGCGACCACAACCTCGCTTACTGGCGCAACCAGGACTGGTGGGGCATCGGTCCCGGCGCGCACTCGCACGTGAACGGTACCCGCTGGTGGAACGTGAAGCACCCGGTGCCGTACGCGCAGAAGGTGCGTGCGGGGGAGTCCCCGGCGGCCGCGCGCGAGGTGCTGGACGCCTCGACCCGCGCCTTCGAGACCATCATGCTCATGATTCGTGTGCGCGAGGGCCTGGCGATGCGCGAGCTACTCGCCGTGCACGACGAGGCGCAGTTGGGCGCGTCTCTGCGCTGGCTCGTCTCCCAGGGGCTCATCGAACCGGATGCGCTCACCGCCTCCGCCGAGCCCGACCCGGATGCGCACGTGCGCCTCACCCTCAAGGGCCGCCTGCTCGGTGACGCCGTGACGCGCGAGCTGCTGCCGGAGGTCTCGGAGGCCGCCGAAGACTGACGCTCGGGGAATGAGGCGCCCGCCCCTCTGACACCTACCCCGGGGGGAGGCGGCCTCGTTTCGCCGAACCCACGTGCCGCCGGGTGTGCCAGAGGAGAGACGCGTGGGGTGAGGAAGGGCTACCTGCCCGCGTATTCTCTGAGTTGCACCGGGCCGCGCGAATGTTGCGAGAAAAAATTTAAAAATTTTTTCTGAGGGATTTTTGGCCGCGTATCGGTAGGTTTTGGTGTGGAATCTTTGGGTTTGATTCGGAAATTTTCGCTGGACTAGCTCAAAGGCCTGTGGTTTTTTAGTGGGTTTTTATGAGGGTTCAGTCACCGGGTTTTGGAAGCCGCCGCCAAGGCCTAAAAACTTTCTCCAAAAAGCGTTTCTCAAGTTGTGGTTGAAGGTTAGGCTGTGCCATAATAGTTCATGGCAGGACGGTATATGTCTAACAGCGTGTTCTCGTCTTTGCTGAAGTTGAGTGAATACGGTTGTGGGCTCCTGGTAACAGGGGCCCACGATCGAGATCGGAAGAGCGTCGTG